>Ga0335070_10008605_pt1 | contig 11968 bp, 13 predicted proteins | sample Lox_Sample_13_FD_206722 | JGI IMG/M metagenome (GOLD analysis project Ga0335070, IMG submission 206722) | Soil microbial communities from Loxahatchee National Wildlife Refuge, Florida, United States - Lox_Sample_1.3 | ecosystem: Environmental > Terrestrial > Soil > Wetlands | place: USA...
GTTTCTCAGCGCAAATTCGAAAACCAGCCCTGTAACGAACTGACCGATCGTATCGAAGGCATCATGGCCATCTGGATCGTTATATCGGATGGGATTGTTGTTTGCGTAGGAGTACCGGTCAAGAACTAGACCTACTTGACTTTCTGGTACATCTGTGTGTCTGGAAAATCTTTTTCAGATCGCCAGTTATCCCGAACTGACGTAAAAAGATCTCCCTCGAAAAATGGAATTCAAGGGAGATCTTACGCTATAACAATTTTGCCTGTTCCTGTAAGGCGATATCCTCCGCCAACGTAGGAACGATCTCGATCCCATGCGGGAGAGGCTTGCCCTCCAGGTCCACATGGATGAAGGTAATAAACCCGTTAATCACCCCCTCATCCCCCACACTCATCTGAACGTTAGCCACCAGCCGCGTCCGTCCGGTGAGAACTATCCGGCTCAGAAAACAGGCTACATCGCCCAGGTGGACCACCCGGGCAAAGGTCATGCCGTGGATCTTGAGGCAGACGATGTTCTCTGGCCGGGTCAGGCTGGCCGCGGCGATAAACCCGGATTCGACGAACCATTCAGCGCAGCGCCCGGCGTACAGGGTGCCGTGGTGGTTCAAATCTTCGCTTTTGACGAGGTGATAATTGGTGAAGGTCTTAACGTCCATTTGAACGGTCTTTCGGCTGGATTATTTGGTTTCGACGGGCATAGTGCCGTAGACGACGTCCCACAGGGGTGAGCTGACCCCAAAGCGCTGGTCAGGAGTCCTGTAGTGGTGGAGCATGTGATAGCGCTTGAGGAACTTGAGAAAACCCCAGCGCATCGGGAAATGGTGGGTGGCGTAGTGGGTCAGGTCATAGGTCAGGTAGCCAAAGGTAAAACCCGAGATCAGCGGCGGCGCCCAGTGCGGGCTGCCAAGAAGAGAGGCGATGAGCGTAAACAACGCATAGAAAACTACGCCCAAGGGGATGCTGACAATCGGCGGCATCACCAGGCGGGTTTTGCACTGCGGTTGGGCGTGGTGCACGCCATGGAACAGAAAAATGACCCGCTCCTGGCGCGGGCTTCGCGGCCGAAAGTGGAAAACGAAGCGGTGCAGGTTGTACTCGCTAAAGGACCAGACCAGCACACCCATTATAAACCCGATGGGCAGGTAGGCCCAGGACGCGCCCGCCGGATGCAAGGCGACTCCCCGGTAGAGCATGTACAGCCCGAATGGCGCCCAAATCAGGACGACAACCGCTGGATGGATATGGGTGAAGAATTCCATAAAATTCGATTGGAACAGGCGAATCGGTTCCGGATCGTGATTGATCTCTATTCGATGCTGCGCCATGGCTGCCTTCCTTCGCAATTTTGGAGTAAGTTGACGTGATTGTAGCAAAATGAAGGTGTCGGACAAAGTGTCAAGTGTCACTTCATGGTGAGTAGAGATCAGAGAACGGATATCAGGACTTCCCCCTCCTCTAGTTTCCGGATCCCACCAATGGAATCATTACTTCAAAGCAGGTCCCTTTTTCCTGGGGAATCAGGGATATCCCCCCGCCATACTGATCCAGGATGGCCTTGACGATCGCCAGGCCCAGCCCCGACCCCGGATAGCCTGCCGTGTTGCGCCCGCGGTGGAAGCGCCCGAACAAGAGCGCCTGGTCCTCCGGCGGAATCCCAATCCCGCTGTCCGAAACGGTGATCCGCGCCTGGTCTCCGATCCGCTCGAGCGAAAGCCTGACCCGGCCCCCGGCTGGCGTAAACTTCAGCGCGTTTTCCAGCAGGTTCTCCACGACCCGGCGCAGCCGCCCGGAATGGACGCTGACTTGTAGATCCTGCGCTGTTTCTGCCGGCAGGTCCAGCTCGAAATCGATCTCCTTTTGCTCGGCTTGAGAGGCGTACACCTCGCTGATCTCAGCGACCATCCCCCTCAAGTCCACCGGCTCGCGCTCCCCGTTGGAGCCGCTCTCGATCCGCGAGAGATCCAGCAGGTCACCGGTCAGGCTCTGCAGGCGCTCCACCTGCTCCCGGGCGCGCTCCACGGCCGGGTCGCCGCGCACCCCCGCCAGCTCCAGGTTGGTGCGCAGGGCAGTCAGCGGCGTGTTCAGCTCGTGGGCCGCATCCGAGACGAAGCTGCGCAGCGTCCCTACCGTATTTTCGACCTGGCCGGCCATCTCGTTAAACGTTTGAGCCAGCAGGCCGAATTCATCCTGATGGCTCAACCCCTCTGCTTCACCGGCGCGGATCGATAAATCGCCGGTCGACATCTTGCGGGTGACCTCGACCAATCCCAGGAGCGGTGCGCTCAACCGGCGCGAGATCAGCCAGCCCACCCCGGCCGCCAGGAGCACGGCTGCCAGGCTGGCCAACAGCCAGCCTCGCGCTACGCCAATCACAATTTCACGGCCATAGGAAGGCCCATCAGAAAGCTCGATGCTCCCCAGCTTCCTCCCGTTGTAAACGATGGGCTGGCTGACCACCTGGTCCGACCGGCTTTCCCCGGTCTGGAAATCACCCTGGAGGGAGAACCCATACATCGTCCCGGCAATCGGGATCACCGACACCAGCGTTTTCGGTCCGAGCGCGGGGTCTCCGCTGTAAAAAAGCTGGAGCTTATCGGTGACCGGGCCTGAGCCAGTTACCCTACCAACGAACGGCCACTCGTACGGCGCCAGCACGGTTACCCCGCCGGGTGCGCGTTCCGGAGGTCCGGCTGGGGCTGCCGGTTCCGCTAGGACCGATCCGGGAGATTGCGGTGAAGCGGGTGTGCTCTTACGCCCTTCGAGGGCCGGTTTCCGGTAAAGAATATCCGGGCCGGAAACCGCCGAGATAAAAACACCCTTTTCGACGGCCGGCTTTTGCGACTCGACCAGGAGCTTGCCGTTCTCATCGAGCAGGCGGACTCGAACTTGGGAGAGGATGGCGAACAGGTTGATCTGGCCCTGGAGCGAATCTTTAGGCAGATTGCTCTCCAGTATGGGGCCGACCGCATCACCCAGCGACAGGGCATTACCCCGCAGGTAGATCCGTTCCTGATCCGCGTAGTAACCGCGCAGCACAAACAGCAGCACTCCCCCCAGCGCCAGGGCAGTCAGTAATGCCAGTCCGGCATACGTCAGCGACAGCCTCCAGCGGATTGATCTCAGGTTCATAATCCGGTCCTTTCCCTTCCCAAGGGGTAAATCTGCTTCCATTTTATCTCTTTTCTTCCCACCCTCATTTTCAAAAGGCGAAAATGGGGGCGGATTGAGGAGGGAGTCGTTCTGCGCCCAATCTCTCCCACAATTTCACTACGGGTTTGGAATTTTCTTGTAAACCGGCGGATTCATATACACCACGACCTCGGCCATCAACCGGTCCCCGCGCCGCTCACCCCAGGCCATCAGCATCATTCCCCTCTGAATTTGATTCACCGCGGACTTCTCCAACACCTGGTCGAGTGTTTGGTTGGTAGCCGGCGCGCGCGACTGGTCATCCAGGGTCGCATCCCGGTAAACCCGCGTTTCCCGGCTGACCACCACTTCTGTGGTAGGGCTGTTCCCATCTACCCGGTCCGAATTATCCCGCATCCCCTGGATGAACACGCTATTGCCGTCCGCGCGGATCACCTGCCCATCCAGGGTTGGGTTGCGCTGGGGCAGCTCGCCGGAACGGTTGACCTCGATGCGGATCCTTCCGCCGCTCGGCCCGAAGACTCCGCTCCAGGCCTGCGGCCCGAGCGAGATCAGCCGCGCCGCCAGGAACGCCGCCCCTGCCAGGACCACCAATAGAACCGCCCCCAAAACCCAGCGGTAAGTATTTGATTTCATCGCCGCGCCTTATTTTCCGCTGCGGAACACCACCAGGTTGCTGTAGACCAGCACGTCCGCGACGATCCGGTCGCCCACTTTTTTGCCCCACACGGTGACCGCAGTGTTCTGACCCAGCTCATCCAGGGTCGCAATTTCGACCTTTTGCTGGAGGGTTTGTTCCCCGGCGGCCACAGGTTCTTTGGGAGCGTCATTGAAGGTCACGTCTTTATAGATTTTGGTATCGTGCGTAACCACCACCTCGGTTAACGGACCTTCGATTTGGGGCGAGGAAAGACTCGGCGCCTCGCCGCTTCCGCCTTTGGAAACGGCGATCATGGCTCCTTGTTTCCCCTGCCCCAGGTAGAGCGTATCTGTGTCCCGTTTGGAGAGCAGGCCGCGCATGGTTGGCTCCTCGACCGGCAGCTCTTTGGCCGGAATCAGGTTTAACTTAACGCTAACCTGCATCGGTCCTCCGCCGCCCCGCAGCAGCCCCATCAGCCCCTGCGGACCTGCCAGGCCCTGATTCAACAGCCGCCCGGCAGCAAAGGCGCCCCCTGCCAGGAGCAGGACGGCCACGACGATGATGATCACGATACGCGTTCTGGAATTCATGTTCGACTCCTTGTTTTGGATAAAAAATTGGATTGCGTTATTCGTACCGGAGCGCTTCGATCGGGTTAAGCCGGGCTGCCCGCGCCGCCGGGTAGATCCCGAAAATCACCCCGGTCAGCAGCGCCACGCCCAGGGCCAGCGGCAGGCTGTCGGGAGCCAGCAGAGCGACTCCCTGGTTCAGGGAAGCCGCCACCGGGATGATCAACACGCCCACCGCCAGCCCAAACAATCCGCCTGCCGCGCTGATCAACACCGCCTCGAGTAAAAACTGTATGATGATATCCCGCGGCTGCGCGCCTACCGCCAGGCGGATACCGATCTCGCGCGTCCGCTCGGTGACCGAGACCAGCATCACGTTCATGATCCCGATCCCGCCGACCGCCAGAGAGACCACCGCCATCGCCGCCAGGAGCAGCGAGAAAGTCTGGGCCGCCTTCTGCTGTTGCCCCAAAATGTCTTTACGCGTGGTCATATCGAAATCATCTTTGTACTTGCCCTCGCTGTCGGCTTCGATGGAGTGCCGCGGGCGCAGGAACGAGGCGATCGCGCTCTTGGCCTCATCCATTTTGTTCTCGTCTTTGACGTGGGCGGTGATGTTGACCGAGGGTTCTTCGTCATACAGCTTCTGGATGGCAGTGCTGATCGGCAGGTAAAAGCCTTCGTTCGGATTGGTGTCATAGCGCCGTTCGGGATCGGTCGTTTCAAGCTCGGCCACCACACCCACCACCTGGCAGGGCTTACGGTTGACCCAAACCGTCTGGCCGATTGGATCTTCGCCCTGGAACAGGTCGTCCGCCGTATCGTACCCCAGCACGCACACCTCCGCCCCTTCGAGGACCTCCGAGGGGGTGAAGAAGCGCCCGCGGGAAATGAAATCCTTCGCCGTCAGCGGCTTGCCCTCCGGCCAGTTGACCGGCTGGACCTGCCCGCTCGCCACAATGGTGTCGATGGATTCGGCTGTCACCCCATTGAAAGTCAGGTCGAGGGTGTTGCGGCCGTGGCGCAGCTTGGCCGAATTGCTCACCGACATCTCCACGCCTTTGACCTGCTCCACCTCGCTAGCCATCTGCAGCCCATCTTCGTAGGAGAGGATCTTCCCCACTGATTTAACCTGGCCGTTGTCGAAGGTCTTGCGCTCGAAGATCTGGACTTCGTCCGCGCCGAGGAAACGGAAATTGGAATCCACCGCGGCACGCGCCCCATTCCCCAGGGCCAGCATGACGATCACCGAGGCCACTCCGATCACGATCCCCAGCGTGGTCAGCCCGGCGCGCAGCTTATTCGCGGACATGCCCCGAAAGGCGGTCAACAGGCTATTGGAGAAGCTCATGGCTGCGCTCCTCGTGGATGATCTGGCCATCTTTCATGACCAGTTTTCGCCTGGCGTAAGCTGCCACGATTGGGTCGTGGGTGACGACCAGGATGGTCAGCCCGTCCTGCCACAGGCGGATCAGCATGGCCATCAGCTCTTCGCCGGTGGTCGAGTCGAGGTTGCCGGTCGGCTCGTCGGCCAGCAGGACCGCGGGATTGTTGACCAGCGCGCGGGCGATGGTCACCCGCTGGCACTCGCCTCCGGAGAGCTCCATAGGGCGGTGGGCTGCGCGCTCCGCCAGCCCAACCTGTTCGAGCGCGGCCATGGCCCTGTCGTGGGCCTCGTGCGGACGGGTTCCGGGCTGGTAGAGCAGCGGCAGGGCGACATTATCCACCGCGTTCAGGCTGGGGACGAGGAAGAAGTTCTGGAAGACGAACCCCAGCCGCCGCCCGCGCAACATCGCTCGCTGCTGCACCGTAAGGGTGCTCACGTCGCGGCCTTCGAGGAAGTAGCGACCCGCGCTGGGTACGTCCAGGCAGCCCAGCAGGTGCATCAGGGTCGATTTCCCGCTCCCCGAGGCGCCGGTCAGGGCGACGAACTCGCCCGCCTCGATGCGCAGGCTGACCCCGCGCAGGGCGTAGACCCGGGTGTTGCCCAGCGTATAGGTCCGCGCCAGTCCCTCGGTGAGAATGACGGGCCCATTCATGGCTTGGGCGCTCATCGGGCCACCACCAGCTCCCCTTCGGCCAGGCCGGAGAGGACTTCGACGAAAGAGTCGCCGCGCTGGCCGACTTTGATCGTCCGTTTTTCGATCTGCTCGCCGGTCCAGACCTCCACCCCGGCAGTCCCATCGGCGTGGGCGTGGATCACCGAGCGGGGCAGGCGCAGGACGCCTTTCTTTTCCGAGATCACCACTGAGCCGTCCACAGTCATCCCTTCGACGAGGTGGTCGGGGACCTGGTCCAGGGTGATCCCAATGGTATACAATGCCCGGTCCCCTGAGATCCGCCTGGGCACGATGCGGCTGATTTTCCCTTTCACGGTCTGGTCCGGCAGGGCGTCGAAGAACAGGTCCACCGGTTGGCCCACCGAAACAAGGGGCAGGTCTTCTTCCACAACGGTGGCTTCCACTTCCTGGCCCTTGGGATCGGTCAGAGTGATCGCCGGTGCGCCGGCCTGGATGGTTTGGCCGGCCTGGATCTTCACTTCGATCACCACGCCGCTGAAGGGCGCCTTGATCTCGCGGTTCTGCTGGTTTGCTTTGGCCTTTTCCAGGGCGTTTTGGGCGTTCTTGAGCTGGGCCTGCGCCAGGACGAGGTCCGGATAGGCGCCCTGTTTGAGCTGGTCGACCTTGGCCTGGGCGGTCTTCACCTTTTCCTGGGCCAGCGCCAGCTCCGTATCCACCTGGGCGATGTCCTGCGCGTTGGGCTTGCCCGTAAGATAGTTAAGGTTGATCTGGGCCCGATCACGCTGCTGGCGCGCCGCCGCCAGCCGGCTGAGGGCCATCACCCGGCCGTAGTCCGTTTCGGGGCGATTGGCCACCCCATCGTAGTCCCGCTGGGCCTGGTCCAGCATCTGTTCCGCCAGGAGCAGGTCCACTTGGGCGGCTTCAATCGACGCCTTGCTGCCGCGCTGATAATCGGCGCTGGCGCGCTTGTTTTGGGCTTTCTCCAGGTTTTTTTGAGCCTGGATCAGATCCAGCTCGGCCTGAGAGAGCAGCGCCGCCGGGTTGAGCCCGTCCAGTGCCTGCCGGGCTTTGACCACGTCAATTTGGGCGTCGTTGACCGCCGTCTCGAATTGGGCCGGGTCGCCGATCCGGGCCAGCACCTGACCCGCCTGGACCGCATCCCCGGGGCGAACGTTAAGCTCTTCGACCTGCCCGTTGACCTGGCTTTCCAGGGTTTTCGCGCTGACGTCCACCGATTTTCCGGGGGCGGTGACGGTCAACTGCACGTCGCCCTTGCTGACCGCCACGGTCGGCGGGGCCTGCACGACCGGGGCCTTCTGGGCCTGGCTAGAGCGGTACCCGTAAAAACCAGCGCTGCCGATCACCGCCAGCCCGGCAACCACCGCGGCAAAAACCATCCATCGTTTCATCCCTGACCTCCATGAGAATTCAAGCGTTATGGTCAGAGTTTACGATGCGTAGATTACAAGCCGGTCATCTCGGAGTTACAGTTCCGTAACCAGGCCCAACTCAAACCAAGACCCTAAGGGTTTCGGAAACCCTTAAGGTCTGTTCTCCTGTCCCGGGCAGCCTGTGCCAGTGGTCTGTGCTGCGAATTTAGCTCTTTTTCTAATGGGCGGGATTTTTGGTGTGCGGTTTCTTACCCAGGTCGCGCCAGCTCTTTTCTTCGATCGCGACGCCGTAGTATTCGGCGGCCTTCCGGATATTCGCGAAGGCCAGGTCGCGGTCCGCGTCGCTAACACCCTCGACCTGGTCGAAACGGGCCAGGGCGTTCTGCACGTGGCGGGCGTCGGTCAGCGGCTCCTTGCGCTGTTTGGGGAAGGCGTAGACACTGTCGGGCAGGTCGTTACGGTCCTCCGTGCTAAGATCGCCGTGCCCGGTGTGCGGTTTCCAGGTTGCTCTTTTTTCAGCCATAGTTATCTCCAATTTACAGGCAAATTCTCACTGAAGCTATTATAGCCCGGCCAAATCGCTCTCTCAATCAGAGATGTCCCTAACTCATCTCAGGAATTTCCCGACATCTATTGGCTGCCCTTCACCGCCAGCCTGTAGCCGATCCCCGGGACAGTGAGGATGAGCGCCGGGCGGCCGGGGTCCAGCTCGACCTTTTCGCGCAGCCGGCGGACGTGGACGTTGACCGTGCGCTCGGCTTCCAGATCAGGGCTATAGCCCCAGACGGCGTCGAGGATCTGGGCGCGGCTGAGCGCCTGCCCGGGGTGGCGGGCCAGGTAGGCCAGCAGGCGAAACTCGATGGGGGTCAGCGAGAGGGCGCTCTCGCCGCGGCGCACCTGCCCGCTGGTCTGGTCGATGACCAGGTCACCGGCGTACAGGAGCTCGCCCTGGGCCGCGGAGTATTCCCCGTACGCCCGGCGCAATTGGGCGCGGATGCGCGAAACCAGCTCGCGCAGCGAGAAGGGCTTGGTGACGTAATCGTCGGCGCCCATCTCCAACCCGAGGACCTTATCGGTCTCCTCCTGCTGGACGGTGAGCAGGATCACCGGCTGGCGCAGGCCCTGCTGGCGCATCTGGCGGCAAAAATCGAACCCCAGGCCGTCGGGCAGGCGCACGTCGAGGAGGACGAGGTGGGGATGGCGCTCGCGGGCATAGAGGACGCCCTCGGCGCCGGTGTTCTTCCACACCGGGTCAAAGCCTTCCTGTTCCAGGCCGGCCTGCAGGCTACGCGCCACAGCCGGGTCGTCTTCAATGAGGAGGATGCAATAGCGAGAGGTCATAGGCAATCCATATTAAACCGCAAAGAAGCTCAGATCAGCAAAGGTTTCACCTGTGCACCCACTCCAGGCCCAGCTCAGCCGCCTTCTTGAGCGTGGGGCCACCCGTTGACCGTTCCCAGCCGCGGGCCGCGTAATATTCGCCGAGGAGAAGTTCCATATCCGGCACGACACCAGCCTGGCCGCCTACCGGCAGCGGTCTGAGCAGCAGGTCGGGGAGCTTCTCCCGGTCTGACGTCCAGCCCAGGCGCAGGTTGAGCAGCCGCTTGAGGTTCCAGGCGCGCTCGCCGGCGCGGAGCATCTCCTCCACGCTCCAGGCCTGACCGCTGGCCGCGCTGAGTAACTCCGCCAGGGTCGACGGCGGGACCTGGGCGAAGATGCAGGTGACCAGGCTGTTGCACACCGTGCGGAAATCCTGGTGGCGGGCGACGAAAACCGCCTTGCCCGCGTCGACCGAGCGGTCGGTCATCGGGATGCCCAGCTCTTCGATCGAGCTGCCGATCTCGACCATAAAGTAGTCGCCCTGGTTGTGGCAGGCGCCGCGTGGCGAGGTTACGTAGACCAGCGCCATCCCGGTCGCCGCGCGCGGGTCGTGCAATGGAACCTCCAGGTTGCCCACCTGGGCGGCCAACTCCGGAACGCCGTACGCACTGGCCAGGGCCAGTGCGCCTTGAGCAAGCAGATTGCCGATCCCTTCGCGGCGGGCCATCCGGTCGAGCAGGGTGAAATAAGGCCGCGGGTCGCCCCAGGCCAGCTCCAGGCCGCCGGTATCCGCTTTCGTGAGCAGGCCGCGCTTGTAGAGCAGGGTCGCCAGCCCGAGGACGCCGCCCGCGCTGATGGTATCCATCCCCAGCCGGTCGCACAGGTCACCCAGAGCAGTGATGGCAGGCAGGTCGTCGATAAGGAGCTGAGAGCCAAAGCTGCAAATGGTCTCATATTCGGGTCCCTTGGCCGGACCACGGGTGGCGTACGGCCCGCCGGGGACGGTCACCACGCGCCCGCAGGAGATGACGCAGCCCTGGCAGGCGCTGGTGCCGGTCAGGATGGACTCGGCCATCGCCGAGCCGGAGATCTTTTCGGCTCCGGCAAAGGCCGCCTGGGTCCAGTATCTCTGGGGCATGTCCCCGAGGAGCTGGAAATACTCCGCCGAGCCCGAGGTACCCGTCTGGCGTAGGACGGCAGTGAGGGTCTCATCGAGGAGGGCTTTGTTGGCTGCCAGGCGCAAAGAGCGGTAACGCTCCGCCTCGGCAAGGGGCAGGCCGCCCGCGCCGCGCGCGCCGCGCACGGCCACGGCCTTGAGGTTCTTGGAGGCCATCAGCGCGCCCATGCCTGTACGAGCCGCGGCGCGCCCGTGGTCAGAAAAGATGCCGGAGAAGGGCACGCCGCGCTCCGCGGCCAGCCCGATGCAGGCGACCCTGGCCTGGGGAACTTCCAGCTCGGCGCGGATCCGGCGCTGGGTCTCGTAGACGTCCGCCTGGCCCCAGAGATGACCGGCCGGCCTGATCTCCGCCTCCCCGTCGTGGATCCAGAGGTAAACCGGCTGCGCGGCGCGGCCGGCGACCCAGAGCACATCCACTCCGGCAAAGCGCAGCTCGGGGCCGACAAACCCTCCGAAGTTGGCCTCGCCCCACAGACCGGTCTGGGGTGAGCGCCCGCAGAGGGTGAACCGGCCGGTGGTAGGGCCGCCCGTGCCGGTCAGGGGCCCGTTAACCCACAGCAGCGGGGCCGCCGGATCCAGCGGGTCGAGATCGGGGTGCAGGGCGTCCCAGAGCAGGCGCACGCCCAGGCCGCTGCCGCCGATGTACTCGCGAATATATTCTTCGGGAACCTGGCCGGTCTCGACCGCCGAGGTGGTCAGATCGATACGGAGAAGACGTCCAAACATGGGTCTAAGAACGAGATCCGAGAATCGAAAAAACGAGGAACGGGAGCTGTCAGGAATCAAACAGGAAACTCGGTGGGGATGCGGCCGCAGGCGGCGACCAGCTCTTTGGCGGCGCGGACGTTGCGCATCACCATGATCATGTTGCCCTTGAGCTTGAGCTGGCCGGTAATGATGCCCTGGATGGGGTCGAGCTGGCTGGTGACCACCTTTTTCCAGGTGGCAATCGGGGCGCTGAGGACGTAGGCCGGCGTGCGCGACTGCCCGTCCGCCAGGACAAACGCCTCGCGACACCGGCCGTGCCACAGGTCCATGTAGAGGATCACGGACTTCTCCAGGCTGCCGCCCGGGTCGATCTAGAAGAAGAAATCGCCCTCCCAGTTTTTCGCCGCCTCGAGATAGGCTTCGCTCTGGTTGAGGTCTTCCATGAACGCCTTCGCCCAGGCGTCGCTGGGGAACAGATACGCCATCGCCGCATCCTCCTGCCTCGAAATCCCAATCGTCTGATTCTACACCGTTTCACCCGCACATACGCGCTACGATCCGCGAGTGGAGCGGGGAAAATTTGTGGTTGGTCCAGAGCAAGTATTTGTTTCCAGGTTGGAACGAATAGAAACGAAACCGATTCGGAAGGAGATGTTGATCCATTGCCCGGTGAATCGGTTGCTTAGGGTGAAAGGGTTGCCGGAATGGACAGGATGGGTTGGCAAGGTGCGGTTCGGTTTCGAGCGGGAACAAATTGGAACGAATGTGATGTAGAACATGCCTCCTGGCTTGTTCTTGGTCGGCCGGGAAGAACGCAACCGAGACGTTTGCAGCAGATCGAAACCCAATTCGATGGTCCGCAGAGCGGGTCGATATCCCTTCGGCCGATCGGTCGACCCCTACGGCTAATCGGGAGCCGCGCCGATCAGGGGTAGGGGCGAAGCCTTCGGTTGGGGGGCCGGTTTTTGAGAAGAGGCATGCTTTTCCGAA
>Ga0335070_10008607_pt1 | contig 11966 bp, 11 predicted proteins | sample Lox_Sample_13_FD_206722 | JGI IMG/M metagenome (GOLD analysis project Ga0335070, IMG submission 206722) | Soil microbial communities from Loxahatchee National Wildlife Refuge, Florida, United States - Lox_Sample_1.3 | ecosystem: Environmental > Terrestrial > Soil > Wetlands | place: USA...
CGGGGGCGAGTGCCGCGAGGTCGGCGGCGCCGCGCGCGGCGTCGTCCTCGCCCTCCTCGTCGCCGGGCGGGACGACGGCGATCACCTCGCCGGGCGGCGAGCCGAACGTCGGGCCGCACTCGGCGGCGTCGAGCGCCGCGAGCCGGCCGGAGGTGCCCGCGCCGACGTAGACGAGCCTGCCGCCCGCGGCGAGCCGGCGGACGATCTCCTCGATCGCCGCCGCGAGCGAGTCGCCCGCGTCGGCGACCGCGTGCGCAACGGTCGTGTCCTCGTCGTTCATCAGCCGGACGAGCTCCCGCGCCGAGCGCTGCTCGAGGTCGGCGAACCGCGGCGCGGCCGCCTCGGTCGGCAGCTGCGTCCGGCCGGTGAGCGCCGCGCCGACCGCCTCCCAGACGAGCGGCGCGTCGGGCGTCGCGAGGCTCGTCATGTGGCCGCACGCCTCGTAGCCCCACGTCCAGAGATCGTCGACGCCCTCCTCGCGCGCCGCCGCGATCGCGGCCTCGAGCTCGGGGACGTCCTCGCGCGTGAGGCCGAAGCTCGGCACCCAGAGCTGCGCGCCGACGCCGTGGCGGTCGCACGTGTCGCGCAGCAGCCGCGCGAAGCGGCGCACGAACGGGCCCGCGGGCTCGCCCCAGTGCTGCCAGTACGGGTCGGTGGCGAAGGTCGTCAGCCCGGGGAGCGACGCGACCGCGTCCCAGTCGGAGATCCCGTGCGTCCCCTCCGTCGCCGGCAGGAGGCAGACCGTGTTCCGCCCGCCGCGCTCGGCGACGTGCGCGACCATCTCCCGGAGGAAGTCGACGACGGACGCCTCGCGGAACGCCTGCGCCTCCGGCGTCAGCTCCACCGGGAGCGGACCGCCGAAGCGCTCGGCGCAGGCCTCGCAGCGGCAGGTCCAGCGCGCCGGGTCGTCGACGCCGACGTGCGCCGGCATCACCCATGCGGGCTCGTCCCAGAAGACGGAGTCGGCACCGGCCTCGAGCGCGGCGTCGGCCCACTCCGTGCAGAACGCGCGATAGGCCGGCCGGTTGAGGCAGGCCGCCGCCACCCGCCGCCCGTCGTCCAGCACCTGGCACGCCTCGGGGTGGAACGCGACGAAGCGGCTCTCCGCCTCGCCGCCGAAGGTGCGGCCGAGGCCCCACGGGCCGAGCTGGACGGCGAGGCCCTCCGCGTGCGAGGCGTCGACGATCTCCGCGATCGTGCCGCGGTAGTAGGCGAGGTCGTTCTCCGAGAACGTGTGCAACACGCCCGAGTAGCCGCGCGCGGCCAGGTCGGCCATGTCCCGGCGGACGTGACGGACGATGCGGACGCCGAAGTACGAGCAGCCGGCGCTCACGGGCGTGCCTCGCGAGCGACGAGCGGCCCGGCCGTCGATGCACGGGCGGCCGGGCCGCACTGGTGGAGGGTCTGATCCAGGTCGCTCTCCTCGGAGGAGGCCGGACGGGGATCCGGCCTCTCGCTCGTGATCCTGTCACACCTCGGGTATGTGGTCACTACCAATTTTTCCACCCGGCCCGATCGGTTCTACCCTCGAACCGCGCCCTGGGTGAGCCCGAACGCGATCCGCCGCTGCACGGCGAGGAAGAACAGGACGACGGGGATCGCGGTCAGCGTCGACGCCGCCATCAGCGCGCCCCAGTCGGTCTGCCGGCTCGTGCCCATGAAGTAGGAGAGCCAGACGGTGATCGTCTGCTTGCCGCTGTCGCTCAGCAGCGTGCGGGCCCAGATGTACTCGTTCCAGCTCGTGATGAACACGAACACCGAGGTGGCGACGAGCCCGGGCGCGACGAGCGGGAAGAGGATCCGGATGAAGGCGCCGAACCGCGTGCTCCCGTCGACCATCGCCGCCTCCTCGAGATCCGGGGGGATGCCGATGATGAACCCGCGCAGCGTCCAGACGGTGAACGGCAGCGCGAAGGTCAGGTAGACGAGGACGACGCCCGTGAGCGTGTTCACCTCGTGGTAGCGGGCGAGCACGACGTAGAGCGGGATGATCAGCCCCGCGGCCGGCAGCATCTGGATGCCGATCATCAGGACGATGAAGAGCTTGACGCCGGTGAAGCGGTACTTCGAGAGCGCGAGCGCGGCGAGGAAGGCGAGCACCATCGCGACCGCGACGGTCACGAGCACGACGATGACGCTGTTCTTCACGTCGGTCCAGAAGTAGGGCCTGGCGAGCGCGTCGCGGAAGTGCGCGAACGTCGGATGGGTCGGGAACCAGGTCGGCGTGACGCTGTTGATCTGGTCCTCGGGCTTGAGCGCCGTCGAGATCATCCAGAAGACCGGGAACACCATCACGAGGAAGACGCCGATCCCGACGGCGTTCCAGCCGAGCAGGTGCGCGGTCCGACGCCTCATGCCGTGGCCTCTCCCATCCTGAGCATGCGGCGGACGTAGACGACGCTCATCAGGGCGACCATCACGAGCATGAGGATCGAGATCGCGGCGCCGCGGCCGAAGTCCGTCTTCACGTACCCCTCCTCGTAGAGGTAGACGCCCATCAGGTAGTTCGACGGCACGACGTGGCCCTGGCCGATCAGCAGGAACGGCTGGGTGAAGACGCCGAAGTCCCAGAGGATCGACAGGCTCGTCAGGATCAGCAGGATCGGCGCGATCACCGGCATCGTCACGTCCTTGAAGATGCGCCAGCCGCGGGCGCCGTCGATCTGGGCCGCCTCGACCAGATCGCGCGAGACCTGCGACAGCGCCGCATAGACGCTGATCGCGACGAACGGCAGCGCGCCCCAGACGACGAGGGTCGTCACCATCGCGAGCTGGGAGAAGGGCGTCTCGAACCAGTTGTGCTGGAAGAAGTTGCCGACGTGGAGCTCGGTCAGCACGTAGTTGAGGACGCCGTTCTGGCTGTTCGTCATCCAGTTCCAGATCTGGACGGCGACGACCGGCGGGATCGACCAGACGAGCACGAGCCCGACGGTGAGCAGCACCCGCACCCACATCGACACCTGGACGAGCAGGAGCGCGAACAGCGTCCCGACCACCATCGTCAGCCCGACGTTCACCGCCGTGAAGACGATCGTCCGCACGAGCGTGTGCCAGAAGACGGGGTCGTGGAGGACGGAGCCGAAGTTGTGCAGCCCGACGGAGACGCCGTGGTGCTGGAGCAGCTCGAACAGCCCGTACTTCTGGAGCGAGAGCCGGACGAGGTTGTAGATCGGGTACCCGAGGATCGCCCCCATGACGAGAACGACCGGCAGGACGAGGAGATACGGAACGGCCCCGGCGGCGAGGCGGCGGCGTGTGAGAGGCCGCCGCCGCGGCCACCCGGGGGCGGTCGCGGCGGCGGCTCCCGGTGCGGTGGGAACCCGCTCGGTCAGATGACTACTTCTCGTTGAGGGTTTGCGCGATGTTGTCGCTGGCCACCGTAGCTGCCTGCTTGACGGTCAGGTGGCCCGTGAGGATCTGGGCGAGCATCGTCTTGAGGATGTTGCCGTTCTCGACGTCGACCCAGTGCTTCGCCTGCGGCACGAACCAGCTCTGCGCCGCGGCCCGCTCGTTCACGCTGTTGCCGAGCAGGTTCGTCGCGTTCGGGATGTTGCCCTTCTGCTCGAGCGCCTGCTCGTTCGCCGTGCTCGTGAAGTCGGCGATCCACTGGATCGCCTGGGTCTTCGCGTTGCTCTGCGCCGGGATCGCGAGGTCGGAGCCGCCGAGGAAGCCCGGCATCGGCTTGCCCTTCGTGTGGCTCGGCATCACGAACTGCGCCGTCACCGCCTTGTACTTCGCGCCGGTGCAGCAGCTGTACCACGCCGGGCCGTAGTTCGCGGCCGTGAGACCCTGCGAGAACACGGTGTACGGATACGGGTTCGTGCCGTCGAGCGTCGCCGTCGACTTCGACTGCGTGGCGTCGAAGAAGTTCTTGAACGCCGTCAGCCCCGCGACCGAGCGCGGCGAGTCGAGGGTGCCGACCCACTGGCCGGCGTGCGTCGTCGCGATCTGGCCGCCGAAGTCGTAGACGAAGCTGAGCGCCGTGTACCAGTCCTCACCGCCGACGTACAGCGGCGAGAAGCCCTTCACCTTGCTGTTCATCTGCCCGACCTTGACGAGGTCCGACGTGAACTCCGCGAGGCTCGACGGCACGGTCTTGATCCCGGCCTTGGCGAAGAGGTCGGTTCGGTAGGTGATGACACGCGAGCCGGCGTAGTACGGGACGCCGAACACCTTGCCGCCGTACATGCCGGACTTGGCGAGACCGGCGAGCCAGTTGGCCGAGTTCGCGAACTGCCCCTTGGCCGAGGTGAGATCGGAGAACGCGCCGGCCGCCATGTACTTCGTCATCTCGGTGTTGCCCATCTCGATGACGTCGGGCGTGTCGTTGCCTGCGATCGTCGCGTCGAACTTCTGGAGGTGGTCGCTCCAGTTCTGGTACTGGACGTCGACCGTCCAGCCCGGATTCTGCTGCTGGAACTGCTGGGTGGCGGCTGCCACGATCGTCGGCCAGCCGCTCTGGGCGTCGACCTGGAGCCAGACGGTGAGCTTGTTGGCCTCGTGGCGCCCGCTGTTCGCGCTTGCGGTCGCCGCGACGACCCCGAGCGCGGCGACGATGACCGTCGCCCCGATAAGGCGTAGTTTCATGCAAGTCTCCTCGAGCCGTCGACGCGGGACCCCAGCGCTGATGAGCCCTTGTGGCCGCGAGGGACGCGCACGGAGGTCAGGGCGCCGATTGGTCTATACCAAATGGCCACGAGCGAAAGGTCGCACACCAGACCACTCGTGTCAAGAGCGTGACGGCGCCGGGGCGGACCGGTGTCCCGCTCAGGCGTCGGAGCCGCGGCCGTGCGGCGGCGAGCCGAGCTCCGTGACGATCCGGTACCGGTCGCCGCGGTAGATCGACTGGACGAACTCGACCGTCCGCCCGGTGGCGTCGCGGCTCGTCCGCTCGAACAGGAACGCCGGCGAGTGGAGCGGGACGCCGAGTGCGGCCGACTCCTCCTCGTTCGTCACGGTGGGCTCGATCGACTGGGTGCCGCTGGCGATCGCGATCCCGTACGTGTCGCGCATCAGCTCGTAGAAGGAGCCGGTCAGGCTCTTCGGGGTCAGGCCGGGGACGAGAGCCTGCGGGATGTGGAGCGTCTCGATCGCCATCGTCTCTCCGTCCGCGAGCCGAAGCCGCTTGACCACGACGATCTGCTCGCCCGGAGAGACCTTCAGGAACCGCCCGAGGCGGGCGCCGGCGAGCTGGGTCGTCATCGACAGCGTCCGGCTCCCCGGCACCATCCCGCGCCGCCGCATGTCCTCGCTGAACGAGGTCATCGTCAGCTCCTGCGAGATCTTCGGCTGCTGGACGTAGGTGCCGCTGCCGCGCCGCCGAACGAGGTAGCCCTCCCGGGCGAGGTCGCCGAGTGCGGCCCGGACGGTCAGCCTCGAGACGCCGAGGTCGGCGCTCAACTGCCGCTCGGAGGGGATCGCCGTCCCGACCCCGAGCCGCTCGATCAGGTCGAGCACCTGCTGCCGCGTGGCGCTCTGCTTCGTCACGCGCTGCGGCGCGGGCACCGTCTGCTTCTCCTGTTCCTGCCCCGCCATGGCTGCCGTTGACTATAGCCCCGCGGGGAGGGATTGGTCAATGCCATTGCCTTTTCGACGTTTCGGCGGTATAGACTGGAGACGTCCGTGGGAGCGATTCTTCTCGACAGCATCACGAAGGTCTACGCGGGCGGCGTCGTCGCGGTCGACGACATCTCGCTCGAGATCGCCAGCGGCGAGTTCCTCGTCCTCGTCGGGCCGTCCGGCTGCGGCAAGTCGACGCTGCTGCGGATGATCGCCGGCCTCGAGGAGGTGACACAGGGGACGATCGCGATCGACGAGCGCGACGTCACCGACCTTCCTCCCCGCTCCCGTGACGTGGCCATGGTCTTCCAGACGTACGCGCTCTACCCGCACATGACCGTCCGCGAGAACCTCGGCTACGGGCTGAAGGTGCGGAAGACGCCGAAGCAGGAGGCGACGCGCCGGGTCGAGGAGGTCGCCACGATGCTCGGCCTCGAGGAGCTGCTCGACCGCCGCCCGGCGGCGCTGTCCGGCGGCCAGCGCCAGCGCGTCGCGATGGGCCGTGCGATCGTGCGCGAGCCGAAGGCGTTCCTGATGGACGAGCCGCTCTCCAACCTCGACGCGAAGCTGCGCGTCGGGATGCGCGCCCAGCTCTCGAGCCTCCACGCCCGCCTCGGCACGACGACGGTCTACGTCACGCACGACCAGGTCGAGGCGATGACCCTCGGCCACCGCGTCGCCGTCATGCGCAGCGGCCGCATCCAGCAGATCGACACGCCGCAGGCGCTCTACAACAGTCCCGCGAACCTCTTCGTCGCCGCCTTCATCGGCTCGCCGGCGATGAACCTCGTCGAGGCGAAGGTCTCCGACGGCGCCCTCGAGTTCGGCGGCTACCGGATCCCCGCTCCGGTCGACGGGAGGCTCCCGTCGCGCGTGATCGTCGGCATCCGGCCCGAGGCCTTCTCGGACGCGGCGTCGGCGAGCACTGCGCTACCGACGATCGACGTGTCGGTCGAGGTCGTCGAGGAGCTCGGCGCGGACACGCTCGTCATCTTCCCCGTCGCCGAGCCGCGCGTGGACGTCGGCGAGATCCGCGAGGCGAGCGGCGGCGCCGACGACGTCCTGCTGGCGGCGGCGGGCGTTCCGTTCACGGCGCGAATCGATCCGCAGTCGAGCGTGCGCGCCGGCTCGATGATGCGGCTGGCGGTCGACCCGGGCCGCTTCCACTACTTCGACCCGTCCTCGGGCCTCCGCCTCTCGCCGGAGCGCGAGCCCGCGGCGCTCGCCTCGACGCAGTAGCCCGCCGCGATGCCGGCCCGGTGCGCACTCGCCGCGGCGGCCGCGCTGACGCTCTCGGCCCCGGCCCCGGCCGCCGGAGCCGCGCCGGCCGTGCCGCTCGGCCGGCTCGTCGGCGAGACGATCGTCGGCGCGCTCACGGCGCCGCCGTCGCCCGCGTTTCTCGCGCGCGTGCGCGCCGGCCGGGTCGGCGGCGTCATCCTCGTCGGGCACTGGCGCTCGGAGGCGGCGATGGCGGCGACGACGGCGCGGCTCCAGACGGCGGCGTGCACGACGGGCGCGCCCCTGCTCGTCGGCGTCGACCAGGAGGGCGGGCGCGTCCGGCGCCTGCCGTGGGCCCCGCCCCGCGACTCGCCGGCCGCGCTGGGCAGGCTCGACGATCCCGACCGCGTCGAGAAGGAGGCCGCGAACGCCGCGATCGACCTGCGGCTCGCCGGCGTCGACGTCGACTTCGCTCCGGTCGCCGACGCGGTCTCGCGGCCGCGGAGCTTCCTCGGCGCCCGCGCGTTCTCGTCCGACCCCGCCGTCGTCTCCACGCTCGCCGGGTCGTTCGTCGACGGCCTCCAGTCGACGGGCGTCGCCGCGACGGCGAAGCACTTCCCGGGGCTCGGGGCCGCGCCCGCGAACACGGACGACCGGCCGGTCGTCGTCCGCGCGAGCGCCGCGACGCTGACGCGCGGGCTCGCCCCCTTCCGCGCGGCGATCGCCGCCGGCGTCAAGCTCGTGCTGGTCTCGAGCGCGTCGTACCCGGCGCTCGACCCGGCGGGCGGACCGGCGGTGTTCTCGCGGCCGATCGTCTCCGGCCTGCTGCGCGGGAAGCTCGGCTTCGACGGCGTCGTCGTCACCGACGCGCTCGACGCGCCGGCGGCCGCGAGCATGCCGCACGCGCCCGCGCGCGCGATCGACGCCGGCGTCGACCTGCTCCTCTACACCGGCGAGAGCGCGAGCGAAGCCGGCTACGAGAGCCTGCTCGCGGACGCGTCGGCGAGCGCGACGCTGCGCCGCGAGCTCGGCGCCGCCGCCGCCCGGATCGACGCGCTGAAGCAGTGGCTCGTCGACGCCGGCGGACCGTACTGCCCCGGCTAGGCGCTACAGCCCCAGCCGCTCGAGCGTCGTCTCGTCGCGGCGCCACCGGGGCCGCACCTTGACGACGAGCTCGAGGTAGACCGGGCGGCCGAGCAGCGCCTCGATCTCCGGCCGCGCCCGCACCCCGACCTCCTTCACGATCGAGCCGCCCTTGCCGACGACGATCTGCTTCTGCGAGTCCGTCTCGACGAGGACGATCGCGCGCACGACCGGGTCGCCGAGCTCCTCCACCTCGACCGAGAGCGCGTGCGGCACCTCGTCGCGCGTCAGCCAGAGCGCCTTCTCCCGGATCAGCTCGGCGACCTGGTGCTCGAGCGAGAGGTCGGTGCGCTGCTCCTGCGGGAAGTAGAGCGGCCCCTCCGGCAGCAGCCCGACGAGCTCCGTCCGCAGGTCGGCGACGCCGTCGCCCGTCTTCGCGCTCACCGGGTGGAGCGCGTGGAAGTCCCAGGCGCCGGAGGCGCCGGTCTTCGCCCGCGTGTCGGCGGCTTTGCCGCCGGCACTTGCAGGCAACCGCGCCGCGGCGTTCATCTGCTGTGCGATGTGGCCGGGCTTCAGCCGGTCGACCTTGTTCAGCGCGATCACGACGGGAACGCCGAGCGCGAACACCCGCGAGGCGATGAAGCGGTCGCCCGCGCCGATGCGCTCGCGGGCGGAGAGGACGAACAGCACGGCGTCGACGTCGTCGAAGGCGGAGTCGACCGTGCGCTGCATCCGCTCGGTCAGCGCGTCGCGCGGCCTCTGGAAGCCGGGGAGGTCGACGAGCACGAGCTGGTGGTCGTCCGCGTTCGCGATCCCGAAGATGCGGCGCCGCGTCGTCTGCGGCTTGTCGGAGACGATCGCCACCTTGCCGCCGCAGAGCGCGTTCACGAGCGTCGACTTGCCGACGTTCGGCCGGCCGGCGACCGCCACGAAGCCGGTCCTCATGGGCCCGGCAGGTTCCAGGTGTCCGGGAGCAGGTCACCCGGGAAGTGCACGGCGATCGACCCGTCGTCGCGGCGGAAGTAGACCCGCCCCACCTTCCACTCGTACAGCCACTGGCGGCAGCCGCCGCACGGTGACGCGGTGATCCCGATCGCCTCGATCTCGCCCGGCCGCACGCCGTCGCTCGCCGCCTTGGCGATCGCCGTCCGCTCGGCGCAGATCCCGAGCGGATACGCGGCGTTCTCGACGTTGACGCCGTCGTAGACGCGGCCGTCCACGGTGACGACGGTCGCGCCGACGAGGTAGTTCGAGTACGGCGCGTATGCGTTCGCCGCCGCCGCCTCGGCGCGCGCGACCAGCTCCTCGCCGGTCACCGGCCGCTCCCGTAGACGAACTGGCCGTTCGCGGACTCGCCGAGCGCGAGCTCGAACCCGTGCGACCGGACTTGCTCCGCGAGCTCCGCCGGCGTCCAGAAGCGCTTGACGATGCGGAACTCGCGCCCGTCGTTCAGCGCGCGCTGCTCCTCCTCGCCGCCGGGCTCCCGGCCGCCGATCGCGCCGTCGACGAGGAACACGCGCCCGCCCGGCCGCACCGCGCGGCGCACGAGCGTCCAGAACTCCGCGAACCGCGCCGCCGGGACGTGCGAGATCCAGAAGGCGAAGACACACGTGTCGAACTGCGCCTCCGGCTCCCACGCGAAGACGTCGGCGACGACGTGCTCGGCGCCGGCGTCGTTGAGCGCGAGCGTCTCCGCGTTCGCGTCCAGCGCGAGGACGCTGCCTGCGAGCGGGACGAGCTGCCGCGTCCAGATGCCGGTGCCGGCCGCGAGCTCGAGCACGTCGCCCAGCGGCGCCAGCGCCCGGAGCGCGCGCTCGACCTCGTCCACGTCCGCGAACCAGCGCTCCTCGTCCTCGGCGTCGAGCGCGTACCGGCCGCGGCGCCACCACCAGTCCTCGTACTCGGGCGCCCGCGCCGCGTAGTAGCGGCGCTGCTCCGCGAGCAGCGCGTCGACGCTCACGACAGCACCTGGAACACGGCGAGCGTGACGAGCGCGCCGAGCACGCCGCCGTACACCACCTCGAGCGCGGAATGGACGCCCGACTCGACACGGGTCTGCGCGACGAGCACCGCCATCACGAAGGCGAGCGACGAGACGAGGAAGCGATGCTCGTCGCCGATGATGTAGGTCGCCGCCATCCAGCAGGCGAACGCGACCGCAGCGTGGCCGGACGGAAGCCCGCCGCGCAGCGGCGTCCCGCGTCCCGTCCACGCCTTCGTCGCGATCACGATCAGGATGACGAGCACGAGCGCGACGAGCGTGATCTCCGCTGGCGCGTCGCGGACGCGGTCGAGCAGCCGCGCGGTCCGATGCGAGGCCGCCTGCGAGAAGACGAGATAGCCGATGGCGATCGCCGTGATCGACGAGATGAGCACGGCGCCCGCCGCGATGTCCTTCGCGAGCTTCGCGTTCGGGTCGAACGACGTCGTCGACGCGTCGATCGCGCCCTCGATCGCGGAGTTGATCATCTCGGCGACGAGCACGAACGCGATCGCGAGCAGCAGCGCGATCAGCTCCATCCGGTCGACGCCGAGCCACACGGCGGCGACGATCACGCCGATCGCGATCGCGAAGTGGATACGCAGGTTCCGCTGCGTGCGGAGGACGTGGATGATCCCCTCGAACGCGTAGTTGAAGCTGTCGAGGAGCGTCGGCGCGCGCCCCGGCGCCGGCGCCGGCGCGATGCGGCGAGGCTCGGGCGCGCGCTGCTCCTGCGGCTCTCGCTGCTCGGAGCGCTCAGTGGTGATGCTCATCGGTGCAGAGCCTCCCTCGCCTCCATCTCGGCGCCGTGGTCGTAGCCGACGAGATGGAGCACCGCGTGCACGAGCGGCGCGCGCCACTCGCGTCCGACCACCTGCGGGCAGACGACGACGTCGCCGAGCTGGCGCGGCAGCCCGTCCGGGAGATCGTCGCGTCCGTCGATCGGGAACGCGAGCGCGTCCGTCGCTTCGTCGACGCCGAGGTGCTCGCGCTTCAACGCGCGGCTCTCCTCGGGGCCGACGAACGCGAGCCCGACCTCACCCGAGTCGACACCCTCCGCCTCGAGCACGCAGCGGACGAGATCGGCCGCCGCGGGCTCGTCGACCGCGACACCGGAGCGGTTCTCGACCTCGACCTCGATCACGTCTGCCGCTGCGTCCCGGTCTCCTCGGCGTGGCGCTTGTACGCCTCGACGATCCGCTGCACGAGCTTGTGCCGAACGACGTCCTGGTGGGAGAAGTGGACGAACGCGATCCCGTCGATCGCGTCGAGGATGCCCTGCACCTGGATCAGCCCCGACGCCTGCTCGCGCGGAAGGTCGATCTGCGTGATGTCGCCGGTGACGACGACCTTCGAGCCGAAGCCGAGGCGCGTCAGGAACATCTGCATCTGCTCCGGCGAGGTGTTCTGCGCCTCGTCGAGGATGATGAAGCTGTCATTGAGAGTGCGGCCGCGCATGAATGCCAGCGGCGCGACCTCGATCGTCCCGCGCTCCATGTACGCGTTCAGCTTCTCCGGGTCCATCGTGTCGTAGAGCGCGTCGAACAGCGGCCGCATGTACGGGTCGACCTTGGCGAGGACGTCGCCGGGGAGGAAGCCGAGCCGCTCGCCCGCCTCGACCGCCGGGCGCGTGAGGATGAGCCGGCCGACCTGCCGCTCGGAGAGCGCGGCGACCGCGAGCGCGATCGCGAGGTAGGTCTTGCCGGTGCCGGCCGGGCCGATCCCGAAGGTGACGGTGCAGTTGCGGATCGCGTCGACGTAGCGCTTCTGCGTGACCGTCTTCGGCGTGATCCGCTTGCCGCGGTGCGACCAGACGACGTCGTCGAAGATCGTGCGGACGTCCTCGGCCTCGTCCATCGCGTTGAGGACGGTGTCGACCGTGCCGGCGCCGATCTCCTGGCCGCTCTCGACGAGGTCGACGAGCTCCTCGACGACGGCGCGCGCCTCGGCGACCTTGAGCTCGTCGCCCTCGAGGGTCAGCCGGTTCCCGCGCAGGTTGACGCGGCAGCCGAGCCGGTCGCGGAGCGCGCCGAGGACGCCGTCGCCGATGCCGGCGAGCTCGGCCGCGACCTCGTTCGGGACGTCGAGGACTTCCTGCATGTCCGAAGTGTAGGAGCGGCGCCGC
>Ga0335070_10008608_pt1 | contig 11965 bp, 6 predicted proteins | sample Lox_Sample_13_FD_206722 | JGI IMG/M metagenome (GOLD analysis project Ga0335070, IMG submission 206722) | Soil microbial communities from Loxahatchee National Wildlife Refuge, Florida, United States - Lox_Sample_1.3 | ecosystem: Environmental > Terrestrial > Soil > Wetlands | place: USA: Florida...
ACGACAGCGTGGGCCAGTTGCTTGCCGCGCTGGCCATGAATCTGGCGCGGCTCGATAAGGAAGCTCCCAGCCTTTCTCTCTCATCTTCAAACCTGCTTGCCGACTGCGGTGTCATGGTGGATCAGGTGAGCCGCGAAATCCGCACCATCTCGCATCTGCTTCACCCTCCGCTGCTTGACATGGCTGGACTCTCGTCCGCCATCCGCTGGTACGTCGACGGTTTCTCGCATCGCAGCAACATCAAAGTCGACGTGCAGGTGGACTCTGACCTCGGACGCCTACCGGCCGAACTGGAAATCTGCTTGTTCCGCGTTGTGCAGGAGTGTCTGACCAATGTGTATCGTCACTCCGGCAGCGAGTTCTGCTCGATCACAATCACGCGTGATGCCCAACGGGTGACCATGGAAGTCCGCGATACGGGGCATGGAATCCGCAACCCGGTTGATGGTGAAGTTCCCGCTGGCGTTGGCTTGCGAGGTATGCGCGAACGCTTGCGCCTGGTCGGCGGCACGTTGCAGATTCAATCGAGCGAGAACGGCACCAGCGTGACGGTGACAATCCCGTCTGCCGTCAGCGCGTAGCCGCGCGACGCCAAAAGCAGAAGCAACTCACAAAAGTGACCCACTCTAAACGTCGCGCTGTTTGCGGCGTTTAGAGTGGGAATTTTTTATTGCACTCTGTTCGGGCGCCTCTCACCTCCAAGGCTATGCTTCAGCTAGAAGTAAACCTTCGCGCCAAGTTGAATGACTCGGAATCCTCCGGGAGCGGTTCCCGGCGTATCAGAGTAAGTGCCGAAATCGGCGTTTTTGGTGATACTGAATGGCGTGCCCGGCTGCCATTGCCAGGGGCCGTTCTCGTAGAAGCCGACGTGTTTATCAATCTTGTTGGGATGGTTAAACACGTTGAACGCCTCCAAACGAAGTTGGATGTACCGCGCCTCGTTGGATCCAATAGGAACATTCTTGAACAAAGACATATCCCAGGTCTGCAATCCGCCGGTGCGGAGCCGGTCGCGTGATCCGCGAATGGGAGCACCGAGCACCGGGTAAATCGGATTAAGGCCCTTATCGAGGGTGTAGTAGAAGGGCAATGCGCCCCACATGTTGCCGCCGGTCATGGCTCCTGGTTCACCCTGCCAGTTATTGCTCATGTCGATCGGCGCTCCCGACATGACATTGGTCACGCCACTGAGTTCGTAATTGTCGGTGATGTAGGAGAGCCAGCCCGGTCCGTGGAAGTGTTTGCTGAACTTCGGCAGATTGTAGACGTAGTTGGCGGCGAACACTTGCCGGCGGTCCCACCCCGCAGAGCGATAATCGAGTGCGCGGGGATTGAAGGGATCCTGCGTGTCCTGATCACCGTTCGCCGTGGTTATCGTGTGGGAGTAGGTATATACGGCGCCAAGAGTGAGCCCCTTCGTGAACCGTCGTTGCAATGAAGCCTGTAACGAGTTGTAATTAGCAGTCCCGTCGAACTTCATGTACGAGATTTGTCCGTAGCCCTTGTACGGGACCAGCGGAGCATCGGTATACGAGTTGTGTCCCAACGCGCAGATGCCCGTATAGCTGTAACCGGCTGACTCATAGACCGAGCCAGCCAGATAAGGGTCTGTACCGACCTTTCCGTTCCAGCCGCAAGCGTTTGGATCTTGAGCTGCGGCAGTGAATGCGTAGCCGTAGGGCACAGCGTTGATGTCTCGCGAGGTTACGAGATGGCGTGACAGTGTGCCGACGTAAGCGACATCCAGCGTGGTTCCTCTTCCCAACTCCTGCTGCACTCCAAGGCTGTAGCTGTAAACAGTCGGTACCTGACCTGTGCGGTCGGCGCCGACAATGTTGCCCAGCACTCCTGTTCCGTAGTTGCCGCCAAGGCCCGGGAGATTGGAGATATTGTTCGCGGAAACTTGGGCCGTTTGCACGATCTGCGGATTGTTGAATACGGGGTTGAAAATCAGGTTACCTTGGACCCGGTCATGCATCATGCCGAAGCCGCCACGCACGACAGTTTTGTGACTATGGAAGACGTCATAGGCAAAGCCAATTCGAGGTTCCGGCATAATCAGGCGGTTATTCCAACCGCCTTTGGGCAGCGTTCCGTTGCTGACGTAGCGCATTCCGTTCAGCGTATTTCCGCTGCCCGGAACGATGTTTCCGGTGGTATCGACAGTAACTGCCTGGCTGGGGTCGTAGAGTGCGGGATCAAAAAGCGCAATCTGGTTCTTGTCGTCGTATTGCGCAGGGATCCACGCAAAGCGCATTCCGTAGTCAAGCGTCAGCTTGTTATTGAACTTCCATGTGTCTTGCGCATAGAACTCAAGCTGGTTATAGCGAAACTTCCCGAGCGGGCGCGAGGTCGACTGGCCAAAGCTCTGGAAATTGCCGAGCAGCGCGCTGGCTAAGGGATCGCCGCACTGAGTATCTTTGGGACATGTCGAGTTGAGGTTAGCATCCAGAGGGGCGGCTGTCGGCGCGGTGTCGAAGCTGAACTGCCCGTTGACGTTGCCCCACGCAATCTGGTCCTTGCGGTTGCGTTGGTAGAACACGCCGAACTTTAGCGTGTGTTTGTTGCGGACCCAGGTCAAGTTGTCGTTCACATTGATGGTGGTGTTGGCCTGGTGCCATGGCATGGAACCAAGATAGCTCCACCCAAAGTTAGTGTGATTCAAACCGCCGAAACTCATATCCGGCATAGTGTCGCTGGGATAGAGCAGCGGCAATGTGATCCCGTTTTTTGAAAGCGAGATATTCCCGTTCGAGCCGGTGACTGTGGATTTTGTCACGCTCGGTCCGATCGAGAACTCGTTCAGTATGGTCGGAGTAATCGTGCTCAATAGGTTGAGCGAGACATTCCATCCGGGATGCGTTTGCTTGCAGCCACCGGGGAAGTTAATGGCGGCCATGCAATCGACGGCTCCGAGGCCACCCGGTGAGAACGGCGCCGTCAGGTGATCGCTGTTGTGAATCCACCGGACAAAAATGCGTTCGTTGGGATTGATCTGATAATCGCCGCGCAGAATGTCTTCGCGGCGCGGATTCGAATACGACAATGAGGTCGAATAGTTGTAATCGAACCCGTTGGTGCCGAAGCCTGGAACGTTCGGCTCGGGATACAAGCTCAGAATCTTTGAGATGTTCGCGAAAATGGCTTGCTGCGAGGCTGACAATTGTGAGGGGTCGATCTTGTTCCCGGGAAACGGATTGCCGTTGGCATCGTAAATCTTTATCGGCTGCGCCAGCCATTTTGTGTTGTCATTGCGATCTTGCACCGGCATCACCGACTGTGAGAAATCACCTTGCCGTTCGAGATCGGTCGGAGTGTAGAAAGTTGTGGTCCCACCAATAGGAATGAACTGGCGGTAGAACTCCTGACTCCAGAAAATGAAGAATCTGTTCTTCAGAATCGGGCCGCCGGCTTGGTATCCCACGTAGTTGTAGCGGTATATGTAAGGACTATTGGGTTTTTTGTCGACAAGCTGGTTCTGTTTGTTGAACCACTCGTTAGCGTTCAGCCCTTCATTGCGGTGAAAGAACCGACCGTTACCATGCCAGGAGTTGGTGCCACCTTTGGTCGTGACCGCGATCTGGCCGCCGGCCGCTTTGCCGAATTCCGCCTGATAGTTCGAAGTGAGAATCTTCACCTCTTCGATCGCGTCCGTGTTCAAGGTAACGTGCGTGCCGCCATTGTTGCCGGTGTCGACGTTGGAAGCGCCGTCAATCGTGTATTCATGCTGATTGGCGCGCGTTCCATTGATGTTGACGGAGTCGAGTCCTCCCGTACCAGATTGGTGGCCGTCCACCATCCCCGAGACGCCGGGCACGAGCTTTAGATAGTCCAGCACATTGCGTCCGTTCAGTGCGACATCGTTGAGCTGCCGGCTGGTGACGACGTCCGAGCGTTCGCCAGAATTCGTCTGCAATTGCAGCTGACCGGCATCGGCCGTGACCGTAACCGATTCCACGTTAGCGCCGAGAGACAGCGTGAATTCCCCGGCGTTCAATTTGTCGGCCGCGCTGAGCACGATCCCTGATGTGTCCAGCTTCTTAAACCCTTGTGCCTCGACGGTGATCGTATAAGTGTCAGGAGGCATGTTCGGGACAACAAAGTCTCCGCTGTCGTTTGTGGTGACTGTTCTTTGAACCCCGGTTTGCGGGCTCCTTACCTTGACAGTGGCGCCCGGGATATACGCGTTGGAAGTGTCTTTTACCCGGCCGTATATGGTGCCTGAGGTTACCTGTCCGAAGACGAGCGGCCCGGATAACAGAGAAAGTAGCAATGCGAGTACAAGGAATGAAAGGACCCGTCCTGATGCATTACGAACATAACTGCTCATAAAGCCCTCCAGTGATGAAGCGGAATCGGCCTGTCCAACTTACTTACGACGATCATTCAGACCAAGGAGCACCTCCTGGTAGCTCCGTCCTGCTGCCGAACCAGCCGCGTCCCTCTACTCGACGGCGGTGCTTCTGACGCAAGCTGGGCCGATGTTGCCGAACCATTTGCGCTCTCCTGCTCTGCCCGAGCAGATGCTTCGGGCAGAGCAGTAAGAGACTTATACCTAGAACGTGTAATGCAAGCTAAGCTGCGTCTGGCGCGCCGGAGAACGAACGTCGCTGATCAGACCCCACGAGTGGTCGGTTACACCGCTGTCGGGGAGGGCATAGCTGGCAATGTTGAAGACGTTGAAGAAGTCAGCGCGGAAGCCGATTACGTGGCGCTCGCTCCAAAGATGGAAATCCTTGAAGAGCGACAGGTCGACTTGCCGATAGTTCGGCCCGCGTTGCGTACTGTTGCGAGCCGTTCCGAACATATTTGAACCGGCTATTCCATAAGCGCAGACCCCGTTATCGACGCCGTTTTCGCAGGGCATTGCTGAGGGATCTGTTCCCCACCAGTGCTGGATCGTCCGATCGTGGACGACCAGCGGACGGTATTGATTCGCCCGGCAAAAGCCCCAACTGTTCGTGTTACTGGTGCACGGACCGAATATGGTGACAGGAAATCCCGAATACAGGATGCCCGAGGCCGCCATCTTCCATCCTCCGAGGGCCGCGTTGACGAATCCACTCGCGTTGCCGCCAAAGGGTCTGCCGTGCCCGAACGGAAGGTCGTACACTCCCACAAAGTTCATGCTGTGCCGAATGTCCATGCCCGATGGACCGTAGTCCGCTTCGAGGTTATAGCCGTCCTGCATCGAGGAACCATTGAAGCTTGTTCCTGAGACGGCATAGTTCCCCGACGAGTTGGTCAAGGACTTACTGTATGTATAGTTCAGCGTGTACTCCAACCCGTGGTGCAGACGCTGACGCAATGTCACCTGGCCGGCGTGGTAAGTCATTCTGGCTCGCGACTCGGTTACCAGGATGGGGTTGCATTCGCCAACAAGGTTGTAATAGGGCGTACGGTCAGCCGCAGGAATGTTTGCGGCTCCACAATTACCATTTAGATCCTGAGACTGTTGCGCGGTAAGTTGGTTGCCGTTGCGGTAATCAGCCAGGTGATGGCCGATTTGCCCGTGATATCCAACTGTAAGCGAGAGCTCGTTAGTTAGCGCGTATTCCGTCACCAGTGTCATCTGGTGGATATACGCGGGCTGCACGTTCTGCGGCCATACGGAATACAACGAATTGTTGATACCGAAAGGCTGGCTAAAAGCGTTACTCACCGTGAAGGGGGTGCCCCCTGAGGTTCCAGCGGGAATAACCGCGTTACTGTTGATAGCCAATGAGAAAGGTGGACTGGATGTCAGGCGCTGGTTGAAGGAGTATCCTTCGAAGAAGCTGCTGGCCCCGTACCCGCCGCGAATCACAAGCTTGTTGGTTATTTGGTAAGCGGCTCCAATACGTGGCATGAATTGCGTGTAGTTGGCGTTGTAGCAAGCCTCGGTTGGACAGATAGTAGCGCCCGCAACCGCCCCCGCGGGGATGTGGTGTGCATACTCCACGATTCCGCCGGGGAGAACATTGGCGGTTTTGTCGTGCTGCTCATACCAGGGCTGATCATACTGATAGCGCAGCCCTAAGTTGATTGTGAGCTTGGGCCTGAGTTTGAAATCATCCTGAATGAATGTCGCGACCCGCCATTGACGCTGCCCAACCCAGCTCAGGGGCGATGCGAGTTGCACATTCTGAATGCGGCCCAGGACAAAGTCCGCGGGGCCGTAGCCCTGCCCGCTGGGCGGAGCAGTGAATTGCCCGCTATAGTTGAAGGTTCCCAGAAATCCAACGTTACTGGTATTGATGTAGTTCTGTTGATAGCGGGTAGCCTGTGCGCCAAGGGAGATGTAGTGGCGTCCGCGCTGCCAGGTTAAGGTGTCCTGATAGTTGAATGTATTATCGGTGAATATCTGGGGATTAGCACTTGTCCCAATGTAGCTGGCATTGTTGTTGAGGCTCTGTCCAGTGAAGCCCTCGTAAGTCTGAGTGCCGGGGAATGGAATACCAACTTTCTGGTTTCCGCTCGTACCGAACAAGCCCGAGGGATCGCTCGGCACACCATTGAGCCAGCGCACACGGGTGAATCCAAACCGCACTTCGTTAACGATTGTCGGGGAGAAGGTGTGTACCCAACTCAAGCCAGTGATCTTTGTTGGATAGCGGTTATGCGCGGGAAAGAACACTGGAATCACAGCGCTGGTGAAGTCCTTTCCGGTACCCTGAGAATAGAAGCCGTTGAGTTTGTCACTGTTGCTTAGGTTATAGTCGATCTTTACATCTCCCTGGTTGTTCCTCAGCTTGCTGCCTTGCGGGCCGACGTAGTTGTTTTGAATCAGTCCGTCGGTCGGCGTTCGATTGGGCGCGGGATAAATTTCCGGGTGAGCGGCAAGGTATTGCGCAACCGGATTGGTCACCGGGATGTGATTGTTCAGGTAAGGCGCGAAGTTGTTTTGCGAGTCATATAGCTGAATGCCAATGCCCGGGGCTAATAGGGCAGAGAAGTCTCCCTGGAGCATGGCGGGAGTAAGAACGCTGGCCTGCTGTGCTTGCTGCGCCGAGTGCTTGCGCACGCCCTCATAGTCGCCGAAAAAGAAAAGCTTGTTACGAATGATAGAACCGCCGAAGGCGCCGCCGAATATGGTCTGCGTGTATTTCGTTTTAGGACTATCCGTGAGCCCGTTCTTCCACGCATTGGCATCGAGTTTTTGATCCTCCAGCAGTCCGTAAGCCGAACCGTGGAACTGGTTCGTACCCGATTTGAGCACGGTGACAATCGCGCCACCGTTGGCATTGCCATATGTGGCATTGGCATTGGCCGATACTACCCTCAGCTCTCCGATGGCGTCTGGCGCAGGGTTGTAGGCGATGAGGTTATTTTGCGGCTCGTTGTTGTCCGCACCTTCCACCATGTAGTTGTTCGCCTGCTGCCGATTGCCGTTAACCGTCACAACGCCGCTGTTATACGTGTTCCGCTCGGTAGCGTTGTTGCCGGTCAGGCCGGTGGGATCAGTCGCTACAGCACCGGGCTGATATAGGGTCAGCGACGAGAAGTTTCGCCCGTTCAACGGAACGTTTTCGATTTCACGGGTCGTAAGCGTGTTGCCTAAGGTCGAATCGGTGGTGTTGAGGATGGGATGTATGGTTTCTTTGACCTCAACGGTCGTAGCGGTGCTGATGGTCATCTTCACATCGACCTTTGCCGTCTGATCAATTTCCAGCGGAAAAGGAGCGACGTTTGCCGTTGCAAATCCCTTCGCCTCCACGCTGAGTTCATAGTTGCCGATCGGCAAAAATCGGATCGTATAAACACCGGCGCCATTGGTTGTGGCGGTGGTGTGCACTCCCGTGGCGATGTTTCCCGCGTTTACCACAGCTCCCGCTACGACCGCGCCGCTGGGGTCGGTAACGGTGCCGGTGATGGAACCGGTCACGGTTTGTCCGAACGCCATTGATGAGCAGAGCAGTGCCGCAACTCCGCATCCGAGGAGCGAGCGAAACAGCTTAGTTAACATTGTGTCCTTTCTTTCCCACGGCATCGCAGCTACGGCCGTGCAAACAATATGAAACTTGCGATTGAAACTGAGCCCCTGAGGTTACTTGTGCGAAGACGAGCGGGTGACAAAACAGAGAGATGAATAATATGAGGACGAAAACGCGGAGAGCTACGGCAGAACTGCTCTGACGACTCAATGACAATCTCCTTGTTGCCACAAATCTGCCTTCAGGAGGTCGCTCCGGTCATCGAAGCGATGGTAGGAGCGCGCCTTCCTCAAGGCTCTGATTTCGCTCACAACTGAAGTGTCAATGCTGAAATGCCTGCGCGATCGTGTGCTGCTCGGACCACGTCGACACTCGTGACCGCCCTTCGGCGACTTGCTTCGGTGTCAAAATCTGGACAAGCGCCTCTTTGGCACGAGCCGCGCGCGAATTGCCCTGTGCCGCGGCCAATTCATACCACTTGTAAGCTTCCGTATAGTCGAGCGGAACGCCGAATCCCTTCTCGCAGAAGTAGCCCAGATTGCCTTGGGCTAAAGCATCTCCTTGCTCGGCAGCTTTTCGGAACCATTCGGCCGATTGTCTGTAGTCCGACCGAACGACTATGCCTTTGTAGTATGCGTAGCCCAGCCCAGTCTGTCCCGAACGCTCTCCCTGCTCGGCGGCTTTTCGGAACCACCCTACTGCTGTCGACTCGTCTCGCGCGACGCCTTTTCCCTCCAGGTACAGGTAGCCCAATGCGGCCTGGGCTTTTCCGATCCCCGCTTCGGCAGCTTTGCGATACAGACTGGCAGCCTGCTCAAGATTCCGCGGCACACCCTTTCCCCGTTCGTACATGTAGGCCAGCGCAAAGTACGACTCGGCGATCCCGCGATTTGCTGCCTGCTCAAACCACCCGGCCGAGTAATGCGCATCTCGTCTCACGCCACTTCCCGTCAGGTACGTCTGTCCCAGGTTGTGTAGCGCTGCCGGGTCACCATGCTCGGCAGCCATGTGGAGCAATTTCACCGCCTGATCAAAATCCTGCGAGACTCCCAAGCCTTTCTGATACATGAGTGCGAGATTGTTCTGTGCCACGGCCAAGCCGCCGTCGGCAGCCTTGCGGTACCATTCAACCGCTTGCTTGTAATCCTGGGGTACTCCCATCCCTCTCTCGTACATAAAACCCAGGTTGCACTGCGCCTCCGGTAACCCCCCTGCTGCAGCCTCCTCGTACCAGCGAAACGCCTCGTTCAGGTCCGCCGAGATACCCTGACCGTGCTCGTAGGCGTAACCCAAGTTGTTCTTTGCACGCAGAAAACCACCTTGCGCGGCTTGCATCCACCAGCGCAGTGCTTGTGCCTGATCGACGGGCACTCCGCGCCCCTGCGCATACGCAACTCCCAGTTGGTATTCCGCCGTGGCATCGCCGACGTGTGCACGCTGCATCAGCGAGACGATTTCGGGATCTTGATCTTGTTGGCCTGAAGATGCGATGTGATTCAGAACACCGATGAATACGGGGAAGGGCTGCGCGGAACTGTATAAAGCCGTTGCTGTAAAACAGATTATGAAAAGTGCACGCAAGAAACATCTAGAACGCATGACTGTCTCCAATCAAGTGACTGTGCGCGCCACACGTTCTGGCAGATATGCATGCTGCTTGCCAGAATTGGAAAACGTCCCCGTGCTCGTTAATGCATCATTTTCCTGGACTTACAGGGCTCGTGTTCGTCTCGCTCATCACGCCCGTTAGCTCTGACCATGCGATGACCTATTTAGGTCATGTGCCCAACCATGTGGGCAGCACTCCTGGAATGCTCACGTTTCGGCGTTGCGGCGAGAACTGTCGAAGGCGCTGTAAGATGGGCAGACTCAACTAGTGATGAATGCTCGCATGACCCTTGAAGGTTTTCGGCAATCGCTAACTGCAACCAATCCGCCCCATGAACTCACACACGCGCAGGCTGGTCTGTGGTGGGACGCCAAAGCCGACTGGACCCGGGCCCACGAATCCGCGCAGCAGGACGAAGGCCCCAGCGGCTCGTGGGTTCACGCGTACCTGCATCGCAAAGAAGGCGATCAGGCAAACGCCGCTTACTGGTACCGGCGCGCAGGCAAGCCCGTCTGTCAGGACCCGCTCGACGAGGAATGGATGACAATACTCAAATCGCTGCTGCGTGAACCTGGCCGCTGACGAATCCGATACGAATGACTCTGAAATCTTTTCCAACTAAGGATTTGCCGCCGGTTCTGCTCCGGGAAATTGAAGACTTCCTCGACAGCCAGGATACTGGGCACCCGTTTCAGTTTCCGCAATGGGCCGGTTCATCATCTCGAGTCATGCTGCTTCGCGAAGGTGGCAACATTCGCTGGTCTGGTACATTCGGCGTGCAGACGCCGCTGGGCCGCCGCCTTCCCTGGATTCGCGCGCTCGTCGCCAACCGAGGTCCCGTTTGCGACGACCATCAACTCTGGCAGGCAGCCACCGAGAAACTCGTGGAGCAGATGCGGCAGGAGAATTTCGTATACCTCGATGTCTTTCCGGAGTGGAGCCGTCCAGCTGACGTCGACCATCCGCTGTTTATGGACGACCGCGACTGGCACTCCACAGGAAGTCCTCGCGCCTCGCTGCGTTTGGACCTCACTGCATCTGAGGATGAACTCTTCGCCAACTTTCGCAAAATCTCCCGTTACGAAATCCGCCGCACCGAGCGGTCCGGAGCGGTCGTCAGCACTGCCAGCAGTGACGCAGAGATCGGTGAGTTCCTGCGGATATACGAACGCACGGCAACTCAAAAGGGCTTTGCGCCCGACCCGATCGACGACGTGCGCCGCATCATTCGCTGGCTGATTTCTTCCGACGCGAGAGGCGCGCTGCTGATGGCGCGTGCGAGCGGATTCGTGCACGGAGGAGCCGTCATCGTGCGCTGTGGACGACGATGTTGGTACATCTGGGGAGCGAGCGACAGAGACGAGCAGATCGCAGTCGGCCACATCCTGCAATGGAAAGCTCTGCAGTGGGCGAAATCTCACGGCTGCACCGAATACGATTTCGGAGGCTACACGCCCGGAGCAACCTCCGGTCCCGCATGGTTTAAGGAGGGTTTCGGAGGCAGAGTAGTGCATTTTGTCGCTCCGCATCGCCGCGTCATTGACGCGAAACGTTACGGTGTTTTTCGTGTAATCTCGAAGATCGCCAGTGGGGTCTGACATATGTCCACACGCGAGCAAGCCGCGAACCTCGGCGTTTACAGCGCGCCGGACGTCGTGGCCCACTACGCAGGTCTGGGATATCTGACCGCGTGTGAGCAGCTTCTCTTTGACACCTATCTCCGTCCCGGGATGGCCATTCTCGATCTCGGAGTTGGCGGAGGGCGTACTACGCCGCACCTTTCGGCGCTGGCTTCGCGCTACGTGGGCGTTGACTATTCCGACGAGATGATTCGCGCCTGCCGCGGCAAGTTCCCTCATCTGCGATTCGAGGTTGCCGATGCCTCGGACCTTTCGCAATTCGAAGAGGCTTCTTTCGATGCCGTCGTTTTCTCGTTCAACGGACTTGACTGCCTGGCGCCGGATGACAAGCGCGAGAACTGTTTGTGCGAATGTCACCGAATTCTCAGACCCGGCGGGATCTTCATCTTCTCCTCGCACAATCCCCGCTCGCTGTTTCTCGACTGGCAATGGGACCGGGATCACCTGCGGGTGCTTGCCAGCAAAGTAGCGGCAAGGGAAGGAATTGTGTTCGAACTGGTGCTTGCAGCTCTGACCTGCGGGAGGGCGATGCTCGGCGTCGCCAGGTCGCTCGCGAGAGCAGTTCCACGAGCTCGCCGAAGACTGCCCACGGCGGCATTCTGGAGCGGCGAAGGTTACATCTTCGAGCCTGCTCACGGAGGCCTGCTGATGCATTTCGCGATCCCGGCCAGAACGGTCGCCGAACTGACGCGCTTCGGTTTCAAACTTCTGCAGGTTTTGCCCGAGAACCACCCCGCCAGGCCGCGCGAGTACACCGCGCGCTGGTACTATTACGCCTTTGCAAAGGATTGATCGAGTGTGGG
>Ga0335070_10008609_pt1 | contig 11965 bp, 14 predicted proteins | sample Lox_Sample_13_FD_206722 | JGI IMG/M metagenome (GOLD analysis project Ga0335070, IMG submission 206722) | Soil microbial communities from Loxahatchee National Wildlife Refuge, Florida, United States - Lox_Sample_1.3 | ecosystem: Environmental > Terrestrial > Soil > Wetlands | place: USA...
CTTTCCTGAGCAAGACAGCATCAGAAGGGGCACAAGAGCCAAAAGCAGGAGCGTTTTTCGCATAAGGCATAGTATAACAGAAGAGTGCTATTTATGCTAATGTACTAATTGGGAAAAGTGAGCCGTGAGCAGTAAGCAGTTAAAGGGCTCGCTGATTGGCTGAGTGACGATGAAATCTACTCCAGCGGAAAGGTTGATTATAGAAGGGCTCGACCATTTCGGCATCTCTTACACACCCGCTGCGGTGGAGAAGCTCTTATTCTATGTGCATGAACTGAGGCGCTGGAACACACGTGTCAACCTGACGGCCAAACGGCCCATCGAATGGGTTGTCCAGGAGCTCCTTTACGACACCTTCTTTCTCCACAGCATTATCAGAGACACACTGTCAGTACTTGATATGGGATCGGGAAGCGGGATTCTGGCAATCCCGCTCGCAATCCTCGATAAAGCGATCCGCGTTTATTCGGTGGATAGGACCCTCAAGAAGATCCAGTTCCAAAGACACATCAAGAGAAGTCTCAAACTCGACAATCTGTCCCTCATCCATGGGCGGATTGAGACTTTGGAACCTCTCGACGTTGACGCTTTGCTGAGCAAGGCATTTGGACCTACGAAGCTCATACTGCAAAAAGGCGGAAAGCACCTCACCAAGGGAGGTACTGCATATCTCCTCAAAGGGCGCACAGAAGGGGGGGGCAGTTACGCCGGGTTCTGTCTGGAACGCGTGACGCGATATCGGCTGCCCAAAAGCCCAAAGGAGTACCAGCTCTTCGCCTATAAAAAGGTCTATAGCGGGGTCTTAAGAGACGAAGACCCACTATAAAAAGGTTGATAGTGGGCCTTAACAAGCCAAGACCCACTATAAAAAGGTTTCATAGCCGGGACCTTTTGTGCTAATGTATTTCGTCCATGGGAACGATTATTGCGGTTGCGAACCAGAAAGGAGGCGTGGGAAAAACTACCACTGCAGTCAACCTCTCGGCTTCCATAGCGATAGCAGAAAAAAGGACGCTGCTGGTCGACATGGATCCGCAGTGCAATGCAACCAGTGGCGTCGGCATCTCATATAACAAAGTCTCCTCAAACATTTATGATGTCCTCATTGGAAAAAAAAGTATGAAGGAGATTGTCCTTAGCACCCAGGTTCCGTACCTGGATCTCGCACCGTCGCATCCTGACCTGATTGGCGTTGAGGTCGAGCTTCTCGATGTAGAAGAACGAGAGATGGTATTGAGAAAAGCCCTTGCCGAATTCAAGGATCAACAGTCGCATATGATCATTGATTGCCCCCCTTCCCTCGGGCTGCTCACTGTCAACGCGTTGGCTGCGGCAGACTATGTGCTTATACCATTACAATGCGAGTATTATGCCTTGGAAGGGCTCGTACTCCTCCTTAAAACGATCACTATCATCAAGAAGCGCGTAAACCCCAATCTGGAAATCCTAGGTGTTCTTCTGACCATGTTTGATAAAAGAAACAATCTCTCCTTCAGGGTGATGGAGGAGGCAAGACGCCATTTGGGCAACAAAGTGTTTAACACCGTGATTCCTCGGAATGTGCGATTGAGCGAGGCACCCAGCTATGGAAAACCTGTGGTGCTCTATGATATAAATTCTAAAGGCGCGGAAAGCTATTTAGAGCTGGCAGCCGAAATCTCATCAAGCAGAAACTAGATGCGCAAAAAAGATCCTCTTGGCAGGGGCCTCTCGGCCATATTAAAGGATATCGAAGAAAAAGGGGTAATCACCCTTATTCCAGCGAGCCAGATCAAGGCAAATCCCCGACAGCCGCGTTTTAGCCTTAGAGAAGAGGGCTTGGAGGACCTTGCCAGTTCGATAAAGGAAAAAGGATTGCTCCAGCCCATCCTTGTTAGAAAGAAAGAGCACGGTTACGAGATTATCGCTGGAGAGCGGAGATTCAGGGCCTCCCGTCTCGCCGGACTCACAGAGATCCCAGCTATCATTAAAGACGTCGATGACAAAGAGTCCCTCGAGATAGCCCTGATTGAGAACATCCAGAGGGAAGACCTCTCTCCTATTGAGCTGGCAACCGTTTACACGAGGTTCGTCGATGAGTTCGGTTACACGCATGAGGCGCTCGCAAAAAAGATCGGCATCGACAGGAGTTCGGTCTCGAACATTATACGGCTGCTCAAGTTACCGGAGTGGGTCAGGAAACTCATATCAGAAGGCAAGCTTACCTCGGGGCACGGTAGGGTTCTCATTACGCTTAAGAATGAGGTAGAACAGAAAAGATACATCAAGAGAATCCTGAACGAAGGGGCTTCCGTCCGCGAAGTTGAACGGGCGCGTAAGGCCGGAACAGCCCGAAGAAACCTGTACAGTGATATCGAGGAAGCGTTGCGGGACGCATTGAAAACGAAGGTACAGGTTACCTATGGAAGAAACAAAGGGAAGCTGATCATCGAATTCTATTCAAAGGACGACCTTGAGAGGCTGGTAGAAATCCTCTGCGGGATGAACTGACAGAGAACTTCGAAAGCTGTGTAAAGAGCACCATGAGACCGGGCACCCACGAAGTGGGTGGTAGGAGGCCGGGTACCCCGCTTGCGGGTGCGGGAGGCTCCGGCAGCTTTGCTGCTGGAGGGGGCGACGCGAGTCCCAGTAATTGAGCTTCTCGTTTAAAAAAATCTTGCGTATCGGGCCATTTTATAGTAAATTGCAGGGTCTTAGCTTGCCAGACACGGACGTGAACGCAGTTCAAAATAATGCCGCTAGGCCATTGTTAAGATTGTTAAGAAAGGTTCAAAACCGTGCTCGATTTTAATTATACGTTGCTCATCCAATTCGCTAACTTCCTCATCCTGCTCATCCTGCTCAACTTCTTTCTTTTCAAACCCGTACTCAAGGCTCTGAACAGGCGCCGGGCTTTCATGCAGTCACTCTCAGAGAAGGTGCAGGAGGACAACACTCAGGCCGCAGAGATCGAGAAAAGCTACGAGGATAGGGCCAGAGAACGCAGGCGCCCGATTCTCGATTCTCGGGAAGCCACGGTGAAAGAGGCCCAGGCTGCATCGATGAAAGTGATTGAAGAGGCAAGACGAGAGCTTACCTCCGAGCTAGATAAGATGAAGGGACGGGTCAAGGCTGAAAGCGATGCTGCTCTTCAACGGTTATCAGGAGAAGCTGACCGGCTCTCGCAAGAGGTAGTCGCACGTATACTCAAGAGGGGTGGCTGATGACACTGCCGGAACCCTGGTCGTTCCTTGTAAAGCTCCTGAACTTTGCTATCATGCTGGGAATTTTGCTGAAATTCGCGGCTAAACCGTTCAAGGATTTCTTGCAGAACCGGCACAACAGCGTCAAAGAAAAAATAGACGAAGCAGATCGCTTGCTCAAAGAGGCTGAAGGCCTCCGAAAAACTTACGAGGCCAAACTTGCCGCACTTGATCAAGAGATGGAAGCGTTCCGCAGAGCAGTCGCCGAAGAGGCTGAACAAGAAAAATCGAAGATAGTGGCCGAAGCTCTTGCTCTGGCCGAGCGTATCCGGCAGCAAGCGCAACTTGCCTATGATCAAGAGATGAAAGACGCAATGACTGCGGTACAGGCCCAGATAGCGCGTCGGACTTTACAGGAGGCTGAGGCGGCAGTCAGACAGATCTTCCAAGAAGAGGATCACAACAAGATGGTCGATGAGTTTATTGAAAAACTGCGGGGGCAGAATTGATAAGCCACTCGATTGCAAAACGGTATGCAAAGGCCCTGTTCGGGGCAGGGGAAAAAGACGGGAATTACAAGAAATATCTGGGCGAGCTGGACGCCCTCCTTAAACTCGTTGAAGAAGAGCCGAGGCTGAGAACTACCCTCATGCTCCCCCTGCTCGAAATGGCCAAACGAAGGGACCTGCTTTCCGAAGTGGTTCGCCTCCTTGGTATAAGCCCCACCGTCGCAGGCACGATCGAGATGCTCCTTGAGAAGAACAGGACCACCTACCTGCCACTCGTTAAAGAGGAATACGCGGCATTGGTTGACGAAAAAGAGGGGCGGGTCAAAGGCGTTCTATATACTGCCTATCCACTTGCGAGCGATGCCAAAGCCCGCATTGAGGAGGCTTTAAGTCATAGGCTGCAGAAAAAAGTGGAACTGGCGGTGACCCAGGACAACGAGCTGATCGGGGGGGTCAAGGTTGTAGTCGGGGGCTTGAGGATCGACGGGACTGTCAGACGGCAGCTTGAGATCCTGAACGAACGGATCATGAAGGAGTAGAATCATGGCGGTTAAAGCAGACGAGATAAGCAGGATTATAGAACAGAAGATATCTGGCTTCGAGAGGGAGATAGACCTCCAGGAGACCGGCACTGTCATTTCCGTGGGTGACGGCATCGCACGCATTTACGGCCTCGAGAATGCCATGGCAGGAGAGCTCGTGGAGTTCCCGCACAACATCGAGGGCATGGTCCTCAACCTGGAGGAGGATAATGTCGGTGTGGTCGTCTTTGGTCAGGACTACGACATAAAAGAGGGTGACCTGGTCAAGAGGACCGCAAGGATTGCCCAGGTGCCCGTGGGCGAAGCACTGATCGGCAGAGTGGTCGACGCGCTCGGCAACCCGCTTGATGGAAAAGGTCCCATCGAGACCAAAGAATTTAGAAACGTCGAGCAGCGCGCACCGGGCGTGGTTGTGAGACAGCCCGTGAAAGAACCGCTCCAGACAGGCATCAAAGCCATAGATGCCATGATCCCTATCGGGAGAGGCCAGAGAGAGCTCATCATCGGTGACAGGGGTACCGGCAAGACAGCTATCATTATCGATACGATCATCAATCAGAAGGGGAAGGGTGTTTACTGCATCTACGTAGCAATCGGCCAGAAGCGCTCATCGGTCGCGCGCATGGTGGACGTGCTGACTGCCCAGGGCGCCATGGAATATACGATAATCGTCGCTGCAACAGCCAGCGACCCGGCACCTTTGCAGTACCTCGCACCTTTTTCAGGCTGCTCCATGGGTGAGTATTTCAGGGATACGGAAAAGCACGCGCTCGTTGCCTACGATGATCTCTCCAAGCACGCCGTTGCATACCGCCAGCTCTCCTTGCTACTCCGCCGTCCACCCGCACGGGAAGCGTTCCCCGGGGACATCTTCTACCTCCATTCGAGATTGCTGGAGCGGGCTTCGAAGTGGGACGATGCGCACGGAGGAGGATCGCTCACCGCTTTACCGATCATTGAGACCCAGGCAGGTGACGTATCCGCATATATTCCCACAAACGTGATCTCCATCACCGATGGACAGATATATCTCGAGCCGGAGCTTTTTTACTCTGGTATCAGGCCAGCCATCAACGTAGGCTTATCCGTGTCCCGCGTGGGCGGCAACGCACAGACAAAGGGCATGAAGCAGGTTGCGGGCAGGCTCAGACTGGAGCTTGCTCAGTATAGAGAGATGGCTGCGTTCGCCAAATTCGGCAGTGACCTGGACAAGTCTACACAGGCTCTTTTGGCTCGCGGATCGCGCTTGACCGAGCTTCTCAAGCAGGATCTTTATGCGCCCTATGCAGTTGAGCAGCAGATAGTGCTTCTTTACGCCGGGACGAACGGATACATCGATCAGTACCCGGAGTCGGCTCTCCTGAAATACGAGAAGGAGATGCTTGCCTTTATCGAATCTGAGCACGCTGGAATATTCAAGGCCATTAGCGAGAAACATATGATCGAGCCAGCAACGGAAGAGAGCCTGAAAAAGGCCCTGGATGCTTTTAAAGAAAAATTCAAACCTTAAACAGATAAACTATGGCGACACTACGCGATGTCAGACGAAAGATAAACAGCATACAAAGTACTCAGACGATCACCCGGACCATGCGGATGGTCTCCGCCTCCAAGCTGGCAAGAGCGCAGACCACGCTTGAACGCGTTACGTCGTACGCGGGAAAAATTGAAGAGCTCCTAAAACGCGTGGCTTCACGGCTTCCTGAAGATGCACACCCTCTCCTTGCAAAGGCAAAGAAGGAGGAGATAAAGAATGTGCTGCTTCTGCCCATCGCATCTGACCGCGGGCTCTCCGGAGCTTTTAACCTCAATATCTCAAAAGCGGTAGAAGATTTCATTCGGACAAATCAAGGGAAGTATGAAAAGGTTGGCGTCTATCTCGTGGGGAAAAAGATACGCGATTACCTTAAAAGAAGACACATCGAGACCATCAAAGAATGGATCGATGTGAAGACTGTAGACCCGAATGTAGTCGACGCCATCGCGTCGGACATCACTAACCTCTACATGGACGGCGAGTACGACAGAGTCCATTTGATTTATACTCACTTCAGATCAGCGGTCAGGCAGGAGGTTCTCTTCCAGGAGTTTCTTCCCATAACTGTCGGAGAGAGCGAAGAGATGCTTGATTATCTCTACGAGCCGAAAATGGAGGAGATCATTTACGAGTTGGTCCCTCAATACATCAAGACCAAGATCTACTTCGCCCTGGCCGAATCGCAGACCTCCGAGCATGCGGCAAGAATGGCCGCCATGGAGAACGCTACAAACAACTGCGGTGAGCTGATCACCTACCTGACACTGGTCTATAACAAAACACGCCAGCAAAGCATCACGAATGAAATGATGGATATTGTTGGCGGCGCAGAGGCCCTGCAAAGCGCGTAGAAGGAGGAAATCACGATGAGCACTGATGTAACGGGGAAGGTGGTACAGGTCATAGGGACTGTGGTGGACTTACGGTTCCCGCCCGACAACCTTCCACCTATTTACGGGGCCATATACCTGACCAACCCGACCATTAATGATAAACGGGAGAACCTGATCCTGGAAGTCGCACAACATCTCGGTGACAGCACGGTCCGGTGCATTGCCATGGAGACCACGGATGGCGTAAGGCGGGGACAGGACGCTGCTTACAAGGGAGAAGGTATTACCGTCCCTGTCGGCAAGGAAGTGCTGGGCAGGGTGCTCAACGTGGTGGGCGTGGCCGTGGATGAGGGCCCCCCGGTGAAAACAGAGAAAAGATATCCCATTCATCGGCCCGCACCAACACTCGTCATGCAGAACACGAGAATTGAGCTTCTTGAGACGGGTGTCAAAGTCATCGATCTTCTGGAACCCTATCCCAAGGGCGGCAAGGTGGGACTGTTCGGTGGCGCAGGCGTGGGTAAGACTGTTATCATCATGGAGATGATCCACAATATAGCCATGCAGCATGGTGGCATATCCGTTTTTGGCGGCGTGGGGGAACGCACAAGAGAAGGCAACGACCTCTGGCTCGAAATGAAGGGTTCGGGCGTTATCGACAAGACGGCTCTCATATACGGGCAGATGACGGAGGTTCCCGGTGCAAGGGCCAGGATAGGCTTAACGGCGCTCACTGCCGCGGAATATTTCAGGGATGAAGAAGGACAGGACGTGCTTCTCTTCATCGACAACATCTTCAGATTCACGCAGGCAAATTCCGAAGTCTCCGCCCTGCTCGGCAGAATGCCCTCGGCAGTCGGGTACCAACCGACGCTGGCTACTGACCTTGGAGAGCTGGAAGAAAGGATTACCTCCACGCTGCGCGGTTCGATCACCTCTGTGCAGGCTATCTACGTGCCGGCAGATGACCTCACCGACCCTGCCCCTGCAACCACCTTCGCTCATCTGGATGCAACCACCGTCCTTTCGAGGCAGATCGTTGAACTCGGTATTTACCCGGCTGTCGACCCTCTCGATTCAACGAGCCGGATTCTTGATCCCAAGGTGCTTGGTGAAGAACACTACTCCGTGGCGCGCGAGGTCCAGAGGATTCTGCAGAAATACAAGGAGCTGCAGGACATCATCGCAATCCTCGGTATGGACGAGCTCTCTGAAGAGGACAAGGTGACTGTGGCAAGGGCACGAAAGATTCAGAGATTTCTGTCGCAACCCTTCTTTGTCGCAGAAGCATTCACCGGGTCACCCGGAAAATACGTAACGCTGAAGGATACAGTCAAGGGCTTCAAAGAGATCGCCGAAGGCAAGCATGACGATTTGCCCGAGCAGGCCTTTTACATGGTGGGCACCATCGAGGAAGCAGCCGAGAAGGCCAAAAAACTGATGGGTGACTAACGTGGGACTGCTGCACCTCGAAGTCATCACCCCGGAGAGGGTGGTGGTATCAGAAGAGGTCGATATGGTTGAAGCTCCAGGTGCCCTGGGAGAGTTCGGGGTCCTGCCGGGTCATATAACTTTTCTTACTTCTATTGTGCCTGGCGAGGTACATTACATGACAGGCAATGAGACGCATTACCTTGCTACAAGTGGCGGATTCGCTGAGGTGGTGAGCGACAAGGTCACGTTCCTCCTCCAAACCGCTGAGTTCGCCCATGAAATAGACGTTGACAGGGCAAAAAGGGCAAAGGAGAGGGCTGAGGCAGCTCTTGAAGGCCTCTCCTCCGACGATAAAGAATACAGACTGTTCGAGCTGGCTCTCTTGCGCGCCATCGCCCGGATTTCAACGGCGTCGAAGTTATCATCATGATCTTCGGCCGTGACATTTAACCTTAAAATCCACCTGTGAAATCCATCGATGATCTTCACTATTGACAAGAGGCTCTTTGATCTCTTTCCGGGTCTCTCCGTAGGTATACTCGTCTGTCACGTTGACAACGTCAGGTACGGCGATGATATGCTAAGCCCGGTCATCGAGCGGCTCCAGACCAATTTTCCCTACGAAAAACCGCAGGACCACCCGCATATCAAGGTATGGAGACAAGCGTTCAACAAAGTAGGCATTCCCGCATCAAAGTATCTCAGCTCCATTGAGTCGCTTCTGCGGCGCGCCTTAAAAGGGGGCCCCTTCCCGAGGGTGAATCCTATCGTGGACCTATACAATGCACTTTCCCTGGAGTACCTGATGCCTGTAGGGGGGCATGACCTGACGCCTCTCGAAGGGAATATCTTTCTCGGATTCGCCGGGGGAGGTGAACCCTTCACACCCATGGACGGCGGTGATCAGGAAACGGCTGAAAAAGGCGAGGTCGTTTATAAAGACGAGAAAGACGTGCTCACCAGGCGGTGGGTCTGGAGACAGTCGAACAAGGATAAGGTTACCACCCAGACGGAGTATGTGTTCATGCCCATAGATATCATGGAGGGTGTGGATATTGCTCTCTGCCGTGAGATCATGGAAAGGATCGATTCTTGCCTTTCACGGGACGGTCTCGGGAGCATCATTCACAGGGACATCGTTACCGCAAGCCATCCAACCACAGAGTTCCACATCGGCTAATGTCGGTTTGCCTTCAAGCGTATACCTTCGTTGTCGCTGCGTCGCTTTCCTCGACGTACTTCTGAGAACGCCTCCGTCAGCTCCTCGCTGCCGCCTTGGTCTACATCTTGAATACAAACCGACATAATCGTTCTTACACTTCTACACCCAGATACTTGTTCTGCTTCTGCTTATCATTCTTCAATTCATCAGGTGTGGACTGGTAGACTATCTCACCCTTGCTTACCACATACACGTAATCGCACACCCTGAGGGCCAGTGAAAGATTCTGCTCTACCAAAAGAACTGAAAGTCCGTTGCTTCTGAGCTTGAGAACAAGCTCGCCAATTTCCCGAACGATCATAGGAGCAAGTCCCTCCGAAGGCTCGTCCATCAGCAGTAACTCGGGGTTCGTCATCAGCGCGCGCCCTATGCAGAGCATCTGCTGTTCCCCACCGGAGAGGAGGTTGCCTTTGTTTCTTGCCCGCTCTTTCAAACGCGGAAAAAGGGAATAGACTCTTTCCAAAGACCAGGTGCTGCCCCTTTCCCCGGGCCGCTCCCCGATCGTCAGATTCTCTTCAACGCTCAATGAGGGGAAGATGGCTCGTCCTTGCGGAGCCAGGGCGAGACCCATCTGGCAAATCTGATAGGGAGGCAGACCCGAAATGTGCCGGTCCTTGAAACGGATGTTTCCAGAGCGGGGCGGGGTAAAACCGACAATAGAGCGGACGGTCGTTGTCTTGCCCATCCCGTTGCGCCCCAGGAGAGCGACCACGGAACCGGTTTTCACCTCGAGTGAAATACCGTTGAGGATATGATTCTCCCCATAAAACGTATGCACGTCAACCAGCTCAAGCATCGTGCTGTTCAGCTCCTAAGTAGATTTCTCTTACCTTCGGGTCGACCTGGATCTGTTCAGGAGTGCCTTGCGCCACGAGTTGTCCATAGTACAACACCACAACCCGTTCCGCGAGAGAGAACACGAGGTCCAGGTCATGCGCACAGAAAAAAACAGTTGTGTCGGCTGTCAGGTTCTGGATGATGCGTCCCAGGTTCCCACTCTCGGCAGCGGTAAGCCCTGCACTTGGCTCGTCCAACAGCAATAGCCGCGGTTTCGACGCCAGAGCCAGAATGATTTCAACCTGGCGTTGTTGTCCGTGGCCTAACATTGCCACGGGCGATTTCCGCTCGTCCCACAGGCCGACCAGTTCCAGCAACTCCTGAGCCTTGACAAGATTATCCCTGTAGGCCGTGATCGGACGTATCATCTGGTAGCGAGAGGTTTGTACGCCCTGAATGGCCAACAAAACGTTGTGCAGCAGCGGAAGCCGGGAGAACAGGCTGTTTATCTGAAAAGAGCGGGCGAGCCCGAGAGCGGCGCGTTTATGAGAAGACATAGTCGTGACATCTGTGCCAAGAAGATGGATACGGCCTGATACCGGGGGTATAAACCCGCTAAGCACATTAAAGAGGGTTGTCTTTCCTGCTCCGTTAGGACCGATGATCGCCAGCCTTTCCCCGGCACTCAGGCTGAAAGAGATGTCGGCCAGTACGCTCAAGCCACCATAACTCTGAAATAAATGCTCAACCCGTAACACGTCCACGATCAATCACCGCCCGTCACCGCTCCATTAAGGGTCCATTAACGGTTCATGAATCTGTTCCAAAGACTGATAAACTGGGGCAGCAAACCCCCACGGTAGAACATGATAACCGCAACAAAGCAGACCCCCAATATCAATGGCCATCGCTCAGGTGTGAGTCCGGCCACAAAGTACTGGAGTATTAATATCACTGCACTTCCGAGGAGACTTCCCCACAACGCGCCGGTGCCCCCGATGATCAGCATGAGCCAGAGCAGTCCGGAAGCGCCAATGCCAACGCCTTCAGGAGAGATAAACCCGTTGTAATAGACGTAGAGCGTGCCAGCTATTCCAGCAAACAGTCCGCTGATAATAAAAGCGAGATACTGATAAAGCCAGGTGTTGTAGCCTAGTGCACGGGCTCTGATCTCATTCTCCCGGATTCCCTGCAACCCATACCCGAAAGGAGATTTTGTAATCCAGTGGAGCAGCAGCGCGCATATGACAACGGCCGCGAACGTCAAATAATAGTAAGTCTCAGCCTCAAAGGCAAACCCCATGATTTCGGGAAAGGCGACTCCTCCTAACCCGTCGCTGCCTCCGGTCAGCGCTCCTACCGGTCCCACACTCGTGTGCACGACGCCATAGACTAATTGCCCCATAGCAAGGGTGATCAACAAGAAATAGATGCCTGATACGCGAAGGGCTACAAGGCCAAAGAGGCATGCAACAAACCCAGCCATGAGCACACCTGCAGGGGCAGCCAGCCAAAAACTTGTAACGCTAAAATGTTTCGAGAGTATCGCAATCGTGTAGGATGCGAGCCCGAAGAACGCAGCGTGACCAAATGCCAGGAGTCCTGTGTAACCAACAAGAAGATCCAGACTCATAACCAGCAGCCCGTAAATGAGAATCTTGGTAAAAAGACTTATGATCGATAGATCGGCGTATAGAGGCAGCGTTATCAGGAGCAAGCCGATTACGCCAACAGGAGTGTACCGGATGAGGCCTCTTTTCACAGCTTCCTGCCCAGGAGCCCCGAAGGCCTGACCACGAGCACAAGTATCAGGACAAGGTACATGGTGTACTGTGAGATGGCAGGGAGATAGACCCGGCTAAACGTATCAATGATACCGATGAGCACGGCACCGGCAAGAGAGCCCTGTACCGAGCCCACGCCACCAAC
>Ga0335070_10008610_pt1 | contig 11964 bp, 11 predicted proteins | sample Lox_Sample_13_FD_206722 | JGI IMG/M metagenome (GOLD analysis project Ga0335070, IMG submission 206722) | Soil microbial communities from Loxahatchee National Wildlife Refuge, Florida, United States - Lox_Sample_1.3 | ecosystem: Environmental > Terrestrial > Soil > Wetlands | place: USA...
CCCGCGGTAGGGACAAAAGTGTACTGCCGATTTTACAGATTTGTGTCATTTTTATGGGCATTTTAGGGGTACAATCCTTTCCGTCGTGCCCGTACGTGGGGTTCGGGCCATAGGTAAGTTTTTCGCGGACACGCCGAAATTAAGTTCTGGAGGCTTGCATGGAAGAGTCACGGGCCACTGGGAAGTCTGCGGATCAACCTGCCGTACATCACGAAAATCGCAACACGTGGATCTTCACCTGCTACGCCATTTGTGGGGTCGTGTTTTTTGGGGTACTGGCTTACTACACTTCGCTGTATCTTGCGAAGTAACAAGCGCTGCAATTAAGAGGATCGAACGACGCTGGTTCGTGCGATGGCGTTTGACGTGTCTTCTACGGAGAGTTGTTGCTGCGGTCGACAAAGGGCTGCAACCACCGACAACAGGGAGTTTCAGAGAGAATCACGGTTGGACCTGAGTTTGCCTCGTCTACCTAGGAGTCCTGGTCCCGCTTCCTGCTGTAGCGAATAGCCAATCCCAAGCCTAAGGTTACAACTCCCAGCGGCGGAATTGCGAGGATCACGATGCCGCGTGAGAGGGCGCGCTGGCCGTCTGTGGAAGCGGCCTGCGCGGTGCTGTAGCACATGGCACAGCCTTGGCCTACGGCTGAGGCTGCTAGCATCAGTAGCAGCGCTAAGACGAACAGAATGGGGCGAGGTTTCACGATACGTCGAATCCTCACTTAACCCCCAGATTCAGGATCCTGAATGCGTCAGGGAAGATGATGATCATCATGGCTAGGCAGAAGATGAGCGAGCACATAGTGAGCCACTTCATGTGCGAGGCCTCGAACTTCATGTGCATGAAGTAGCCGATGATGAGCGCCGCTTTGACGACGGAGAGGCACATCAGGATGGAGAGCATGCGCTTCGGTTCCATGTTCTGATAGCCGAGATAGACCTCGATCGCGGTGAGAATGAGAAGCGCGATCCAGACGATGAAGAACTGCGTCATCTTATGATGGCGGTGCTGCTCGGCTACCTGCCCTTCGAGTTGTAACTGGCCAGCGTCTTCCATGTGAGCTCCTAGACGATTTTGGTGGACATCAGGTAGACGAGCGGGAAGATGAACATCCAGACGAGGTCGACGAAGTGCCAGTAAAGGCCGGCGACTTCGGTGTCGGCGGCGTCATAGACCTTCGGCTTCAGGAAAAGGATCAGAGTGCAAATCAGGCCGGTGACCAGGAGCACGTGTGCGCCGTAGTGGAACGGGCTATAGGCTGGGGTCAGAAGCCACGCGGCGAGCCAGCTTGCGAAGATGATGGGGATGAATTTTTTGCGGAGCGCGATGATGCCGAGATAGACCACTCCGAGCGTGACGTGGAGCATGTGCATGCCGGTGAGGCCGAAGAAGGTGGAGGCGAACTGCGGGACGGACTTGGAGACGCCGGCGAATTCGGAGGCTGTTTCCTGGCCGGGCACATCGGGGAAGATGGGAATGCGAAGGCCTTCGGAGATGAGGTTGCTCCACTCTTTAGCGTGCAGAAGGATGAAACCGATGCCGCAGGCCATGGTGGCGAGGAGCCAGAGCTGGCGGGCGCCTTCCTTGCCTTTGGCGGCGGCGTTGACGGCGAGGACCATCGTGAGAGAACTGGTTAGGAGGAACGCGGTCATGATCGTCGCATTGCGAATGCTGCCGGAGTGGAAGGGCGTGGGCCAGTCGGCGACCGAGATGCGTCCGTAGCTGTAGGCGTAGAGGAGCGCGCCGAAGGTCAGCGAGTCCGAGACGAGGAAGAGCCACATGCCGATTTTCTTCGAGTAGGTACCGAAGAGAGAGGGCTCGTAGACCGAAACGTTGTGCGTCACGGCAGCTTCTGCCATGCGTTGTATCTCCTTAATGCGCGAATTCCATCAATGCCAGAATGTAAACCCACATCAGCGCCATGAAGTGCCAATACCAGGCGGTTACATCGACAACGATGTGACGCGACTCGATGCTGCGCCGCATTACCGCTGTTGATCCTGCGATTAAGAGAGCGAGGACGCCGCCCAGAAGATGGAGGGCGTGGGCTCCGGTTAATAGATAGACAAAGGAACTGCTGGGGCCGCTGGCTACGAAAAAGCCGCGGGCGGCGAGGTCTCGCCAGGCTAGAAATTGTCCGGCGAGAAAACCGAAGCCGAGCACGACGGTGATTCCGAGCCACGGGAATTCTTTGTCGGATCCGATCGAAACCCCGGGGATTGAGTTAACTGGCTCAAGCGCTACGCGCTGGGCTGTCCTGCGGCGCGCCAGCTCAACCGTTACGCTGCTCACAAGCAGAACAATCGTGTTGATCAGGAACAGTGTGTTCGGCAGCGGAATTGGGAGCCAGTCGCGGCGCACTGTATTTGTGGCCGGATCGAAGGTGGGCAGGCCTTGGCGCACAACATAGGCGCTGGTAAAGGAAACGAACAGCATCAGGATCGGCGTGAGCGCAATCAGCAGGCCTAGGCGTGCGCGCCGCAAACGCACGGCATGATCGGGCGAGCCGAAATCGGGACGACCGTCGTCTCCGCCGCCCTCGATCGGAGGCAGATTGTTGCGGTTGCCGCGAGAGGTTGCGGGAACGCGAGCCGGAACGGTTGGAGTGAAGGTCGCCATAACTTCTGAAACCTAGTGAGTCACCACCGTTGCCGGATCGGTTTGCATTACATAGTCGCGCGGAGCGCCTGGGACACCGAACTCGTACGCGCCGTGGTTGACGACGGGAATGTGTCCGCCGAAATTGTCGTGCGGCGGCGGGCTCGCGGTGGTCCACTCGAGCGTGGTCGACTCCCATGGATTCTCGCTGGCCTTCTTGCCTTTCCAGAGGCTCCAGATCAGGTTGGCCAGGAAGATCAGTTGTCCGGTGATGGTGATGAACGCCGCAACGGTGATGAATTTGTGCACCGGGAGCAGGGCATGCAAATACGGAACGTCAGGTTGTGAATAACGGCGCGGCTGGCCGGCCAATCCGAGGTAGTGCATGGGAATAAAAATCGCGTAGGCGCCGGCGAACGTGAACCAGAAATGCACTTTGCCCAGCGTCTCGTTCATCATCTTGCCGAACATTTTCGGGAACCAGTAATAGAAGCCTCCCAAAATGCCGAACATGGATGCCACGCCCATGATCAGGTGGAAGTGGGCGATCACGAAGTAGGTGTCGTGCAGGACGATGTCCAGCGCCGGCTGTGCGAGGAACGGGCCCGTTACGCCGCCGGAGACAAATAGAGATACGAATCCTATGGCGAAGAGCGCTGGAGTGGTAAAGCGAATCTTGCCCTGCCACAACGTTGCTAACCAGCAAAACGTCAGGACGGCGGAGGGCACCGTGATCGCCATGGTGGGTATGGAAAATCCGTAGGCGGAGTAGGGGCTCATGCCGCTGACGAACATGTGGTGGCCCCAGACGGTAAAGCTCAGGACCACGATCGTGAGCATGGAATAAACGATCGTCTTGTAGCTGAAGACCGGCTTGCGCGAGAAAACGGAGAGCAGCGTCGAGACGACTCCCATCGAGGGGAGAATCGCGATGTAGACCTCGGGATGGCCGAAGAACCAGAACAGGTGTTGCCAGAGCAGCGGCGAGCCGCCTTTGTGTGCGGTTACGGAGCCGTTGATTGTTCCGGCGGGCACGAAGAAACTTGTGCCCAGGTTGCGGTCCATTAATAGGAGAATGCAGGCGGCGAGAAGTACACCGAATGCGAGTAGGCCCAGGATCGCCGTCAGGAACCATGCCCAGCAGGTCAGCGGCATGCGCATGAAAGTCATGCCGCGGGCGCGCATGTCGAGCGTCGTGGTGATGAAGTTCAGGCCGCCGAGCAGCGCGCCGACGCAAAAGAGCGCGATGCCAATGCCCCAGAAGTCTGCGCCTGCGGCCTCACCTGGGCCCGACGACTGCAACGCGCTCAGCGGAGGATAGCCGGTCCATCCGTGAAGCGGAGCGCCGCCGGTTACGAAAAATGCTCCGACCATCACGACGAAGCCCAGGAAGGTGATCCAGAACGAGAGCATGTTGAGGACTGGGAACGCCATGTCGGGCGCGCCGATTTGAATCGGGAGCGCGTAGTTGCCGAAGCCCGCTTGCGGCGCGGTCGTCAGCACGAAGAAAACCATTATGGTGCCGTGCATGGTGACCAGCGTCAGGTAGGTCTCGGGCTTAATTTCACCGAGGAAGGGCAGCGCCACGTTTGGCCAGACCAGGTGAATCCTCATCAGCAAAGAGAGGAACATGCCCACGAAGACGGCGAGCAGGCCCAGGAATGTGTACTGGATGCCGATAACTTTGTGGTCGAGACTGAAGATCCATTTGCGAATGAATCCCTGGGGAGCGTGGTGGGCTGAATGGTCCTGAGTGGTCATCATTGTTGCTTGTCCGCCTCCCGTGCCGCTTGCCACTTATCAAACTCTTCTTGCGATACCACGCGCACGATGGCGTGCATTTTGTAATGCCCGAGGCCGCAAAGCTGTGAGCACACCACGTCATAATCGCCGAGTTTGGTGGGCGTGAAGTGCATGTGGATCGCGAGGCCCGGGACCGCGTCCTGCTTCACGCGCATCGCGGGCACCCCAAAGCTGTGAATGACGTCGTGGGCGCGCAGGATCGCGTCGACTTCTTTATCGATCGGAACGTACATCACGCCCGAGACGAAATCGTCTTTGGACGAGGGGTCGCGCGTATCGAGTCCGACCGCGCTCTCGCCTCCGGCAGAAGCATCTTCTAACTCCGGTTTCGTTGCGCCGAATTTCGCGTCGGGTCCGGGATAGCGGAAGTACCAGGCAAACTGCATGGCGTTGACTTCTACGACGGTTGCGGTTGGCACCGGCGGACGGAAACGTTCGGCGGCCCACAGATGGCCTCCGAGAAGGTCGACGCCGATGTCGACGGCCATGAAGAGGCACGCGGCCAGGACGATGGTAATGATTTCGGGACGCGTATGGCCGCTGAGATATCCGGCGCGCTCTTTGCCCTGGCGGTCGCGAAATTTGAAGAGGATGTAGGCGAGGCCAAGTTGGGCCACCAGAAAACAAATGGCCATGGCGATTCCGGTGTTCACAAATTGATGGTCTAGCCCGGCAGCCGCAGACGAGGCGGCTGCCTGAAACCACCATGTCTTGGCTGCGAAGAAATACAAGCTGCTGAAAGTGAGTAAGCAGAGGAACAGCAATAAAACGAGGCCCATTAAGCTCGACCTCCCGGGTGCGGATCGAAGATGGCAGTAGTGGCGGAGGCGATCGATGCCGGCCGATTGTCAGCGACGAAGAAGGTTGTGCCGGTTGATGCGATCAGCCGGATGACACAGAGAAGAACCGGACTCAGATCCATGGATCAGCCCCCAACTCTGTCTGTCGAAAATCGGCTTCCCCACGTGCGCGAAACGTCGAACCGATGCGGCGCCCCGTAATCGGGCGAAGTGTATCACAGGTGATCGCGATTTGCGCAAGCGAGTTTCCATTCGTTCGAGAATTGGAAATGCGTGGTTGTAAATTTCCTGCAACTTCTGCGGGCAACTTTCAGAGATACGTTGACGGACGCGGCGCTTTTTTGTAACATCGCGCGCATCGGTAGGGTCTGGGGTAATGGTGAGGCATTCGAAACGTGTTGGTGTAGTGCTCTTCCAACTCGGTGGACCGGATTCGCTCGCAGCGGTCGAACCATTCCTTTACAACCTGTTTTGCGATCCCGACATTATTGACTTTCCCTTCTCGCGCATTGGGCGGAAGCCTTTGGCGAAACTTATTTCGACGACACGCGCGAAAAAAGCCGGACAGCATTATGCTGCGATCGGCGGTGGATCGCCGATCCGAAAATTTACCGAACAGCAGGCGGCGGCGCTTGAGGCGCAGTTGCGAAGTGAAGGTATTGACGCGCGGTGCGTCGTGGCCATGCGCTACTGGCATCCGTTCACGAACGAGGCGATCGCTCGGTTAGAAGAGGCGCGCGTTGACGAGATTGTGCTCTTGCCGCTCTATCCGCAGTATTCAGGCACGACCACCGGCAGCAGTTTGAACGAATGGCGGCGGCGATGGAGTGGCGCTTTGCCGACTTCTACCGTTGAGGCGTTTTATCGGAATGCGATCTACATCGATTCTCTTGTAGAGAGAATCAATGAGGCGATTGAGCAGTTTGGTCCGGCGGGAAATCCGGAGCTTGTCTTCAGCGCGCACAGCGTGCCGGTTTCGGTGATCGAGAAGGGCGATCCTTACCAGAGGCAGATCGAAGAGACTGTTGAACTGGTGATGGAGCGCGGCGGGTGGAATCATCGTCACCGGCTCTGCTATCAGAGCAAAGTTGGCGCCAGTAAGTGGCTGCAACCTTCGCTGCATACGACGCTGCGGCAACTCGCGGCAGAGAAAGTTAGTGAAGTTTGTGTTGTTCCGATTTCGTTCGTGTCGGATCATGTCGAGACGCTGGGCGAGATTGACCATTGCGCGCGGGAAGAGGCGCGCGCGCTCGGTATCGAGAAGTTTGTCATGATGCGAGGTCTTAACGACTCGCCGAAATTTATACGCGCGCTGGCAGACATTGTTCTCGCCGCGCTTACTCATACCCAATTCGAAAATAAAGACGGAGACCGTGTGGGAGAAATGGCGGCGCTTTCGATGGCCGCCGACTGACCAGATTAAAAGCTGAGGAGGAAACATGGCAGAGGGCCCGGAGGTCGGCAAGTCGCCAGAGAAGGCGCCGGAAAAAGCTGCGGCAGCGGCTAAGCCGAGCGCAGCGACTCCTTATGTTGGGTCGGCGGCCGTGGGCACGTCGAAGGCCGCTGCATCTGCGGGCGTCGCCGCGGTCGGGCCTGAAGACAATCAGGTCAACCAGCAGCGGCGGCGATTGGCTTGGGTATCGGTTACGGCATTTCTTACCGCGTGGTTTCTGGCGTTCTTCCGCTTCTTCCTTCCGCGCACGCTGTTCGAACCCTCTACCGTCTTCAAAATTGGGTATCCGTCGGACTACGGCCTTGGCATCGATACCAAGTGGCAGCAGAAATATCGCATCTGGGTAGACCGGCGGCCGGACCGCATCTTCGTTATTTATGCGCGCTGCACTCACCTTGGCTGCACTCCGGACTGGAAGGCTGGCGAAAATAAATTCAAGTGTCCGTGCCATGGAAGCGGCTATGACGATGAGGGCGTCAACTTTGAGGGACCGGCGCCGAGGCCGATGGATCGCGCGTATGTGCAGCTAGCTCCGGACGGACAGATCGTCGTCGATACCTCGCGGTTGTTCTCATGGCCGAAGGGGCAGCCGAGCAAGTTCAACGATCCGGGGGCGTTTTTGTCGGTCTAAAAGAAGCTCACGGCTCACAGCTCGCAGCTCCAAGCAAGAGTCGAAGATTTTCCTTGGAGCTGTGAGCCGCGACCCGTGAGCTTGTATCGGCAGAGTATGCAGTCAGAGAGATAAACATGCCTGAAGAGACGAACGGAAAGAACGGGAAGTCGACCGGCCTGGTTGAGCGCGTAACCACCGGCGTTAAAGAAGATGTGCAGTCGCTCAAGACCGACATTCCTGCGAAGGCGAAAGAGCAGATCGACCTGCTCAAGGATCCCACCAAGACCCAGGTCTACACGTCGATCTTCCGGCACAAGCACGACGACACGCCGCGAAACCGCGCGCTGGGCGTGCTATCCAACGTGTTTCTGCATCTGCATCCGGCGAAGATCAATCGCGATGCGGTGCGCTACAACTACACGTGGGGCATGGGCGGCATCACCTTCTATTTGTTTATCGTGCTCACCTTCACCGGCGTGCTGCTGATGTTTTATTACCACCCGACGAAGGTGCAGGCGTTTCGCGACGTGTTGTATCTGGAGCACGACGTTCCCTTCGGCAAGCTCCTGCGCAACATGCACCGCTGGGCCGCTCACCTGATGGTGATTGCGGTGTGGCTGCACATGTTCCGCGTCTTTCTCACCGGCTCCTACAAAAAGCCGCGCGAGTTCAACTGGAACATCGGCGTGCTCCTGCTGGTGTTTACGCTGCTGCTTTCGTTCACTGGATATCTGCTCCCCGACGATCAACTCGGCTTCTGGGCAGTTACAGTCGGCACAAACATGGCGCGCGCGACGCCAGGCCTTGGACACGAAGGCCCGTTTGGTCCGCAGCTCGGCATGACTCCTTATAACGATGTGCGGTTCGGGTTGCTCGGCGGGTCGATTGTCGACGCAAACGCACTGCTGCGGTCTTATATCTGGCACTGCATCGGAATTCCAATCGTCGCGTCGGTGCTGATGATCGTGCACTTCTGGCGCGTGCGGAAGGATGGCGGCATTTCGGGTCCTGCGCAAGTGGTGCTGGCATCCGAAGTGAAGGAGGCGCGAAAGTAATGGACTGGAGACAGCTTTGGGATGTCGCTTCCGCGCCAGACAATGTGCCGATCGTTGCGCTGATTCCGCTGCTCGCGTTTTATATCTGGCTGGCGTGGAAGCAGGCGCACGCGAACGATCAACTGATCGAGCAACTCGAGGGCGACGCGGCGATGGCGAAGACGCACCATCGCAAGACGTGGCCGTGGCAGGCGGGATGGCAGAAGGAAATTCACGTTTGGCCATTTCTGCTGCGCGTGGAATTTTTGGCGGCGATCATCGTCACGCTCATTCTGATGGTGTGGTCGATCACGCTGAACGCGCCGCTCGAAGAGCCAGCGAATCCCAACCTGACGATGAATCCGGCGAAGGCGCCTTGGTATTTCCTCGGGCTCCAGGAAATGCTGGTGTATTTCGATCCGTGGATTGCGGGCGTGGTAATGCCGACGCTGATCATCATTGGGCTGATGGTGATTCCGTATATCGATACGAATCCGCTGGGCAGCGGCTATTACACGTGGAAGCAGCGGAAGTTTGCAATCGGGACGTTTCTGTTCGGCTTCATTGTGCTGTGGGTCGCGATGATCATCATCGGGACGTTCATTCGCGGTCCGGGATGGCAGTGGTTCTGGCCGGGGCAGACTTGGGATCACAATCGCTTGATCTATGAAGTCAATCGCGATCTGCCGGACATTTTCGGTATTACCGCGAATTGGGCAAAGGCGATCTTCGGCCTGATCGTGGTCGGCGGATTCTATGGGCTCGGCGGATTTGCGCTCCACGCATTCTTCCGGCGGAGCAATCCGAAAGATTACAAGCGCATGAGCCTGTTGCAGTACTCGATCATGATGTTCTTTGTGCTGACAATGTTTGCGCTGCCGATCAAGATGGCGCTGCGGCTGATGTTTCATATTAAATATGTGTGGATTACGCCTTGGTTTAACGTGTAGTCGCTGGTCGTTAGTTGCTGGGTGTTGGGCGTTAGGCTTTGGATTGCGAAGTTGAGTTAGGTGAGTCTGCAGCCCGGACAGGAGTGTCCGCGCCACACGCGCTGTTTCTAGGAGGAAGTGGTGCCTGAAAAGCCCGTCCCCGAGAATGATCCGTTAGTTCAGAAGTCGCTTGCGACGTGGTATGTCGTGTCGATGGTGCTGCTGATGGCGTCGCTGTTCTGGGCCTTGTGGGATGAGGCTTTCGGGCAGCGTCCCTGGAAGGCGTATCAGCATGAGTGGGGCCAGCGCTACACCGCATTCCTGAAGACGGCGAAGTCGACTTCGACCGCATCGGAGAAAGAGGTCGAAGGCAACGGCGATTACCTTGCGCTCAAACAGGACTATGAGCAGGCGTTCAAAGCCGCCGAGCCACGCACGAAAGAGATCAACGAGAAGCTGCGCGATCTGAGCGCGAAGATCTTGGCTGTTCAGAATGTGTTTACCGACCGTCGCGCCTATGTCAATGCGCTGACTTACAACATCGAGACTACCGAATCGCAATCGTCGAAGCAGAGCAAGCTCAACGACCTAGCCAATTACAAGAAGGAAACTGCGGTCGTTGTTTATCCGGACGGCACGAAGAAGAGTTACACCTTCCCGCAGCTCGAGGAGACTTACAACGATTTAAAGGCCGAGCGCACGGCGCTCAGCGCGGAACTTGGCGAAATCATCAAGCCGGTCAGCGAGCGCAAAGAGAAGCTCGACGCCTACATCTCGGAGCACATGGTCGATCTCACGCCGGCGCAAATCAAAGGACTCCAGGACAAGACCGAGGCCTGGGATCCGACGATCATGCAGATCAACGTGGCGGACGCGAACATCGTCGATCGCTGCGAGTCGTGCCACATGGGTACGCGCGAGCCAGTAAAACTGACAGCCGCGTCGATGTCAGTTAAAGGGCAGAAGCCCGACGATTACGCGCGCGCGTTCACCAGCCATCCCGAAGCGCAATTGCTCAAGACGCATGATCTCGACAAGTTCGGCTGCTCCCCGTGCCATCAGGGGAATGGCCGCGCCACCACGAGCGTCGAAAAGGCGCATGGCAATTACGAGCATTGGCTCTGGCCCATGTTTCCGAAGCCCAACTTCGAGGCCGGCTGCCAGACATGCCACGCCGCCGACATGGTGCTGGTGAGCGGCAACGTCGGATGGACCATCAGCGAAGGCAAGGATCTGTACCGCCAGCGCGGCTGCGTCGGCTGCCATCGTTACGAGGGCTACGACAAAGAGCCCGAAGACATCAACTCGATCGCGCAACAGATCAAGCAGATGGAGACGGAGAAGAAGGCGAACCTGAAGCAGTCGGCATACCTGATGAAGCAGGCCGATGCGGCGGAGACGAACGAAGAGGCGAATAAGCTGAACGATCAGGCGGTCGCGCTGAAGGTCGAGAACAGCAAGCTGGATCTGCGGATCGTGCAGTTGGACCGGACAACGAAGAGCCTGCTGCAGGACGTAAAGAAAGTTGGGCCGAATCTGAAGGATGTTCGGCTGAAGCTGAACAAGAACTGGATTCCGGTGTGGCTGAAGAAGCCGACCGATTTTCGTCCGACAACGCGCATGCCGAATTTCCGGCTAAATGATGACCAGATCAAGGCTATCGCTGCTTACATCTGGCAGTCGGGTTTGACCGATGAACTTCCGAAGCAGGCTCCCGGAAACGCCGGCCATGGCAAAGAGTTGTTTGAGACGCGTGGATGCCTCGGATGCCACTCGATTGAAGAAGGCGATCAGATGATCGGCGGAACGTTTGCCGCAAACCTGACTCGCGTGGGCGAGAAAGCGAATTACGACTATCTTGTTCGCTGGGTACACAACGCGCGGCAGCGGACGCGTCCGTATTGCCTGTACGAGAAGAAGGACATTGGGCCGGAGGATTACGCGAAGAAGGGACTGCCTTACGTCTTCGATCTGGCGCACAGCAAGTGTCCGAATGACGGGCACGAACTGCAGGTGCAGAACATGACGGTGATGCCGAGCCTGCGGCTCTCGGATGAAGATGCGCGCGATGTCGCGTCGTATCTGGTGACGCTGAAGAAGAAGGACGCGAGTTCGTATGCTGACGCGTCGTTCATGGACGATCCGAAGCTGAAGGATGAAGGCAAGAAGTGGATTCGGCATTTTGGTTGCGCGGGATGCCATGAGATTTCGGGCCTCGAGGATGAAGGGCGAATTGGGACGGAGTTGACTTTCGAGGGCAGCAAACCGATCGAGCGTCTCGATTTTGCGCTGCTGACTGAGGTTGCGGAGCGCGGAACCGGCGAGCCGATCAAGGATGCCGAGGATTTGGCGCGGCTGCCTGAAGGTCCGGCAAAAGGTCCGTGGTATTCGCATCTTGGATTCTTCGAGCACAAACTGGCTGAACCGAATATCTGGGATCAAGGCAAGATCAAGTCGGAGACGGAAAAGCTGCGCATGCCGAATGTGCATTTGCAGCCGGAACAGATTCGCGCGCTGACGACATTCCTGCTGGGATCGCAGGAGAGCGGATTGCCGCAGTCGTATCAGTACAAGCCGCTCGATTACAGGCGCGATATTCAGGAAGGTTGGTGGGTGGTCAAGAAATACAACTGCATGGGATGTCATCAGCTGATTCCGGGGCAGAAGACGGCGCTGATGGGCATGCAGCATTACCAGGAATTTCCTGAGCAGTTGCCGCCGAAACTCTTGACCG
>Ga0335070_10008611_pt1 | contig 11964 bp, 10 predicted proteins | sample Lox_Sample_13_FD_206722 | JGI IMG/M metagenome (GOLD analysis project Ga0335070, IMG submission 206722) | Soil microbial communities from Loxahatchee National Wildlife Refuge, Florida, United States - Lox_Sample_1.3 | ecosystem: Environmental > Terrestrial > Soil > Wetlands | place: USA...
GCGCATGTGCGGGCAAAGCCCGCACATGCGCACATTTATGCTATTTATTCATCTTTTCGAGCGCCAGGCGTTTGACGTGCGCCACGATGCCGGCCATGCCGCTCATGCGTTGGGGTGTCAAGACCTGCTGCAGGCCCATCGCCAGGTAAAAGTCAGAGGGCATTGCTAGCACCTGTTCCGGCGATACACCCTGCAGTCCTTCAGCCATGATAGCGGCGTACCCGCGCACGGTCGGGCTTTCGGGCGGCACCGTGAAATGGTAAACCATTCCTCCGTCTTTCAGCTCGGCCGCCACGGATACCGGCGTCATGCATTCCGGCACCGGCTCCATCTCGCCTTCTTTGCCTTTCAGCCAATCCGGCAGCTCCGGCAGACTTTCGGCGTACTGCAGCAGCATTTCCAGCTTTTCACGGCCCTCGGCCAATGAAAAATCATCCACGATTTCTCCCAAGCGGGGAGGTAGCGCCACCCGGACGTTCATGCGACCGCGGCCTTTTCGGTCGGCGAGGAAGTGACTTTTTCGATCGGCGCTCCGACCAAATTGCCCCACTCGGTCCAGCTCCCGTCGTAATTCTTGACGTTTGGATAACCGAGCAGGTATTTCAGCACAAACCAGGTGTGGCTGCTGCGCTCGCCAATGCGACAATAGGCGATGATCCGTTGATCGGGGCGGATGTGGTGGCTTTCGTACAGGTCGCGCAGCTCGTTGGCTGATTTAAACGTGCCGTCGGCCTGGTTGATCGCCATTGACCAGGGTATATTCATTGCTCCCGGGATGTGTCCGCCGCGCTGGGCGCCTTCCTGCGGATACCCCGGCATGTGAATAAGCTCGCCGGTATATTCCTGTGGGCTGCGCACATCTACCAGCGGCAGGTGCAGGTCGACATGTTTGAATACTTCGTCGCGGAAGGCGCGAATGTTCTTGTCCGCCGGTTGGGCGCGATAATTCGTCCTTGAAAAAGCCGGAACATCACGCGTCAGCGGGCGGCCCTCCATGGCCCACTTGGTGCGCCCGCCGTTCATGATCTTGCGGTTCTTGTGGCCGTAATACTCGAACAGCCAGAAGGTGTAACAGGCAAACCAGTTGTTCTTGTCTCCGTAAAAGACGACGGTCGTGTCGTTGTCGATGCCGGCGTTCGAACATAATTTTTCGAAGGCCGTTTGGGTCAGGAAATCGCGCTCCAGCGGCGCCTGCAGGGTGGTAAACCAGTCCACTTTGATCGCTCCCGGTACGTGCCCGGTATCGTAAAGCAAGATATCCTCATCGGATTCGACGACGCGAACGGTCGGGTCGTTCAAATGAGCCGCGACCCAATCTGTTTCAACCAGATAATCAGATTTTGCGTATCCTGTTGTCATTTCACACCTCTATATAAAAAGAGATTTTTAGATTATTATTATATAAATAATTAATATGTCTTGTCAAGACAAAATTTTCTTATAAATACAAGAGGATTTTTGGCCGTTACCGCTGCCAAAAATCCTCTTGTATTAATTAAGGGGTGATGGGAGAGATTTTTAATGGTTTAGGGCTTCCCAACCGGCGTAAGTTGCCGTGTCGCCCAATTCTTTTTCAATCCGCATGAGCTGGTTGTACTTGGCAACCCGGTCGGAGCGAGCCGGAGCGCCGGTCTTGATCTGACCCATGTTCAGGGCCACAGCCAGGTCTGCGATGGTAGCGTCTTCGGTTTCGCCGGAGCGGTGCGAGGTCACTGCCCGCCAGCCGACCCGTTGGCAGGTTTCGACGGCTTCGATCGTTTCAGTCAGGCTGCCGATCTGGTTCAGCTTGACGAGCAGGGCGTTGGCGGCTTTTTCTTTGATGGCGCGCCGGACTCGTTCGGGATTGGTGACGAGCAGGTCGTCGCCCACGATCTGGAGCTTATGGCCCATTTCTTTCACCATCAGCTTCCAGCTTTCCCAGTCGTCCTGGGCCAGACCGTCTTCAATTGAAACAATCGGGTACTGTTCGACCCACTGCTTCCAGAAAGCTACCATTTCTTCGCCGGATAGCTTCTTGCCCTCTTTGCGCAGGTTGTAGGTCTTGGTCTCTTCGTCGTACAGCTCCGACGCAGCCGGGTCGAGGGCGATCGCCACCTGTTCGCCGCGGCCGGCTTTGAAGCCCGCCTTCTCAATGGCCTCCAATATCACAACAACTGCCTCGGAATTGGCCTTGAGCGCCGGAGCGTAACCGCCTTCGTCGCCCACCAGCGTGATGTAGCCCTTGGCCTTGAGCACACTCTTGAGGGCGTGATAGATCTCGGCGCCCCAGCGCAAGCCTTCGGCAAAGGAAGGCGCCCCCAGGGGCATGACCATGAATTCCTGAACGTCGGTCGACTGCCAGGCCGTGTGAGCCCCGCCGTTGAGGATGTTCATCATCGGCACGGGCAGCACGTGGGCGTAGACCCCGCCAATATAGCGGTAGAGCGGCAGGCCGATTGCATTGGCAGCCGCCTTGGCAACCGCCAGGCTCGTGCCGAGGATGGCGTTGGCTCCGAATTTGGATTTATTGGGCGTGCCGTCCAACTCCACCATCTTCTGGTCAATGGCCATTTGTTCGGACGCGTCCCATCCTATGAGCTCTTCGGCGATTTCATTATTTACATGCTCGACCGCTTTGAGCGTGCCCTTGCCCAGGTAGCGGCTCTTATCGCCGTCCCGCAGTTCCAGGGCTTCGTGAATACCGGTCGAGGCGCCCGAGGGCACTGCGGCCCTTCCCCAGCTTCCATCTGCCAGAACGATTTCCACCTCGACGGTGGGGTTGCCGCGCGAATCCAGAATTTCTTGCGCAAGAACTGATTCGATAGTCGTGTCCATGGTTATCCTTTCGGGTGATGAAATGATTTTATTTTGGTGCCCGTGCAGGCGAAGTGAGATTCGGTGCTTTTTGCATTTTTCTATCAAGGAGATTCTATAGGTTGGTTTAGACGCATCACGCCCAAACCAACCTATAGTATCGCACTTGAATGAATACTATTCAAGTATAATACGAAATCGTCCTTTTTGACCTATCCGTGAAAAACATCACGATTTTCGGTACGGGATTCCGCTTCGCTCGCACACTGCCTGCAGGAACGCCACAAACAGTGGATGAGGCCGGTTTGGGCGCGATAGAAATTCGGGATGAAACTGGGTGCCCACCATGAACGGGTGATCTGCCAGCTCGGCGATTTCGACCAGCTTGCCGTCCGGCGAGATGCCTGAAAATACCATGCCCGCTTCGTGGAGCGGCTGGCGGTAGGCATTGTTGAGCTCGAAACGATGGCGGTGGCGCTCCTGCACCAGGTCCTCTTTGTAGGCTTTTTTGGCGATGGTATCCGGCTGGAGACAGCAAGGATACAGTCCCAGGCGCATCGTCCCGCCCAGGTCGGTGATCCCCTGCTGTTCGAGCATCAAATCGATCACCGGGTAGGGAGTAGCTCGGTCGAACTCGGTCGAATTGGCCGTCTCGTCCTTGAACACTTCGCGCGCAAATTCAACCACCATGAGCTGCATTCCCAGGCATAGGCCCAGGTAGGGCAGGTTGTTGGTGCGGGCGTAGTGCGCCGCCTGGATCTTTCCTTCGATCCCGCGGCTGCCAAATCCGCCTGGAACGATGATCCCGTTGACGGATTTCAAACTATCCCAGCCGCGGCCTTTTTCAAGCTCTACGGAATGCACCCAGCTCAAATCCAGCTCCACACCCAGCTTTAGGGCTGCGTGTTTGAGCGCCTCGCGCACGCTGATGTAAGCATCGTGCAGCTCGACGTACTTTCCTACCAGGGCCACCTTTACTTCCGGCTTTGGGCGGGTTACCTCGGTCACCAGGTTCTGCCAATCGGTCCAATCCGGCTGCTTGCGGGCCTGCAATCCCAGGCGCTGGAGTATGAAGTCGCCAATTCCAACCTTTTCCAGCGTCAGAGGTATTTCGTAAAGAACCGGGTTGGTCACCATGGCAACCACGGCGCGCTTGTCCACGTCACAAAACAGGGCGATTTTTTCCTTAAGGCTGTCCTCTACCGGGTAATCAGAGCGGGCAACGATCATATCCGGCGAGATGCCAATGGATCGAAGTTCGCGGACGGAATGCTGGGTGGGCTTGGTTTTCAGCTCACTGGTCGCGCCGATATAAGGCAGCCAGGTCACGTGTACAAAGAAGGTGTTCTCACGTCCCAGGTCGGTGCGCAACTGGCGGATGGCTTCGAGGAAGGGCTGGCTCTCGATATCTCCCACCGTCCCGCCTACTTCAACCAGCACAATTTCAGCCCCGGTAGACTTGGCGACCATTGCAATGCGGCGCTTGATTTCGTTGGTAATGTGAGGGATGACCTGGATGGTGCCGCCCAGGTAGTCGCCCCGGCGCTCCTTGCTGATCACTTCGGAGTAAACCTGCCCGGTGGTGATGTTGCAGACCTTGCTCAGGCGGATATCGATAAACCTTTCGTAATGGCCCAGGTCCAGGTCCGTCTCGGCCCCGTCGTCCAGGACGAAAACCTCGCCGTGCTGGTAGGGGCTCATCGTACCCGGGTCAACGTTGATGTATGGGTCGAGCTTTTGAACTGCAACCTGGAATCCCCGCTCTTTGAGCAGCCTTCCCGTCGCCGCTGCCGTCACCCCTTTACCAACCGAGCTTACCACGCCGCCTGTAAAAAAAATATATTTTGGGGCCATGTTAACACCTCCGTAAAATTAAAAAAAAGATGGGTCTTGGCGGGAGGACTGCACCCGCCAAGACCCACTATCCTTTCGCCCTGGGAGAGGATCAGGATGACTTAGCTTTGTGTTCGAGCGTCCGCGCCAGGAGCTCTTCTTGTTCATGGCTCCCGGACCGGGTCTTGCGGGATCTTTCTTCTTGCATTTTCTTCTTGGTCTTGGCGCGTTCCATTGCTTCACGCAGCGCAATTTCCATGGCAGTCGGTTCGGCTTCTACCGGAGCCGGTTCCTGCATGTTTGCCAGCAGCTCGACGGAATCGCTCAAACCGTCTTCGCTCTTGCGGCGGGGTGTCTTGCGCTGGCGGCGAGGTGCAGCCGATTTTTCGCGCGGCGGTTGATATTCAACCGCCCGGGGCTGCTCTTCGACCTTGACCGGCTCAGGCAGCAACGCCTTCATGCTCAGCTTGATCTGCTTCTTACGGCGGTTGAAATCCAGCACCTGCGCTTCGATTTCGTCGCCTTCTTTTACCACATCGGACGGTTGCTTGACGTAGCCGTGCGCCATTTCACTGATGTGAACCAGGCCGGGTCGTTCTGCCCCAATTTCCACGAACGCGCCGAACTTTTCAAGCCGTACGATCTTGCCTTTTACGGTCATGCCCTTCTTGATATCGCGCCATTCCAGGTCGAGCGGCTTGATCATGGTCAGCTCGATGCGTCCATCTTTCACTTTTTTGACCCAGACGTCGACTTCCTGGCCGATCTGGAGTACGTCTTCAACACGCTTAATGGGTTCTTCTGTGGGGGCGATCAATTGCGAGATGTGGATTGCTGCTGGCTGTCCTACGTTGATGTCGAGGACAGCCCCGGCAAGGGCGATCTTGATCACCTTACCAATAAAATGCATCTTCGGTTTAACTTCTTCGCGGTCGGTTGTGACCGCAACGCTTGAGTCCATAAAGATTCTCCCAAGGGGTAATTTCAGCAATCCTAGATTATACCTTTCATGAAGGAAACTGTCAATTAATTCTTAAGCCAATATGCAGACAATTTGTCCGACAAAATGCCTGCATATTGTTATTCTTGAATTACTGTTAAATACACTACCTGCAGGGTTTTATCCGTCACCCTGAAGGCGAATGAAGGCTGGAAGCCGGGGATCCAGGCGATTTGGTTCCCGCTGCATACCAGGGGCCAGCCCGCCCGGGCGCGCCCGGGCAGTTGAGCGTTGACCATGAAATCGGACAGCTTCTGCGAGTGGCCTTCCATCCCCAACGGTTGAAACCGGTCGCCGGGCCGGCGGCCGCGCACGGTCAGCGGATCGGCCAGCTTGCCTGCATCCAACCAGGCCTGGTAGGCGTTGGTGTTGTGGAATAATTTATCTGCTGGTGGGATGAAGTCTGAAAATTCACCTTCAATCCGCCACCCTTCACACAGCACTGCTGTACCAGGGAGAGGCAATGGAATGGCGCTCCCAGGCGCTAATTGAGGCCAGGTTTCCTCGCGCAGGGTTGAACTCCATTCGGAGATAAAAACCTGTTCACGTTCGAGATACAGCCGCAGGTTGTCCACCAGGTCTACCTGGTGGGTGGAGGTCGGCGCCTTTAAAAACTCCAGAGCGCGTTCGATTGAAATAAAGTCAATATCGCGTATCCCGGGGCGTAGATGATCGATCGCCTTGCGTAATACCCTGCGCTGCAGACTCAAATTAAGGTTCGCCAGCGCCGGCAGCGACAGGCTGATAAAATCTTCCTCCTTATGGACCACGCAGGCAGCCCAGGCTTGCTGCGCCAGCGCTTCCAGGGCTTCCTGGTCGGCAGCCAGGCTGCGCGTCATGCGCCAGAGCACCGGGCGGGCTTGCGGGTTGTAGCTTTCGAGGTACGGAATTAGCTCGTGGCGCAGCCGGTTGCGGAAATAAACTGTCTCCTGGTTGGTCGGATCGAACAGCGGGTCCAAGGCGTGTTCCTGGCAGTATGCCAGGATTTCGGACCGCCACACCCCGAGCAGGGGCCGCACGAGCGGAATGAGCCGGTCCCATTCTGCTACAAAACCCCGGTAAACCATCCCCTTTAACCCGTTCAATCCGGATCCGCGCAACAGGTGCATCAGGACGGTCTCTACCTGGTCGTCCGCGTTGTGGGCTACTGCCACGGCCTGGGCATCGGACTGGCGCGCCCGTTCAAATAAGAATTTGTAGCGCATTTTGCGGGCCGCCTCTTCGATCGAGAGATGGTTTTCTTTTGCATATGAGGGAACATCGCCCTGCCCAATGAAGCATTCCAGACCCATTTTTTCCGCCCGGAGCCGGACTTTTTCAGCATCCTGGGATGAATCGGGCCGCAGTCCATGGTCAAAATGAGCTACTTTTACTTTGTATTCGAGCCTGCACAGGATGTCCAACAGGCACAGGCTGTCAGGCCCGCCGGAAACGCCCACCAGAATCGGCGCATCAGCGGTTAGCTGGCACTCCTCTTGCACAGTTATTCTCAATCGGACTATGTCCATGAATTTATTATAGCAAAAGATTACGGCTCGCCATTTTTATCCGTGATATACTTATTTGGTAAGTTTTTAGGATCTTTCCAAGGATTTTTACGGCTTGTCTGAACATTCATTCTTCAAATAGGGCCGTAAAAAATACACTCGAAGATCGGTAGTTTTACGAATGCGAGGGGTAATGAGGTGTCGTAGTGGCTGAAAAGATCTTGATCGTCGACGATGATCTGGAAACCTTGCGTCTGGTGGGGTTAATGCTCCAACGCCAGGGCTACCAGATTGTAGTAGCGAACAATGGGAACCAGGCCCTGTCGGTGGCGCATACCGAGCAGCCTGATCTTGTCGTGCTTGACGTCATGATGCCAGACATGGACGGTTTCGCGGTGACGCGCCAGTTGCGCGCTCAGCCTGAAACAACTAACGTTCCCATTTTGATGTTTTCTGCCAAGAGCCAGGTCGATGATAAAGTGGCGGGCTATGAAGCCGGCGTGGACGATTATCTCACCAAGCCCGTCCATCCGGTCGAGCTGGTAGCGCGCATCAAAGCCCTGCTGAACCGTGGGAAATCCCGCCAGCCGGCCGGCGCGGCGGTCGAACACGCCCATACCATTGGCGTCCTGGCTCCCAAGGGCGGGTTGGGCGTCTCGAGCCTGGTTTTGAACCTGGCGCTGGCTTACCACCAAAAGAACAAGATAGACCTGGTTGCAGCGGAGACCCGTCCAGGGCACGGCAGTTGGGGCATCGAGCTGGGATTTGCCAATCCCTCCGGCCTGTGCAACCTGCTTCGTCTGAAAACCAGCGAAATCAACACGGCCGCGGTTGAGCGCGAGCTTATCCAGACGACGTATGGATTTCGCCTGTTGATGGCTTCAAGCCGCAAAAAGGACGTTGAGCTGGTGACTGCCACGGCCCAGCTTGACCTGGTGATCCAGCAGATCCAGTTGCTAACTGACTTGATCCTGCTCGACCTGGGCACCATCGAAATGCCTATGTTCGACCGCATGCTGGCGCTGTGCCACGAATTGATTCTCGTGACCGAACCTTATCCTTCCACCGTCCAGCACACCCGCCTCCTGATAGAAGAATTGAATGAACGCGGTTTCGGCAAATCCAGGCCGGTCACCCTGGTGATCGTCAACCGCGTCCGGGCGGACGTTCAGCTTTCGATCACGCAGGTGCAGGACCGGCTGGGGATGCCCATTACCCAGGTAATCCCCCCCGCGCCCGAGCAGGCTTTTCAGGTCGGCCTGCGTAACGTTCCATTGATCATGGTTCAGCCGGATGGCTTGCTGGCCCAACAGTTTTACAAGCTGGCTGAATTTATAGGCCAAAAATTGAAAAAATGATCCCCCCGGCGGCTGAAAACGGTATTCGACAGGCCGGGGCTGTCCTGCGTTCGGCCCGGCATGCCGTGGTGCTGACAGGGGCCGGGATATCGACGCCTTCTGGAATTCCTGATTTTCGTTCACAAAATACCGGCCTATGGGAGCACGACGATCCTATGCAGGTTGCCAGTCTGACGGCCTTCCGGCGCCGTCCTGAGGTGTTTTTTAACTGGCTGCGCCCCCTTGCCCAAAAAATCTGGCTGGCCGAGCCGAACCCGGCCCACCTGGGATTGGCAGAAATGGAAAAGGCCGGCTTGCTTCAAGCCACCATCACCCAAAATATCGACGGGCTGCACCAGGCGGCCGGTGCGCAAACCGTGCTCGAGCTGCACGGCTCAGCCCGCACCGCAACCTGCTTTCCCTGCCGGAAAACGTATTCCACCGAGGCGTTTCGCCAGCCCTTTCTGGATGGCGGGATTCCGCGTTGCCCGAAATGCAATAGCATCCTCAAGCCAGATATTGTCCTGTTTGAAGAACAGCTCCCAACGGACGTCTGGAATGAGGCTAGCTGGCACTGCGATGAGGCGGACGTGATGCTGGTGGTTGGCTCTTCCCTGGAAGTTACTCCGGCAGCGGGTTTACCGTATTCCGCAGTAGCCAACGGGGCGCACCTCATCATCAACACCATTTCCAGAACTTACCTCGATAACCGGGCCGATGTGCTGCTTCCATTTGATGTGGCAGAGGTCATTCCGTTGATCTTCCAGGCGGCGGTCGCATGAACCAGGGGAACGGCGAAAACACACTCCAGATTTACCAGAAGCTGGTAAGCATTTCAGTCGACCTGGCCTCGACCCTGGACCTGGCCATGCTTTTAAGGCGCATTGTCCAGGTGGCTGCCGAGCTGTGCAACGCTGAGGCTGCTTCGATCCTGCTGTTCGACGACAAGAAGCAGCAGTTGATCTTCCAGGCTTCAACCGATATCAAGAACGAAGAGCAAATGCGCGGTATCGTCGTTCCGAAGGAAAGCATCGCCGGTTGGGTGGCTATTTCGCGCCAGCCGCTCAACGTTGCGGACGTGCACGAGGACAGCCGGTTTTTCAAGGAAGTTGAAACTCGCCTCCAGTTTCCCACCAGCTCCCTGGTCGCCGTTCCGATGATCATAAAGGAGAAGCTGGTCGGCGTGCTGGAAGTATTGAACAAACGGGCAGCCCCCTTTTCGGATCAGGATCTTGAATACCTGAATGTCCTCGGGGCTCTCGCGGCGGTCGCCATTGAGAATTCCCGCCTTTTCCACCAGTCAGACCTGATCTCGGAGCTGGTGCACGAGCTGCGGACGCCCCTGACTTCGATCATAACGATTTGTTACCTGCTCGAAAAAGCGGATATGCCCGAAGAAGACCGGCTGCGCCTGGCTCATACGATCCTGACCGAAGCCCAGCGCCTGAATGCTATGGCGACCGAATTCCTGGACCTGTCGCGGCTCGAATCGGGCCGGTCCAACACCCGTTTCAGCGTGTTTTCGATGATGCTGCTGGTGAAGGAATGCTGCCAGGTGATGCAGCCACGCGCCGCCGAAAATAATATTGAGCTGAGCGTCGATCTGCCCGGCGTTTACCTCGACCTGGAAGCCGATCGTGACCAGATCAAACAGCTCATCCTGAATCTGCTGAGCAACGCTGTTAAATTCAACCGCCCGGGTGGCAAAATCTACGTCCGTTCGTGGGAAGAAAATGAAAAGGTGTATCTGGAGATCAAGGATACTGGCCTGGGCATGCCGGCGGACGCCATCCCGCGCCTGTTTGCGCGTTTCTACCGGGTGCCCGAGCAGGAATCAGCCAGCCAGGGCACCGGCCTGGGCCTGTCAATCTGCAAACGGATCGTGGAGAATCACGACGGCAAAATCTCCGTCTTAAGCAACGTCGGCGTCGGCACGTCTTTTATCGTCCAATTTCCCAAATCTCATTTAAATTAACGTCAGCTCGGGTGTAAGTTCCAATTAATTCGTACCTTAACAAGTTCCATAAAATAGTACCTGAGGAGTCCAGAAAAATCGTACCCCCTGGTCCGGATCTTTCAGCGAAGAAAGCTGGGAGAAAGGACTGGTTATGGGACAGCGAAAGTTGAGTCAAACGGAAAGAGAGCATATCTACCAGCAGAAACAAGACGGGAACAGTTTAGGGGCCATTGCGAAAGAAATGGGGCTCTCCCTGGAGTGTGTTCGAAAATGGTGGCGACGACGAAATAAAGAAGGGATGGCTGGAGTGCAGGAACGAAAACGAGGTCGACCCAAACGTGGGGCGCTATCGTATTTCGGCTGGAAAGTACAACAAATCAGTTTGAGCTTGAAGCGTCAACACAAACGCTGGGGGGCCCACAGGGTATTGGTAGAAATGAAGGGTGCTCCAGACTTGGCGGGGCTGAAGTTGCCCAGCTGCAGCAGTCTTTATGTTTATTTTCATCAGGAATGTCCAGAGTGTCTGAATGTATGGACAAAACATAAAGACGTTCCCCCACCACCACAGGCGACCACCGTCCATGAGTTGTGGCAGTTGGATCATCAAGAAGGCCATCGTTTGGCGGATGGAAGTATCGCAACGGTGTGCAATATTCGAGACCCATACGGAGCGGTCATGATTGCCAGCCAGGCCTTCGAGGTGAGGACACCCCAACGCTGGCGAAAACTAACCTGGGAAGAAGTCCGCCAGGTCCTGCGGGCCGGTTTTGCCGAATGGCACACGCTGCCGGATATTGTTCAGACCGACAATGAAATGGGATTAGGTGGCAATCCCAATGACCCATTCCCCAGCTGGTTGAGCTTGTATTTGGCAGGCTTGGGGATCCGACACACTTTTATTCGTTCCCATCGGCCCACCGACCAGCCGCAGATCGAGCGCAACCACCGCACGCTGGATGGCTTCACTGAAGATGAACACAGCCGTCAAAATATGGCCAACTTCCAACTGGCTTTAGATCACGAACGATGGGTTTACAACCATCAGTTTCCCGCCCGCGCCAGTGATTGCGAAGGTCATCCGCCTTTGGAAGCTCATCCTGCTCTCCTCAAACCATTCCGACCTTTCCAGCCAGAATGGGAAAGGGTCCTCTTTGATATGCAGCGTGTCTTTGACTTCCTGGCTACCTTCACTTTTGACCGCAAGGTGAACCGCAATGGTCAGGTGACCCTCAAAGGCCTCCACTATACGGTGGGTCTGGTTCACAAAGACAAGCAAATCAGAGTCCGTTTGGACCCAAAGACGCAACAGTGGGTTTTCTTAGAACCTGACCCTCAAGGTCAAGAATTTGAATTACGACGTCAGCCATTGGTCGGGATCGATTTCTTGGCATTGACAGGGCTCGACCTTCTCGAAAATCCTACTGTGTTGCCACCCATCCAGTTACCCTTGCCTCTAACCGTTTAACCCAGGGGTACGATTTTATGAGACTGTTAAGGTACGAAATTAATGGACTTTCCCAGGTATCAAATTAATGGAACTTACACCCGAACTGACGT
>Ga0335070_10008612_pt1 | contig 11964 bp, 9 predicted proteins | sample Lox_Sample_13_FD_206722 | JGI IMG/M metagenome (GOLD analysis project Ga0335070, IMG submission 206722) | Soil microbial communities from Loxahatchee National Wildlife Refuge, Florida, United States - Lox_Sample_1.3 | ecosystem: Environmental > Terrestrial > Soil > Wetlands | place: USA: Florida...
AGGACATGTTGATGATCGAGCCGCCGCGCGCCTTGCGCTCGGGATGCTCGAGCATCTTCTTCGCCGCCGCCTGCGCGACCAGGAACATCGACCGGACGTTGAGGTTGAGGATGTGGTCGAGATGGTCCTCTGTGACATCGACAAAGGGCTCCGGGATGTTGCCGCCGGCGTTGTTGACGACGATGTCGACGCCGTCCAGGTCGGCAAATGTCGCCTGGAGCGCAGCCGTATCGGTGACGTCGAACACGGCGATCCTGGCTTTGACGCCGGCGGATCTCGTCTTGGCCGCGACCTCGTCGAGATCGCCGCGGGTGCGGCTCACCAGGACGAGATCGGCACCGGCTTCGGCCAGCGCGATCGCCGCCGAGCGGCCGAGGCCTCGCCCGGCACCGCTCACCAGCGCCGTGCGCCCGTCGAGGCGGAAGGCGCTATCGCTCACGTGCGTTGGGCGCCGATCCCGACGTTGCGGCCGGCGTAGCGGCGCAAGCGCAGGTCGGCCTGTTCCTTGTGGCCCCAGAAGCGCTCGATGGCGCACAGCCGCGAGCAGTAGTCGCCGACCAGCACGCTCGCCTCCTTGGTGCACTCCTGATAGGTGACCGTCTTCATGAACTTGCCGACCCACAGCCCGCCGGTGTACCGCGCCGCCCCCTTCGTCGGCAGGGTGTGATTGGTGCCGATCACCTTGTCGCCATAGGAGACATTGGTCTCGGGCCCGAGGAACAAGGCGCCGTAGTTGCGCATGCGATCCAGGAAGTAGCGCGGGGTACGGGTCAGGATCTCGACATGCTCGGCGGCGACCTTGTCGGCCTCGGTCACCGCCTCGTCGAGAGAGTCGACGACGATGATCTCGCCGTAATCGCGCCACGCCGCCCCCGCGACGTCGGCGGTCGGCAGCACCTTGAGCTGGCGCTCGATCTCCTTCGGCAGCGCCTCGGCCAGCGGCCGGTGCGTCGTGATGAGGGTCGCCGGGCTGGTCGGCCCATGCTCGGCCTGGCCCAGCAGATCGACTGCGATCATCTCGACATCGGCGGTCTCGTCGGCGACGACCAGGATCTCGGTCGGTCCGGCGAACAGGTCGATGCCGACCTTCCCGAACAGCTGGCGCTTGGCTTCGGCCACGTAGGCGTTGCCGGGCCCGACCAGCATGTCGACCGGCTTGATCGTCTCGGTGCCGACACCCATGGCCGTGACCGCCTGGACGCCGCCGAGCACGCGGATCTCATCGGCGCCGCCGAGCGCCATCGCGGCGATGGTCTCGGCATGCGGCTGGCCCGCCGTCGGCGGCGTGCAGGCAATGACCCGTTGCACGCCGGCGACTTTCGCGGTGACGATGCTCATATGCGCCGACGCGACCATCGGGTAACGGCCGCCGGGCACGTAGCAGCCCACGCTTTCGACGGGGATGTTCTTGTGGCCCAATTTCACGCCCGGCAGCGTTTCCACTTCGATATCGCGGAGCGCCGCCTTCTGATGCTCGGCGAAGCGGCGGATTTGCGCCTGCGCGAATTTGATGTCCGCGATCGTCTCCGCCGGCACCGACTTCACCAGCGCGTCGATCTCGCCTTGACTAAGGCGGAAGCTCTTGGGCGACCATTTGTCGAATTTCTCCGAGAGCGCGCGCACCGCCGCATCGCCGCGCGCTTTCACGTCGGCGATGATGCCTTCGACGGTCTGGCGGACCTTGGCGTCGGCGGCGTCGGTCTCGGCTTGGCTGAGCTTGCGCTTCAGGTAAGTGGCCATGACGACTTCCCTCGGGTTCTAAGAGACGCTGTTGCAATTCTGCCGCGTTAAAAAAACGCGGATTAAACGCGGGCAGGCCGGGAAGGCCTGGCGCGCTGGCCGCCGCGAGGAATAAATTCTCTAAGCCGCCGCGTCGAAGTTCTGCACGAAATCCGGCGGCACGTCCGGTCCCCACAGGTAGAGCGAGTCCTCGCCCGGCCAGTCGCGCGCTTCCCACTTCGCATCATCGGCGATGTAGTCGATGTCGAAGAAATATTCCGCGAGCGAATTCCAGGGATCGCGGATGTAGTGGAAGAAATTCGAGCCGAGCACGTGACGGCCGAAGCCCCAGCCGTTCTTCCAGCCCTTGCCCAGCATGCGCACGGCGCCGTAGCCGACCTCGTCGACGCTGCCGACCTCGTAGCTCGCGTGATGGAACCCCGGCCGGTCCGACTTCGCGAAGGCGATCACATGATGGTCCGAGCCGCCAGGCACACGGATGAACGCGATGATGTCACCCGAGCGGTCGGAGAGCTTCATGCCGAGGGCTTCGGTATAGAACGCGATCTGTCGGCTCACATTGGGGGTGAACAGCAGGACGTGACCGAGCCGCCACGGACGGACGATGGCCTCGCGCGGCGGGCAGCCGCGGACCGCGGCGTCGCGCGAAAACCCGGCCGCAGCCTTGGCGATCGTCGCCCGGCGCTTGGCCAGAAAGTCGACCTTCTCGCAGGTTTTGATCACGACCATGTTGTCATCGGGGTCGCGCACGGCGAACACGGCGTTGCCTTCGCTCTTCGGCGCGTCCACCAGCTTGATGCCCTTGGACTCGAGGCGCTGTTGCAAACCTTTCGCATCCGCGGCGGACACGCCCAAGGTGACGTGGTGCAGGCGCCGGCCGACGCCCTCGACCAGTGTGACGGGCTCGAGATCGCCCGCGGCGGTACGGAAGCCCAGCCGGTCGCCGTACTCGCGGCCGACCAAGCCGAAATCCTCGTAAAAGCGCTTCCCGGCCGGAACGTCGGGAACCCGCAGCGTGTAGCCGAGCAACGAATGGACAGTCATCGCGTCTCCTCTTGAGTTGGGGCTATTTCACCCTGCCGCCTACCGCCGCGCAAGGCACCTCTGTTAGCCCGCCATTAATCTCAAAAATCTATAAACCGCCCCGGGACAGAAGGTCCAATTTGGGGTCGCCACACCGGCCAGAATGATTGCGCTCGACGTCAGAACCCTCGTGTTCACGGCCACGCTGGTTATCGGCGTGATGTCATTCGGCATGTACGTCCTGTGGCGCAAGCGGGACGATCGCTGCCTCCGATACTGGACCCTCGGCGGCGCCTGCCTGACCGCCGGCTTCCTCCTGATCGCCTTGCGCGGCCTGGTGCCCACTTTCGTCTCTGTCGTGGCGGCCAATAGCGCGGTCGTTTTCGGCGCCGGCTGCAGCCTTGCCGGTATGAACGCGTTTCTCGGCCGGCGCCCGCAATGGCCTTTGATCGGCGCGGTGACGGCCGCCGCCGCGGGCGCCCTCGCTCACTTCACTTACGCATCCGACAATACGGATGCCCGCATCGTGCTGATGTCGGCGCTGCCGGCCGGGTTCATGCTGTTGGCCGCACACCGGCTGATCCGCGACCCGGCCGCCGGCGATCTCGGCCGGGCGCGCACCTTCACGGTCGCCGCCTGGGTCGCCTATTCGGTGTACTCGCTGCTCCGCATCATCGTCACCCTGAGCAGCAGCCCGGTCACCGACTTCATGGCCGCGGGAACGACACAGGCCGTCGTGATGCTCGCGGCGATGTTGCTGGTCATCGCCCAGACCTTCGGCTTCTATGCGCTTGTCGACCAGCGCCACCTTCGCGAGCTCGCGCGCGCCAAGGCTCATTCCGACCAGGCAAACACCGCCAAATCGGAATTCCTCGCGAACATGAGCCACGAGCTGCGCACGCCGCTGAACTCGATCATCGGGTTTTCCGAACTGATGGCCGGCGGCACGTTTGGCCCGCTGCCGGCCAAGTACCGCGAATACGCGCATGACATCCTGCTCAGCGGCAATCATGTGCTGGCGCTGATCAACGACGTGCTCGACCTCGCGAAGGTGGATGCCGGCCGCCTCGAGTTGCGCGAGCACGAATTCGATGTCGCCGAATCGATCCGCCGCACCTTGATCATGACCTCCGGCCTCGCACGCACCAACGCCGTCACCGTGAAAGCCGACATCGACCCCGATCTGCCGCCACTGCTCGCCGACCAGCTGCGCATCGAGCAAGCGCTGGTCAATCTCGTGTCGAATGCGATCAAGTTCACGCCCGGCGGCAAAGTCGTCGTCGCCGCCGCGGTCACCGACGGTGCGCTGGCCCTCAGCGTCGCGGACAGCGGCATCGGCATGACCGAGACGGAAATCCGCACCGCGCTCACCCGCTTCGGGCAGGTTGGCTACGTCCACCTGACCAAGAAACTCGACGGCACCGGGCTCGGCCTGCCGGTTACCGCCGCGCTGGTGGAACTGCACAACGGCGTGCTCGATATCCGGAGCCGGCCGGGCGCCGGCACCACCGTCACCATCCGCCTCCCCAAGGTCCGGCTGCGGCCGACACTGCCGCGCGCCGCGCAAGCGGGGGAATGAGCGACAAGGGACGGCGGTAGGCGGCCCCCGCCGGCGGACGTCTAGGCCTTGCGCGACGCCTTCTTCAGCAGCGACATCTTCGCCTCGGTCAGCTCCTCGGCGATCTTTGCGAGGTCCATGCCGCTGTCACGGACCTTCGGGAAAAGCTCGTTCTCCTCTTCTTTGACGTGATGCTTCACGTATTCGCCGAGCACCTTGACCTTGGCGTCGAACAGCCGGTCGCGCGGCGTCATCTTCTGGATCTCGGCGATCAGCTGCTTGGCCGATGCATGCTCGACTTCCGCTTCATCGAGAAGATCCTCATCGTCGATGCCCTTGCGCGCCCGGGGGTAGAAGATCTTCTCCTCGATCTCGGTATGGACCGTGAGCGCCAGGCAGATTTTATCGGCCAGGTCGGCCTTGGTGCCGGCGTCGTCCGCCTGCTCGAACTGGTCGAGCATGCCCTCGACCTCGCGATGATCCTGCTCGAGCAGCTGCGTGGCATCGTTCGCCGCCGGCTGCTGCGTCGCCTTCTGGACCATCTCCTTGGCCGCATCGCCGAGCTTCTTGGCCATTGCGCCGAACGAGAAGCCGGACTGCGCCTGTCGCGCGCTGCCGCGCTTGGCCGTCGTCCGGCGGCGCCGCGCCGTACTGCGTGACTTAGAGGGACGCGACCGCGCGCTGGTCTTGCGTTTCGCCCTGGCTGCCATGATTGCACTCCGTATCTTTTTGCGTTGGATGATCCTGCCGCACGACCACGCAGATCGAGGTCAGCCGCGGCGTCCTTCGGTAACGCGACAGGCGGCAGCCGGTTCCGCGCGCTGCCTACGGAGACACGGAACGGGTCAGTGAAAGACGACGTAAAGCATCGGGACGACGAAAACTCCCAGCAGCGCTGCGGCGAGCATGCCGCCGAACACCGGTGTCCCGACCGCACGACGGCTGAGCGAGCCCGCACCCTCGGCGATCACCAGCGGCAGCAGGCCGAGAATGAACGCGAAGCTGGTCATCATCACCGGCCGGAAGCGCAGCCGGGCACCCTCGATCGCGGAATCGACGATGGACGCACCGTGGCGCCGTTGCTCGACCGCAAACTCGACGATGAGGATCCCGTTCTTGGCGGCCAGTGCCACCAAGACGACGAGGCCGATCTGGGCGTAGACGTCGAACGCAAGCCCGCTCAACGCCACCGTCGCGAGCGCCCCGAGCACGGCGACACTGACCGAAAGCAGGACCGGGATCGGGATGTTCCAGCTCTCGTACAGGGCCACCAGGAAGAGATAGGCGAACAGCACGGCGAGGCCGAGCACGATGCCGGTCTTGCCGCTCGCCGCTTTCTCCTGCAGCGCGGTCGCCGTCCACTCGAAGGCATAGCCGGCCGGCAGGGTCGACGCCGAGATCCGCTCCATCGCCGCCAGCGCCTGGCCGGAGCTGTAGCCGGGTTTCGGCGCACCGTTGATGACGGTGCCGCGATAACCGTTGTAGCGCACGAGCGACGCCGGCCCCTGGACGAGGCGCGCCTCGGCCAGAGTGCGCATCGGGATCATGGCACCGGCGCTGTTGCGCACGTAGACGCGGTAGATGTCGTTCACTGCATCGCGGTATGCGGAATCGGCCTCGATGTTCACCTGCCAGGTGCGGCCGAACAGGTTGAGGTCGTTGACGTAGAAGCCGCCGAGGGTGGACTGCAGCGCGTTGAAGACGTCGCTGATCTTGACGCCGAGGACCTGCGCCTTGTCGCGATCGATATCGAGATAGATCTGCGGCGTATCGGCGGCAAAAGTGCTGAAGACGCTGGCCAGCTCCGGCTGCTGGTTTGCGGCGACGATCAGGCCGCGCATCGTCGCCGCGATCTCGGCCGGCGGCTGGCCCTGCAGCGCCTCGAGCACATACTGAAAGCCGCCGGTGCTGCCGAGCCCGAGGACGGGCGGCAGGTTGAACGGGAAAACGATGGCCCCGGAGATCGCCGCCAGTTGCGGCCGCAGCCGGGCGATGATCGCGTCGGCGCGCTGGGCAGGGTCGGTGCGCTCCTCGTAGGGCTTGAGGCGGATGACGAAGAACGCCTGGTTCGGCACGGTGACGTAGTCGATGAAGTTCAGGCCCACGATCGACAGCACGCCCTGGACGCCGGGAACCTCGCGGATGATGTTCTCGACCTGCGCCACCACGCTCTCCGTCCGCTGCATCGAGGCGCCTTCGGGCAGGCGCAGCGCCGCGAAGAAGGCACCCTGGTCCTCGGCCGGCAGGAAGCCCTGTGGCACGGCCTTGAAGAGACCGAAGGACCCGACGAGCACCGCGACCACGACGACCACACCGACAACGGCCACACGGACAAGGCGCTTCACGACGGACACATAGCCGTCGCGCACCCGGTCGATGCCGGCGAGCACGTAGTGCATCACGCCGCGGCGGGTCTCGCCGCGCTTGAGCAGCACCGAGCACAGCGCCGGGCTCAGGGTCAGGGCGTTCAGCGCAGAAATCAGCATCGAGACCGAGACGGCAACGGCGAACTGCCGGAACAGCTGCCCTGAGATGCCCGGAATGAACGCCACCGGCACGAACACCGACAACAGCACGAGCGTGATGGCGATGATCGGCGCGGTGATCTCGGCCATGGCCAGCTTGGTCGCCTCGGGAATCGACAGCTCGGGCTTCTCCTCGATGACGCGCTCGACGTTCTCGATGACCACGATCGCGTCGTCGACGACGATGCCGATGGCCAGAACCAGCGCCAAGAGCGACACGGTGTTCGCCGAATAGCCGATGGCGAGCAGGACGGCGAACGTGCCGATGATCGACACCGGCACCGCGACCAAGGGGATCACGGTCGTCCGCAGCTTGCCGAGAAAGAGGAACACCACGATGGCAACGAGCGCGAAGGCGATGATCAGGGTGCGCACGACCTCGGCGACGGTCGAGGTGACGAAGACGGTGGTGTCGAAGAACACGTCGTAGGCGAGATCGTCGGGGAAGCGCGTGGCGAGCTGATCCATGGCCTGGCGCACCTCGCGCGCGACCTCGACAGCGTTAGCGCCGGGCGCCAGGTAGATGCCGATCGAGGCCGCCGGCGCGCCGTTGAAGCGGCCGTAACGGTCCCGGGTCTTGGCCCCAAGGTCGGTGCGGGCGACGTCCTTCACGCGCACGACCGAGCCGTCGGGATTGGCGCGCAGGATGATGTTGCCGAACTCCTCCGGACGGGTCAGCCGGCCCTTCGTCTTGATGTTGAGCTGGATCTGCTGATCGCGCGGCGACGGCGCGGCGCCGATCCGGCCCAGCGCCGCCTGAACGTTCTGGCCCTGCACGGCTGCGATGACGTCAGCCGGCGTCAGATTGAGGGCGGTCAGCCGGTCGGGATCGAGCCAGAGCCGCAACGAGTAGTCGAGCGGCCCGAACAAGGTCGCCTGGCCGACACCGCGGATGCGGGCCAGCGGATCGATCACGTTGATGGTGGCGTAGTTGCTGAGGAACAACTGATCGTAGCTGTTCTTCGGTGAATAGATGTTGATCACCTGCAGCAGTGCCGCCGACTTCTTGCGGATCGTGAGGCCGTTGCGCTGCACCTCGGCCGGCAGGAGCGGCGTCGCGAGCTGCGCGCGGTTCTGGACGTTGACGGTGTTGATGTCCGGATCGGTGCCAAGGGCGAAGGTGACGGTGAGATTGTAGCTGCCGTCGGAGCCGCTCACTGACTGGTAATAGAGGGCGTTGTCGACGCCGTTGATCTGCTGCTCGATCGGCTGGGCGACGGTCGATTCGACCACCTCGGCATCGGCGCCGGGATAGAGCGTGGTCAGCGAGACCTGCGGCGGGACGATGTCGGGGAACTGCGCGACCGGGATCTGGGTGATCGCCAGGCCGCCGGCGATGGCGATCACGATCGAGACGACGAACGCCAGCCGCGGCCGGTCGATGAAAATGTCGGAGATCATGAGGGATCAGCCGTTCCCGGAACCGCCGAGCAAGGTCTCTTTCACCGTCTGGCCGGGACGCACCTTCTGCACGCCATCGACGATCACCTTGTCGCCTTCGGAAAGGCCCGACGTGACGACGACATCGGTGCCGGCATTGGGGCCGGTCTGCACGCGCCGCTGCGCGACTTTGTGCTCGTTGTCGACGATGAGGGCGTAATAGCCGTTCTGGTCGATCTGCAGCGCCGCCTGCGGCACGACGAGCCGCTGTTCCGGCTTACGCTCGCGGATGGTCGCGGTGACGAATTCGCCGTCGATCAGGACGCGATTGGGATTGGGGATCGTCGCGCGCATGATCAGCGTGTCGGTCTGCTGACTCACCTGCGGATCGGTGAGATTCCAGACGCCGCGCTCGGGATATTCCTGGCCGCTCGGCAAGCGGATGCGGATCTCGATCTTGGCGATGCTGCCGTCCGGCTCCCGTCGCGCCTCACGGATGATCTCCAGGTCGCGCGTGCTGACGGGAAACAGGATGTACATGGGGTCCTGGCTGACGATCGTCGCCAAGGTCCCGCTCGCCGGGTTCACCAGATTGCCGGCCGTATACGCGGTGCGGCCGATGCGGCCGTCCACCGGCGCGCGGATGTCGGTGTAGTCGAGGTTGACCTGCGCCTGGGTCACCGCGGCCTGCATCTGCATCACTTTGGCGCGCGTACTGTCGAGGGCGGCCTTGTCCTGGTCGACCGTCGCCTGCGGGCTGAATTGGCGCTTCGAGAGCTCGGCGACGCGCGCATATTGCAGCTGCGCGTTGTGCGCCTCCGCCTCGGCCGAGGCGAGGTTGGCCTTCGCCTGGTCGAGCTGGGCTTGAAACTGCACCTTCTCGATCTGGTACAGGAGGTCGCCGGCCTTCACGTCCTGCCCTTCCTGGAACAGGACTTTCTCCAGGAAGCCTTCGACGCGGGCGCGCAGGTCGACGGTGTTGACCGCCTTCACACGGCCGACATAGTCGAACGAATCGGCGACACCTTTCATCGCCGCGGGGCGGATGCCGACCGCGGGCGCCGGCGGCGCCGGCGCTGCGTTGGGCTTGCCGTCGTCGCACGCCGCGAGCAGCGGCAGGCCGATCAAAAGGACGCGGGCAAAAAGGCGGATGGGGCGCAAATCAGGCATGACATCCCTCCCGCGCCGGCGATGGCGCGCGGTGTAGCCCCTTGCCCCGAGAGAGTGTCGCTCCAGCATGGACCCCTCGCAAGTGAATCTCCGGTCACAAATCCCGGCGGATGCCAGGGCCTTATTGCTCAGCAAACGTGCATGTCGCCGCGGCCCCTGCGATCAAGCGCAGGGGAACGGCGGCCGATAGAGTTGCGAACGGTCGACGAGCGACCGTCGCAGGCCGACGTCACGCAGCAGGCGTGGATCGAGGGCTGCGCTCGCGGCACGCACCTCCGCCGTCTCCCGACGGCGGCTTGCTGCGTCATGCGCGGCGCGCAGCAACTGCCAGGGTGCGCTGAAAGCCTTCGCGGCGACATCGCGCAGCGACGACGGACGGGTGGAGACGTGGGTGAGATGATTCGTGTTCATGATGGACCTCGTCTTTGCTGAGTCTGTATTGCGGACCGTCCGGGGCGATCCGGTCCAAAGGACCGCCCCGGACAGGCCGTGGGTTAGCGGACAACCTGCTGAGACCGGTCGTACCAGTGCCAGCACGCCTCTTCGTCGCCGGCGGCGGCGTACTGCTGGGCGGCCGACAGCATCTGGTTCACCGCGGTGCGGGTGCTGATGCCGTCCATGCCTTGGACACGCAGGCCGATGTTGTCAGCGGCCTTGGCGACGGCTGGACCGCAGGCATCCGGCAGCTTGTTGAGCTGCGCCTGGAGATGCGCGGCCGAAGCGGGTGTCGCGACGTCTTTGTTGGCGGGCGCATACGGCGACTGGGCGAACGCGGCACCCGACACCAGCAGGAATACGGCGGCGGCCGCGGCGGTCAGGATGGTGGTCTTCATGGACGTCTCCTTAAGTTGGACAGCTGTACTGTACCGGACAGTACATAGCGTGCAGTGTGCACCTATCCAAGCCGGCGTCAAGGGCTCTCAAGGCTGTGACGGCCGTCACACTATTGATTTTGTTTCATAAAATATCTATGTATGCGCTCGACGCGCGGCAGCCATGGCGCCGGAACAAATCCACACTGGACATGGTCTGTACCGTACATTACGTTTAGACGAGGAAACGCAAGGCGCTGCCATGTCCGACACCCTGACCCCCCTCCGCCCCGCCCATAAACGCGAGGGCCACACACGCGAGGGCCACAAACGCGAGGGCCACAAGCGCGAACCCGCCGAGATCCGCCGCCAGGCCATCCTGCAGGCCGCGGTCGCCGTCTTCCTCGAGCGTGGCTATACCGACGCCAGCGTCGACGCCGTGGTCGAGCGCGCCGGCGGCTCGAAGGCGACCGTCTATCAGATGTTCGGCAACAAAGAGGGGCTGTTCAGCGCCGTGCTGGCGCTGTGCGGCGACGAGTTCAGCGCCGCCCTCGATACGGTGCCGGTGTGCACGTCGTTGCGCGACAGCCTGCGCCGGATCGCGCGCGCCTATCTGACCATGAGCATCCACCCCAAGCGCATGGCGATGTTCCGCATGGTCGCCGGGGAGAGCGGGCAGCGGCCCGAGGGCGGCGACATTTTCTATCGCCTCGGACCGCGACGGGCGCTGACCATGGTCGGCAAGTTCTTCGGCGAATGCGCCGCCAAAGGCCTGCTCAAGACTTCGGAGCCCGAGCTCCTGGCCGACTGCTTTCTCGGCGCCTTGCGCGGCAATCTGTTCAACCGCGCGCTGCTCAACCCGACGCGCATGCCGACGACGCAGGAGATCGAGGAGCGCATCGACTTCGTGGTCGACCTCTTCCTCAAGGGCGTCCAGCCCGGACCCGGCGACTGCGCGAAGGGCTGAACCTTAGTGCGCGTCGGCCCAGGACGGGCCGTGGCCGACCTCGACCACCAGCGGCACCGCGAGCTGCACCACCGGCCGGTCGGCGCTCTCCATCACCGTCTTGACCGCGGCGATCGTCTTGTCGACCTCGCCCGGCACCGTTTCGAACAGCAGCTCGTCGTGCACCTGGAGCAGCAGCTTGGCCGAGAGCTTCGCCTTGGCGAGCGCGTCGGGGATGCGCACCATGGCGCGCTTGATGATGTCGGCGGCCCCGCCCTGGATCGGCGCGTTGATCGCCGCGCGTTCCTGGAAGCTGCGCATCGCGGGGTTCTTCGACGCGATCTCCGGAAGGTGCACGCGCCGGCCGAACACGGTCGCGACATAGCCGTGCTTGCGCGCGAACTCCTTCGTGCGCTCCATGTAGTCGCGGATGCCGGGATAGCGCTTGAAATAAGCCTCGATGTAGCTGCGCGCCTCGCCTTGCGGGATGCCCAGCTGATTGGCCAGGCCGAACGCCGAAATTCCGTAGATGATGCCGAAATTGATCGCCTTGGCCTTGCGCCGGACCATCGGGTCCATGCCCTTGACCGGGACGTTGAAGACCTGGCTCGCCGTCAGCGCATGGATGTCGATGCCGTCGCGAAACGCCTCGCGCAGGGCCGGAATGTCGGCGACATGGGCGAGCAGCCGGAGCTCGATCTGGGAATAGTCGAAGGACAGCAGCACGGTCCCGGGCGCCGCGACGAAGGCCTTGCGGATCTTGCGGCCTTCCTCCGTGCGGATCGGGATGTTCTGCAGATTGGGATCGGT
>Ga0335070_10008613_pt1 | contig 11963 bp, 10 predicted proteins | sample Lox_Sample_13_FD_206722 | JGI IMG/M metagenome (GOLD analysis project Ga0335070, IMG submission 206722) | Soil microbial communities from Loxahatchee National Wildlife Refuge, Florida, United States - Lox_Sample_1.3 | ecosystem: Environmental > Terrestrial > Soil > Wetlands | place: USA...
CTACAAAGACAGCTATATCGATAGGGAATGGCAAATTCTCAAGTGTGCCTGGGATCAAGGTTTACTTGAAGAGGGACATTACGTCGTCGCTTATTGCCCCGGCTGCCAAACCAGCCTCAGCAGCGCTGAAGTCGGTTATGAGGGCAGCTACAAAGAAGTCGAAGACCCCAGCCTCTACTTCAAATTCAAAGTTGCGGGAACCAAGAACGAGTTCTTCCTCATCTGGACCACGATGCCCTTCACCGTCGTAACGGACACAATGCTGGCAGTTCAGCCCAGCGCCGAATACGTCAAGGTCAGGGTCTTAGGCGAAGTCTGGATCATGGTCAAACAGCGCGTGGAGCCTGTCATGGCGGAGCTTGGCATCAAAGACTACTCTATAGTCGAAACAATTCCTGGCAAGAGCCTTGAAGGCGTGGCGTACGATTACCCACTCAAAGACCTCATTCCAAAACAGGCAGAACTGGAAACAAAGCACCCTCTAGTACACCACGTAATAGGAGAGGAATTCGTCGATATCAACACAGCCACAGGTGTCGTGCACCTCTCTCCCGGCAATGGAGAGAACGACTTCTGGGCCGCCAATAGGCGCGGCGTGCCTATCTATGCGCCGTTCGACGACGAAGTCAAATTCACCAAAGACGCAGGCCAATTCGCAGGCACCTTCGCCAGAGACGCCGACATGGTCGTAGTTGAAGAACTGCGCAACCGCAACGCCTTTGTCGAAGTACGCAAGGTCAAACATGAGTACCCTACTTGCTGGCGAAGCCACCACAAACTCGTTTGGCTTGCCCGCAAAGAATACTTCCTGCGAACCGACAAAGTCAATGCCCGAGTCCTAGAAGCTGCCGACAAGGTCGAATATTTCTTCGACGAGCCCAAAAACCGGTTCATCGCTTTTCTCAGGGAAGCTAAGCCTTGGTGTATCAGCCGCGAACGCATTTGGGGTACCCCCCTGCCAGTTTGGACGTGTGAGCATTGCGGAGAAAAACGTCTTGTCTCCAGCAAAGATGAGCTCCTTGCGGCCTCACAAAAACCCGTTCCGGAGAACTTTGAGCTCCACAAACCCTGGGTGGACCGCATCACCATAAAATGCAGCAAATGCGGCTGCACCATGCGGCGCGAAGACTTCGTATTGGACACTTGGCATAACAGTGGCGCCTCGCCCTACGCCAGGTTCACAGATGAGCAAATCAACACATTCGTGCCCACGGCTTGGCTGACAGAAGGCATAGATCAAACTCGTGGCTGGGCAAATAGCCTGCTACTCGAACATGTCATCCTAACGGGCAAAGCAGAGAGTCCGTACAAGGCGTTTCTGTTTCAGGGCTTGACGCAAGATGCTAAAGGGCGAAAAATGAGCAAGAGTTTAGGCAATGTTGTTGAAACCAACAAGCTCCTGGAAACAACTAGCGCCGACCTGAGCCGCTTCTACATGATGAAGAAATGTTCCTCCATTGATTTCATGAACTTCGACCTGGCGGAACTCAATAGACGCACATACCAAATCCTCAGTACGCTCTATCATCTCAGCAGGTTTTTCCTACAGAATGCAGAGTTTGACCAGTTTCAACCTGACAGCGACGCCGTTGTGTGGGAGGACATTATGGGAAAACTTGAGTTTCCAGACCAGTGGGTTCTTTCCAAGCTGCAGTCAAAGATCGCAGAGTATACGGAGAAACTAGAAACATGCCAGTTCAATGCAGCCGTAACCATCCTCGAAGAACTTGTGATCGACACACTGAGCAGGTTATATGTGCCTATGATCCGAAAGGACTTGTGGACAGACGACCCTGAAACACGCAGCAGACGGATGTCAGTTTACACTGTACTTTTCGACTCGCTCAAGACCATTACGCTGATGTTTAACCCAATCACACCTTTCATCAGCGAAACGCTTTACCAAAACATCTACCGCAAATTGGACCCCTCACTACCAGAATCCGTAAACTTCGAAAAATGGCCGGTACCCAACCAAGCCCTTCTCGACGAGCGAGTTGAAGCCGACTTCGAGACGCTATTTAAAGTCGTTAGCCTTGTCAACTCCGCTAGACAAGCTGCTAAACTCAAGCGCCGCTGGCCCCTTCAATGCGTTGTCATTTTAGCCCCAGAAAAAGTCATCAAAGCCCTTCAAAAGGTACAAGACCTATTTTTGGAAATGACCAACTTCAAATGCCTACAATACGCTAGCTCGACAGAAGAATACCAGACAGACGAAAACTGGGTCACAGCAGTCGAAGACGAAATAACCGTCTACATCAGCGGACAAAGAGACGACGCATTGCTAGGCGAAGGAGTTATGCGAGACATAGCCCGTCGCGTCCAAGCTCTTCGCAAGGAAAAAGGTTTCACACCTACTGACGTTCTAGATTCAGCACACGTTGCCGAACTCGACCAGGAAAGCATAGCACTGCTTAAACCATTTTTGGAAGAGATGGCGGATTTGGTGCGAACCAGGAAGGTCTATCTACACACTTCTCGAAGCGAAGTAGAAGCTGAGTGGCACGAATCTGAACTTGAGGGCAAAAAAATCTACATAAGCATACACTAGCTCTGGAGCTGGCAACCAAAACCCTTTATTTTCCCCTCATGCGTTTATTGCAGCAACGGCTTGTGGGCCGGTAGATCAGCCCGGTATGATCGCCGCGTTCGCAACGCGGAAGCCGCGGGTTCAAATCCCGCCCGGTCCACCTCAAAGCATTTTTCAGAAAATAATTCTGTCTGGCCTAGTGCTTTTCAGGGAAGGCTGGTTAAACTCGACAACTGCATGGGTGCTGTAGAGTAACTTGAGATTGTTTTGGCAGATGTCTAGGATATTCTTTCAAACTGGAATTGCTAAATTGATTTTCTGTCAATCCCTGTTCAGGCTTTCTCCAAATGGACAAAACATCGATTGTTGGGCTGTTTGTGTACTGTCCTATTTTGACTTTCGACGAGTAGTATCCAAAGTTTTTTTTTACCTCTCATCGAATAGCCATCGTAGCTGAGTACCCTGAAAAACAAAAAACTGGCGACTAAGTTGATTTTGAAGATGCAACGAGGACGCATAGAAAAACTTAACTCTTGAAACAATCAAAGATACCGTTAGGAGTGTCCTTAGTGGAGAAAGACCCAATTCTTGTTATTGATAAGCCTGATTTTGTAGTAAGGCTGCACGAGTTCTGGATCGACGTTGATTTAAGAAAGGGACAGAATAGTTCAAGATTTGGCACTCGCAACATCAACTCAGTCTCCTGATACGGACGCGCATATGATTTATCTCGTTAATGGCATTATCAGTTTAGAGGTCTTGCACCTTAGGGAAAGAAGGGCAAAGGACGCAGATGATTGGCCGATTGACATTACGATCCTTTCAGCTGTAGCTGGACTTGTACTGATACCCCTCTTGGTCAACATTGTCACGAACTTCCTCTAGCACACCGGAGAGTTTGCTGGGGCTCTGGCCTTGACAACTAGGTTATAACCAAGTTAAAAAACACGGGTTTTTTGTGGGCTAACTATGGATAACTCATCCTTAATTCGTGGTTATACTTTTTCCAACATAATTCTATGTTTTTGCATTTTGGACATTGGTATACAATCGTAGCGCCTTCCGCGCAATTCTCGTCTTGAACATTTCCCTTGGGCTCCATCGCCGCATTGCATTTTGGACATGTTGGCATTGAAACCACTGGTGACTGCTTATGTGTTAGATGTTTATATTTTTTCCTCAACAATTGTTGAATGCTTTCTTAATTTAATCTTCATGTGTCTTGAGTGTGTACGAGTAGGCAAAAAATTAGTCCAACTATCGCCAAGATGATTCTACAAATGTCGAGAGAATTTTTTGCAGGGTAGTCAGTTTTGCATGAAAATTTGCTCGCTAGAAAAATTTATAAGGCAAACGCTTCCAATAGCTAACGTCTGTCAAAAAGGTGGGAGCGCATTGGCAGCACCGAGTTTCACGACTGGAAATCCGATAATCGATATCTTTTATATACTCTTTAACGGAATTTCTGAAGTTCCATTGATAAGTTCGGCGCTTGCGGGCATCCTAATCCTGATAGGCGTTTTAATAGCTTCTCGAAAGGCCGGTTTCATGATGGTTCTTTCAGGCTTAATAGGTGCCGCTGTGGCGCTGATATTAGGAGCCCCTTACGGCCTAGTCACCTTCGGCCTATTTGGCTACAACTCAATACTCACAGGCATGGCCTTTTGGTCCGGGCCTTTCACGAAAACAAACAGAGCCGCGACAGCTATAGTCTGGATGGCTTTCGCCCATGTAATGGGCAGCTCATTCGGAGGAGACGGGTACGCTATTCCCGGGTTCACAGCCTCATTTATTTTCACAACATGGATTATAATGTACGCATCCAAAAGATACGGGTTGGAAATTTGGCCAAAGGCATCTGAAAAAGAAGCCGAAGCCGCGCCCGAACCCGCATCAAAACCAGCCTTCAAATGGACGCCGTGGGAATTTACAAAAGCGGTGCTCAACGGAGTTTCGCAAGTAACTTTCATCGAGAACTGGAAAACAGGAATACTATGGATAGTCGGTCTAACACTCTCTTTCGAGTTGGTTTCAGGAAGAATCTTTACCAATGCTTACACAACCGGCTGGAATCCTTCTTCATGGTTATTCTTGGCAGGCTTGATGGCGGTTGTTGGATCCGTAATAGGTACGAGCCTAGCCATTGCGACAAAACTTCCCATTTCTGAAATCAAAGGAGGCATTCATGGGTTTAACCAAGTTTTAGTCATGATTGCACTGACTAGTTTTCTGCCATTAACATGGCAGTCCTTCCTATACGCAATTGCAGCCACAATCGTCTGTAGCCTTTTCACAATGCCAGCGCTTCAACATTTCTTTAGCAGGTGGAACCTTCCAGCTTTGACCGGACCATTCGTCTTCACAACCTGGGTCTTCCTGCTAGCTGCGCCGTATGCGTTAGGCATACCTGCCGGAATCGGCTGGGGTAGGCCATAGCAGCACTGTGAAAAGACCATTGCATGTCTCACGGGCATCATTCACAAAAAAATGAAGGAGGAAAAAAAGCATGATGCTAGCACCAAGAGAAATTGAAAAAATGATGATATGGACAGCCGCAAGAATAGCCGAACAACGAAAAGAAAAAGGAATAAAACTCAACTACCCAGAAGCAGTCGCCTACATTGCTGATTACATAGTGGAAGGTGCACGGGCAGGGAAAACCGTCGCAGAACTCATGCAGTCAGCACGCAAAATTTTGAAACGAAGCGACGTGATGGAAGGGATTCCAGAACTCATACACACAGTTCAAGCTGAGGCAACATTCCCCGACGGGACAAAGCTGGTAACAGTTCACGACCCAATCCAATAAGGTGATAAAGATGAGCGTAAAGAAAACTAAAAAACATCCGCCCCACGAACCACACATTGAACAGACCGGAAAAGAAAGCAAGAGAATATGCGTACCAGGCGAATACGTCCTTAGCGAGGAACCAGTTCTCTGCAACACAAACAGGAACACATTGAAACTCACCGTCAAAAACACGGGTGACAGACCAATACAGGTCGGCTCGCACACACACTTCTTCGAAGTCAACAAGAAACTGGATTTTCCAAGAGAAAAAGCCTTCGGATTCAGACTCAACATACCAGCAGGGACCGCAATTCGTTTTGAGCCAGGCGACACAAAAGAAGTCGAATTATGCCAGCTGAAAGGCAAAAGCGTAGTCTTCGGTTTCAACTCCCTCACGATGGGAAGCCTAAAATCAAACGTAGTAAAAGCTGCCGCGCTTGAAAAAGCCAAGAAACTTGGGTTCAAAGGAGCATGAGGTGAACAGATATGGTTTTAAAAATGACTCGAAAACAATACACTGACCTTTACGGCCCAACCAAAGGAGATAAAATCCGACTCGCAGACACGGACCTCTTCATCGAGGTTGAAAAGGATCTGCTAACGCCTGGAGAAGAAGTGGTTTTCGGTGGCGGAAAAACAATCAGAGATGGCTTAGGGCAAACACCTGGAATCACCAACGCAAATGGAGCCCTTGATTTCGTCATCACAAACGCCGTAGTTCTCGACCCAGTGCTGGGCATAGTAAAAGGTGACATAGGCATAAAAGATGGCAAAATCGCAGGTATAGGAAAATCCGGCAACCCCAACATAATGGATGGTGTAGATCCAAACATGGTTGTATCTGCTTGCACCGAAGCAACAGCCGGCGAACACACCATATGCACACCTGGGCACTTTGACACCCACATCCACATGATCTGCCCCCAACAATACCAAGATGCAATTAGCAACGGCATCTGCAATATGATCGGCGGAGGAACCGGACCCGCAGATGGCACCAACGCAACAACATGCACGCCCGGCGTCTTCAACATGAGCCGAATGTTGGAGGCCGTAGAAGACACACCCATGAACTGGGGCTTTCTAGGCAAAGGCAACGACTCGCACCCAAGCCTCGCCACGCAGCTAGAGCAAATCGAAGCCGGAGCCTGTGGACTGAAGGATCACGAAGACTGGGGAACAACTCCCGCCATAATCGACGCGTCCCTCAAAGCCGCTGATCTGACAGACACGCAGGTTGCCATCCACACGGACTCAATTAACGAATGCGGATACGTTGAAGATACCATAAGCGCAATTGATGGCAGAACAATTCACACGTATCACACCGAGGGAGCTGGCGGCGGACACGCACCAGACATTATGAAAATAGCTGGAGAACCTAACGTACTTCCATCTTCAACAAACCCAACCAGACCTTACACGGTCAACACAGTCGATGAGCACCTGGATATGCTGATGTTCTGTCACCACCTTAATCCTGCCGTTTCAGAAGACGTCGCATTCGCAGAATCAAGAATCAGAGCAGAAACAATCGCCGCAGAAGATGTACTCCATGACAAAGGAGTGCTCAGCATGTACTCATCAGACAGCCAAGCAATGGGCAGAATAGGCGAAGTTGTCATCCGAGCTTGGCAAACCGCAGACAAAATGAAAAAGATGACCGGAAAACTCAAAGAAGACTCTGCCGACAACGACAACTTCAGAGCCAAGAGATACATAGCAAAAACAACAATAAACCCCGCCATAACCCACGGAGTCGCAGACTATCTGGGTTCACTAGAGCCAGGCAAATACGCCGACATCGTAATGTACCCCACAGCATTTTTCGTCGCAAAGCCCAAAATGGTGTTCAAAGGCGGATTCATAGCCTGGTCAATCATGGGAGACCCCAACGCTTCACTGCCAACCCCCGAGCCCGTAATATACCGACCAATGTTTGGAGCCGTAGGAAGAGCGGTAAAGAAGACTAGCTACACATTCATGTCAAAGGTTGCCGTGGAACTAGGTGTCCCACAAAAACTTGGACTTGAAAAGGTTATACTACCGGTCAAAAACTGCAGAAACATAGGCAAAAAAGACATGATGTGGAACTCAAGCATGCCCGAAATAACCGTCGACCCAGAAACCTACGAAGTCAAACTGGACGGAGAAATCGCCACAGTGGGACCAGCAAAAGAACTTGCTCTCGCACAGCGATACTTCATGGCGTAATGGAACATATCTTAAATCATTCTTCCCCCTTTTTATTTTTGTAGAAAGGTGTGTTTGATGGCAAGTTCAGGTCATGGGGTTTGGAAACCCGTTGCTCAAAACGTTGAGTTCGACGCTCTTGAATCAAACTGCAATGCAGTCATGGCAGTTGCAGAAACCGTAAGAACCACATTAGGCCCTAAAGGCCTAGACAAACTTCTGATAGATCAAGCAATGAACAGACATGTCACAAATGACGGCGTGACGATACTTCTTTCTCTTAAAACAATACATCCCGTAGCCAGAATGATTGTAGAGATAGCAGAGAGACAAGAAGAAATGGTTGGAGACGGAACCACAACAGCAGTCGTAATGGCCGCAGAGATGATAAAGGAAGGCAAGAAATTCATAAAAGAAATGGGCGTCCACCCATCCAAAATCGTCGAAGGAATCGACAGCGGAGTAAAATTCGCCTGCAAACTGCTCGAAAAAGAAGCAAAAAAAATTAGCATAGCCGACATCGAACTGGACCAAATAGTCATTACTTCTTTGGCCTCAAAACTTGACGGTCAAAAACTTGCACCTTTGGTAATCTCAGCCATAAAATCCGTAGGCGAAAACGCCATCTACGAAAACAAATATGATTTCATGAAAGCCATAAACGTCGTCCGAAAAGCCAACGTGCAAGACAGACTCGTAACCGGCATCGTTCTAGAAAGAAAACGAATCGACAAGGAAATGCCTTCAGAGATCAAGAACGCAAAGATAATCATATGCAAACTTGACTTGAAACCAATCAAGGAAAGTTGGATAACCGATAGCAGCAAATACGAAGACATCACCAATATGGAAATGGACAAACTCAAGAAATCCAAGGAAATTGTTTCTGAACTGCTTTCTACAGGCGCAAACGTGCTGCTCATAGCTTCTCCCGAAGTTGACCAAAACATCGAGAACTTACTTGTCTCCAACCGCATATTCGCGGTAAGAGTCGCTGAAGAAGAAATCGACCAACTCATTCGCTACACGGGCGCAAAACCAGCTAGAATGATGGAAGACTTGAAACAACCAAACATACTAGGAGCAGCCGACCGCATTCACGAAGACGAAGACCAAGGCCTAATCTACATAGAAAACGGCTCAGGCAAAAACGTAACCACCTTAATTGTCTCGGGAGCAACAAAAGAAACATCACTGGAACGATGGAGAGCAGCAAAAGACGGCGTAAACGCCGCCGAAGCCGCCCTAAACAACGGAGTAGTGGCAGGAGGCGGCGCCGCGGAACTTCACCTCGCAAAAAAAGTCAAAGACCTTAGATTGAAGGGCTTGGAAAGCGTGGGATTGGATGTCGTCATCGCAGCACTCGAAAGCATCATGCGCCAAATACTCACCAACGCTGGCTTCAATGGCCTCGAGAAAGTCATGGAAGTCAAAGCCTCACCAGATGGATTTGGAATCGACGTCGACTCCGGAGAACCCATAAACATGTGGAAAAAGGGCATTCTCGATCCTTTGCTTGTCAAAACGACTGCATTGGAAGCTGCGGGAGAGATCAGTAAGTCTGTTTTGCGAATCGACAAAAACCTTGCAGCTGAAGAATTGAATGCCCAAGCAGTCTATGAATCAAAGAGATGAAGAGCCGTGTTTGTATACCATTGCGTCGAAGCCTCAAACGTGAACGCTGAATCTGAAGTAATTGATTCACTAAAGATCCGACACATCGCAGTGAAGGCCGGAACAATCGAGCAAATGTCTGGATATATCGACCAACTAACGCATCTCAACATAGACTTCCCCGACCACAAAGCAGACCGCTGCATCATAACTGAAAAATTCGAAAAAGGGGCCAAAATTAGGTTCTGCGAGCAAGGCTTCGCCTTCGCCTACGTTCCCAAAACGGCATTCAATCACTTAGGGTTTGTAGACTCAACCCAAAGAATGCTAGACATGAAAGAGGCAATTAAGGCAATACGAATAGAAAAAGTCAAGGTCGCTGACCACTAATTGATAACCGTCAATTCTGTCCTCGAAAATGTCGCCCAAAACGAAAAGCTTCGCGAAGAGTATAAAACGTTATGCCAACGAGGCCAAGGCGAGAAAATCACAATAAGCCGGCTCGAATCACGACGCGTTAGAATGAGAAAAACCACTGACAAAGGAACCGACATAGGCCTTATACTTGAGCCTGGTACAGTTCTCAGAAACGGCGACGTTCTATACCATACAAAGGACAAAATGATTGTAATCGAGTTGGAGCCAGAGAACGTCGCCATCTTAACCTTCAAGCCCGAGACTGCAATGGATGACGAGTTGTTTGAAATTGCAGTGAAAGTAGGCCATGCCATAGGCAATCTTCACAGACCAATCAAAGTGGACGGCAACAACATAATTGTGCCTATTCAAGCAGACTCGGAAATAGAACTTCTAAACAGAGTTCTTGCACTCGTCCTCGAACACCTTACCATCTCAAATGCCAAAATGGTTTTTGAACCAGATGAAGGGACGCACATTCATGAGCATCAGTGAAATTCATGAATACGACGTGAGCATGTTACAACTTTCCGATTCACTATTTCCAACGGGCATGTTTTCAACTTCAAGTGGACTGGAGAGTTTCGTCTACAGAAAAAGAGTGAAAGACGCGCCCGAATTAAAGGGGCTTATCGAAGTATTCTTGGAAAGTCAGATTGGTCCAGCCGATTGCGTCGCCTTGGGCTGCGCCTACGAAAGCGCTCAAGCACAAGACAATCAGAAACTTGTAGAAACAGATCAGAGACTCTTTTCCATGAAGCTGGTCAAAGAGACGCGTGAAGTGTCCGCAAGGTCCGGAACGCAACTTCTCAAATGCCTCAGCGAAATGATGCCCGGCAACGACACCCTTAGCAATTACCAGAATGTCATCAAAGACGGCAAAGCATCAGGAATGTACCCAGTCGCTCTGGGCTTAGCCTGCAGCTTGCTTGGAATTCCTAAAGCTAAGGCCGGGATAATGCTCATGTATACCTTCACAACCAGCATTGTCGGCGCAGCTTTAAGGCTTGGGATCATTAACCATTTTGAAGGCCAACGAGTGATAAACGAATTGAAATCCACAATATCAAGAGCGGTTGAAGAAAACATCGGCAAGACGCTAGACGACATGTGGCAGTTTGGGCCTGAAATCGACATCACACAGATGTTTCACGAGCACGCTGAAAGACGAATGTTTCTCAGCTAATTGAGGTGACGGAAGATTTCAAAAACAAAACACATACCCAGGGTTGGAATAGGCGGTCCAGTCGGCTCCGGAAAAACCGCCTTGATAGAACGAGTTGTGCCAATGCTTTCAGCTAAAGGCTACAGGATAGGCGTAATCTCAAACGACGTTGTGTCAAAAGAAGACGCTGACAGGATAAGAAAGAACCTTTCACATGAGAAACGGCTAATCCCCGAAGACCTAGTAATAGGGGTGGCAGTTGGAGGCTGCCCTCACACCGCCGTCCGGGAAGACCCTTCGATGAACTTGTCTGTTGTGGAAGAAATGGAGGCTAACCATGGCGAGTTAGATATGATTCTGATTGAAAGCGGAGGCGACAACATAACCACAACTTTCAGTCCGGCATTGGCGGACTATTTCATTTATATCATAGATGTCGCAGGCGGAGACAAATATCCACGAAAAAGAGGACTGGGCATAGAAAACTGCGACCTGCTCCTCATCAACAAGATTGACTTGGCTCCGTACGTTGGGGCAAGCCTAAAGGTCATGGAAGCAGACGCCAAAGTCGTCAGGGGCAACAAGCCTTACCTCTTCGTAAACTGCAAAACCGATTTTGGAATCGACAAGGTCGCAGAGCACTTGATCCATGATGTTCTTTTCGATTCGCCTCCGAAAAAAGCGTGAACGTCATGACGGATGACATCAGCTTCTACCTGCCCGAGTACGTTCCGCCCGAAATTTTGGCCTATGAGGGGGACTTGCCTCAGCTTAAGCCGGGAAAGGCTGGCAAGATCGGCGCGTTAATTCTGACGCTTGAGAGGAATTCAGAAACTGAAAAAACCGTTATTACAGACCAATTCTCACGAGTTCCACTGTTCACCCAGAGAGCCCTTTACTTAGAAGAAGAACTTCCTACGATGGCATACGTTTACCTTATGACGCCATCCGGAGGAATTCTCCAAGGAGACAGATATAGAATAGACCTAACCCTGCACAAGAACGCTCAAGCCCACATCACTACCCAGGGTGCAACAAGATTATACAGGATGGAAAAGAACTACGCCACCCAAGTAGTAAACATCCATGTTGATGACGGATGCTACCTCGAGTATGTCCCGGACCAGATAATACCGTTCAAGGATTCACGATTCTATCAAATCGTAAACGCAACCGTCCATGACAACGGCGCGCTCGTTTACTCAGAAATGTTGTCACCTGGGCGCGTCGCAAGCGATGAGTCCTTTCAATAC
>Ga0335070_10008614_pt1 | contig 11962 bp, 12 predicted proteins | sample Lox_Sample_13_FD_206722 | JGI IMG/M metagenome (GOLD analysis project Ga0335070, IMG submission 206722) | Soil microbial communities from Loxahatchee National Wildlife Refuge, Florida, United States - Lox_Sample_1.3 | ecosystem: Environmental > Terrestrial > Soil > Wetlands | place: USA...
TGCGGCCCGCCCCCGCCTCGCGCGCCACGACGGCGACCGTGCCGGTCGTGACGGCGGCGATGAGCGCGAACACGATGAAGTGGATCTGCATCGCGACGCCCACGGCCGCCACGGCCTCGCTGCCGAGTGAGCTCACGAAGGCGAAGTCGACGACGCCGACCAGCGCGTGCAGCGCGTAGAGCGCCATGGTGGGCCAGGCGAGGTCCCAGACGCCCAATTCCAGCGGCGGGACGCCGAAGCTTCTCTCCAGCGGCTCCGGCTCGGAAGGACCACTGCTGACGGGAGCGGTCACGCGGGCATTGTGGTCGGGGGATCCCGGTCCGTCACGGATTCGATTGACATGTCCCGCGGGGGTCTCGTAATCTCGACTCACCTCGGGGGATCGATGGCTCGCTCGGGCGACTCGCGATCCGAAGCGACGCTGCGGAGAACGGCATGATCTCGACGATCCTGGTGGCCACCGACGGCTCGGAACCGGCGTCCCATGCGGAGCGCCTCGGCATCGCGCTCGCCGCGCGCCTGCGAGCTCGGCTCTTCGGTCTCTCGGTGGTGGAGGAGCGGCTGGCCCGCGGCTTCCGCGAGGACGGCCTCGGGATCACGCCGCCGTCGCCCGAGCCCGTGGCGTCCTATCTGAAGAGCCGCGCCGAGGCCGCCGCCCGGCGCCTCGCCGACCGCGCGCGAGCCGAGGGCGTCGAGCACAACTGCGACGTCGCGGAGGGCGCGGCGGACGACCGCATCGTCGAGCGCGGCCAGCAGGCGGACCTGACCGTGCTCGGGCGCGACGGGCAGGACGCGGCCTATCGCACCGGCCTCATCGGCGGGACCGTGAACGGCGTGATCCGCAAGACGGCGCGCGCCTCGCTGGTGGTGCCCCCGGGCGCGCCCCTCGCCGGGCCGATCGTGATCGCCTTCGACGGCTCGCCGGGCTCGCGCATCGGCGCGAACCTGGCGGTGCAGATGGCGACGCGCTCCGGCGAACCCATCCACGTCTTCGTCGACTCGAAGGACAAGGGCCGCGCGGTGGCGCGCTTCGAGGAGGTGCGCGGCCTCGTCGGCAATCTGCCGGTGCCGGTGCGCGAGATCTCCTCCACCCTCGGACGCCCCGACGTGAAGATCGTCGATTCCGCCCGCGAGGTGCGCGCGGGGCTCATCGTGATGGGCGCCTACGGGCGCAACCGCATCACCGACTACTTCCTCGGGAGCAACTCCGCCGCGGTCGTGCGCACCTCCCCGATCGCGGTGTTGCTCGCCCGCTGACGTGGCGCCGCCGCGCATCCGCCTCGGGGATCTGGCGGAAGCGCTCGGGCTGGCCGTCGACGGCGACGCGGACGTCGAGGTGGCGGGCGTGGCGCCGCTCGAGGCCGCCGGGCCGTCGGAGCTTTCCTTCATCCGTTCGCCGGCGCTCCTGGAGCGCCTTCGCACGTCGCGCGCCGGCGCGCTGGTCGCGCTCCACGGCCTCGACGTCGGCGGCCGGCCCGCGCTGCGCTCCGCGGATCCGTCGCGGGACTTCTACCGTGCCGCGCGCCTGATCCTGCCGGCAGCGGCTCCGCCGCCGGGCATCCATCCCACCGCGGTGATCGCGTCGGACGCCGTCGTCGATGCCACCGCCTCGATCGGCCCGGGCTGCAGCCTCGGGAGGGGCGCCCGCGTGGGGCCGCGCAGCGTGCTCCACGCCGGCGTCGTGCTCTACGCGGACGTGCGCATCGGCGCCGAGTGCGTGCTGCACGCGCGCTGCGTGATCGCGGGCGCCTCGACCCTCGGCGACCGAGTCATCTGCCATCCCGGCGTCGTGATCGGCGGCGAGGGCTTCGGCTACGTCGGGGCGCAGGGAGGCGGCCTCGAGCCGGTTCACAACATCGGACGCGTGGTCGTGGAGGACGACGTGGAGATCGGCGCGAACTCGACGATCGACCGCGGGACCCTCGGCGACACGCGCATCGGGCGCGGCACGAAGATCGACAACCTCGTGCAGATCGGACACAACTGCCGGATCGGCGAGCGCGTGGTGATCGTCGCGCAGGCGGGCATCGCGGGCAGCACCACGCTGGGAGACGACTGCGTGATCCTGGCCCAGGCCGGAGTCGCGGGACATCTGCAGCTCGGCGCTCGGGTGCTCGTGGGTCCGCAGTGCGGCGTGCACAAGGACGTCCCGGCGGGAACGCGCGTGCTGGGCTCGCCGCAGCGGGCCGAGCTGCGCTTCCACCGCGAGATGGCGGCCCTGTCCCGCCTGCCGGCGCTGCTGCGCCGCGTGCGCGCGCTCGAGCGGAAGCTCTCCGTGCCGGACGACGAGTCGTGAGCGGCCCGCGGCGCGGGCGGGAAGACTTCGCCGGGCTCGCGCTGGGCGAGATCCGCAGGCGACTCGACTCCGGCGTCTCTCGGGTGCTCGAGGCGCGCCTGCTCGCCGCGCTCGCTCGGGATCCCCGCCGCGGCGCGCGCGAGCTGGCGCAGCGCGCCCTCCGGGAGCGGGCGCGGCAGCGCGCCGAGGCGAGAAGGCTCTCGCGCCTGTTCCGGCTGCGCCGCGCGCTCTTCGCGTCCGGAGCGCGCTACGTGGCGGGCGTCGACGAGGTGGGCGTGGGGCCGCTGGCCGGACCGGTGGTGGCGGCCGCGGTCATGCTGCCGGCGCGCGTCGCGCTGCCGGGGCTCGACGACTCGAAGCGCCTGACGGCGCGCGAGCGCGAGCGGCTCGACGCGGCGATCCGGGCGCAGGCGCTGGCGCTGTGCGTGGCGGAGGTGGACGCCGCCGAGGTCGACCGCCTCGACATCCTGCGCGCCACGCTGCTCGCCATGCGGCGCGCCGTCGCCGGGCTGGCGCCGTGTCCCGACCACGTGCTCGTCGACGCGCGTACGATCCCCGACCTCGCGGTTCCCCAGCAGGCGCTCGTCGCGGGCGACGCGCGCGACGGGTCGATCGCGGCGGCCTCGATCGTCGCCAAGGTCCACCGCGACGCCTTGATGCGTCGCCTCGACGCGCGCTTCCCGGGCTACGGCTTCGCGAAGCACATGGGTTATGGAACGCGCGAGCACCTGCGGGCGCTCCACGCGCTCGGCCCCTCCGCCGTGCACCGCCGCTCCTTCGCGCCGGTGGCGCAGCTCGCGCTCTTCTCGTGATGCTGCGCCTGCGCGAGTCGCCCGAGGACTTCCGCGTCGACGAGCTGCCGGCCTACGCGCCCGCGGGCCGCGGTGAGCACACCTTCGTGCGCGTGGAGAAGCGCCTCCGCACGACCGAGCAGGTGGCGCGCGACCTCGCGCGTGCCGCGGGCGTGCGAGCGGGGGACGTGGGCTACGCGGGCCGCAAGGATCGCGTGGCCGTGGCGACGCAGTGGTTCTCGGTCCCGGGGCTCGATCCGCAACGTGCGCTGGCGCTCGAGCTGCCGGGCGCGCGCGTCCTCGAGGCCGCGCCCCATCCTCACAAGCTGCGGACGGGACACCTGCGCGGGAACCGCTTCGAGATCGCCGTGCGCGGAGCGACGCACGAGGATGCCGCGCGCGCACGCGAGCGGCTCGCCGAGATCGGGGCGCGGGGCTTTCCGAACCGCTACGGGCCCCAGCGCTACGGTCGCGACGGGGACAACGCGACGCGCGCGAGCGCGCTGCTCGCCGGAGAGGCGACCCGCCTCGCCCGGCGCGACGCGCGCTTCCTGCTTTCCGCGCTGCAGGCCCGGGTCTTCGACGCCGCGCTCGCGGCTCGCCCGCTGCCGCTCGATGCCCTCGAGGTCGGCGACCTCGCGATGCGGCACGACTCGGGCGGCCTGTTCCTCGTCGAGGACCTCGCGCGCGAGGCGCCGCGTGCGGCGGCCTTCGAGATCAGCGCGACCGGACCGATCTTCGGCACGCGCATGCCGGAGCCGGGCGGCGTCGTGTGGGGCCGCGAGCGCGAGGTGATGGCCGCGCAGGGGATCGACCCGGGGGCGCTGCGGCTCCCCGCCGGCCTCCGGCTGCGGGGCGCGCGGCGCGCGCTGCGCGCGCGACCCGACGGCGCCGAGCTCGAGTTCGCCGCCGGCGTGTTGCGCCTGCGCTTCGGTCTGCCGCCGGGAAGCTATGCGAGCGTTCTCGTCGCGGAGCTCCTCGGCGGCGAGCCATGCTTCGCCTGACGGCGGGAGAGCGCGCGGGTTATCCTAGGCGCCTCGCGCGGAGGAAGCGATGAAGATCGCACGCGATGCCACCGAGCTGATCGGCAACACGCCGCTGGTGCGTCTCAACCGGGTCTCGAAGGGCTGCAAGCCGGAGCTCGTCGCCAAGCTCGAGAGCCAGAATCCGGCGGGCAGCGTCAAGGACCGCATCGGCTTCGCGATGATCGAGGCGGCCGAGCGCGCGGGTCTGATCCGCCCGGGTCGCACCGTGATCGTCGAGCCGACCAGCGGCAACACGGGCATCGCGCTGGCCTTCGTCGCCGCGGTGAAGGGCTACCGCTGCATCCTCACCATGCCGGAGTCGATGAGCCCCGAGCGGCGCGCGGTGCTGCGGGCCTTCGGCGCAAAGCTCGTGCTCACCGAGGTGTCCAAGGGCATGCCCGGCGCCATCGAGAAGGCCAACGAGATCTGTGCCTCGCTGCCGGACGGCTTCGTGCCCCAGCAGTTCCGCAACCCCGCCAACCCGGAGATCCACCGTCGCACGACGGCCGAGGAGATCTGGAGCGACACGGACGGACGGGTCGACGCGCTCGTCGCGGGCGTCGGGACCGGCGGCACGATCACCGGCGTCGCGCAGGTGCTGAAGCAGCGCAAGCCGTCCTTCCGAGCCATCGCGGTCGAGCCCGCCGCATCGCCGGTGCTCTCGGGCGGATCGCCGGGGCTGCACCCGATCCAGGGCATCGGCGCCGGTTTCGTACCCGACGTGATGGACCTCTCGCTGATCGATCAGATCGTGACGGTCGCCAACGACGACGCCTTCGCGATGGCGCGGCGGCTCGCCCAGGAGGAGGGGCTGCTCTGCGGCATCTCCTCCGGCGCTGCGGTGGCCGCCGCGGTGCAGTACGCCAGGGGCGAGGGCCGCGACCTCTCGCTGATCGTGGTGATCCTCCCGAGCTTCGGCGAGCGTTACATCCAGACGAAGCTCTTCGAGCCCTACCGGTACGAGGGGAGTGACGACTTCGCGTCCTGAGTGTGCGGGAGCGGATGCGCCGTGAGCGAGCGCGACGCCGCCGCGCGCGAGCGCCGCGAGGGGCGCAAGGCCCTGTCCCGGCGCCGCATCCTCGAGTCCGCGCGCGAGGTCTTCTTCCGCGACGGCTTCATGGAGGCGAACCTCGACGAGGTCGCCGCCCGCGCCGGCGTCGCCAAGGGGACGCTGTACCGCTACTTCGACAACAAGGCCGAGCTCTACGTCGCCGTGCTCGCCCACAACGGCGAGATCTTCGAGCGGCGCATGCGCGAGACCGTCGACACCGCATCGTGTTCGCCGCCGGAGCTGATCCGCTGCCTCGGGCGCTTCTACTTCTCCCATTGGGTGCGGAATCCCGAGTACTTCCAGATCTTCTGGGCGATCGAGAACCAGTCCGTGATCGGCGAGCTGCCGGACGGCGTGATCGCGGAGGTGACGCGGCTCTGGGAGAAATGCGTCGCCGTGCTCGCGGAGGTCGTGCAGCGGGGCGTGGCCGAGGGCCACTTCGCGCCCTGCGATGCCTGGGAGGTGGCGGACATCCTGTGGACGGTCGCCAACGGACTGATCCAGACGCAGACGAGCGCGGCGCGCCGCAAGCTCCGCCGGCGCCCGCTCGAGGACACCTTCACGGACGCCGTGGACCTCGTGCTGCGCGGGCTGGCGCAGGGCCGGAGCGGTTGACACGGCCGGAGCGATCGGGAAAGCTCCGGCGATTCGGGGTGACTGCGAGTCACCTCGCTGCCGACGGGTGGGGGCCCTGGCAGCGAGTGGCGCAGGCCGCGCGTGACGGCGCGTCCGTGTCCGGGCGCAGGCATCGCTGTCATAGAGGGGGGCGAGCGAGATGGGCGACTCGTTGGAGATCAAGGTTCGCAACATCCTTGCGGAGCAGCTCGGCGTGGACCTCGCGGAGGTGACACCCGACGCGCGCATCCTCGATGACCTGGGTGCGGATTCCCTCGACGTGGTCGAGATGGTGATGTCGATCGAAGAGGCCTTCGACATCGAGATCCCGGACGAGGACGTCGAGGAGCTGCTCACGGTGGCCGACGTCGAGCGCTACGTGACGCGCACCGCGGGGGCGTAGCGCGCGGGCTTCGCTCGCCTGCGGCTCGCTGCGCGCCGCCTTCGGCGGCTTGCTTAGCGCGATCCCGGCAGCACGCCGCTGCGTCCGCCGATCAGCGTGGCCGCACCGGCGAGTGCGACGGCGATCCAGACGCGGGGCCGCATCGCCTGCTGCACGGCGGCCTGCGCCGACGCCCACTGCTCGGGGTCCGCGCTGACGCTCTGGAAGCCGCGCCACAACACCGGCGCCACGAGCAGGAAGCTGAACAGGAAGAAGAAGCCGACGAAGTAGAGCAGCGCGAGCGTGGCGCGGGGCCGGAAGCTCGCGCGTTGCGGTGCGTCGCCCTGCATCGGGATGCGAAGGTAGGGCGCGGCGCCGCTCGCGACAGGCCCGGCTCCGGGGCTCGCCACGCCGGCGCCGCTTCGCGTACGCTGGCGCCGTGTGCCCCTCCGAGCCCCGCTCGCCCGCGCGCGTCCTGATCGTCGACGGCACGAACACGCTCTACCGCGCCTTCTTCGCGATCCCCGGGCTGCGCGCTCCCGACGGCACGCCGACGAATGCGGCCTACGGCTTCGTCAACATGCTGGGCAAGCTGGTGCGCGAAGAGCGGCCCGACTTCCTGGTCGTGGTGTTCGACGCGCGGGGGCGGACCTTCCGCCACGAGCGCTATCCCGAGTACAAGGCGCACCGAGAGGCGCAGCCCGAGGATCTCTCCGCGCAGATCCCGCTGGTGCGCGAGCTCGTCGAGGCATACCGCATTCCGATCCTCGAGGTGGCCGGCTACGAGGCCGACGACGTGATCGCGACGCTGGTGGCCCGCGCGCCCGAGGACGCGTCGATTGCGATCGTGTCGACCGACAAGGACCTGATGCAGCTCGTGGGAGCGCGCGTGACCCTGCTCGACGGCATCCGTGACCGCCGCATCGGACCCGCGGAGGTGGAGGAGCGCTTCGGCGTCGAGCCCGCACGCGTGCTCGACGTGCGCGCGCTCGTGGGGGACCACAGCGACAACATCCCGGGCGTGAAGGGGATCGGCGAGAAGGGCGCCGCGAAGCTGATCCGAGAATGGGGCGACCTCGACCGCCTGCTCGCCCACGTGTCGGAGGTGACGCCGCCCCGCGTTCGCAGCGCGCTCGAGGCGGGCGTGGAGGCGGCGCGCACCTCTCGCGAGCTCGCGCGGCTCCACGCGGATGCGCCGGTCGGCGGCGACTTCGCGGACTATGCGCTGCGCGAGCCCGACCGCCCGCGCCTGCGCGCGCTCTTCGAGCGCCTCGGCTTCTCCCGCCTGATCGAGTCGCTGGGGGAGGCGGGCCCCTCGCCGCGGCTGCTGCACGGCGAGGCGTCGCCGCTCGAGCTGCTGCGGTTCGACGCGCGCTCGGATCTCTCCGCGCTGGCGGCCGCGCTGTCCGCCCGTGCCTCGACGCCGATCGCCCTGATCTGCGACGGCGAGAGCCCCGTCGGCGCGCGGCCGGTCGGCGTCGCCTTCGGACTCGACTCCTCGCGCGCCGCCTACGCAACGCTGGGCGGAGAGCTGACACTGGCTGACGTCGGCGACGCCCTGCGCGGGCTTCTCGAAGCGCCGGGGAAGCTCGCCTGGGTCGCCGCGGACGCCAAGCGCGTGCAGGGAGTCTTCGCCGAGCACGGTCTGCCACTGACACTTCCCGCGTTCGACGTGGGCCTCGCTGCGGGGCTGCTCGACGCCAGCGGGTCGCAGGACCTCGCCGCGCTCGCCGAGCGCCATCTGGGCCGCAAGCTGGCGTCCTGGCAGGAGCTGGCCGGACGGGGCAGCAAGGCGCGCGCAGCCGCGGAGCTGCCCGTGGACGTGCTCGCGCGCTTCGCCGGCGAGAGCGCGTGCGCGATCGGGGAGCTGGCGGTCGTGCTCGCCGCGGCGCTCGATCGGGGCGGGCTCGCGAGGCTCTACGCCGACGTGGAGCTGCCGCTCACGCGCGTGCTCTCGCGCATGGAGCGGGCCGGCGTGCGCGTCGACGAGGCGGTGCTGCGCGCGCTGTCGGCCGAGTACGAGGCGCAGCTCGCGACCACGCTGCGCGAGATCTACGCGCTCGCCGGCGAGGAGTTCCTCGTCTCGTCCCCGAAGCAGCTCCAGCACGTGCTCTTCGAGAAGCTGAAGCTCCCTTCGGCTCGGCGCACCAAGACCGGCTACTCCACCGACGAGGCGGTGCTCGAGCAGCTCGCCGCGCACCACGAGCTGCCCGCGCGCATCCTGGCCTACCGACGCCTGTCCAAGCTCAAGAACACCTATGTGGATGCGCTGCCGCCGTTGATCCATCCGGCCACGGGGCGCATCCACCCGACCTTCCACCAGCTCGGCGCGGCGACGGGGCGACTCTCGGCGGCGAACCCCAACGTGCAGAACATCCCGATTCGCAGCGAGGAGGGCGTGCGCATCCGCGAGGCCTTCGTCCCGGCCGAGGGCGCGCGCCTGCTCTCCGCGGACTATTCGCAGATCGAGCTGCGCATCCTGGCGCACTACTCGGGGGACGAGAGCCTGATCGCCGCGTTCCGCGCGGGCGAGGACATCCACCGCCGCACGGCAGCCGAGGTGTGGGGCCTCGCGCCGGAGCAGGTGTCCGCCGAACGGCGTGCGCGGGCCAAGGCGATCAACTTCGGGATCATCTACGGCCTCTCGCCCTTCGGCCTCGCGAACCAGCTCGGCATCGCGACCGGCGAGGCGCAGGAGACGATCGACACCTACTTCGCGCGCTACCGCGGGGTGCGGCGCTTCATCGACGAGACGATCGCCGCGGCCACGCGCGACGGATACGTCACGACGTACCTCGGCCGGCGGCGCGCGCTCCCGGACCTCCGTTCGCGCAATCGCACGCTGCGGCAGGCGGCCGAGCGCATGGCAGTGAACACGGTCATCCAGGGCACGGCGGCCGATCTGATCAAGGCGGCGATGCTGGCCGTCGACCGCGGCCTCGAGGCGGCCGGGCTCGGCGCGCGCATGATCCTGCAGGTCCACGACGAGCTGGTCTTCGAGGTTCCCCGCGCGGAAGTGGACGCCGTATCCGCGCTCGTTAGAGAAAGGATGGAGCGAGTGCTTCCCCTCGGGGTCCCGCTGGCGGTCGAGATAGGGGTCGGACGCCACTGGCGCGAGGCTCACCCGGTCTGATGGCGGGCGAGCGAATCGAAGCGGGCTCTCCTGCGTCGAAAAGCGTCGAGAAGTCGGGCAGCTCAGGAGAGCGAGCGATGCGTTCCCCCGCTCGTCCCGTGCTCGACCTCACGGATGCCGATGCGGTTGCGCGGGCCCGGGAGGGCGATCACGAAGCGTTCCGGACCCTCGTCGATCGGTACCAGGGCCGCGCGTATCGGCTCGCCGCACGGCTGCTCGGCGACGCGGAGCAGGCCCGGGACGCCGTCCAGGAGGGCTTCCTCAAGGCGTATGGCTCGCTCGACCGCTTCGAGGGGCGGTCTGGCTTCTACACATGGCTGTATCGACTCGTGTTCAACCTCTGCATCGACATGAAGCGCCGCGACCGATCGAGCCGCCACGTGGTCTGGGACGACGACGTGGCGCAAGAAGTGGCGTCCTCGGAGGATCCGCGCGGAGCGGGGGCCGGCGCAGAGGCGTCGCGCGGCGAGCTGCGCGAGGCGCTCGCCCTCGCGATCGATCAGCTGCCGGAGGACGCGAAGCGCACGCTGCTGTTACGGGAGGTCGATGGCCTCTCCTATGCGGAGATCGCGTTGGCGCTCCGAATACCGAAAGGGACGGTGATGAGCAGGCTCCACCACGCGCGGCGACGGGTGCGGGAGCTGCTGATCCAGGCGGGGGCGGTGGAATCCGATTCAGACGGGCCGCGGAGCAGCCGCGGCCGGGGGGCTGCATGACGGGAGAACCGAACGCGATGCGCGAGGGAATCGAAGTCCTGCTCCACGCCTATCACGATGGGGAGCTCTCGGGGCTGGCGCGCTGGCGCTTCGAGCGCGAGCTGCGCCGATCGCCCGCGCTGCAACGGGCGCTGGCGGGGCTGCGCGGGATGCGGGAGCAGATCCGAGAGATCGACGCCGCGGACCCGACTCCCGATCTGTGGGACGCCATTGCGCTGCGCCTGCCAGCAGCCGATGCGCGCCGGGCCGGCGCGCGAGACGAGCCGGTGGCGGCACGCGGGCGCCGTCTGATCTGGTGGCTCACTCCGATCGGCGCGGCCGCCGCGGCCGCCGCGGTCGTGCTGGCCGTCCTCTATGAGGGATACTGGTCCGCGAGGCCGGCCAGCGGGGGGACGGTGCGCTGGATCGAGAGCGATGACGGCAACGTGATGGTGCTGGATGACGACCCGGATACTACGATCATCTGGGTTCTGGACGGCTCGGTGGAGGGCGCAGCGAGAGGAGGTTCCATTGACGTGGTCTAGGGCCGCGCGCCGAATGGCCGCGGCGCTCTTGTCGTTCGCTCTCGGCGCGGCGGCGTGGGCGGGCCCGCCGGATGCACCGAAGCAAGGCAAGGGAGCCTCCGTCCCGCTGCGCGTCATGGTCACGCACCTCTCGAACCGCGGTCGCGGCGTCGACGCGGGAGCGAAGGACCTCGAGAGCAAGCTGAGCAGCCAGGGAATCCACTACGACAGCGCACAGGTCCTCGAGGAGAAGCGCCTCGACCTCAGCGTCGACGAGGTCGGGACCATCGACCTGCCGAACGGGCGCAAGGCTCGGGTCCGCCCGCTGCACCGGGACGCGGACGGCGTTCTGATGGCCGTCGACGTCGAAGGCGCGTCGAAGGCGGACGTGCGGGCCAGGCCGAATCACACGGTGATCTTCAGCGCCGGGCCGTACGAGGACGGGAAGCTGGTCTTATCGCTCGAGCCCGAGGAATAGGGCGCCCCGCGGGAACCGTATCTCCGGCCTTCGCAGGGCGAGATTTCGATCCCGGGTGACACCTGGCCCCGGTCTGCGACCACTACCTGCCCGACAGCACAAATATCCCCTTCCCAGGGAGGCCCGGCGCCGTTGAGGCTCCGGGCCCTTCCTGCTTCTGGGGCCCGCCGCGCCGCCTGGACCCGGGTCCGGAGGCTGCGTCAGGCGCCGTCCGGAGCCAGCAGGTTCAAGCTGTACGCGCCGGTCGGATCGAGCCAGCGCCGCGCCACGCAGAGGCTCGCCGCGCTCGCGATCTCGGCGATCTCCTCGTACGAGTACTTGAACGAGTCCTCGGTGTGGATGCGCTCGCCGTCGCGCAGCTTCACGACCTGGTCGAGAGCCCGGATGCGGACCTCCTGATCCCGCCGGCTCACCAGCGAGAGCTCCATCCGCCCTTCGCGCTCGCGCCAGAGCGCCTCGTGCTCGAAGTGCGCGAGGTCGAAGCCGCCGCCGAGCTCGCGATTGATGCGGGCGAGCAGATTCAGGTTGAAGCGCGCGGTCACTCCGAGCGAATCGTCGTAGGCTCGCTCGAGGGTGCGGCGATCCTTGCGCAGGTCGATGCCGACCAGCAGCCGGTCGCGGGGCTCCATCGCGCCGCGGATGTGCGCCAGGAACTCCGCGGCGCCGGCGCGGTCGAAGTTGCCGATGTTCGACCCGAGCCAGGCGATCAGCTTGGGACACGTGCGCTCGCCGTGCAGATGGCGGAGCCCCTGCTGGTACTCGCCTGCGATCGCGCGAATCTCGAGCGCTCGGTAGTCGGCCAGTAGCGCCTGCGCGCTCTCGTCCAGGATCTCGCGCGCGATGTCGACGGGCACGTAGCGCAGCCGTCCCTGACGCCTCAGGAACGCTTCGATCAGGAGGCGCGTCTTGGCGCTGCTGCCGCTGCCGAGCTCGGCGAGCAGCGCGGGCTCGTCGAAGCACGCGGCGATGTCG
>Ga0335070_10008616_pt1 | contig 11961 bp, 12 predicted proteins | sample Lox_Sample_13_FD_206722 | JGI IMG/M metagenome (GOLD analysis project Ga0335070, IMG submission 206722) | Soil microbial communities from Loxahatchee National Wildlife Refuge, Florida, United States - Lox_Sample_1.3 | ecosystem: Environmental > Terrestrial > Soil > Wetlands | place: USA...
GACGCTTCTCGGAGATTTATAGTCAAAAGGAGGTATCATATTAACGAAATTGAGTACCAGAATATCGGGATATCAGCAGCTGGTTATCAGGATACCAGGACATCAGATTTAAGTAATTTACCTGATATCCCGATTTCCTGTTGCCCTCCATCCTGGTTACCCGATACCCTTTCTCTTATTTCCCGTGGCTTCTATCGCTTCAATGATTTGATGATAACCCGTACACCGGCAGAGGTGGCCCGAGATCGCCTCCTTAATTTCCTCTCGATTCGGATTTGAATCCCTCTCCAATAGCGCTTTTGCTGACATCAAGATCCCCGGGGTGCAAAAACCACACTGGATCGCCCCATAGTCGATGAAAGATTCTTGTAATGGATGAAGGGTCTCTCGGCTCCCGATCCCTTCTATGGTTTCAACCTTTTTCCCCTCGACTTTCGGAGCCAAAACCAGGCACGCATTGACAGGCATCCCATCCAATAATACAGTGCATGTGCCGCACTCACCGATCCCGCAACCTTCCTTTGTGCCCGTCAGAGCGAGCTTCTCCCGCAGAAGTCTCAATAGAGTCCAGTGAGGAGGAACCTCTACCTCAATAGGCTTACCGTTCAGGGTAAATTTGATTTCCATCACCATCCCAACCGAAGATACTCCAAAATTCCAAGCTCCAAGCACCAAATAACAAATAAATCCCAATGTACCAAATTCCAAACAAATTCGTTTTGGTCATTTGGACATTGGTATTTCGAATCACCTCATTCTTTGGCATATTTCATCGCGAAGCCGTCATCCAAAGTCTTGGCCACGCCATGAAACGAAGAATGCCACCTGCTGATAATTACTTTCTTGTCGGTGTAGAAGTCGATTGCCTCATTGGCACGGCCCCGAATATCTCCAAACATGGAGATCTTCTTCCCTCCAACCGGAAAATAGGCTATGGGAGCAGGCGTTCCAATATTAATCCCTACCTGCCCTACATGAACCAAACGCGCGAATTCTCGCGCCCAACCTCCGTTCTCGGTGTAAAGGTTAGCAGTGTGACCGTAAGGGCTTCGATTGATCACTTCAACCCCTTCAGCAAGATCCCTTACTCTCTTCAGGCAACGCACCGGACCAAAGACCTCTTCCTGGAAGATTCGCATTTCAGGCTCAGCTTCTAACACCGTTGGTCCAAGAAAATAACCCTTGGGATACTTCTCCACCTTGGGAGTCCTTCCATCAAGAATGAGCTTTGCTCCGTCCTTGATTCCGCGATCTACTTCCCGCAGAATCTTATCCAACGCATCCCTCGAAACAACCGGCCCCAGAGTCACACCCTTATCCATTCCGTAACCTAATACCAGTTTCTCGGAGAGTTCGATGAATTTCTCCTTGACCTTGTCATAAACCTTCTCAACGGCCAGCACATTTGAAACAGCAAAACAGCGTTCACCGACGTGACCGAAGCATGAATCGACCACATTCTGTATCACTTCATCGATCACAGCATCCTCGGCAATCAGGACGTGGTTCTTTGCGCCCCCCTGACACTGAGCCCTTTTATCATGGTTGATCGCTGTCTTATAGACGTGCTCTCCAACTTTCGAAGAACCCACAAAGGTAACGCCCACCGTTCCGGGATGTGTGATGAGGGCGTCCCCGACACCGCTCCCAGAACCGTGCAGGAGATTGATCACCCCTTTCGGAAAACCGCATTCCTCTGCGATCTCGGTAATCCGGGTAATGGTCATTGGACAGAGACGACTCGATTTGATGATCGCCGTATTTCCCGCAGCAACGCCCCATACAAAATAAAGGGCGATCATGGCAGGAAAATTAAAAGGAGGAAGGAATACAAAGGGTCCCAGGGGTTCCCGAATGTACACGGTATCCACACCCGTTCCGACATCCTCGGCATGGCTGCCCTTCATCAGCTCTGGCCCTGCGCAAGCATGCTCCACATACTCCATGGCTCTCGTCATTTCGCCAATGGCATCCGGCAGCGTCTTTCCATTTTCGTTCACGATCAGCTCAGCCACCTCAGTCTGATGCTTCTGAAGCTTTTCGTGAAAATCGAACAGTAATTTTGCGCGCCTCGGCGGGGGCGTTACCCTCCAATTCCAGAACGCCTCCTGAGCTGCCCTTACGGTTCGGTCAATTTCTTCTTTCGTCGTTTCAGGGCAAAGGGCAATCACTTCATCCTTCGCCGGGTTCCTCACTTCTAACCATTGACTCGTTTTCGATTCCGACCACTGTCCATTAATGTAGTTTTTAAGTTTTTTTGTTGCCATTGCAGGTCCTTTCCATCCCTCACCCCGTGGGGTAAGAGAATATTGTACTCTCACATAGCAAGATAAGCTTTTTTCACATGCGGATTATTAAGAAGTTCGCTCCCCTTCCCCTCCAAGACGATCCTCCCGTTTTCAAGGACATAAGCCCGATGACTAATCTCAAGGGAGTAATGAACATTCTGCTCCACTAAAAGAATGGTAACCCCATTCCGGTTAATTTCTCGAACGGCTTCAAACGTGCGGGTGACCAACATGGGTTGAAGTCCTAAGGACGGCTCGTCCAGAAGAAGAAGATCTGGTTTTGACATGAGCGCTCTTCCGAGAGCCAGCATCTGCCGTTCTCCCCCGCTCAATGTCTTTGCCTTCTGGGATTCTCTCTCTTTTAGCCTTGGAAAAAGTGTGTAAACCTCCCCTAACGTATTTTCTCGAACCTGCCTTGCCTTTTTGATATAAGACCCCATCTTCAAATTGTCGAGAACACTCATTTCAGGGAAGACCCGTGCTCCCTCCGGAACAACAGCAATTCCAAGCTTTACCGATTCCTCAGGAGAAAAACCATCTATCCTGCTGCCTCGATAAAAAATACCCGAATCCGCTTGATCGGTCCTTTTCGGATGATTCAAGTTGACAATCGTGTGAAGAAGGGTTGACTTGCCAGATCCGTTGGGTCCGACGACGGTTACAATCTCCCCTTCATCGACGTTTAAAGAAACATCCCATAGAACCTGTACGTCTCCATAAAACACCTTAATTCTATCTACACGAAGCATACTTTTTCACCCAAATAGGCCTCGATTACCTTTCCATTGTTCGCTACCTCGGAAGGGGTCCCCTCAGCGATCTTTTCTCCGTAATTGAGAACAATGATTCGGTCCGAGATTCCCATGACGGCACGCATAATATGTTCCACTACGATCAGAGTCTTACCTTGATTTCGAATCTCTCTTAAAAGTTTCAGAACCTCTTCGATCTCCGTTGGATTCAACCCTGCCATATTCTCGTCCAGCAAGATGATCTCCCCGCCTGTTGCGATCGCCCTCGCAAGCTCCAGCCGTCTTCGATCTGGTACCGTGATAGAACCGGAAGCCATCCCTTTCAACTCTCCTAGGCCCACAAACTCCAAAATCTTTTCCGCCTCCCTCGTCGCATTTGCAAAGGAAAGGTTTTTTCCGTGAAGCCCGCCCACTAAGACATTCTCAAGAACCGTCATCTGGGTAAAAGGCTGGACAATCTGCGAGGTCTTAGCGATTCCCAGCCTGCAAATCCTGTGAGGCTTCAACCCTGAGATGCTTCCTCCTTTGAAAACAACGTGGCCTTTATCAGGTTTATAGACTCCCATAATCACATTGAAGAGAGTTGATTTTCCGGCTCCGTTGGGGCCAATCATCCCTAAGATCTCTCCTTTTTCCACTGAGAAGTCTACGGAGTTGACAGCCGCAAGAGCCCCAAAATATTTCGTTAAATTCCTTCCTTCGAGTATTGCCATACCTTTTTAATACCACCAAACTCTGTAGCGTCGGCATTCACTGCCGACGTTATCCTTTATCGCCCTCAGTAAATGAGGGCGCTACGGATTTATTGAATTTTTGAGATTTCACTTTTGTTGTCAACGTTCCTAAAATCCCCTTCGGCATAAGAAGAACAACCACGACGACGATGAACCCGACGATGATTGTATAAGTGTATGGAAAGTCCCTATGTAGGAGTTCATAAATAATGGTCAGGAAGGAGGCTCCGACTACAGGACCGAACACAGTCCCAATTCCTCCCAACAGGGACATCACTACCATCTGGATCGTAATGACGACGTCAAAGACCATATGCGGTGTAATATAAGTGAGCCAGTAAGCCTCTACCCCTCCGATCAGACCTAAAAAGAAGGCGCTGATCATATAGGCTTTGATCTTTGCATTCAACGTATCCACACCCGAAAGTTCAGCGGCATGCTCCGCTTCATGAATGGCCCGAAGGGCATAGCCGAATTTGGAGCGTTGGATTCTGTAGGTGATTCCAATCACAGCAACCATGACCACGAAACCAATATAATAGAAAAATTCGTTCTTGGGCCCGATCGGCAAAGTGATCCCATGGGGACCTTCAAAAAAATTAACTCCAACGGTTTTGTCGAATTCGAGAAAGATCTGCTTCATTGCCTCGGCAAAGGCGAGCGTTGCAATTCCAAAATAGGCTCCTCTTAATCGGAGCGTAGGCAAGCCAATGGGGAAAGCAATCAAGGCTGAAACGACGCCGCTGATCAAAATTGAGACCAGAAACGGGACATGTCCTTTCGACATAAGGATGGCTGTGACATACGAGCCGATCCCATAGTATCCCACTGCGCCAAAATCGATATAGCCCGTAAAGCCAGAGATGATGTTCCAACAGCCTGCCTTTCCAATCCAAAAGAAGATCATGGCGAGAAGCCGGATGATATATCCTGAAAATCCCGAAAAAGGAACCAGAAGAAGGCCAATCGCGATGACGATAACAATCGTTGGTGACAATTTCCGAAACATACCTTTATTCCACGATTCCTTTTCCCACGATACCTGCAGGCCGTACGATCAGCATAATGAAGAGCAGGATAAACGTGAAAGCTCCTGACAAACCGGCATTAAGATACGTCGCTGTGAGAGATTGCACGACTCCTAAAATAAGCCCTCCCCAGAGGGCGCCCGGAATGTATCCCATCCCTCCCAGTACAACCACGCAGAATGCGATGATGGTATAAGGAAGTCCCATCTGTGGAAAGACGATAAAATAGGTGGAGATCAATGAACCGGCAATACCTGTAATGGCTGCCCCGACCCCGAATGTGATGGCATAAATTCTGTTGATATTGACCCCCATCAGCCGGGCCACTTCCTTATCCTGAGCTGTCGCCTGAATAGCTCTTCCCACTTCACTCTTGTATAAAAGGATGTAGAGGCCCACCACAACAAATAGGGCTAATCCAAATGTAGCTAACCTGGCATAAGGCACGATGATGCCGCCGATATTCGCATTAAATCCTGAATAGCTCGTCGTCACTGTTCTGAAATCGGCAGTCCAGACCCATAAGGCGGTATAGGCAATAATTAAATGAATACCAAACGTGAGGATATAGGAAATCATGGGGGGTGCTTCAACCACCCTGTTGATGACGAATCTCTGGACAAGATAGCCGAAGATGAAGAGCGAGACAATGGAAAGAGGGATGGTTAAGAATGGATCAATATGAAAGAGAGTAAAAACCCAGTACGTAAGGAAGGCTCCCAACATCACCATTTCACCATGGAAGATGTTGATCACCCCCATCACCCCGAAGATCAATGAAAATCCTGCTGAGTAGGACGCGTAAATCCCTCCGAGGAGAATCCCGTTAAGCAAAGATTGTAAAAAAAGAAGCATCTCTTATAAAGCTTTCGTACGTAATATTTATGCCCAAAAAATGAAAGTAGGGGCAGATTGAAAGAACCCACCCCTACTTGGCGTTCCTCATAGCCCTTTATCTTTCCTTCCATGGCTTCATGGGGTACCATGGACCTGTCTCTGCTGCATCCTTGGGAAAGACATTGACCAGCTTTCCGTTTTGAACCTGAACGACCACAGGCGGATGGGCCTCATTGGCGCCATCCAATCCGAATTTGACGACGCCGTAGAAAGTCATCAGATTCTGCTTATGAAGTTCTTCCATCAACTTTTCGCGGTCTGCCTCCTTGACCGGAGGTGTGATCCCTAATTTCTCAATGGCGATCTGCATGGCATAGGCGCCCGCAGCTGAGGCTGCTTCGACATAGTCAGGGTAACGTCCATACTTCTTAAAGTAATTTTCATTAAACTGTCTGGCTGTGCCAAAAAGGGGATCCTTGTATGGCAAGTTGGGAGCCCATTCGGATGCCGCGAGAACATACTCTGCATCCTTCCCTAAATTTTTGATAAAATCGGGGACCGTCGGACCATAGCTGAATGTCACCATCTTGGGTGTAAAATCGATCTCCTTCATCGCCTTGATCGTCTTCATCGCCACCATTAAGTGAGACCCGACAAACAAAATATCGGGGTTCTTCTGCTTCACCTTAAGAAGCATGGAATTGTAATCCTGTAAGGTAATAGGAAAGAGTTCAAAGAGAATGATCTCTATTCCGTTCTGAGCAGCATATTTCTTATATCCTTCACAAGCCAATGAGGTGAAAAGGATATCCGACCCAATGATCGCAGCGGTTTTGGGTTTAGGAGAAAGAATCTGGACGATGTCCACACACCCGCGGACCTCTTCCGTAGCTTTCCCTATTGTAGAAAAATAATATTTGAACCCGCGGTCGAAGAGCTTGTTCGAACTGGCCGCACCGCTGATTAAAGGATACTTGTATTTCTCTGCTACGGCACTCCCTGCAAAGACCGAGTCGCTTCCAAACCCTCCAAGAATCAAATCAACCTTATCCTCGGTGATCAGTTTCTCCGTGAATTTGGCATTTTCGGCAGCAGTCGATTTATCGTCAATGAAGATGAGCTCGACCGGATACTTCTTCCCCTTTACCTCGACGCCTCCTTTTGAATTGATCAGATCCGCCCAGAAGGTATAAGCATCCTTTACCAGATTTCCATCCCTACCGAATGTTCCTGTCAGGGGATCGGCACACCCGATCCTGAATTTTTGTTGAGCCGAACCCATTCCAGAACCCAAAATGATCACTAGACCTGTAACGATGATTCCGAGACATACCTTTCGCATAAAATCTCTCCTTTCTGAAGGATAACCGGACGGTTTGTTTACGATTGCAGCTGATTCTTCACCTCCCTTCAGGACGACTTGCCGTCTTTCTCATAGACTTCAACTTTCATCGGCGTTGATTTTCCTGCATTGCATGCGCCTGCTTCCAGTGGACAAGCAGACAAACCCACCAAACAATCCATTTCTGCCCGGAACTCAATGTAATCCCCGGGACGGCTCACCGGCTCTCCGATGACCCACCGATGCCCGACACAATCGTGAGTATAACTCATATTGATATCAAATGTATCCGGTATGTCTTCGGGCAGAATGCCATAGGGAGCGACGGCTTTGCTAATAATTTCATGGCAGCCGTCCTGCGGACCCATTCCTAATTGGACATCGTAAAGATAATGGTTACACATGCGATTATGGCAATCGTGGACCCCCTTAATCGGGGCTGTCTCCTTAACGATGGTCATCATCGGGCGGCACAAGGTAGACATAAGGGTATCACCCTCCATCAGCTTATCGCGAGGGACATAGTCGCCTACAACTTTCGGTACATACCTCGTCCGGGAATAGGACGTCGAGAGCTTCTCTCGAACGTTCGCCATGTTGAATACAGCCATATCGCAGACCTGTTTGCCTGCCAGATCGATCACACGAAGGTGCTGACCTTTCTTGACTTCCACGGCAAGACCGCATTTAGCTGGTATTATTTGTTCAAATACTTTTCGCATAAGATCTTTCCTCTAATAGGTCATATCACAATCGTCCTCTTTTTGCCAGAGTTCGACCAGGGACCAGGATTAACTAAACCTCTACGCCGAGGTACCGGATGAACATTTCTTTCTTTCCCTGAAGTTCCTCCTTCCTGGCATGGTATTCGATCTTTCCCTTCACCATAAAATAGACCTGATCGGCTACGGATAGAGCAAAGGGGATCTTCTCTTCGACCAGTAGGATCGTCATTCCATTTTCAGTGAGCCTCTTAATCACCTCCTTTAACTTGGAAACAAGAATCGGCATGAGTCCAGTAGTGGGCTCGTCCAATAGAATAATGTCAGGTTTCTTAATGAGCGCCCTCGAAATGGCGAGGGCTTGTTGTTCTCCTCCGCTCAGTGTTCCTGCCAACTGGTTTAATCTTTCCCGGAGCACCGGAAACAGGCTGAAAACGCTTTCCAGCTGTCTTCTTTCCGATTGATCGCGCATGCCTGTTTTGAGGTTTTCCAGTACTGACATTTTAGGAAATAATTGCCTTCCTTGCGGCACATAACCAATCCCCCTCCTTGCCACCTTGAAGGCTGGAAGTCTTGTGATCTCTCCGCCCTTAAAAAGTACCCTGCCGGCCCTGGGCTTGACGATGCCCATGATCGTTTTCAACGTCGTCGTCTTACCTGCCCCATTTCGTCCTAACAACGCGACGACTTCCCCCTCTTCTACGTCCAAGGAGGTGCCCTGCAAGATATAACTTCTTCCATAATACGTGTGGATGTCCTCCACTCTCAGAAGACTCAACTCATCTCTCCAAGATAGACTCTCTGAACCTCTTCATTCTTGCTGATCTCTTTCGGAGAGCCTTCGGCCACCACCCGGCCCTCGTTCAAAACAGCAATACTGCTGCAAAGACGTAACACGACGTCCATGCTGTGCTCGATCAAAATGATGGTCATCTTACTCGATAATTTCTCAACAACTTCTGTAATATTATCTGTCTCTTGAGGGCTCACCCCTTGTGTGGGCTCGTCCAAAAGGAGAATAGAGGGTTGGGTGCTGAGGGCCATGGCTATTTCTAAAATCTTTTGATCCCCATAGGAAAGATTGGAGGCTAACTCATTCATCTTCTCCTCCAATCCCACGAGATGACAGATCTCCTGTGTCCTTTGAGAAAGATCGGCGGCCTGATGAGCAAGGATAAAAGGGTTCCACGGTCGCCTTGCCCTTGAGTTCACCCCCACCCAGATACTCTCGTAGACCGTCATCTCCGGAAATATAAAGGTTAATTGAAATGTTCGACTCAAACCTTCTTGACAAATGGCATGGGGAGGTAGAGAGGTGATATCCGTACCTCGTAGGAATATCTTCCCCGATGTGGGCTTCAGCTCGCCGGTGATGACATTAAAAAGAGTGGTCTTCCCTGCACCATTGGGTCCGATGATTCCCCTGACCTCCCCTTCTTGAATAGAGTAATTCACGCCGTCCAGGGCCGTTAAACCTCCAAAACGCATCGTCACTGAATTTGTTTCCAAAATTTTGTTCCCGACGGTCATACGTTTTACGTAAACCTCCTGCTGATCAGATATCCCAAAATCCCCTTACGTGATATCCTTAGAATCATTAAGATGATGATGCCGAATAGGATTAAATAGTAAGTCCACCAAGCACTCACGTAGTACTGGAACAGGGACATGATGATCACCCCTATCCACGGACCTGCGAGCGTCCCAAGGCCTCCGATCAGGCACCATACAATAGGCATGATCGACCAATGAAAACTGAAGAAATCAGCCGATCCATAGCGGAGGGTCAGGGCGTAGAGACCGCCGCTCAGGGCGGAAAAAATCCCTGAGACAATAAAGGCCATCAATTTATAACGAAAAACATCATACCCCAAGAACTGCAACCTTTTCTCATTTTCTCGGATCGACACAAAGATTTTCCCCATCGGGGACCTGACTATTCGATTCAGGATCAAATAACTGAAGGCGAGGAAGGTCAAGACAAAGTAGTAATTAACCATTGGATGATAGAGGGAAAGGTTCACAGGTCCAAGAGAAATGGATGGAAGCTTAAGGGAAAGACCGTCATCTCCCCCTGTGAGCCAGGTCAGGTCCATGGCGAATAGATGGAAGACTGCGAAGAAAATCGCGGTGATGATGACAAAGTAGGCTTCTGAGAGACGAACGCAGATCAAACCCATGATCACCGCCAGTACGAGACCTGCACCAAGACTGAAGAAAATGGCGGGCAGAATACCCACCTTCAGGTGCAACATGGAGAGCACAACCCCGTACGCTCCTCCACCGAAAAAGACAGCGTGGCCTAAGCTGCATTGGTTCGTCAGACCAAAGCAGACATCGTATCCCATGGCCAGGATGCAGAAGATCATCATATGCGTTACCAGCGACCTCGCACCTTTTGGCAAAACGATACCCATTACCAGTAGCAGGAGCAGAAAGAGGAGGACGAGATACGTGGGAGTTTCTCTTCTCTCTTCCAGTTTTTCCAATCGTCCATTCATTTCTGGTTCCAAACGATCGCTTTATTCGGTGAATAAACCCCTGGGACGACGTATCAGGACGATGATCATCACAATAAAAATAGCTGCCCTCGCCTGCACCGGGGACAATACAGAAGCCAGGACTCCTTCTAAGGAACAGAGCGACAAGGCGGCGATCAGCGTCCCCTTGAGGCTCCCCAGCCCGCCGATAATCACAACGATGAAAGAGAGGAGAATCACATCATTGCCCATGAGATAAAACACCTGGTTGATGGGTGCCGCCAGAACTCCTCCCAGCGCAGCCAGGACGCTGCCGATAACGAAAGTGGTGATCAGCACCTTGTTGACGTCGATGCCCATGGCGCTCGCCATTTCTCTATCTTGCATGGATGCCCTCACCAAAATTCCATAAGAGGTTTTGTACAGGAAAAGCCATAGTCCGACGAGAATGAGAATAGAAATAAAGGCGACCAAGAAGCGATAGCCCGGGTAGTTCACGCCAAGAAAATTGAAACTGATCGGCCAGGGATTGATTATTTTTTTAGGAATCCCTCCGTAGGTCCCCAAGACAGCTTGTTGAATGATGAAGGAAATGCCCACCGTAGCAATCATGGTGGAGGAGTGGTGGCCCTCATAGGGCCTCAACACAAAACGCTCCATGGGTGCCGACGCCAGAAAGACGACGGCCGGGACCAATATCAAACTCAGCCAGAAGCTGCCGAGGAGTCCCGTCACGTAAAAAGAGAGCACGGCCCCTGCCATGTAAATATCACCATGGGCCATGTTCACGATCCCCATGACACCGAAGATCAGGGAGAGGCCGATGGCGATCAAGGCGACGATGAGGCCCCAGATCAAACCATTTACAAGAAGGAAAAGGATGGTGGTCAAGATTTCCGGCAAAGATAGACACCTATGACATCGGAGCTGCCTTAGTTCAACACAGCTCTGGGCGTGAGCCGTTGAAGAGTTCCTCTCTAAAATTAGAAGGCTTCTTTTGTAAAATCCACCGCCGGTGGATACGTCGCTTCCTTTGCAGGGATCGCCGTGACGACCTTCAACTCGCCTTTTTGAATCTGCTCGATATAGAGGCCTGTGAGGGCAAGGTGGTCCTGAGCACGGATAGACATACTCCCCTGAGGAAACTCCAAACTTTCTTTGAAGGCCATCCCCTCCAATGTCTGGATGACCTTGGGTGTGTCTGCTCTTCCCTTCCATCCACTCTTCTCAATCGCAGCTTTCAGCGAAAAGAAAGGCTCCCAGACCGCCCAGTCATAAGCCAAGACAAAATACTTGCCGGTACCGATCTCCTTCCCATCTGGATCGACCCCGATTAGACTACGGAAATCCTTATTGTACTTCGTGTTCAACCCCTCCAAACGGGTGGGATAGGAAGTGATGCAATAAAGACCTTCCCCTTCAATGCCGAGTTTCTTCGGGTCTTGTGCCGAAATGGCGTAGACTGCACCCAGCCTTTTGATGTCCGGGCGGACGGCGTGTAAGTCTCTATTGAAAGAAAGAAAATCTGAGCCGAAGTTTGCAAAGTAAACTGCTTCGGCTTCCGCGGGGATGTTCCCTTTCAAATAAGGGAGCCAATCCCCTGTTCCCAATGGGACCCTGATCGATTTAAGCACCTTTCCGCCTTTTTCCGAGATATATTTTGTAAATTCCATCTCATTCGACCATCCCCAGGCATAATTTACCACAACCGTCACCCATTTTTTCCCAAGATATTTCAGGGCAAAATCTGCCCCTCCTTTACATTCCTGGGTCACGTT
>Ga0335070_10008617_pt1 | contig 11961 bp, 9 predicted proteins | sample Lox_Sample_13_FD_206722 | JGI IMG/M metagenome (GOLD analysis project Ga0335070, IMG submission 206722) | Soil microbial communities from Loxahatchee National Wildlife Refuge, Florida, United States - Lox_Sample_1.3 | ecosystem: Environmental > Terrestrial > Soil > Wetlands | place: USA: Florida...
GGTTTTGGCATTTCTTAACATGTAACGTGTAACCCGTAACTTGTAACGGTTCTTGGGTCTATCTGGCTGTATATCCTCCGTCCACGACCAGCTCAGCGCCTGTAACGTAACTCGACTCATCGGAGGCCAGATAGAGAACAGCGTAAGCTACATCCTCAGGTACGCCTAAGCGCCCGATCATGGTGGAGTCCTCACGCATCCTCTTGGCCTGCTCGTAGGTGGATCCGGCAATTGCAGCTGAAGCGCGCATTACTTTTTCCAGCATTGGCGTCAATATAAATCCTGGGTGAACAGAGTTTACCCTGATGTTATAGTCGTGGCCTGACTTGGAACACTGGAGAGCGGATGCTTTCGTGAACAGCCTCACGCCTCCCTTGCTCGCACAATAGGCTGATGAATCAGCGGGCATACCGACGAGGCCCCCCACGGATGACATATTAACGATGGAGCCGCCCCCGCTCTTCCTCATGGCTCCTATGGCATGCTTGGTGCCGAGGAAGACGCCATCCAGATTGACACTCGTTACCCGACGCCAGTCGTCCAGGGACATATCCGCAATGGCTTTGCTCATCAGGACGCCCGCATTATTGACGAGCACATCCAGCCTCCCGAATGAAGAGAGTGTCTGCCTGATGACTTCTGCCCAATCCTCTTCGCTGGTGACATCGTGTTTCACGAAGATCGCTTCCCCTCCTGCACGCCGTATCTCTTCGACTGTTTTCTTCGGCTCAGCCTCGATGATGTCCGTCAGTACGATTTTAGCTCCCTCCTTTGCCAATAACAGAGCCTGGGCCCTACCCAGTCCGCCTGCTGCGCCGGTTATGATGGCTACTTTACCTTTCACGCGATCCATGCTTGCCTCCTCTGTCCTACCGTTAACTAGTTCATTTCAGGCCTCAACCTGAACCTTAACCTCAACCTTGCCCTTCCTTTATGCTCATTTGGGCCTAGCCCTTTTCAGCCCTATAGCGCGGGCATACTCCACCGCCTCATTATACTCTTTCAGTGTGGGTCTCCGGGAAATTTCCTGGAACCGGGAAGCCTGGTAGCAGGGATGGTACTGGGCCATGATATTCACGAAAGCGTCGCACGATATCTCCTGCCGGATAAAGTTGAGCACATCCTTCGTGTTTTCGCTAAGAGAAGGCATCAGCAGGTGGCGAATGAGCAGGCCTCTCTGAGCAATACCCCTTCCGTCCATGACGAGGTCTCCCACCTGCCGCTGCATCTCCTTGATTACGTCTTTTACCACGTCTGGATAATCGGGTGCATTACAGTATCTGTCTGAAAGCTCCTGCTTCAAGAACTTAATATCCGGCATATAGATGTCGACAATGCCGTCCAGAAGTTTCACTACTTCAAGAGACTCATACCCACTGCAGTTGTAAACGAGTGGTATGGACAGTCCCTCATCGATCGCCAGGGAAAGGCCCCGGAGGATTCTCGGCACGTAATGGGTGGGCGTTACAAAGTTAATGTTATGGCAGCCCGCCTGCTGAAGATCGATCATGGCGGCCGCAAGATCTTTGTGCGAGTATCGGGTTCCTTCACCCTTCATACTGATCTCATAGTTCTGACAAAAGAGGCATTTGAGGTTGCAGTGGGTGAGAAAAATGGTGCCGGAGCCTCCCACTCCTACAAGAGGCGACTCCTCGCCGTAATGCGCGAAGACGCTGGAAATGATGAGCTCGGCCGGTGCCTGGCAATAGCCGAGGGCGCCTTCCAGCCGGTTCACCTTGCACTGGCGCGGGCAGAGCGTGCAGGAGGTGAGCCTCGCCTCCAACTGGATGATTCTTTCGTCCAAAATGCCTTTTGATTTGGAAATAAGATAGCAGGGAGGCGTGCTCACGTATTCACTTCAAAAACTGAGATTTATGACTTATTATATAGTACATAATCTACGATCCGGACAACAGTTAGAAGTCAAGACATTGGACAAATGACCAGTGTCTGACCGACGGAGCAGGGGGACATATGATGTACGAATACACGATTGAATTTCTCGCGCTGGAGTGGACACCTCCAACGGGGGAGGCGGCTGAAGAGGCAGGCAACATGGTTTACGTGTGCGGCGAAACAGGGGAATGCGCGGTGAGAGATTTCCGCGAGGAGCAGATGGCACACCTTCAAAATTTTATGAACGAGATGGGAGGCAAGGGCTGGGAACTTGTCCAGGTTCTCTTTAACCGGAATGGTGCCGTAAGTTTCTGGAAAAGACCCATCGCCGACCTGGAGGACATAAACACGTAAACTGCTCGCATTCAGGTCTATAAAGGCAACTTGGTATTAGAGCGCAAACTCAGGGAGAGGATAAAGCGCGAAGGCCCGCTCACCTACGAGGCTTTCCTTGATGTCATCCTGTACGACGAGGAAGCAGGTTACTACAGGGAAGGAAAGCGCGTTCGCAAAGACTACTACACGTCTCCGGAAATTCATCCAATTTTTGGAAGAACAATCGGGAAGTGCATCGAGGATCTCCGGGTCTCATGCGGCAGAGACAAGGTGACCGTCATCGAGCTTGGCGGCGGATCCGGCCTTCTCGCTGACCAGATCGTCTCGAGCTGTAACTGTCGTGGCAGTCTGGAATACTTCATCGTCGAGCACGGGAGAAAAAAGGAAATGGGCGAGATAGTCTGGGTCAGTGATCCTGGCGCACTGCCGCCTATTGGAGGGCTCACCGTTATTGTCGCCAACGAGTTCTTTGACGCACTCTCTTTTCACCGGGTTGTGAGGACTGATGAAGGGCTCGAGGAGGTGTACGTCGATTTTACGGATGGGTTTGCAGAACTCCTCGGCCCCTTGTGCCCTTCGGTAGATGCTTTTCTCAGGGCATACCCGCTCTTTCTGAACCTTCATCAAAGCTCCGAAGTGACGATAAGGACTGCAGAGATTCTTTCGCGGATGAATGGCATTGCTGGCGAAAGCCTGTTACTGGTCTTCGACTACGGGTATCACGCTGAGGATCTGGCACACGGAAGGTTCTTCGACGGCAGCACGATAGGATACAAGGAGTTCAGAATTCGAGAAAATGTATTTCACGATCTCGGCAGCATGGACATCACTCACCACGTGAATTTTGATCACCTGGAAGCCATCCTTCAAGGTTTCGGCTGGAGAAAAGTCGGAGAGATAGAGCAGTACCGTTTCCTCATCAACGCTGGCATACTGGAGCAGATGATGATGCTACCGGAAGCTGAGAGGGTTTCGGCAAAAGCACTGATAAACCCGCACGGGCTTGGCTCGATGCTTTCCGTCCTTGGGTTTACAAAGAATCTGTCCTGCGAGATGGCGGGCTTCAGGCCGAAAAGTTTTTTTTCTCAGGCTGAAAAAATGTGATTTAATACATATGAAGGTACGGAAAAGCGTGAAGCCTAAGTCACGAAGTCTGCTTTGCTGAAAGGGGGTGAAGCCTCATGTCATGCGGAGTAAAGGGTTGTGGTGCAGCAAAGAAAGCAACAAAGAAGAAACCAGCAGCTAAGAAAAAGAAATAGCAAGAAGTAGCCATGGGGGGATCCGTCCCCCCATGCTATTACTGGGACAGCCACGACCCGCTTGCCTATGGGAATCCATTTCTATGGAAAGACAGAAAAAACTTTTTATCCTCAATGACGATCATGTACTCAATCGCGTCTTAAAAGAGTTCTTCAAAGAGTATGGCATCAAAGTCTACGCATTTGCTGATGAGATAGACTTTGATGCAGAGATACGCGAGAAGAAGCCCCACGCAATTCTGCTCGATGTGGGGTTTTCGTCAGCGTCTTCCACAGAACTCATCGATACGATCAAGAAATCGGAAGCTCACATGCCGGTGATTGTGATGGCGGGTATGGAAGAATACGCCCGGGCGCTGGATTGTTTGAGAGCCGGGGCATATGCGGTTTTGAAGAAGCCCTTCTCTAGTTATGAGGAGATTTATCACGGCGTGAACAACGCGATCAGCCATTTTATGGAGCGGCTCGAAATCAGGGAGCTGACTGCAGAAATGGAAAAAAGGTTCGAGCATGACAAGCTCAATCTTCTGGAGCTCGAATTCGTGAAGAGCCTCCAGCGCATGATCGGGGAAACAGAAGAAGCTATCACGGTCTTGAAAAACTCTTTTACGCTGATAAGGAATTTTCTCAGCTTCGAATTGTTTGCTGGGCTCGTGCCGCAGGAGACTGAGATAGAGATACACGTTTATCCAAATGGTCCCACCAGCCCCGCCTTGGCTGAATTCATCCCGGGAACTCTCATCAGGAGGATGAGAAAGGCCTTACTCGAAGACAAACAGGTGAAGCTGGTCTTTGAAGGCCAGGAAGCCGGCGTGATGCCCGAGGCCGAGGAAGACTATAAATCAGTGATCGTGACGCTTTCCACACGGAACAAGACGTACGGCTGCGCCGGCATCTATCGGAGCCGTCCCTTCGATTACTACGAGGAATCCATATTCAAGCGTTTCTGTGCCCACATCTCCCTGACGCTGGAAAAGATAGAGCTCTTCAAAGAGGTAAAAGCGTTGTCGGTCAATGACGGCCTGACCAACCTTTACACGCACCTCTACATCACGTCGAAACTGACAGACGAAGTGGCCAGGTCAACGCGCTATGGTTCTAATCTTTCGATCATGCTTTTCGATCTGGACAATTTCAAAGACGTCAACGATACCTATGGTCATCTGGCTGGTGACTCGATATTGAAAGAAGTGGCTCGCATCCTGAAAGGTAGCCTTCGAAGCCTTGACAGTGTGGGAAGATATGGGGGCGAGGAGTTTCTCGTAATACTTCCCGAAACAGACGGGGACTCAGCGAAAGTCATCGGGGAGCGTCTCAGGCGGAGAATACAGGAGATAGACTTTATTTATGATGACAACAGGATTAAGCTGACTGTCTGCGGGGGATTGGCAGTCCACAGGGAAGGCATGGATGAGAACGCCTTGATCAAAATCGCGGATGAAAACCTTTACAAGGCGAAAAGAGAAGGGAAGAACATGGTGTGCTATGAGACGAAATGAAGAGGGCCTTAGCCTCCTGAGATCACTCATACGGATTGATACGTCAAATCCTCCCGGTAACGAAGAGGCCGCGGTTCAGTTCATCGAAGCATGGCTTAAGAAAGAAGGCATAACATCAAAGATTTTTTCTCCGGCACCGCGCCGAGGCAATTTGCTTGCGCGGCTCAAGGGGAAGAAGGCGGGTGAGCCCATCGTGCTTCTCGGTCACATCGATGTGGTACCGGCAGACGAGACAGGGTGGACAGAAGGCCCGTTCAGCGCGGCTGTTAAAGACGGTTACCTGTACGGCAGGGGCGCAGTTGATATGAAGTCGGATGTAGCTGCGCAGATTCTTGCCTTCGCAGCCCTCAAGCGAGAAGGCATTACGCCTGAACGGGACATCATTCTCCTCGTTACCGGTGACGAAGAAGCCGGCGGTGAAATGGGCGTTGGCTACATGCTGGAAAAGGTCGACGAACTCTCCGATGCAGCCTTTGTGCTGAGCGAGGGGGGCAGCATCATCGAGGAGGAAGGTGTACTGCATGCGCAGGTTTCCATAGGCGAAAAGAAGTTATGCCAGTTCATGATCAGGGCCCACGGCACCGGTGGGCACGGCTCCATGCCGCACCGTGATAATGCTAACGATAAGGTCGTGCGTGCAGCGAACAGGATCATCGGACACAACTGGCCGATCAGGCGGAACAAGATTGCAACACGATACCTGACCGGGATTCTTAAAGGTAAGAAATTCAAAGGATTCACCTTCTCAACCCTGTCAAACGCTTTACGCAGGAAACATTTTCGAAGCTTTGTCGAGAACAACGTTGTCTATAATGCATTGCTCCGGAACACGGTAGCGCTGACGATTCTCAAAGGTGGTGTGAAGGTGAACGTGATACCGCCGGAATCGGAGGCCAGCTTTGACGCACGTATCTTGCCCGAAGAGCAGCATGAGCTTTTCTTGGCGCAGGTGCAAAAGGTGGCCGGGAAAGACGTGGAGGTAGTGCCAATAGATAGGGGGGAGTCGATTCCTTCGCGCTACGATACGGAGTTTTTCAGGGCAATACGGCGTGCAGTGAAATCCCGAAAAGGGAACATCCCGGTGCTCCCCTTTATCACAACCGGAGCCACAGATTTGCGGTATTTCAGGCAGATCGGTATAACAGCGTATGGCTTCTCGCCCATAGCCCTTTCCCATGCGGAAATGTTGAGCATGCACTCCATTGACGAGCGCATATCCCTTGAAGGCTTTGCTGAAGGTCTGGACGCGACATGCGATCTGGTGAAAGACCTGGCAGCCCTGAGCACGACCGACTAAAACTGGTTTGTCGAGTTTCTTTAGTTTCTCCGGTTTGTCTGGTTAAGGAAAGGCTGGGGACACCGGATAGGCTTTACGATTTTCCGCCGATTCGTGTCTGCGGAAGCCGGTTGATAGCCATACAGAGAGCGCAAAATTGAGGAGCCTGCCAAACCTGTTGACCTTCCCCAAACAAACCAGACAAACCAAAGAAACCAGAGAAACTAGGCCAACTAAATTGTCTTGACAAGGGTATGAATTTTGTACACAATAGAGGAATAAGTGAATTTAATAACAAGCTCTGCGGAGTCATGAGGCTTCAGCTTATTCAAATCTTTGGCTTTTGCCATATGGGGGGCACATGAAAAAGGTGATGCAGCAAGGAAACGAAGCAATAGCGAGAGGCGCTTGGGAGGCTGGGGTGAAAGTGGCTACCGCATATCCCGGTACCCCCAGCAGTGAAATCCTGCAGGAGATGACGCAGTACAAGGAAGTCTACGCAGAATGGTCTCCCAACGAAAAGGTGGCTGTTGAAGTGGCAGCGGGCGCCGCAGTAGCCGGTGCGCGAGCCATGGCATCAATGAAGCACGTGGGCTTGAATGTGGCGTCGGACCCGTTCATGACGCTTGCCTACACGGGCATCAAAGGGGGACTTGTCATCATAGTCTGCGACGACCCGTTCGTACACAGCTCGCAGAATGAGCAGGACAGCCGAAACTGGGCGCGTTTTGCCAAGGTTCCCATGTTTGAGCCGGGCGATGCACAGGAGTGTCACGATTTTGTGAAACTCGCCTTTGACGTCAGCGAGAAATTCGACACGCCTGTTCTCATTAGGGGCGAGACAAGAGTCTGCCACGCTGACTCGCCGGTCGTGCTCGGCGAGCGGAAAGAGTCGGCAGTGCCCCTCGGTCTCGATCCGAAGACGGCGCCTAAATACGTGATGGTCCCGGCCAACGTGCGGGTGAGAAGGCCGATCGTTGAACAGAGGATGAAAAAGCTGGAAGCCTTCGCCGACAAATTCAAAGGTAACAAGATGGAGATACATGACAGGAACATCGGGGTCATTACCTCCGGTGCCGCGTATATGTACACCAAAGATGTTTTTCCGAATTACTCTTACTTGAAGCTGGGCATGGTCTGGCCGCTCCCGAAAAAGATGCTGGCCGATTTCTTCAAAAAGGTGAAGAAGGTGATCATCGTTGAGGAATTGGACCCATTCCTGGAGACCGAGATCAAGGCGCTCGGTTACAAGATATGGCACGGCAAGGACCTTGTCCCCACTATGTTTGAGCTTACTCCGGAGATTGTCGAGAAATCGCTCAAGGGAAAGACGTACAAGGCCCCGAAGGTCAGGGTCAAGCCGGAAGACCTGCCCAGGAGACCGCCGAACATGTGCCCCGGCTGTTCACACAGGGCCCTCTTTTACTCGCTTAAGAAGCTGGGCGCATACGTTTTCGGCGACATCGGCTGCTACACTCTCGGCGTGGCACCGCCACTTCAGGCTCTTCACAGCTGTGTCTGCATGGGTGCGAGCATCGGTGAAGCCTTCGGCGCGGGCAAGGCCCTTGGTCAGGAAGGTCTCGGCAAAGTCTGCGCGGTGATAGGCGACTCAACGTTCCTGCACGGAGGCGTCCCACCGCTCATGGACACCGTGTATAACAAAGGTTACTCAACGACGATCATCTGCGACAACAGGATTACCGGCATGACAGGCCTCCAGGAACATCCGGGCACAGGCTACACGGCAGCAGGCGAGCCGGCAAACATGGTCAACTATCCCGACCTCGCCAGGGCTCTCGGTATCAAAAACGTGCGCACTGTGGATCCTTACAATGTTGCCGAAACCATGGAAGTAATCCGGGAGGAGCTGAACAGGGACGAAGCATCGGTAATCGTGACCGAGAATGGCCCCTGCATGCTCCACAGGCGGGAAAAGAGGAAATTCCAGTATCCTTACTACCAGATCGATGTTGAAACGTGCAGGGGATGTAAGGCGTGCCTCGAGATCGGGTGCCCTGCTATAAGCTGGCAGGAAGTGTCAGAAGCAGACTCCATGACGAAGGACGGCAAGAAGCGGAAGGGCGTCGTCTCGATCAATAGATCGGTCTGCCCTGGCTGCGGTCTCTGCCACCAGATCTGTAAGTTTGAAGCCATAGTCCCGGGACAAGCGTGAGGAGGTGCGCGATGAAAACAAATAATAATGTAGTGACCAATGTGTTACTTTCAGGTGTCGGCGGTCAAGGTACCATACTCGCCAGCAATATCCTCACAGAGGTTTTTCTCGGGGCAGGTTATGACGTCAAGAAGAGTGAGGTTCACGGCATGGCCCAGAGGGGTGGGGATGTGACGACCCATTTCAGGTTCGGGAAGAAAGTCTATTCCCCGCTCATCAAGTACGGCGATGTAGATTTCCTCGTTTCTTTTGAGGAGCTCGAAGCCTTAAGGTACATCAACTGGGTAAAGGACGACGGCAAGGTGATCATCAACGAGCAGCAGGTTCTTCCGCCCGCCGTGAACCTCGGGCTGGCTGTCTATCCTCCGAACGTCGAGGAGACCTTCAAAAAATTTTTTAAAGAGAATGTTCATGTGATCAAGGGGCAGGACATCGCGTTGAAGCTTGGCGACGTGCGGGCAGCCAACGTTGTCTTGGTCGGCGCCTTTTCCAACTTTTTCAAGTTCAAGGAAGAAACGTGGATCGAGGCGCTCACAGCCTTGCTCCCGAAAAAGATTCATGAACTGAACATCGCAGCTTTCAAGGAAGGAAGAAAGGCCCTCTAGAGGCCTCTTTCTCTTCTCAGCCTCCACTTCCGGCGCCATGTCCGTCAGAAGGGCAGGGCGCCGGGGACAAGGCGACTCGTATGAAAGTATTTCATCTCAACAATGGTCTGAAGTGTCTGTTCGAGCAGCGAAAGGGGACCGGTGTTGTCGCGATCCAGGTCTGGGTGAAAGTCGGGAGTAAGTATGAAGCAGACGCCCGGGCCGGGATAACCCATTTCATCGAGCATCTTATCTTCAAGGGCACGGGTGAGGCTGGAGGTTACGAGATTGCCCCAAAGATAGAGGCACTCGGAGGTACCATCAATGCTTTCACCTCGTATGACAACACGGTCTATCATATCGTGGTGCCCGAAGATGCCTTTGAAACGGGCCTGAAGCTGCTCGTCGGTTCTGTGAGAAGCCCGCTTTTTCCTGACGAGGAGATTGGGAAAGAGAAACGGGTCATCATCGAAGAGATCAAGATGGGAGAGGATCATCCGCAGCGCAAGCTCTTCAAGGAGCTCTTTTCACTCAGCTACGAGGGCCATCCCTATGGAAGGCCCATCATAGGGTTCGAACAGACGGTAAGCAGTACGGAAAGGCCGGACATCGTGGCCTACTTCAAGGGGCATTATACGATCGACAACATGGTTGTCGTGGTGATAGGCGACTTTGATGAGGCAAAAGGTAGAAAACTGCTCGAAGAGGGTTTTTCGGGAGTCGGCTCGGCGCCAGGCACGGCTCGGTCTACGCAATCTTCTCGATCGGCTACACGCGGTAACACAAAACGGATTGAAAAGGACGTGAGCGAGAGCTACCTCGCGCTTGCCTATGCCGTTCCCTCACTGGTTCATAAAGACATTCCCGCGTTAGACGTGCTCTCAAAGATTCTGGGTGACGGCGACAGTTCTCGTCTACAGGTGACACTGAAACACAAAAAGAGGCTCGTTACTAATGCAGGCACGTACCTCTTTGCTCCGAAGGAAGAAGGTCTCTTCATCATCCTGGCCACGTTCAACGAGACAAACCACGAAGCCATTTTGAAAGGCATAGATACAGAACTGGGGAGGATCTCCAAGGGCTCAATCGAGACCTGGGAGATGGAGAAGGCAAAGAACCTTGTACGTTCGTCTCACATCTACGCGTCGGAAACCGTGCAAGGACGCGCTCAGGAGATAGGATACTACGCCACGATAACGGGCAATCCACGGTTCAGCGACAGGTATTTGAGGGATCTTGGCCGGGTGTCAAAGGCGGATGTGAAGCACGTGGTGAAGACGTATGTAATGGATAAAGAGCGAAACCTGGTTATCCTCGCGCCGAAAGCAAAGCCAAATCCTCACACCATACATTTGAAAAATGGACTTACCTGCGTTCTGAACCGAAACAATGCGAGCCCGAGCGTCTCATTCATGGTCGGGTTCGTTGGCGGCCCCAAGGAAGAGGCGGTCGGCAAGAACGGAAGTTTCAACGTCCTTTCGAGGGTGCTGCTCAAGGGTACCGGCAAGAAAGATGCTCAGACCATAGCCCGCGAGATTGACACGCTTGCAGGCTCGATTGACCCTGTTGCAGGGAAAAACGTGTTTGGTCTGTACGGCACGTTCCTCTCGAAAGACCTGAAGCACGCCGTCTCCTTGTTGAAGGAACTTCTCACTGACACGAAGGTGAAACAGAGCGAGCTCGAGAAAGTCAAAGAGGACGTGCTCTCCGAGATACGGCAGAAGGATGACGAGCCCGTTTCAGTAACCTTCAAGGGAATGTACCGGTTGCTCTATGAAGGCCATCCCTATGGGAAGGATGTGTCAGGCAGGGCCGAAGACGTGATGGAGCTTGCCCGCAAAGAGATTGCCGATCTCTACAAAGCCTATGTAACTCCCGGGTCCGCGGTGCTCGCGATATCAGGGAACATAAACTTGAAGGAAACAGAAAAGCTCGTCGAAAGAATCTTCGCCCGATGGACAGGCGGCGCGCGCACGTTGGAGACGCTCCCGCACACCGCGATGTGTAATGAGCAGGCCGTGATCAGGCAGATTTTTCAGACACATATGATCTTCGCTTTCCTTGGACCTGGAGTGTCCTCCGGGCAAAGATACGCAGTGGAAGTGATGGCCGGCGTTCTTTCCGGTATGGGAGGAAGAATTCACAAGAGGCTAAGAGAGGAACGGCCGTATGCTTACGCTGTTACTTTTTTCAACCAGATGGCCTATGAGACGGGTGCGCTCGGCATCTACATCGGCACAGACCAGAAGCACCTGGCTGACGTGAAGTCGGTTGTCGCGAACGAAATAGAAGAGATTCTTCGGCATGGGTTTTCCGAGGAAGAGATTATCACCGCTCGGCGGTACCTCATCGGAAACCAGCGCACGCGCATGCAGACGAACAGCGCTATAGCTTCCAGTATGTGCCTCGACACCATGTATGGGCTTAAGGCTGATCACTTCAAGCGATGGCCGGCGCTCATCGATAAGGTGACGAAAGAGGACGTTGACCAAGCCGCGCGAAAATATCTCTCGCTTGACAAGATGGTGACAATCCAGGTAGGACCCACGCCAGACAAGCGATAATACCAGAACGATATCTCACGCCCAGTCGCTCCGCTCCTTCGAGGCCGCAGAGTCGCAGAGGCAAGACAAGGCTGGCTCACACAGAGATCGCAGAGTTCAGAGAAGGGGAGAGAAGAAAGGATGATTTTTTGCCCGGAATGGTTGAGAGGACCATTCCGGGCAACCCCCGCCGGCTCCGCCGGAGGGGGTTAGTACCTCCAGTTTCCGGCAACGCCGGATGCGATGCGAAGAATTCTCTCCGAGAATTCAGAGCACGCAGGCACGCACTCTCAATGCATCTGTTCTTCCTCTGTGACTACTCCTCTGGGACTTCTGCGGACTCTAGCGAGTGCAACGAGCGGGCGTGAGACAAGTTCTAGTGGCTCTGTTTTTTC
>Ga0335070_10008618_pt1 | contig 11961 bp, 12 predicted proteins | sample Lox_Sample_13_FD_206722 | JGI IMG/M metagenome (GOLD analysis project Ga0335070, IMG submission 206722) | Soil microbial communities from Loxahatchee National Wildlife Refuge, Florida, United States - Lox_Sample_1.3 | ecosystem: Environmental > Terrestrial > Soil > Wetlands | place: USA...
GATCTCAGTTATTTCAAGCCCCTGGGTAGCAATCAGGGAATGCAGGTGCTTGCTGACGGTACTGTGCGCCTGGCGCGGCACTTCTCCGATCGCATGCAGAAACTATTTGGCGAGCCTCGGCGCCTGCACTCGGAGATTACACAGCGCGACATGGATTTGGCCTACGCGCTGCAGCACCGCTTTGAGGAAATCTTTTTTCATCTCCTCAATCAGTTGCACAAGCGCGTCCCTTGCGATGATCTCGCGATCGCGGGTGGATGTGCGCTGAACAGCGTGGCCAACGGAAAGTTGTTCGACACGACGCCATTCCGTAGCACCTACATTCAGCCCGCTGCCGGAGATGAAGGTTTGGCGATTGGCGCTGCACTTCATACATATCATTCGGTTCTGAAGCAGCCACGGCGTCACGAATTGAAGCAGTCCTACCTCGGCCCGGAATTCTCTGACGAGCGCATTCAGTCGTCGCTCCAGAACGCAGGTCTGCAACACCGTAAGCTCGACCGCCCCTCGCTGCTTGACGCCATTGCGACCCAGATCGCCGCGGGCAACGTCGTCGGTTGGTTTCAGGGACGGATGGAGTGGGGACCACGTGCTTTAGGCAATCGTTCCATCGTGGCGCATCCCGGCCTGCCCAACATGAAAGATGTGCTCAACGCGCGCATCAAGCATCGTGAGTGGTTCCGGCCCTTCGCGCCGTCTATCCTCGCCGACTACCAGCATGAGTACTTCGAGCACGATCATCCGTCGCCGTTCATGCTGCATGTCTACAAGATTCGTCCGGAAAAAAGGAAAGACCTGTGCGCAGTGAACCACGTCGATGACACTGGACGATTGCAGACCGTCACTCGGGAAGAGAATTCGCTGTACTACGAGCTAATCTCGGCATTTCACCGCAAGACGGGCATTCCAGTCATCCTGAATACCAGCTTCAATGAAAATGAACCGATAGTGTGTACTCCGGAGGAAGCGATCGACTGCTTCCAGCGCACTCGCATGGACGTACTGGCCATCGGATCTTTTATGGCCGTGAAGCCGGGAAGGGAACAGGAAGAATCGCTGGCCGCCTCCTCTGCGCGAAAAGACGTCTAGGCATGTTCGTTAGTGCACGAGAAATGCAGTTGCAGCGGTGAGAATGCCGACTGCGCCGAATAAGATGCCCAGCCACCAGAATAGCCTTCGCCCCGAAAGCAAGGTGATGGAAGTGATCACCAGGCCGATTTCCAGGAATACTTCTGCCAGATCAAAACGGTCGGCGCGCTTCCGCTCGTGCCCAACCTCGGCCTCGAGTTCTCGCGCCTTGTCTTCAATTTCTTTCTGCTCGTCTTTGTAGCGGGCAGCTTCTTGCGCGTATTTATCACGGAGTTTTGCGAATGCCGCGGCATCTGGTGCCGACTGAAGGGAGGTCGTATCTACGAAAATCTCGTCCTGGTGCCGGCGGATATTCTTGGCCTGGTAGAACGCCCACTGGTCGCTGGCCGTCGCTTGTAAAACCACTTCTTCCGTATGTGATCTGTGTCCGAGGAGCGACACTACGGCCACCAAAACGGCCAGCACTGCCATGGTCAACGATACTGGCGCCAATGTCGGATCGTGCTTGGCATGTTCCGCGTGTTCCTGTAATTCGCTGAGTTCCTCTGACATTTACTCCCCCATTACTTTCACAATCACGCGCTTGTCGCGCTGCCCATCAAACTCGGCATAGAAAATTCGCTGCCACGTCCCCAAATCGAGCTTGCCCGCCGTAATCGGCACGATTGCCTCGTGGTGAATCAGCAAGGCCTTCAAGTGCGAGTCGCCATTATCTTCCCCGGTTTCGTGATGCTTGTAATTCTTCTTGAACGGCGCAAGATGCTCCAGCCATTGATCAATGTCCTCGATCAATCCGCTCTCGTTGTCGTTGACGTACACCCCGGCCGTAATGTGCATCGCCGATACTAACACCATGCCCTCTTTCACCCCGCTTTTGCGGACGATTTCCTCGACCTGCGGCGTGACGTGGACATAGGCGCGGTGGGTCTTGGTGTGAAACTTCAGGTATTCAGTAAGAGTCTTCATCTCAAATCCAAAGTTGTTGCTTGGACGACTACCGGAGAATATTTGCTAGTTTGCCGCTGGCGATCATGTCGGCGATGCGAGCAAAATCCTGATACATTACGCGATCCTTCTCCATGGTTGGGCACACTGAGCGAATCGCGGCCTGCGCCGTCTGACCCAGCTTCGAACTCTTCAGCGGCGCGAGGAAGTCGAGTGCCTGGGCCACGGCCATCGCCTCAATGGCCAACACATTGCGCGTGTTGTCGACAACGCGACGCAGTTTAGTTGCCGCTGTCATTCCCATCGAAACGTAATCCTCTTTATTCCCCGAGGTCGTAATCGAATCCACCGACGCTGGATGCGAGAGTACTTTATTTTCGCTGACCAACGCTGCCGCGGTAACTTGCGGCATCATGAAACCGGAGTTCAATCCGGCACCCGGTGCGAGGAAGGGAGGAAGGCCTTCGCTCAGCGCGGGATTAACGAGACGCTCGATGCGGCGCTCGCTGATGCCTGCCAGGGCACTTAGTGCTATCGCGAGAAAATCTAGCGCGAAGGCCAGAGGCTCGCCGTGGAAATTGCCGCCAGAGATGATGTCGCCCGCGGCGTTCTTCGGATCGGTAATGAAAACCAGTGGATTATCGACTGCGGAGTTCGCTTCGGTCTCGAACACTTCGCGGCAGTGGGCCAGGGTGTCACGAACCGCGCCGTGAACTTGCGGGATGCAGCGCAGGGAATAAGCGTCTTGTACGCGGCCGCACTGGCGATGGGATTCACGAATCTCGCTGCCGGCGAGCATGCGGCGCAGATTGGCGGCGGTCTTGATTTGGCCACTGTGCGGGCGTGCCTGGTGAATGCGTTCGTCGAAGGCCGCGTCCGTCCCTTTCAGGGCGTCGCAACACAGTCCTCCGAGCACGTCCGCGGAGTCGACGAGGGTCTCCGCCGCGAGCAGTGCCAGCGATCCGATCGCCAGCATTGCCTGAGTGCCGTTGATGAGGGAGATCGTTTCCTTCGACTCCAGGATGATCGGCTGAACCTGAGCACGCTTCAGCGCATCCGCGCTGGGGATACGAGCGGCCTTGTCATCGACGCATTCGCCTTCGCCGATCAAAGCCAGGGCAAGATGAGCCAATGGCGCCAGGTCTCCGCTGGCGCCCACGCTTCCTTGCGACGGAACGAATGGCGTCACTCCGCGGTTCAACATCTCGCACAGCGTGTCGATCACCACAGCACGAACGCCGGAATGGCCCTTAGCCAGCGAGTTTGCTCGAAGCAGCATCATGGCGCGTGTTTCAGCGACCGGAAGAGGTTCACCGACTCCGACCGCGTGAGATCGCACAATGTTCACTTGCAATTCGCGAATCTGGTCGCCCGCGATACGAACGTCGCTCAATTTGCCCACACCCGTCGTGATGGCGTAGGCCACCTTATTACTGGCCGCGATTTCGTCCACAACCGTGCGCGCCAGGTTCACGGTCTCGCGGGCATCGGGCGCAAGCAGGACCGCGCGTCTTCCTACCGCCACTTCGTGAACCGCTTCGAGCGTGAGGTCATTCCCGTTGATGTGCAGTGCGTTCAAGAAGGTTCCTTTGACTGGTTGCTACTTCCCCATGGCAACACGGAAAGCTGTCAGATACTTTTCCGGCAAAGCTGCAATCTTCATGTTGGCATCGGTGACGATGTGAGTGGTCTCGCCTTCCGCCAGCAGCGTGCCGTTCCCGGCGCGGGTGAGTTCATAACTGAAGATCACCACCGATTCGCGCACACTCTTGAGTCGAGTGCGGACAATAATCTCTTCGTCGTAATAGACCGGAGCGCGATACCGGCATTTCACTTCGGCGACCGCAATATAGCGGCCATCCTCGCGCTCCATGTCCCGATAAGAAAATCCCATCGAGCGCATGAGTTCAACGCGCCCGACTTCAAACCAGATCAGGTGATTGGAGTGGTAGACGACTCCCATCTGATCGGTCTCCGCGTAACGCACGCGCAATCGCGTTTCGTTATAAGTGTGCTGATTGTTGGAGGTCATTTGCCCGTCCACACGGGTCTGCGTTTCTCGAGGAATGAAGAGATGCCTTCCCGGAAATCAGCGGTTGAACGGATCGCAGCATTTTCACGGACGGCCGCCTCGATTTGAGCGTCAATCTCAGCCTTTGCATGGTCCGTCAGCAGTTGCTTGGTTGCCCGCAGTGATGCCGGACTGTTTTCCATTAGCAGCTTGGCCAAGGTGTGCGCGCTGGGCAGCAGTTCCTCTGGGCCGACGATCTCGTTGATCAAGCCCAGTCGCAAGGCTTCTTCGGAGGCGAACAGACGTCCGGTGAGCAGAAGATCGCGAGCCTGTTTTTCTCCTACCTGTCGCAGCAGAAACGTGGAAACGATGGCCGGAACAAACCCGATGCGCACTTCCGTATATCCAAACTTCGCCTCGGGAACGGCCAGAGTGAAATCGCAAAGCAGGGCCAGCCCGGTTCCACCGGCGATCGCGGCCCCGTTGACGGCAGCGATCGTTACCTTCGGGAACTCGTACAGCGAGCGGAACAACTGGACCATCTTGCGCGAGTCCTCGAGGTTTTGCTCCGGCGTTCGGCCGAGCAGAGACTTCAAGTTGTCCAGGTCCATCCCTGAGCAAAAGGCCTTGCCCGAACCGGTAATGATCAGGATGATCGCATCCGATTTCGCGACTTCATCGAGCCCTCGAAGCAAGTCTTCGATGAGAGCGAAGCTGATTGCGTTCCGCTTTTCCGGACGGTTCAGCGTGATCGTGGCGACCTGGCCATCGTATTCAACTTCGATCGTGTCGTAGTTCATGAAAGTAGGAATGATCGGACGGCATCGACTGGGAGCGAGCCTGCTTAGTCTGCTGCGTGCGAATCCGCAAACTTCGCACTGATTCCGCCCGTCGCTCGCAATAGCGTGTCGAGCGGCTTCAGCGACGGCAGTTGCGCGCCACGCCCCCGCAGCGCCTCAATCACCTTCTCCGTGGGGATATTACCAACCAAAGCATCCTGAGCGAAAGGACATCCACCTAAACCGCCGATTGCGGAATCGAAACGCCGGCAACCAGCGTCGTACGCGGCCAGAACCTTCTCGACTGCCTGTTCCGGTCGGCTGTGCAGGTGTACCCCAATTTCCAGATAGTCATATCTCCCGCACACGGCGCTCACGATTTCGCTGATCTGCTGCGGGCTGGCCATGCCGACGGTATCGGCCAGCGAGATCATATGCAGGTCCTCGGCCTCCAGAAGTTCGATGGCATCGACGACTTCCGCGACGCTCCACGAATCTCCGTAGGGATTGCCGAATGCCATGGAAATATAGACGACGACATCGAGCCGGGCATCGATCGCCCTGTTCTGGATTTTCTCCAGCTCTTCCAGCGCAGCCTCGGCGGACTGATTTTGATTCTTGCGCAGAAAAGTCTCCGAGACGGAGTAGGGAAAGCCCAGCGTCGATACGGCGTTCGTTTCGATAGCGCGTTGTGCACCCTTTTCGTTGACGGTGATGGCGATAATCTCGACGTCGTCCGGTGGGTCGAGTTCTTTCAAGACCTCCTCGGAATCTGCCATCTGGGGAACGGCATTGGGCGAGACGAACGAAACGGCGTCGATGTGTTTGAATCCCGCGCTGATCAAGGCTTTCAGGTAGTCGACTTTCAGGTCGGCTGGGATCATCCCTTTCATCCCTTGCCAGGCATCGCGGGGGCATTCGATTAATTTGACGGTGTCAGGCACGTTTTCTTTCATCACGGAGACACGGAGACACGGCTTTGGATCGCCACCTACGTTTGCAACACACCTACCTTAAATTCCGGTACATCAGGATTTAGAGCTGCAGCTTCCAGGGCTTCGGTGATCGCTTCGCGCGTTTCGATCGGATCGATAATCTTGTCGATCCACAACCGCGCTGCTCCGTAACGTGGATCGGTCTGCTCGTCATACGTTCGCTTCACCGATTCATACAGTTCCTTGCGTTCTTCTTCGCTCAGCTTCTTGCCGCCGCGTTCCAGTTGCTTCACCTTGATCTCGACCAGGGTTCCCGCGGCAGAATCTCCACTCATCACGGCGTAACGAGCCGTCGGCCAGGCAAAGACGAATCGCGGATCGTATGCTTTACCGCACATGGCGTAATGTCCGGCGCCGAATGATCCACCCACAATCACCGTGATCTTCGGAACGACAGAATTTGAAACCGCGTTTACCATTTTTGCGCCCGCTTTGATGATGCCGCTCCATTCTGCATCGCGGCCAACCATGAACCCGTTGACATCGTGGAAGAAGATCAGCGGGATCAGGTTCTGATTGCAGTCCATAATAAAGCGGGCGGCCTTTTCGGCCGATTCGGTATAAATGACGCCGCCAAACTCAACGCGCTTGTGCCCTTCATGGTCGGTCTGCTGCGCATGCAGCTTCTGATTGGCGACGATGCCGACGGCAAATCCGCCGATGCGCCCATAGCCGCAGATCAGTGTCTTCCCGTATTCCGGCTTGTATTCATCGAAGCGGCTGCCGTCGAGCACACGAGCCAGAATTTCTTTCATGTCATACGGCCGCGCCGGCGAGGAATCGTAAATTCCGTAAATCTCTTCTGCCGCAAACTCGGGCGCAATCGGCTTCTTGCGATCCCACGGGGAGAGCCGGCGATAGCCCCACTTCTCGACGATCGACCGGATGCGATCAATGCAGGCTGCGTCGTTGGGCTCGCGGAAGTCCACCGTTCCGCTGATCGCCGAATGCATGGCGGCTCCGCCAAGTTCGTCCGCCGAAACTTTCTGCCCGATGGCTGCCTGAACCAAGGCTGGTCCCGCGAGAAATAGTCCGCTGCCGTCAGTCATCAGGACGTGATCGCACATGACGGGGAGGTATCCGCCGCCGGCTACGCACATGCCCATAATCGCGGCGATCTGGGGAATGCCCATGGCCGACATCACCGCGTTGTTGCGGAACACGCGGCCAAAGTCGTCGGTATCGGGGAACACGTCTTCCTGAAGCGGCAGGAATACGCCCGCAGAGTCGACTAGGTAAATGGTCGGAATCCGATTCTCGATGGCAATGTTCTGCGCCCGAATGACCTTCTTCGAGGTCATCGGGAAAAAGGCACCGGCTTTTACGGTGGCGTCGTTGGCGATGATCATCACCATGCGCGTGTGGATACGCGCCAGGCCCGTAATCACGCCCGCAGCAGGCGCGCCACCCCACTCTTCGTACATGCCGAAGGCGGTATACAACCCGAGCTCGAAAAACGAATCGGGGTCGACGAGTTTTGCGATGCGTTCGCGTGCGGTGAGCCGCCCTTTGGAGTGCTGGCTGTCAATCGCCCTGGCGCCGCCACCTTCGCATATCTTTTCGCCTTCGTTGCGCACCTGCGACATCAGGTCGGCAACGAAGCGCATATTCGCCTCAAAGCGGGCTGAGGTGGGATCAATCTTGCTCGTCAGCACATTGGCCGGTGCGGACGAGGTTGCGGTCAGAGTTTCGTTGCGCTCAGCCATAAGGAAAGTCCCGACGCGAACTTTTTACGGTATAACACGCGGGCAGAAACGCGCAATGCGGAGAAATCTGCAACCGTCACCGAGTCGTTCGCGAGAACTGGATACGACGAATCGCCTCCGCGACAGGGTCTTCAGCGATGCCGTCGATCAAGCCGATGTGCAGAGCGTGGGCGGCACTGACTTTCTCCGCTCCGACGAACATTTCCAGGGCTCGTCCCTTGCCGATCAATCGCGGCAGGCGCTGAGTTCCGCCCCAGCCGGTGATCAGACCCAATGCCGCGCCTCGATGCCCGAAAATCGTATGAGGTGCGGCGATGCGATAATCGCACGCCAAAGCCAAGTCCAGCCCGCCGCCCATGCAAAATCCGCGAATGCACGCATAAACGGGCGAGGGATACCGGTCGATTGCATTCATCAGGGCCTGGCCCATCTTGGCGAAAGAAAATGCTTCAGGCCCGTTGAGTTGCGCGATCTCATTCAGGTCGGCGCCCGCGGAAAAGATTGGGTCGCCCGCGATGATCAGCGGGGAAACACCGCGGGCGGCCAGTCCTGCGACCTCGCGATGCAGCGCGACCACCTTCGCGTGCGTCAGGCGATTCATGCCATCGGCGGAGGACAGATTGAGATACGTGAGCCCGGATTCACAGCGAATCTCGAAGCCGTCTGGATGGGACATGAGATCGCTTGGTTAGCTTCGGGAAATCCAATCGGTCAGGCGACAGCCGTCTTCTTCCAATAGGAAGGTTCCAACGCCGAAGCACTCTCCGACGATGCGTTGGGTTTCGGGATCGCGCACCGCCCGCGTGATCCATTGCTGCCCGACCCGATATTGTGCGGCGGTAAACCACTTCTGCGGCAGGACTTCCACGAGTCCGGCCTGGAAATAGAAAACGAACAGGGCAAACGCGGGATCGTCGTTCGACAGCGCTTTGTAACTTGTGGGGACGATGAGTTCATCAACCGAGCGCAGTGACTCGGGAACCGTGATCTTGTGGGTGCCCGGTTCAAGTGTGAGAGGCACTTCGAAATCCGCGATGGGAGCGGTGACCGCGTATATCCGGTCCGAAGATTGCTTGAACCATCCGGCCACCTCCGCTAGGTCGAACGCTTTCTGCTGATCGGGATCAAAACACGTGACGCGGATGCTGCGGCCCTCGGGACACCAGATGCCGAGATGATTCGGATTGACGAGGAAGGGACGGCAATAGGTGTTCAGTGCCAGACGCGCCTGGTCCCTTTGTTGTTCGAGCGATAGCGTGACCAGATGCGCGATCGGGCCCTGCTCGCCGTGATGCGTCCAGACGAAACTCTGTCCGGACTGGGAACGGGAAGACGGGAAAGTTTGCCAATACCACGGAGCCGGCCCGACGGTTTGGGCAAGAAGGTCGCGTGCGCGCGACGCGGAAATCTCAGCCATCATCCGACTGCCGGAACGCCCGGACCTTTCACATTGGCGCGAATGAATTGCACGATGTGGTCCATCGCGGTGCCGGGCTGGAAAATGGCGGCGACTCCTATGTTCTTGAGTCCGGTAACGTCTTGATCGGGGATAATGCCGCCCACCAGCACGACCACATCATCCATCTTGTTCTGCTTGAGCAGGTCCATGACGCGCGGAACGATGGCATTGTGCGCGCCCGACAGAATCGAGAGACCGATCACCTGCACATCCTCTTGCAGCGCGGCGTTGACGATCATTTCGGGAGTCTGACGTAGTCCGGTGTAGATCACTTCCATGCCGGCGTCGCGCAACGCACGCGCAATGACCTTGGCGCCGCGATCATGCCCGTCGAGTCCGGGTTTGGCTACCAGCACGCGAATTTTCGGGTCCGTGGCCATGGTGGACATTATATGCCTTGCGTTAGTGAGTCTCGGTGAGAGGCGTCACTTGCCAACGGTCTTGAGGTCGAGACTGCGCCACAAATACCAGCAGGCAATGCTGCGATATGGCGACCAGGCGCGGGCGATCTTTTCCATATCTTTCGGCTTCGGCATTTTGCGCTTGCCATACGCCTTCTTGATCGCGGCCTGCACGCCATAATCGCCAGTAGGAAGCACATCAGGGCGCTTCAAGGTGAACATCAGGAACATCTGCGCGGTCCACACCCCGACGCCTTTGACCTGCGTCAAATGTTTGATCACTTCGTCGTCAGGCAGCTCAATCAACCTGCTGAAGTCGAGCAACCCAGCGCGCGTCTTTGCGGCCAGGTCTTTCACGTATGCGGATTTCTGTTTCGAGAGGCCCACCCCGCGCAACTGCTCGTCGCTGAGTTTGAGAATGCCTTCGGGCGTGACGGGATCGCCGGCGAGGTCAGTGAATCGCTTGAAGATTGTGACCGCGGCCTTGCCATTGAGCTGTTGATAGATGATCGCCTCAGCCAGGCTGTGGAATTCGGGCGGGCCATATTCCATGCGGCATGGCCCGACCCGTTCGATGATCGCGGCGAGCACCGGATCGCATTTCTTGAGGTGATTGACGGCCTTTCGCATGGTATCTACATCTACCACAAATCTCGGCAAAGGGCGAATACAAAGCGAATCTAGCCGCCAGATTCCCGACCTGCGGCTAGCGCTTGATGGCGATGGCCGTCACTTCGTAGTGGCCGTTCCGCAGCAATTTATCGGTACCAACGAAGGCGCGCGCGGGATAGTTACCGTGGAAGTATCCTTTGTAAACGCCGTTGAACGTGTCGTAGAGCTTCAGGTCTGTGCAGAAAATCTGCACCGAGACGACGTCGTCCATCGTCATGCCGGCACCTTCCACGGTGGTCTTGATGCCGTCCATTACAAGGTGCGCTTCCTGTTCGGCATCGGCTGGGGCCTGTCCGGTTTTTGGATCGAGGCCGATGTGTCCGGCGACGTAAAGCGTGTTGCCGACCAATACGCCGTCACTGAAGGGCAGAGCCTTGGCGTCGGCGGGTCTGGGATCGCTGATGTACTTGCGACTCTGGGCGCTAGCACCGACACACAACATCAAGAACATCGATATAGCGATCATTCGTATTCTCATAGGAACCTCTTTGATTTGAATTGAAATCGTTCTTACTGCACGAAGACTGTCAGCAACTCAACTCGCCCCACGCCTCTGCGCTGTTGACGGCGGATGGGCTAATAATGTCGTTTAAGCGGCGCGGTGCTCACCCAAGCGGAAGTTTTCGATGAGATGTTCCGACGTTCGCAGCGTGAAGGCGAGGATGCTGATCGTCGTCGTCTTATCGGTGCAATTCAGAAAGACGCTGGCATCGCAAACATACAGATTGGGGACGTCGTGCGCCTGCCCGAACCGATTCGTGACAAACTTTTTCGGATCATTTCCCATGCGGCAGGTTCCGGTTTCGTGCAGGCTCCAGCCGGGCATTTCGGGCTCCTCGGACGAGCCTTCGAACTCTGCCCCGGCTGCGTGCATCACTTGCTCGCAGACCTGCTTCGAGTGCTCCCACATTTTGAGTACGTTTTCGTCCCAATCGAAATGAACGCGCGCCACGGGAATGCCGTACGGATCTTTCACTTCAGGGTCGAGGTCGACAAAGTTGGAATCACTGCGCAGTGACGGAGCCTGGATGCCGAAGCTTACCGGCGTGGGGTAGCGTCGCTTGATTTCGCGTTTAAAAGACGAGCCGAACCCGTCGAGACTGTTCGCATGATACGGAAATTCACCACACCCGCCGTCAGGATAAATGGAGTATCCGCGGATGAATTTTTCCTCGTGCGGATCTTTCAGGTTTTGCCAGCGCGGCATCCACGCGATCGTCGAGTCGGCAACGTGATCGGGAAAACTCGGCTGCCCCAACAACTGTGGCAAATAACCATGCGCCGATTCTCCGTACAAATGGTCGCAAAGATTCTTTCCCACCTGCCCGCTGGAATTAGCGATTCCGTTGGGCCAGTGGCGCGACTTCGAATTCAGCAGGATTTTCGAGGACTCGATGCATCCGGCGGCTACCACCACGGCTTTAGCAAAGACTTCCACTTCCTGCTTCGTCTTGCGATCGATGTAGGCCACACCGGTTGCGTGTCCGTTTTCATTCACGAGAACGTTCTTCGCTAGCGCGTCGGTGCGTAGTTCGAGATTCTTCGTTGCCTCGGCCTTCGGGAGCAGAAAGTACGGAGATGAGAAAAACGCGCCGACATCGCATCCTGTAGTGCATTCACCACAGAAATGGCAGGCGGGATGCCCCTCATGCTCCCGCGTAAGCTGCGCGCAACGGTCAGGCAGATACGGTATGCCGACTTTCTTGCAGCCGGCTTCCAGAATGTAATCGAGGCAGCGGAAGTTGAAAGGCGGCAGATACGATCCATCCGGATTGCTCGGCCGGTTCTGCACCGTGCTGGCCACCCCGATCATCTTTTCGACGCGGGTATAAAACGGATCGATCTCGGCATAGGAGATCGGCCAATCCTCGTCATAGCCGTCGAGCGAGGCGGCCTTGAAATCA
>Ga0335070_10008619_pt1 | contig 11960 bp, 10 predicted proteins | sample Lox_Sample_13_FD_206722 | JGI IMG/M metagenome (GOLD analysis project Ga0335070, IMG submission 206722) | Soil microbial communities from Loxahatchee National Wildlife Refuge, Florida, United States - Lox_Sample_1.3 | ecosystem: Environmental > Terrestrial > Soil > Wetlands | place: USA...
ATTCGCGGTCACTTCGCTGATGTTGTCGACGAGGGAGATGAGGAGTAGAGCGCGCCGGGAGAAATCTCAGGCCAACGTTAGTCTCCGGCAGCCTCAACCGGCGCCAACTCTTCGCAAAGTTTCCTGGCCTTAACCTTAGCGCTGGTCACGAGGATCACCGACAGTACAACGATGGCGCTCCCCATCACAATGTACTGGTCGACCTTCTCATGCAGAATGAGCCAGCCAAGGAACACCGCGACCACGGGATTAACGTAGGCGTAGGTAGAGACTTTCGAGGTCGGCACATGCTCCAACAGCCATATGTAGGCTGTGTATCCGATCCATGAGCCGCACACCACGAGATATCCCACGGCGGCCAGACTCTTCGGAGCCCAGGTAGCATGCTGCAAGTCTCCGTTGAATAGCGCGAAGGCAAAATTCCCCACGCCCGCCGCCGTGACCTGCCACGCGGTGGCGCCGAACACATCCATGCCCGACTGCCATTTCTTCGACAGCACCGAACCCAGAGCCCAACTGAATGATCCGCCGATCAAGCTGAGAGAAGCAAGAAGCTCCTTCCGTCCGAGGCTACCTGCCTGCAGATCCGGCCACACGAGGACGAATAAACCGACGATTCCAAGCGCCAGCCCCGCCTTACCTCGCCCTGAAATGTGATGATCGCCTAACAAAAGCGAGTCCAGCACCAGAAACCACAAGGGAGTGCTGGCGAGAATCAATGCCGAGAGCCCCGATGAAACCGTGAGCTCTGCGTACGAGAGTGTCAGATTCCCGCCCATCAGGAGAAGTAATCCGACAACGGCCGACAACGCGATCTGCCGCGCCGAGTAGATGACCCGATGCCCGGTGGCCACGCACACCGCCAGCATTACCACTCCGGCGACGGTGAACCGCAACCCACACATCAGCGCCGGAGGAATTGTCTGCACCGCGACGTCGATTCCCAGGTAGGTCGAGCCCCAGAACAGATACACCAGTCCAAAGGCGAGAATCACCATCCAGCGTTTTGGGCGCTCTGGAGTCTGCATGAATATTGGAGTCCAAGGGAGCTTACAGCCTATCAGAGTACAACAGCAGCCACTTGGATTCGAAAAAGTAGCGGTGGGTGGCTAACGCCAGAGCGCGCTCAGTTACCTACGTGCGGGTCAGTGATCAGGAATGACTGCCTTAGTTTAGCTTGCCGTACTCCGCACGAGCCGCCCTCAACAGCGGCACATCCGCATCCGCTTCTTTCCACAGCGCAAACAAGTCCTGATAGGCCGTGCGCGCCTTTGCCGTGTCGCCCTGCATTGCGTACGCTCGTGCCAGATGCAACTGCGCTAACGGATACTCGATGGACCAACTGATCGCTCCGCGGTGGTCGAGAATCCTCTGAAACTCGGCTGCTGCCTTCGTCCCGTCGTGCAGTTTCAAATATGCCAGCCCGCGGACAAATGCTGGAAGAGGGCCGATAGAGCGTGGTCCGGTTCCGAACTCGTAATTGCGCAATGTTTCCAGCGTGCTGATGGCCTCGGCTGTCTTATTTTCCGTTAGTTGCTGCATGGCGCGGACACCAGGCGCGGCCATCGCTTGGATAAAATGATTGTCGGGTGCGTCCCGGATGGCGCTTTCCAGCAGCGTCGTCGATTTTGCTATATCGCCAGCCGCCGCATATGCCTGGGCCGCTGACCAGCGCGTGTCCGGATCGCCAGACATGGCAACAGCCTGTGCCGCGTTCTGTCTGGCCTCGGTCAGATATCCCAGTTCCGCTTCATCATAAGCTTCGAGCGTCAAGAGTTGCGCCGCGAGTTCCTTTGCTCCGTTCGACATCATCGTCTGACTTGCTTGCTGCCACAAATCATGCGAGATCTTCACTTTTCCCAAGTAGGTGTTCCAGGCTGCGTTGAAGAACATGGCGAAGGGTAATTGCGATGTTCCCTTAGCACGGTCGAGCTCGCGTTGGACTGCGACGTAATCGCGGCGATGGTAGTCCAAGTCGATCAGAACCGCGTAAGTCCCAGCGCTTTCCGCATTCTTACTGCGCGCCTCTTCGACCATACTGCGAGCTTCATCGAAGCGATTCAGGGCTAGATAGGCGCTCGCCATGTTGTCGTAGGCGTAGCTGTCCTGCGGATCCAACCGATGCCCCTCGCTGGCGAACTCCAAAGCTTTTTCATGCTGACCCAGAGCCAAGGAGGCCAGCGCGGCGTTGTCGTAAGGAACAGTGTCGCGAGGATAGGTTTGCATCCAGCGGCTATAAACCGCGATCGCCTTTTCCAGGTCGTTCGCCACCTCATCGTAGTAGTGGGCTTCAATGTAGAGTCGCTCGCGCTCGCTGGCCCGGTCTCGAAGTTCATAGGCCTTCCTCAGCGCTGAGGTTCCTTCGGAATTCCGACCCAGGTTGATGTTAGATACTCCCAGGGTGGCATAAGCCATGGCGAAGTTGGGATCGAGTTCCAGCGCCTTGTTCAGGTAGGGAATAGCCGCGTCGTCCCGCATTTTTTGGTGTTCGCCCTGTCCTTGAGTGAAGGCTTGCAGTGCTTCCAAAGACGAGGTCGTGGCCTGCTCGAGTGGCTTGGCAAATTGTTGCACCGATGCCAGCGACTCTCCCATCTTCTGCCGCAGGCTGGACGCGGCCTTATCTAACGATTTCAGTACCTGCTCTTTGCTGTCGACCTCGACCTGCTCGCGCGCGAGAGCATCGCCGGTCGTCCCATTCAGAGCGGAGAGCGTGATGACATAGTGATTGCCCAGTCCGGCGATCGATCCCGTCAAAAGTGCCCTGATGCCTTGCCTCTGGCAAATCTCACGCGCGACATCGTTCGTGATGCGCTCATCCCCGGGGCGTCCCATCAGGCGCAAGGAATCATGAATCTTGGAATCGGGAACTATGTTCAGATAAGGGGATTGCTCCAGCTGCACGGCCAGGGCTTGCTTCAGCGTGCCGTCGAAAACCCCATCGCCCGTCGTATTGACGAAATCTGCCAGTAGCACGCTATCCTTCTCGCCCAGCTTTGCTGAAGATTTCGTTCGCAGATAGATGGCCAGTCCAATGAGCACGACCAGCAGTCCGGCCGCGATCGGCAAGATCGTTTGCCACATCTTTCGTGATGGGGCTACCTGACTGATGGATGGAGTTGAGGCTGCCAGTGGCTGCGAAGGAGTCGAAGCCTGCGCCGGCATCACGGGAATCGTGGGTGACTTCGCGGGCGGCGCTTCCGTGACCGCCGGGATCGATCCTGAACTCTGGACAATGGCGCGTCCGCTATCGGTGTCCCGCTTCAGGCGCTGCAGGTCTGCGCGAATGTCGGCCGCGCTCTGGTAGCGGAGGTTCCTGTCCTTCTCCAGCGCCTTGTTGATGATGTCTTCCAGTTTGGGCGGCAGATCCGCGTTCAGGCGGATCGGCGAAACTGGGGCACGATTCAGAATTGCGTCAAAGATCAGCGCCGAAGTGTCTCCACGGAACGGGAGCGCGCCGGTTGCCATTTCATAGAGCACCACGCCGAAGGAAAACAGATCGGTGCGGCCGTCGAGTTCCTTACCCTTGGCTTGTTCCGGAGACATATACGCGACAGTGCCCAGAGTGGAACCGGGGGAAGTCAGATGTTCTTCGACCACAACGGTGGAGGGGGCAGTCACATCGGCAATCTGGGCTGAATCGCGCGATCCTCCTTTCACCTTCGCCAGCCCGAAATCCAGAATCTTCGCGTGCCCGCGCTTCGTGACGAAGATGTTTGCCGGCTTGATGTCGCGGTGCACGATTCCTCCGGCGTGCGCGGCATCCAGCGCATCGCCAATTTCCACACCCAGCGACAGAATTGTCTCCAACTCCATGGGATGTCCTGCAATCAGGTGCTTCAGCGTGGCGCCATCGAGGAATTCCATAACGAGGAAGGTCTTGCTGTCTTCCTCGCCGATGTCGTAAATCGTGCAGATGTTCGGATGATTCAATGCCGATGCGGCTTTGGCCTCGCGCCGGAAACGCTCGAGGGATTGCCGGTCTTGCGCCAGTTCGTCAGGCAGAAACTTCAGCGCAACAAATCGCCCCAGACGGGTGTCTTCGGCCTTATAGACGACACCCATGCCTCCGCCGCCAAGCTTTTCGACAATGCGGTAATGTGAGATGGTCTGCTCGAGCAAAAGAGTCCCCGGACCTGCGGTGACGCCATGCTAAGGCCGTGCAAGCGGGAAGTCAAAAGAGCAATTCTGGGATCACACGAGTTGTGCCCTGTAACCAGCTCCGAGAGAGTCCTCGACTGGCCGTGCATTCCAAAAATCCGATTGCAGTCTGAGATAATCCTACGTTGTCCCTACACATCCGGGAGGCCTATTGAAGGTACTGCTGCTGGAAAACATCAGCGCGGTGGCCGTGGAGCAGTTCCGCGCGGCCGGATATGAAGTGGAATCGCACAAGCCTGCGCTCGATGAGCAAGAACTCGTATCCAGAATCCGCGAGGCTGCGATCCTCGGCGTGCGCTCGAAGACTCCCGTTTCGCGTGCTGTAATCGATGCTGGCAGCAACCTCATAGCAGTCGGCGCGTTCTGCATCGGTATTGACAAGATCGATCGCGCAGCGGCGAATGAGCGCGGTACCGCGGTCTTCAACGACCCTCACTCGAACTCCCGATCGGTTGCCGAGTTGGCCATCGGAGAAATCATCCTGCTGCTGCGGCGCATATTTCAGGCCTCTTCGGATATGCATCGCGGAATGTGGAACAAGTCTGCCGCGGGTGCACACGAGGTACGTGGGCTTACGCTGGGAATCGTCGGATACGGCAAAATCGGATCACAGCTTTCAGACTTGGCTGAGGCGATGGGCATGCGAGTGATTTTCAATGACACTTCGCACGTGCTCGCGCGCGGCAATGCGCGTGCGGTGAGCTTCCGCGAACTGCTCGAGACCGCCGACGTAGTCACGCTTCATGTAGATGGCAAGCCGCAGAACCAGAACTTGTTCGGTGCACAAGAGTTCGCCGCGATGAAGAATGGCGCCTGTTTCCTCAACCTGAGCCGCGGGTTCGTGGTGGATCATGACGCTCTGGCCGTCTGCCTGAAATCCGGCAAAATTGCCGGCGCGGCGATCGACGTGTTCCCCAAAGAGCCAGAGAGTGGTGCGGGATTCGCGAGTGTGCTGCAAGGGCTACCCAACGTAATCCTGACGCCGCACATCGGTGGGTCCACAGAGGAAGCGCAGCAGAATATCGGCCAGTTTGTATCGTCAAAGCTGATCAACTATGTGCGCACGGGCGACTCCACGCTCAGTGTGAATCTGCCGAATTGCCATCTGGAGTATGAAGAAGGATCGTACCGGCTGATGCACATCCACCACAACGTGCCGGGCATTCTGCGCGCGATCAACGATATCCTCGCTGACCGCGCCATTAACATCGAGCGTCAGGTCCTCGACACGCGAGGCACACTTGGATACGCGATTTATGACATCAACCGCCCTTGCGATGCGGAGTTGATATCACTGTTGCGTGCCGTGCCGCATACCATTACAGTGCGGGCGGCAGGCTGTTGATTGTGTAGCCACGGACGCCTCGTCTGTGGCCACAAGTGCAGAGGGAGAATCCATGCGTGGACTGAAAGACAAACGAGTATTGATCACTGGAGGTGCATCGGGCATCGGTGCGGCTACTGCGGCCCGCTTCCTGGAAGAAGGCTCCCGTGTATGTGTCGTGGATCGGGACGAAAAAGCGTGCGGGCGCATCAAGCAGGAACTTCACTCGCTCGGTGAAGCCATCATCGCTGATGTAATCGATCTGATGCAGGTGGAGGCTGCGTTTGCCGAGGCAATCCGTTTGATGGACGGCGTTGATGTACTGATCAACAATGCCGGTATCAGCATCCGCCATAAGTTTCTCGATATCACGCCGGAAGAGTGGGATCGCGTCATCGCCGTGAATCTAACGGGCGTGTTCTATGTCGCGCAAACGGCCGCGCGTCACATGTGGGAACGTGGGAGTGGTGTCATCCTGCAGACGGCTTCTACCAACGGCATCATGGGATATCCCTTATACGCCGACTACAATGCGACGAAGGCGGGGGTCATTGAACTGACCAAGTCGATGGCCTTGGAACTTGCGCCGAAAGTGCGGGTGTGCGCGGTAGCACCGGGATACGTCATGACCCCAATGCAGCGCGCCGAGTACTCCGACGCGATGCTCGCCGAGGTGAATGCGAAAATTCCCCTGGGCAGGCACGCAACGCCAGAGGAGATCGCCGCCCTGTTTGCGTATCTGGCGTCCGATGATGCCGCGTTCGCCACGGGGCATGTGTTCACAATCGACGGTGGCGAGACTGCGGGCGGATTGGCCAGCCGTTAATCTTCCTATGCGCCTCAAAGACAAAGTCGCGTTGGTCACTGGTGGGACGTCAGGCATTGGCGAGGCCACTGCCTTGCTGTTTGCGAAAGAGGGCGCCGAGGTTGCAGTTACCGGCCGAGACCGTGGACGCGGACAGGCCGTGCTGAAACGGATCAAGGAACTCGGAGATGAGGGCATTTTCGTGTCGGCGGACGTCAGTGTCGCAGGCGATTGCCGGCGGGCGGTGGAAAAGACCGTCGACACGTTTGGACGCCTTGACATTCTGTTCAACAACGCGGGGGTCTTCTATCCGCACACGGCGATCGAGTGTTCGGAAAAGGAGTGGGACGAGCAGATCGACGTGAATCTGAAGGGCACGTTCCTGATGTCGAAATTCGTGTTGCCGGTGATGATCGCGCAAGGTCGCGGAGTAATCATCAACAACGCCTCAGGATGGGGCATCGTTGGAGGGGATCGCGCCGTAGCATATTGCGCGTCCAAAGGTGGCGTTGTGCTGATGACCAAGGCCATGGCGATTGATCACGGAGCGCAGGGAATTCGCGTGAACTGCGTCTGTCCGGGCGACGTGCAGACTCCAATGCTCCCGTCGGATGCGAAGATGCGGGGGCTCAAGTGGGATGAATACATCGCGGGATGTGCGCAGCGTCCGCTGGGACGGGTGGGAACGGCGGAAGAAATCGCCAAGGCAGTCTTGTTTCTGGCCTGTGATGATTCATCCTTTATGACGGGTGCGGCGTTGGTGGTCGATGGTGGGGGGACGGCAGACTAACAGACGAGCGACGGTATTTCTGGGTGGCGGGCGGATCACCGGTGCGCTCATCGCGGGATTGCGCCTCATCGGCGATCATCGCCGCATCATTATCTACGACCGCAATCGCGAGAAGTTGCGGCGCCTGCGGAACGAAGCAGGGGTGGAAGCAGCGATGGATCTTCAATCTGCCGTGGAAAGCGCGGATACCTTGGTCGTTGCGGTGAGGCCTGGCTCGGTATCGGAGCTCTTAGCCGCGTTAGCAGCGGCAGCATCTCTACCGCGTTTGTGTATCAGTCTCGCCGCAGGTGTCCCGCTGCGGAAGCTGCGAACGGGCCTTCCGCAGGCGCACTGGGTCCGCGCGATGCCCAGTCCCGTGTGCCGGATCGGGCGCGGTTTGACTGCGCTATGTTTCGATCCTACCGTCACCGCGCAAGAACGGTCGCGTGTGCGCGCATTCTTTGGTCGCGTAGGGCAAGTCGTGGAAGTCTCGGAGGATGGCTTCGATGTTTTTACTGCGACTTACTCATCCAGCCATGGCTATCACGCTCTGGCAGCATTGGCCGAAGCTGCACAACAGCAGGGCTTGGATCGAAAGACGGCGCTTACCGCGGCGGCGCACGCGTTAGCCGATGGCATTCTCTATTGGCGTGAAGCCGGACTAAGCCTTGATGAACTCCTCCACGAAGCCGCAACACCAGGCGGAATTGCCGCTGCCACGATGCACGCTATGGATCAAGCAGGGTACCCCCGTGCGGTGAGCAAAGGGTTGAAGGCAGGAATCGCGCAAGCCCGGCGAAACGCGAAGATGTGATTACCTTAGTCACCGTTCTTGCCAACCGCGAATCTGCAAGAATGATAAGGAATCCGCTCATAAGCAGGCAGAAGCGGCAAACCATTATGGAAGTACACACTCCGAAGACAGCGCGCCGCAGCACGCGCCTGCGAGTCGAGATACCCGTCAGTGTGACCAGTCTCGACCGCATGCGTCCGTTTGCCGAGCGGTGCGTCGTCCTGGTCGTCAGCGCTCAGGGGTGCGGTTTTCGCACTGTTCGCGCTTTACAACTCGAGACTCCGATTATGATTGGCGACCTGCCGGGTGGCGGCAGCACTACTGCTCGCGTGGCGAATTGCCTTCCTCTCGGCAACGACGGTTTCCTCATTGGCGCGGCTTTGTATAACCACGGCAACGTGTGGGGAATCGCGGACCCTCCGGAAGATTGGAACATCGCGGCGAAAAATGATCCGGTCGCCGCGCCGTCCAAGCCGCCGAGTGTACCCAAGGACAGCGTTCAAAAAAAAGCGTGGCCGTACAACCTCTTCACCGAGGGCGCGGAAGTACATCCCGGCCGCAAGTAGTGCGGTTTAAAAGAGAATCCTAAGTTTTATCAACGCTCGCCTACCGCAACTCGATAAGACCCGCCCACTCATAGTCCATGGTTGCAACTCCGGTCTTGTTCTTCCGTAACTTCGCCAGCAGTTCACAGGCTGCCATACTGTTGGCAGAGCCTATGGAAGACGAGTTCGAATCATCAGCGCGGTTGCTGCCGTCTCCACCCGAGCCGAAAGCGGCGCCCACTCCGGTAGAGCGTCCTTTTCGTGTCAAGTTGCGCGGTTCGGTGCTGGCGCTGGTGCGTCTGCCGAACAAACGCGCAGTTCGCGCCGCCATCCACCAGTTGTCGACGAGCGGAGGTGTCATTCATCTGGAGAAGCCTCTCGATGAAAAGCTGGAAGTGGAGATGATTTTCCACATCAGTAAGACGACAATTCGCAGCAAGGCGCAAATGCTGTTTCCCATGTGGGCGACGCAGGGCTGGATGCAGCCCTTCCGATTCGTCGATCTGCCGGAGAACAGCCGCGAAATTCTCGACACCAAATTGAAGACCTTCCTGGGCGAAGCTGCCAATGGCGCGGCGGCGGGTGCCTAAATCCAAGTTCGATAGTTCTTCCCCGACTCTCCGCCTTTGCCAGTTCCCCCGTAGTCTCAAACGTTACCCTGGTCACGTTGGTGATCCGCGCGGATCGGCCTATCATCGAGCCAGAGGCATCTTTCATCATGAAGCGGCTTTCCTTCCTTATATCCCTCACGAACAAAGACAATGACTACCAGCAGGAGCAGGCAGCCGCCGCAGAGAAAGCCGGCCGCCGCCTCGGTATAGACGTCAAAATTGTAGACGCGAATAACGATGCCATTACACAGAGTCAGCAGTTGCTGCAATATGTGCAAGGCTCCTCAGCAATGAAACCCGACGCGATCATTTTCGAACCCGCCGGGGGTACTGCGTTTCCGCAGGTGGCGCGTGCAGCCGCCGCTGCCGGAATCGGATGGGTGGTGCTGAACTTCGACGTTGATTACATATTGGAGCTCCGGCGGCAATACAAAGTTCCAATATCCGTCATCACCTCGGATCATGAAGAAATCGGAAAAATCCAGGGAGAGCAATTCGCCGCTTTGCTGCCTAACGGCGGATCCCTGCTCTATATCGAAGGTCCGAACAACAGCCTGGCAGCCAAACAACGGTCTGTTGGAATGAACCGAAGCAAGCCTGCGAACATTCAGGTCAAGGCAATCCGTGCCAACTGGACGGAAGAGAGTTCCCACAAGGCAGTAAGTTCCTGGCTTCGGTTGCAGACATCCCAACAAAGCCGCATCGATCTGGTCGGAGCACAAGACGACAGTATGGCCATTGGCGCCCGCAAAGCGTTCAGCGAGATCGCAGAGCCCGATCGGGCACGATGGATGAAGATACCCGTCACCGGGTGCGACGGTATGCCGAAAACTGGCCAGACCTGGGTGCGAAACGGCACTCTGGCCGCGACCATTTTCATCCGACCCAACACGGATCTCGCTATTGAAATGCTCGTAGAGGCATTTAAGAGCGGGTCTATGCTGCCGGATCGCAAGCTCACCGAGCCGGAGTCGATTCCGTCTATATCCGACCTTTCCTCGGCGGGTAAGTTGGCCAGGGCGACAAAGAGATAGTATTCAGCCGTTCCGGCCAAGGTTCCGAAATTCAAGCGTCTCTGCCCGGGCGCCTTTTTCTGGTTTGGAATGGCGAACCCTTGCCAAGTCTCATTCCGCAGACCTCCAGCGGCGCAATCCCATCGAAAACCGTGCTGCGGCGCGATTTTGCATGCCGCGACTTGACAGGACGGAGTAAGCTGTCGGTCAGCCGCTGTAGGGGTTCTGGCGGCACAAACGTCACGAGCCACTCCTCATCCAATAGGGAGCTTCTATGGGAAATGCCGCCAGGAATCTGGAGATCGCGAAACCGCAGGACAAAGGTGCGCAAGCGGCAGGATCCGAATCGATCTGGGATCGCATTGCGTCCAGCCATGAATTCAAAGATCTGATGGCTACGAAGAAGACCTTCATCGTGCCGGCTTTCGTCTTCTTTGTCGTGTACTATTTCGCACTTCCGGTGCTCGTCGGCTACGCACCGCAGTTCATGGACATCAAAGTTGGCCGCGTGAATCTTGCATATCTCTTCGCCTTATCGCAGTTCTTCGTCGCCTGGATTATCGCGGCACTCTATGTAAAGGCTGCCAGCAACTTCGACAAGCTCTCAAGAGACATCCTGGAGAAGTCCGATAAGGAGAGTAGGTAGCCATGAATATCTCACTTGTGATGTTCCTGGTGTTTATTGCCATTACTCTCGGAATCACTTACTGGGCATCGCGCAGGTCGGCGGGAGCAGCGGCCTACTTCGCGGCCAGCCGGCAGATCAAGGGATGGCAGAACGGAATTGCGGTGGCGGGCGATTACATGAGTGCTGCGTCGTTCCTCGGCATAGCGGGCATTATCGCGTTCCAGGGCTATGACGGGTTTATGTTCTCCGTAGGCTGGTTGGTGGCTTATCTCACGGTCTTGCTGGTCATCGCCGAGCCGCTGCGTAATGCGGGCAAATACACGATGGCCGACGTGCTGGCGTACAGGATGCGGCCTCGCCCGGTTCGAGCCATGGCCTCAGTGAGTACGCTTACCGTGAGCACGTTTTACATGATTGCTCAAATGGTGGGCGCCGGCGCTCTGGTGAAACTACTGCTCGGCGGGCACGTGACTTATAACCAGGCCGTGATCGTCGTCGGAATATTGATGATCGTCTATGTCGTTTTCGGCGGTATGTTGGCCACAACCTGGGTTCAGATCGTCAAGGCCGTCCTGTTGATGGCCGGCACAATCCTGCTAAGCATCCTGGTCATGGCGCATTTCCATTTCAGCTTCGCAGAGTTCTTCGGCGCAATTGGCCAGGTGACCTATCACGACGCGAAGGGTGCAGTGGTCGTAAAGGATTTCCTGCAACCGGGGCTGCGCTATAAGCCGCCCTACGGACCGCTGGATCTGATCTCGCTGGGCATGGCGCTGATATTCGGAACCGCGGGACTGCCTCACATCCTGGTGCGTTTCTACACCGTCCCCGACGCTAAGACCGCACGTCATAGCGTGGTTTGGGCGATGGTTCTGATCGGCAGCTTCTACATCATGACCACATTTCTGGGGTTCGGTGCGGCGACAATCGTTGGGCCGGATTTCATCAAGGGACACGGCGGCACGAACATGAGCGCTCCCCTGCTCGCACAGGCGTTGGCAGGGAATATATTCTTTGCGTTTATCTCCGCAATTGCCTTTGCGACGATCCTCGCCGTGGTCGCCGGATTGACAATCAGCGCGACGACTTCGTTTTCCCACGACTTCTGGACGAATGTCATCCACAACGGCGTGGAGCGCAAGCCGGGCGAGGAAGTCTTGGTCGCGCGCATTTCGGCGTTTGTGGTCGGGGCGGTGGCGATCGGTATTGCCATCGTTCTTGGCCCCACTGCGAACGTCGCGTTCCTTGTAGCTCTGGCCTTCGCCGTAGCCGCGTCGGCAAATCTTCCAGTCATTGTGCTCTCGATATTCTGGC
>Ga0335070_10008620_pt1 | contig 11960 bp, 11 predicted proteins | sample Lox_Sample_13_FD_206722 | JGI IMG/M metagenome (GOLD analysis project Ga0335070, IMG submission 206722) | Soil microbial communities from Loxahatchee National Wildlife Refuge, Florida, United States - Lox_Sample_1.3 | ecosystem: Environmental > Terrestrial > Soil > Wetlands | place: USA...
AGCGGGCCGAAGAACACGGCGCCGTCGACAAACCGCAAGGGGAAGGCGCGCGCCTTCTTGCCTTCGAGCTCGGCCTCCTTGCCAAGCGCGTTGATGCCGGCGGCGAGGCCGGCATTGGCGTTCTGCTTGACCACCTTGCCAAGGCCGGGGATGGCCCGATCGAGCGCGCCGAACAGGTTGTTGAGGTCCTGGGTCTTCACGCCGGGAGCGACGCGATCGAGCGTGGCCTGCGGAACGCCATCTTCCAGCATCTTCTCGAGCCCGAGCGCCGGGATCACATGCTCGAGACCCGTCACCGTCATCTGCAATTCTCCGTCGAGCTTGCCGTCGGGATTGAGCGAGAGCGTGCCGGCGGAAACCGCGATCAGGTCGCCCTGCTGCACGCGCGACTGCATGATCTCGATATGGCCCCCGGCGGCCTGGATCTCGCGAAAACGCTGCGGCCAGGGCTTTGGCGCGAAATCCTTCAGGCCCGTCACCATGGCGCGAATGCCCGCATCGAACGGCTGCGCCATCAACGGATGCAGGCCCTGGATGCTGCCCTGGCTGATCTGGAGCGCGGTCTCGATGTCGGGATGATCCTTCGCTGAGCCCTGCGCGATGCGGCCATGCAGCTCGATATGCCTGGCGCTGGCAAGCGGCACCTGCATGGTGCCATCGAGCCGCTCGATCGTCGCATCGTCGAACGCGATGTCGCCCCGCTGCGGGATTGCGGGCAGGCCGACAATGCTGCTGCGGCCCTTGCTCCAGTTGACCACGAAGGACGGCTCTTGCGCGCCATGCTCGAAGATCTGCGCCGGCGCGGTGAACTCGGCGATCACGAGCTTCGGATCATAGACCTGCGCGACCGCCAGGATCTCGCCAAGCTTGGCCGTCACGGGTGCGGCGGGCGGCTGGCCCGCGGTCTGCGACACGAGCTGCACGGTGACGCCGTCGCAGCGGATTTCGAGCCGGAACGGGAAGCCCGCGACCGAGCGCCGCGCGCAATCATAGACCCGGCCCGACTTCGCCTCGCGCGCACGCCAGGCATCGGCCACCACGTCGACCTGCGAGGCGGCGTAGAACCAGAACGCACTCCAGGCGATGGCGCCGATCAGAACCAGACCAGGGGCGATGAATACGGGCCAAAGCGGGCGCCGGCGCGTCGGAAGCGTGGTATCGGTCATTGCGGCGACCCCTTTGATGAGCAAATTTGTCAATAAAGCGGACAGCTCGTGGCATGCCAGGCGCAACTTGTTTTGATCGCTAGGCGATTTCTGCTAGCTCTTGCTGCGAAATGTCCGCAAACCACCCCTCCGCCGCCAAAGACGATTTGTGGGTGTTCGGCTACGGCTCCCTGATGTGGCGGCCGGGCTTCGAATATCTCGAGCAGGTCCCGGCTCGCCTGATCGGCGAACACCGCGCGCTCTGCGTCTATTCCTTCGACCACCGCGGGACGCCGGAGAAGCCGGGACTCGTGCTCGGGCTCGACCGCGGCGGCGCCTGCCGAGGTGTCGCCTTCCGGGTCGCAGGCCATTTGCGGGAGGCGACCATCGACTATCTGCGCAGCCGCGAGCAGACCACCCATGTCTATCGCGAGGTGATGCGCTCGGTCTGGCTCGACGACGACACGCGACGGCGGGTCGCCGCGCTCGCCTATGTGGTCGATCGCGGCCATGTCCAATATGCCGGCCGCCTGCCGGTGCATGAGCAGCTGCGCATCGTGCAGCAGGGCCATGGCCGCTCCGGCAACAACCGCGATTATGTGCTGGCAACGGTGCGCGCGATCGAGGCCCAGGGCTTCCGCGACCGCGAATTGCACCGGCTGGCCTTGATGCTGCACGAGTCCCATCCGCTGCACACGTCGCCCGACGCGGAGCAACCACTCACGCCTTGACCGGATCGGGCACGCGACCGAACAGCTGGGCCTGCTCGGCGCGGCCGGCGGCCAGCAGGCGATCGCTCGCCTCCTCGATGCCGCTGCGCAGGCGGTTGAAGAACTCGTCGCGCGGCAGGTTGGGCGGCAATGGATCGAGAAACTCGACCACCAGCGTGCCGGGATAACGCATGAAGGTACGGCGCGGCCAGAACAGGCCGGAGTTGAGCGCAACCGGCAGGCATGGCACGCCGCATTCGGCATAGATATGCACCACCCCGCGCTTGTAGTCCGGCGGCGCGCCGGGTGGCCTGCGCGTGCCCTCGGGAAAGATCACGAACTGCCGGCCGCGGCGAACCTCCTCAACGGCACGCTTCATCATGGCGGTCAGCGCCCGGCTGCCGGCCTTGCGGTCGATCGCGATCATGTCGGCCTTGATCAGGAACAGGCCGAAGATCGGGATCATCCGCAGCTCGCGCTTGAGCACGAAAAAGGGCGCCTCGAAGAAGTGCAAGAGCGAGATCGTCTCCCACATCGACTGGTGCTTGGCAGCGACCAGCAGCGGCCCCTTCGGAATCTTCTCCGCACCTCGAAACTCGACCTTGATGCCGCAGACGATGCGCATCAGCACGATGTTGGTCCTGGCCCACCAGTTCGCCACGCGCAGCAGCGCACTGCGCGGCAATACCAGCGTCGGCAATGCGACCAGCGCCCAGAACAGGAAGACGGGGTAGAACAGAATGTTGAAGATCAGCGAGCGGATGAAAATCGCAACCATCGAAAACCCTGAACTCTTGTCCGTCCGCGCGCCGTCAAGGCCGGTCAATTCACTTGCGCCGTCGCCGGGCGGCGCGGTGCGCCTTGGCCCGTGGGCGGCTCCAGCCAGTCCAGATTCAGATCGATGCCGAGATCGGCAAGATGCACCCTGAACTCGGCGGCGACATATTTGACATATTCCGATAGCACCAGCCGAAGGGTCGGGCCACCCTCATACCACGGCTCCTCGCGCCATTTCTCGCCGACAACGGCATGGGGAATCAACTCGACATCCGGCATCGCATGCGCGAGTTCCAGGATGGCGCGGGGCATGTGGTAGTTCGAGGTCACCACGATCAGCGATTTGAAGCCGCGCTCATGCGCCCAGCGCCGGGTCTCCGCCGCATTGCTGCGGGTGTTGACCGCCGAGCGGTCGAGATCGACGCAGCAGTTGAAATAGCCCTGGCCCTCGGGAAGCGTGCGCGAAATAGCGCCCGCAGCACTTGAGGGATGCACGCCGGAGATCAACAGCCGTTTGCCATAGCCTGCCGCCAGCAGTTCCATGCCGTCGGAAACGCGCGAGGCGCCGCCGGTCAGCACAACGATGCCATCGGCCTTGCGATCCGGCACGACCTCGATGTCGCGCAGTTGCGAGAGGAATGCGACAAAGCCGCCGGCGACCGCCACGACCGCGAGCCCGAGCAGCGCGAGGCCCACGCGAATGCGCCGCGGCCGAGCGCGTGCAGTCGGCGAACGATCGTCGGTCGGCGACGTCATGCGATGCTAAAGGCCCTCTCCCCGCGCCATGTTAGAAAGATTTTGCCGCGAAGTGGAGTCCCGCCTGCCGGCCGCGCGGCGCCAGTTCTCGCTGCACCAGATCTCGCGACCGTCGACCTCATTCGATCTCGTCCAGCGTCTTGAACAGGGTCCGGCGCGAGGCCCAGGCGGTGATCGCGGCGATCAGGACCGCCTGCACGGCCAGCGCCAGATAGCCGGAGGGCCGCAGCGAGAAGGTTCCGAGCAGCGCAGCGAACTGGTCGCCGACCGGGGTGCCGGAGAACCAGGCGGCAATCGACTCGGAGAAGCCGAACAGCAGCATGGCGGCCCCGCCGCCGATCACCCCGCCTTCCAGCCCGAGCAGGAGGAAATGCCAGAAGAAGCGGTCGGCGATGAAGCGGTCGGCGGCGCCGACGAAATGCAGCACCTCCACGATCGGCCGGTTGGCGGCCATGGCGCCGCGGGTCGCAAACGACACCGAGATGATGGTGGCAATGATCACGAGGCCAAGGATGCCGAGCCCTGCGAAGACCGTGGCTCCGGTCATCGAGCGCATGCGCTCGATCCAGGCGCGGTGATCGTCGACGCTTGCAGAGGGCGCGGCCTGCGCCACCGCCCTGCGCAGCGCGGCCAGATCGAGCGCGGTGCCCGGCTGCACCCTGCCGACGATGACGCGCGGGACCGGCAGGTCGTCGAGCAACAGCCCGCTGCCGAGCCACGGCTCCAGGAGTTTTCCGGCTTCGTCCTTGCTGAAGAGCCTGGCATCGAGAATGCCGGGCTGGGCGCGGGTGGCGTCGAGCACGGCTGCCGCATCGCGATCGAGATCGCGGCCCGCCTGCGGGCGCACCTGGATGGTGATCTCGCTTGCGACCTCCGACTGCCATTCGGCCGCGGAGGCGCTGACCAGAAGCACGGCGCCGGTCGTGAGCGAGGCGAGGAAGGTCATGATGGCGACGACCGCGACCAGCGCGCGGCCGGCGATGGTCGCGCGCGGCACGATCGGCGACAGATTGCGGGCGCGCGCCGGCAGCTGCGGACGCTCGTTGCCGAGGTCGACCAGAGGTCCCTGCTGCTCGACGTTACTCATAGATGTGCAAGCGTCCCTGATGCAGCACCAGTCGCCGCGCGTCGTATTGATCCATCAGCGCCATGTCGTGGGTGGCAATCACCACAGCAGTACCCGACTTGTTCAATTCGATGAAGAGCCGCAACAGCCGGCGGCCGAGCGTCGGATCGACATTGCCGGTCGGCTCGTCGGCGAGCAGCAATTGCGGACGCGAAATCACCGCGCGCGCGATTGCGGCGCGCTGCTTCTCGCCGCCGGAGAGAATCGGCGGCAGCGCATCCATCCGCTCGCCGAGGCCCACCCAGCGCAAGAGGTCGATCACTTCCTTGCGGTAGCTCGATTCGTCGCGTCCCAGCACCCGGAACGGCAGCGCCACGTTCTCGTAGGTGGTCATGTGGTCGAGCAGGCGAAAATCCTGCAGCACGATGCCGATCCGCGTGCGCAGGTTCGCCACGCCCTCCTTGGTCAGGAGCGAGACGTCATGCCCGAACAGGTTGACCAGCCCCCGGGTCGGCCGCAGCGACAGGAACAATAGTTTCAACAGCGAGGTCTTGCCTGCGCCGGAGGGACCGGTGAGGAACTGGAAGGAATGCGCAGGAATGGCAAAACTGAGGTCGCGCAAGATCTCCGGGCCAAGCCCGTAACGCAATCCGACATTTTCGAACCGAACCAAGTGTTAGCTCCGTTCGACGAGGGGTGCGGCGTTGGCGCCGACAAAAGCCGCGCAATAGGGCGGTTTTGCTTCGATTATGGTTTCCGGTTCATTAACGCTCGCCTTGTAGCATCGTCCTGAATAGCGTCGCCTCAAGGCCATCGGAGAATCGGGCTCCATGCACATCGTCTGTCCCCATTGTACAACGTCTTACGCCATTGATCCGGCGACATTAGGGGCCGCTGGCCGCACCGTCCGCTGCTCGCGCTGCAAGGAAGTCTGGCTCGCGCGCCCTGAGGACGCCATTGTCCCCGAACCGGCTTATTCGGCAGCCGTCGGCCATCACGAGACCGACATCGCGGCCGAATGGGACGCCATGGCCCAGGACGAGGCAGGCGAGGACGCCCCCCACGTCGACAGCCCCTCGATCGCAGGCGATTTTCCGGCCGATCGCAGCTTTTCGTCTCACATAGATGGGGACGATTGGCAAACCATGGCTCGCCAGGATGACGCGGATGCCGCAGACGAGGCGGGTTCGGCGCGAAAATCCTGGTTTCGCAAGCTATTGGCTCCGCGCGTGCGCCCGAATCCGGCCCGTAGGATGACGGGTATGGCGGTCGCCTTACCGCCGATCGCCTGCGCGGCAATGGCAGCGCTGGTCGTTGCGCTCCTCGTCTGGCGGGCCGAGATGGTGCGGCTGATGCCGCAGACCGCTGCCTTCTATCGGATGGTCGGGCTCGACGTGAACCTGCGCGGGGTGCAGTTCAGGGAGGTCCAGGTCACGACCGAGACGGTGGAGGGCAAGCCGGTTCTGGTGATCTCCGGGGTGATCGTCGGCGAGAACAGGAAGCCCGTCGACCTGCCGCGGCTGCGTTTTGCGGTGCGCGACGCGCAAGGCGCCGAGATCTATGCCTGGAATAGCGTGCTCGACCAGCCGGTCCTGCAGCCGGGCGAGCGCGCCGCCTTCAAATCGCGCCTGGCCTCGCCCCCGGCGGAAGGCAGGAGCATCGACATCCGTTTCTTCAACAAGCGAGACATCGCCGGCGGAAGTGTATAAAGGCGGGACACCGCATTTCGCTTCTGAAGAGACCGTCCGCCGATGCCGCGAGTCCTGATCGCCGACGACGAGGAATCCGTGCGCGTTCTGGTGGCGCGGGCGATCGCGATGGACGGCCACGAGATCGTCACCGCCGAGGACGGCGCGGAGGCGCTGGACATCCTGACCCGCGAGGACGGCGCCTTCGACCTGTTGCTCACCGACATCCAGATGCCCGTCATGGACGGCATCGCGCTCGCGCTCGCCGCGGCACGCGACTTCCCGAACCTGACCGTGCTGTTGATGACCGGCTTCGCCGAGCAGCGCGAACGCGCCTCCAACCTCAACGCCATCGTGCATGACGTGATCACCAAGCCGTTCTCGGTGGCGGATATCCGCACCGCGGTGGCCGAGGCGCTGGCGGCGCGGAAGGGATAGAGGCTCCGCAGTCGTGCAGGCGCACGACAGCGCGCTGTCATCCTCGAACCTTGACCTAAATCAATGTCCGGGGAGACAGGGCTGTGATGTATTTTCGATGCCTCCCTTCATCTTCAAATGCCCAGCGACAGGGCTCAATGTTCAGGAATGGGTCGACGACGATGACGACCCGTCGGACAATGAATTTCAGGGCCTGGTCTGCCCGGCCTGCACGCGGCTGCATTTCCTGAATCGGAAGACCGGGAAATTGCTCGGCGAAAAAGAGGAATGACCTGGCCGCACACGCGATCGGTCAGTCCCGGCCAGCGTCGAATCCTTCTTCACAAAGACACAACACGCAGAACTTGCGCCACTCCGGCATCTCGCGCGGTTGGACGTTCACGCCGCAGATGGAGGAGATGTCTCCTCAATGATCCTTCAGCAGCCGCTCGATGTAATCGAGCTCGAGCTGCGGGCGTGAGGGGTCGCCAAGCCGCCGGCGCAGCTCTTCGAGGATGCGGCGCGCGCGCTGCACGTCGATCTCGCCCGGGACCATCTTCGAGAGTTCGTCGGCATAGTCGCGGCCGTGCAGGGGACGGCCGAGCGGATCGGTCTGCATGCCGTTGCCCTGCTGGCGGCCGGCGCGCTCGCCCGGACCGTCGCCCTGGCCTTCGCCGTCGCCATTCTGCATCGCCTCGGACAGCTGCTGCTGGCCCTTGCGCAGCGCGTCCAGCGCGCGGCCCTGGCTATCCACTGCGCCCTCGGCATTGCCATCGCCAAGCTGGCCGGAGGCATCGCCCATCGCGCTGTCGGCATCGCCGAGCCCGTTGCCGTCGCCCTCGCCCTGATCGGCCTGATCGTCCTGGTCACCCTGGCCCTGCTGGCCCTGACCCTGGCCCTTCTGGCCCTGCTGCTGGCCGTTCTTGGCCTTGTCGCCGCGCTGCATCTGACCCATGCCGCGCTTGGCGAGCTGCTCCTGCAGCTTCTTCAACCGGTCGCGCAGGGAGTCCTGGTCCTGCTGCAGGTCGCCCATGCCCTGCTCGCCCTGCTGCTTGCCGCGCATGCGGTCGCGCCGGGAATCCTGGCCCTGCTTGAAGGTCTTGTCGCGCAGCTGCTGCTGCTTGCGGATCATGTCGTTGAGCTCGTTGAGCGCCTGCTCGTTCTCGCTGTCGCCGGACTGGCCCGGCTGCGCCATCTGCAGATTCTCCAGCATCTCCTGCAGCTGCTCGAGCAATTGCTTGGCGGCTTCCTTGTCGCCCTGGCGCGACAGCCGCTCCATGCGCTCGATCATGTTCTGCAGGTCCTGCTGGCGCAGCACCTTGGTGTTGGGATCCAGCGGGCGATTGAGCGCCTGCGGACTGTTGCGAAACTGCTCGGCGAGCTGGCGCATGAAATTGTCGAGCGCCTGGCGCAGGTCCTGGGTAAGCTTCTTGATCTCCTCGTCGCTCGCGCCGCGCTCCAAGGCCTGCTTCAGCGCGTCCTGGGCCGCGCGCAGCGCCTTGTCGACATCGGTGATGTCGCCGTCCTCGATCGAGACGGCGAGCGCCCACAGGCTCGCCACCACCTCGCGCATGGCATCGTCGGTGCGCGCGGCCTCGAGCTGGCGGGCCACGTTGTAGAGCCCGAGATAGTGTCCGCTTTCGCCGGCCATGAACACTTCCGGCGCGATCATCAGCGCATCAAGCGCGGTATAGACCTCGGAGTTCTTGTTGGCGTCGAGCGCCAGGATGCGGCGCTGCTCGACCAGCGCCCGCGCCAGCGGCTTGGTGAACAGCCGCTCGGGCAGGCGCATGCTGAAGGGCTGGCTCTGGGCCTCGTTGCCGGCTTCGTCCTTGGCCGTGAGCGTCAGCGTGACCTCCGCGCCAGCATAGGGATCCTCGCTCAGGTCCTTCACGGTCTGGCCGACGCCATTGCGGGTGCGCGCATTCGGCAGCACAAGGGGAAACTGCGGCGGCTGGAACAGCGGGCGCGCCTGCGCTGCCTGCTCGGCACCCTCGGCCGGACGGGCGGCGACATGCGCATTTGCTTCGGTGACGCCGTAATCGTCCTCGAGCTTGTAGGACAGCTGCAGCGCGCCGCGCGCCTGGCGCTCCGGATCCTTTGCGAGCGAAATGGTCGGCGGGCGGTCGGGGATCGCGGTGAAAGACCATTGCGGCTGGCCGGACGGGGCGCGGACATGCACGCTGCCGTCGCCCGTGATGGCAAAATGCCGCTCGCTGGTGCCTTGCGGAGCCTGTTCCTTCGGCGCCGCCTCGCTGATGCCGCCACTGGCCGTGACGTCGAGACCGGCGCCGCTGGAGCGCACGATCAGGGTGCTGCCGGCCGGAACCGAGAGCGGGCCGGAGGCGGGCAGCGCCGGCGCCTCATTGTTGGCGGCCGAGAGGATGATCGGCGGCTTGCCGGTGTAGGGCGGCGGATTGACCCAGGCATCGACCCGGACGGTGGCCGGCGCCAGCACGCCGTTCCAGTCGAACGCGGCTCCGAGGCGCATCATGCGCTCATCGCCGGCGGCGAGATAGGTGGTGGCGAGCAGCACGAGGACCAGCGCGCGCAGCGCCCTCGGGTCCTGCAGCGACAGCCGCGGTGACGGCAAACCGGCACGGATGCGCTTGAGCGAGGCAAGGGTGCGCTCGCGCTGCGCCTGCCAGAGCGCCAGCGCCACCGGATCCCGGGTCGACACCGTGTCGGAGAGCGTCGTGGCCGGGCGATGGCGAATGCCGGAGCCGCGATCGAGCCGGGTCAGTCCCTCGGCCCTGCTCGGCCAGCGGAACCGGAGCATCGCAGAGCCCGCGGCGAGCGCCAGCACGACAAAGATGCAAAAGCCGATGGCGCGGGCGAGATACGGCAGGGTCAGCCAGAGTCCGGCCCAGGATACCACCAAAAACAGCCCGACGACCGTGAGCAGGCGCGCCAGCGGCGGCCAGGCACGCTCCCAGGCGATGGCAAATCTGGCCCGCTGGAGGGCCTTTGTCAGCTTCAACCGCGCCAGGCCGTCACTGTCGCGCGACGGCTCCATGGGGTCAGGTGTGGCACCGCTCAATCAAGGAATCTCCGGTCGCCGGCGAGGGGAGCCTAACACAACGGCGGCAGTGAGGCACCCGTTCCTCCACGGGTATGGGGCCGAATCCAAAGGATCACACGCAGGCGTGACCGGGGGGCGTGGCGCTGCGACTCCAGCCAAATGCCTCCCTGTCGTCCCGGCTTTCGCCAGGCTTTCGCCGGGACGACCCGAGAATGCTTCAACAGCTGGCCATCACAGCCACGGCGCAGGCTTGTCCATCGCGATCAGCGCGTCGACATCCACGCGCGGCCGGACCACCGCATATTGGTTGCCCTTCACCAGCACCTCCGGCACCAGGGGCCGCGTGTTGTAGGTGCCGGACTGCACGGCGCCATAGGCACCGGCGGTCATGATGGCCACGAGATCGCCGGCCTTCGGCTCGGGCAGTTTGCGCTCGAGGGCGAGATAGTCGCCGCTTTCGCACACCGGGCCGACCACGTCGGCGACGATGGTCTTCGCGCCAGGGGCAGGCTGCGTCACCGGCAGGATGTCGTGATAGGCCTCATAGAGCGTCGGGCGGATCAGATCGTTCATCGCGGCGTCGATGATGACGAAGTTCTTCGCCTCGCCGTGCTTCACATAGATCACGCGCGCAACCAGGATGCCGGCATTGCCGACGATCAGCCGCCCCGGCTCGAACATCAGGGTGCAGCCGAGATTATGCGCGACGCGCTTGACCATTGCGGCATAGGCATGCGGCTCCGGCGGCAGGTCGGCCTCCATGTCGTAGGGAATGCCGAGACCGCCGCCGAAATCGATATGGGAGATGGTGTGCCCGTCGGCGCGCAGCGTGTGCACGAATTCGACCAGCAGGCGGAATGCGGTTTCGAGATTGGAGAGATCAGTGATCTGGCTGCCGATATGCACGTCCGTGCCGGTGACCGCGATGCCCGGCAGCTTAGCGGCACGGGCATAGACGGCGCGCGCGTGCTCGAGCGGAATGCCGAACTTGTTCTCGGACCTGCCGGTGGAAATCTTGGCATGTGTGCCGGCATCGACGTCGGGATTGACGCGCACCGAGATGCGCGCGACGCGGCCCATCTCCGCCGCAAGGCGCGACAATAGCTCGAGCTCGGGCTCGGATTCGACATTGATGCAGAGGATGTCGCTGGCGAGCGCGGCACGCAGCTCGGCCTCGGTCTTGCCGACCCCGGAGAACACGATCTTGTCAGGCGGGATGCCGGCGGCCAGCGCCCGCTTCAGTTCACCGCCCGAGACCACGTCGGCGCCGGCACCGAGCGCGGCCAGCGTGCGCAGCACCGACTGGTTGGAGTTCGCCTTCATGGCGTAACAGACCAGCACCTTTTCGCCGGCGAAGGCCTCGCTGAACACGCGGAAATGCCGCTCCAGCGTCGCGCTGGAGTAGCAATAGAAGGGCGTTCCGACCTGTGAAGCGACCTCAGCGAGGTTCACCGCCTCGGCATGCAGCACGCCGTTGCGATAATCGAAATGGTTCATGATGCCGCTAGTTACTATTCAGAAGCGGGTCGAGCGCAAAGGGTCTTTTCGGGCCCCTGCCGGCCATCGGCGGCGCCTCGGCGCCGTAGGTCGGATTGAAGACGCTGGGCTTGGCGGCCTGCTCCGCGGCGGTGTCGGTCGGCGGCTGCAGATTGGCCGTGGAAGCCGAGGAGGCATTCGGCGGCAGGTCCAGCGGGCCCTTGCGGCCACAGCCAGACAGGGTCAGCGCAGCCACGCTGACCAACACGACAGCCCATCCCGAAACTCTCGGGCGCAGATCAACAATCACGGCAAGATCCCCAATGCGCGGGTGCACCATACAAACATTGCCCCGCTCTGGCGAGAGCCCAATCACCATGAGATTGCAGCGAAAATCGGCCCATTCACCGCTCGTTGCGCTGCTTTTCCAACCGCTTGGCCCAGGCCTTGGCTTGCGCCAGCACATTCTTCGGCGCGGTGCCGCCAAAGGACGTGCGGCTTTTCACCGATGATTCGACCGACAGCGCCTTCAGCGCATCGGCGGTGATCCTGGGCTCGACCGACTGCATGGTGCCAAGTGGCAGCTCATGCAGCGCCACCCCATCCTTCGCGGCCAGCGCGACGATGCGGCCGGTGACATGATGGGCCTCGCGGAACGGCATTTTCAACGTTCGCACCAGCCAGTCGGCAAGATCGGTCGCGGTGGCATAGCCGTCGCCGGCCGCCGCCTTCATCCGGGCTTCGTCAGGCACGAGGTCGGCGACCATGCCGGTCATGGCGCGGATCGCGAGCGAGAGCGCGGCAAAGGCCTCCATCGCGCCTTCCTTGTCCTCCTGCATGTCTTTCTGATAGGCGAGCGGCAGGCCCTTCATGACGATGAGCAGCGCAGTGAGTGCGCCGATC
>Ga0335070_10008622_pt1 | contig 11959 bp, 13 predicted proteins | sample Lox_Sample_13_FD_206722 | JGI IMG/M metagenome (GOLD analysis project Ga0335070, IMG submission 206722) | Soil microbial communities from Loxahatchee National Wildlife Refuge, Florida, United States - Lox_Sample_1.3 | ecosystem: Environmental > Terrestrial > Soil > Wetlands | place: USA...
CCAGGGGTGGTCGAGGTGGTAGTGGTCGTCACCGCGCCCTGAGCCGTGACCCACCCACTCGTCGTTGTACGAGTGAACGTGCGGTGCCTCCGGATGATCGGGACGGTCGCGGTAGCTGGGGCGGCCAGGCTCCGCCGGCCGGGCCTCGCCGCCGCGGCCTCCGCTCGGCGCGGCCTGGGTCTCGTGCGGCGGCGCAGGGGTGTGCGGCGCGCGGACCGCCGGCGGCCCGTGCGACGGGATGTGGCCGCCGCCGTATTCACGCGGCGTGGCGCGGGGTTGCTCTTGCGTTTCGGCCCGCTGCTCCGCCTGCGCGCCTGAGGCGAGCAGCAGGGCGCCAAGGACTGGAATGAGGGCTTTCATGGGGCACCGTCCATGCCGACGCTAACGGAATGCCGATCGTGCTGCCCGCGGCGGCAGGCGTCCAGCGCGCCCGTGGCGTGCTGCGGCGCGGGGCCCTACGGCCGCGGGCCCTTGGCCGAGGAGCCGGAATGGCTGAACTTGGCTTCGGTCTTTTCGGCGGCGTGCTCGACGGCGTGCCCGGCCTTCTCGACGCCGTGCGTCGTCGCCTTCGCGGCCTTGCGGACGCCGTGCGCCGTCGCGTGACCGATGTGCGTCGCGGTCTCGTTGACGCTCCGGCCGACGTCCTTCATGTCCTCCTTGAACGTCTCGCCTCCTTCGTGCGCCGGCTTCGGCTGCCCTGCGGGCGGCTCGCTGGTGCGCGCGATGGCGGGCGCAGCCAGAGTCATCGCGACGAACGCGATGCCGGCGACGACGGCAGACGGGATACCGGTGCGCTTGCTCATGGTGCGGCTCGGGGACTGTGCGGGCGATGCGGCACCCGACCTGGGGCGCGCATCTTACCCCGCGACCGCATCATGGCGCACTGTTGCGGTGCAGGACCTGCGACGCCGTTCGTGGTGCGTGCGCCACACCATGGCGGCGGACTCAGCGTGCGGCCGTCGAACCGAGCGTCGGATAGTCGGTGTAGCCCGGGGCGCCGCCGGCATAGAAGGTCGTCCGGTCCGGGACGTTGAGGGCGGCGCCGCTGCGCAGTCGCTCGACGAGGTCCGGGTTCGCGATGAATGCTCGCCCGAAGCAGACCAGGTCGGCGCGGCCCTCCCGCCGCGCCTCGAGCGCGAGCTCGAGGTCGTAGCCGTTGTTGGCGACGTACAGGCCCTTGAACGCACGACGCAGGACCTGCAGGTCAAAGCCGCCGGGCACCTCGCGCGCGCCCTGCGTCGCGCCTTCGATCATGTGCAGGTACGCGAGGCCGAAGTCGTTCAGCCGCTCGACGACGTAGCCGTAGGTGCCGGGCGGATCGGCGTCGAGCGCAGCGTCGTTCGAGGGACTGAGCGGCGATAGCCGGACGCCGACCCGCCCGCCGCCACAGGCGCCGACCACGGCCTCGACGACCTCCAGCAGGAATCGCGCGCGCTGCACGCGCCCGCCCCCGTAGGCGTCGGTGCGCAGGTTGGTGCTGTCACGCAGGAATTGCTCGATCAGATAGCCGTTGGCCGCGTGGATCTCGACGCCGTCGAAGCCGGCATCGAGCGCGTGCTGCGCCGCGCGGCGATAGTCGGCGACGATGCCTGGAATCTCCGCCGTTTCGAGCGCGCGCGGCGTCGCGCACGGCTCGAAACCCGCGTCGGTGAAGGCGTTCGCCCTGGCGCGGAGCGCGGACGGAGCCACCGGCAGCGCGCCGCGCGGCTGCAGCTTCGGGTGCGAGATGCGGCCCACGTGCCAGATCTGGTTGAACACCCGGCCGGCGCGGGCGTGGACTGCATCGGTCACCTGCCGCCAGCCGGCGACCTGCGCCGCGCTGTGCAGGCCGGGGGTGAACGCGTAGCCGCGGGCCTGCGGCGAGATCACGGTGGCCTCGGCGACGATCAGGCCGGCCGAGGCCCGTTGCGCGTAGTACTGTGCCATCAGCGGCCCGGGGACGCCCTGCGCGTCCGCACGCGCGCGCGTCAACGGCGCCATCACCACGCGGTTCGCAAGGCGGTACGGCCCGAGCTGCACCGGGTCAAAGAGGTCGGTCGCACGCTCCGCGCCCGCGCTGATCGCGCTCATCGCGCTCCTCCGGCAGCTGCTGCGCCGCGACCCGCGCCGGTCGCGGTCGCATCCTGCGGCAGTGGGCTGCAGTTATCGCGCGCGGCGGCGGGCCGCGACATACGGTCTTTCCAGTGCCATCGTCGGTGGGTGGCGCAGACGGGCATCCCGGCGGCCCGCCCCGGCACCGTGACTATAGTATGGGACCCGTGCCCGGCGGTCGGCCCGCCCGGCCCGCACCCGGCGGCAACCGGGTCCTGGAGCGTCGCCATGCGGATACTCATCGTCGGTGCCGGTGCGATCGGCGGCTACTTCGGCGGCCGGCTGCTCGAGGCCGGCCGGGACGTCACCTTCCTCGTCCGCGCGCGGCGCGCCGCCGAGCTCGCCGCCCACGGGCTCGAGATCAGAAGTGCCGCCGGCAACTTCCACCGGCCGCGACCGCCGACCGTGGAGGCGAAGTCGCTGCGCGGGCCCTACGACGTCGTGCTTCTCAGCTGCAAGGCCTACGACCTCGACGATGCCATCGGCTCCTTCGCGCCCGCGGTCGGTGCGGCGACCGCGATCCTGCCGCTGCTCAACGGCATGCGGCACCTCGACGCGCTCGATCGGCGCTTCGGCGCCGGCGCCGTGCTCGGCGGCCAGTGCGTGATTTCCGCGGCGCTCGGCGAGGGTGGACGCATCGAGCATCTCAATGATTCGCACCTGATCTCCTTCGGCGAGCGCGACGGCACGCGCTCGGCGCGCGTCGCCGCGATCGAGGCGGCATGCGCGGGCGCGCGCTTCGAGGCGCGCCCGAGCAATGCGATCCTGCAGGAGATGTGGGAGAAGTGGGTGCTGATCGCGACGCTCGCGGGGATCACCTGCCTGATGCGCGGGACGATCGGCGACATCGTCGCGGCCGGCGGTGCCGACCTTGCGACCGCGCTGCTCGACGAGTGCGACGCGATCGCGCGCGAGCAGGGTTTCGCGATGCGCGAAGGGTCACGCCGCAGGAACGTCGCGCTGCTGACCGCGCCGGGCTCGGGCTTCGCGGCATCGATGCTGCGCGACGTCGAGCGCGGCGGGCCGACCGAGGGTGAGCACGTGCTCGGCGACCTTCTGCACCGAAGCTCGCGGCCGGCGCATGCGCCCTCGCTGCTCCGCATCGCGAGCCTGCACGTCGCGACGCATGAGGCCCGGCGGGCGCGGCTGCTCGCCGCCGAGGCGCGCCCGCGCGTCTGAGGCAGACCGCTACTCGGCCGCCGACCGCGTCGGCGCCGGCGACGCCTCCGCCGGCATGAGTTCAGGCTGCTGGAACGCGAAGTCGAGCAGCTGCTGCTCGACGCCGGCCCGCATCGGCGTGAGCTCGGCGCGCAGTCGCGCCGCTATCTCGCGGATCGCGAGTGCGCGCTGCGGCCCGAGCCCGGGCGCGTTGGCCGCGCCAATCTCGCGTACCGTGTAGTGCACGAGCGTCGAGGCGTCCGCGGCGCCGATCGCATCGAGCCCGTCGGCAATCCCGCTGACCTCGGCCAGCGGCGCATCTCCGAGCAGCCGCTCGAGCGCCTGGTCGTCCAGCGCGCGCAGCAGGGTGCTGACTCGCAGCAGCTGCCATTCCACGCGGGTCAACGACCCGACGCCTTGCGATGTCAGCTTGTGGCGCAGGGCGCCGGTCACGAGGCTGGCGACGTCCCCCATCTTGGCGGTGCTCCTCGATCCCGAGCCGGTCGGGCGCCTGCACCGCGCACGAGGCGTGCGAGGCGAAGGCCGCAGCCGACTCTAGATCACCGCCACCGTCCAAGACAGTGCCGCGTTTCGGCGGGACCGGCCTGTTGCGGGCGGGAAACCGTGGCCGTCGCGGCGCCGTGGCCCGTGCGCCATCCGGGGCCGGCACGGCGGCCCGATCCGGCCACGCGCAAGCGGATCGCGCCGCCCGGGCTGAGGCGCGTTCGGCCGTCAACCAGCGGTCCTGCCGCAGGCCGTCGGTCGCATCGGTACACTCGGATCGGCTGCCGCGCGCCGCGTGCCGGCCCGTTCCTGACCCTGTCACTGCAAAGCGAGGTGCCATGCGCATCATGTCCATCGTCGGAACGCTGCTCGTCGGTGTCGGACTGTTCCTGATCGTCAGGCCACCGAGCTACACGAGCGAGGAGCGCGTGATGAAGCTCGGGGACATCGAGGCGCGGATGCAGCGCGAGCATCCGGTGCCCGGCTGGGTGGGCGGTATCGCGGTGGGCGCCGGAATCGTGCTGCTGGTCACAGGTCTGCGGCGCCGTCCGTGATGCAGCGCGGCCGCGCCGCTAGAATCCGCGACGCCGCGCAGCTGGTTCAGGCGGCGTTCAGCGGCGGCCCGATAGCGTCGCCTGCAGATCACTGAGAGCAAGCCCATGAGAACCCTCCTCTTCAGCGCCGCACTGGCCGCATCCGCGCTCGCCGCGCCGGCATTCGCGGGCGACGTCGCGGTCTCCATCGCCGTCGGCGAGCCTGGCTTCTTCGGCCAGATCGAGATCGGCAACGCACCGCCGCCCGCCCTCGTGTACACGCGGCCGGTCGTGATCGAGCGGGTCCCCGAATACCGCGACGCCGCCCCGGTCTATCTGCACGTGCCGCCGGGCCACGAGAAGCACTGGAGCAAGCACTGCCGCGAGTACAACGCCTGCGGTCGCCCGGTCTACTTCGTGCGCGACGAGTGGTACAACAACGAATACGTGCCGCACCACCGCCGCATGGAGCACGAGCGCGAGCACGAGCACGAGCACGAACATGGCGAGGGCCACGATCATGGCCGCCATGAGGGCAATCACAAGGACGACGATCGGCCCGATCACGACCGCTGACCTCGCCCGAGGCCCCGCGCGCCGCGTCGCGCCGGGGCGTCCGCGGGCCGGAACGGACCCGGCCGGCGCGCGGCCGCCCGGTACAATGGCGCCCAAGCCATCCCCGGGGGCCGAGATGGACCGCCTCGCGGCACTACGCCGATCCTACGAGCGCGACGCGCTCGACGAACAGCACTGCGCGCACGATCCGCTCGAGCAGTTCCGGCGCTGGCTCGAGCAGGCGATCGCCGCCGAGCTGCCGGATCCGACTGCGATGACGGTCGCCACCGTCGGCGCCGACCAACGGCCATCCACCCGCATCGTGCTGCTCAAGGGCTGCGACGAGCAGGGGTTCGTCTGGTACACGAACTACCACAGCCGCAAGGGTCGCGAGCTCGAAGCCAATCCGTGGGTGGCGCTGCAGTTCCACTGGCCCGAGCTTGAGCGCGTGGTGCGGATCGAGGGTCGCGCGGACCGCACCAGCGACGCGGAATCGGAGCAGTATTTCCGCTCGCGCCCGCTCGACTCGCGCATCGGCGCCTGGGCCTCGCCGCAGAGCGAGGTCATCAGCTCGCGCGCGGTGCTGGTCGCACACGCGGCGAAGTATGCGGCGCGCTTCGCGCTCGACCCGCCGCGGCCGGCGCACTGGGGTGGCTACCGGGTGGCGCCCGACAGCTACGAGTTCTGGCAGGGGCGCCCTTCCCGCCTGCACGACCGGCTGCACTACCGTCGCGACGGTGGCGGCGCCGGCTGGCGGCGCGAGCGGCTCGCGCCGTAGCGCTGCCGGGCCCGGCTCCGTGCCCGCGTGGCGCGGCTGCCCCGGGCGGGCCTCATTGCTGCTGTAGCAGGGCCTCGGTCCTCGCATCCGGCACGCCGCCGAAGAACCGGGCGAGCGCCTTCGGGAACAGCGGCTCGTCCGCGGCGGCCCGTGCGAACAGCGTCATCGACGAGTGGAACTTGAGGTCGTCCGGGGCGGCGAAGATCTCCGCGATCGCCGCGTGCGGGGCCGCCAGCACCAGCCGGGTGCAATCCCGCAACCGCGGCCCCAGCAGCGGGTGCGCGGCGTACGCGGCGGCCTCCGGCAGCGAGCCTATCGAGAATCGCACGGCCATCGGGCTTGCGCCGAGGCCCCGCAGCTGCGGGAACACGAACCACATCCAGTGGCTCCGCTTGCGCCCGGCGCGCAGCTCCGCCATCACTGCGTCGATGACTCGGTCCTGCGCGGCAACGAAGCGCTGCAGATCGAAACTATCGTCCAAGGCCGGTGGCTCCGTTGGCGCCGGCGGCGCGCAGCGACGATACCCCGACTGGGGTCGGGCTGCCGGTTAGAGCGCCCTTCCAAAAAGTTAGTTCGCCCGCGGGCCGTCGCCGGAGACACTGCCCGCTCATCCGGCGGCAGCGGGCTTGCGCGGAGCCGGGGCTCCGATGCGCCGGCGTGTGGATCAGCCGGGTCCCGGTGCCGGTGCACGGCCCACCGCCGGTCCCTGCAGGAGGCGCCATGTCCGAGCGTATCGAGAGTCTTCCCCTGCCGCTCGCAGCCGCGGGTGGCCGCGCGACGGCGCGCGCACTGGTCGGCCAGGAGGACTGGCTCGCGATCTGGATCGGCCTCGGGCTGGTGCTCGCCGCGATCACCGTGGTCGGCGCCGGCGGCAGCATCGGCTGGCTGGCTGTCGCGCCGCAGAAGTGGCACACGCTGGGCGAAGCCGCGGCGCAGCTCGGCGCCAACGCGACCCGCTACCTCGCGCTGTTCGTGCTCTGGAGCGTCCTGCTCGGCGCCGGGGTGCGCGCGCTCGGCTTTCGCACCATCGATTTCCTGCGCTCCTTCGCTGCCATCTACGCCGTCGCCCTCGGGTTGTACGTGCTCGGCCAGTGGGACCAGGCGGCGCGCTACAACCTCGAGCCGCCGCTGGTCGCGCTGGTGCTCGGCCTGCTCGTGTCCAACACGGTGGGCGTACCGAAGTGGGCCGGCGCCGGGCTGCGGGTCGAGTTCTACGTCAAGGTCGGCATCGTGCTGCTCGGCGCGGGCGTGCCGCTCGCCCTGATCGCGTGGGCGGGCCCGGTCGCGATCGTGCAGGCGGCGATCGTGTCGCTCGCAACCTTCGCCGTCATCTACTGGACCGGCGTCCGCCTCGGTCTCGACCGCCGCTTCGCGGCGACGCTCGGCACCGGCGGTGCGGTCTGCGGCGTGTCCGGTGCGATCGCGACTGCCGGCGCCGTCGGCGCGCGCAAGGAGCACACGTCGGTCGCGATCTCGATCGTGATCGTCTGGGCGATCGCCACGATCTTCCTGTTGCCGCTGTTCGCCCGGGCGCTCGGCCTCTCGACCGGGGTCGCCGGCGCCTGGATCGGGACGTCGGAGTTCGCCGACGCGGCCGGGCTCGCGGCGGCGCAGGCCTACGCCGGCTACGCGGGCCACGTGGCCGGGATCGACGGCGCCCCGGATGCGGCGGTGCAGGCGTTCACGCTGATGAAGGTCATCGGTCGTGACGTCTGGATCGGCATCTGGGCGTTCGTGCTCGCCGTCGTCGCGACGACGCGCTGGGAGCGGACCGGGGTCACGACGCGCCCGGACGCCGGCGACATCTGGCGGCGGTTCCCGAAGTTCGTGCTCGGTTTCCTGGTGGCCTCGCTGATCGTCACGATCGCGGCGCGCGGCCACAGCTACGCCGACTACCGCAAGGTGGTGCAGCCGACGCTCGTGGCGCCGCTGCAGGTGCTGCGCGTGTGGGCGTTCATCTTCGCCTTCCTCAGCATCGGGCTGACGACCCGGTTCCGGGACCTCGTCCGTGGCGGCGCGAGGCCGCTGGCGGCGTTCAGTGCGGGCGTGGCGGTCAACCTGGTGCTCGGCTTCGTGCTGTCGACGCAGGTGTTCGCCGGCTTCTGGTCGCGGCTCGGCCAGTGACAGTCGCCGGACTCGCGGCGCGCAACGGCGGGCGGCGCATCGCCGCTGCGCCGGGCACGTGCCACACCTGCCGGCACTTCAGCGACTCGCCGCGCGCCATCGAGGCGTGGCTGCCGGGCCTGGCGGCGCTCGGGTCCGTGTACGGCTCGGTGCGCAGCGCCGACGGGCTTTGCCGGCTGCACGATCGCTACCTCGCGCCGGCGAGCCGGTGCGCGGGCCACGAGTCTCGCGACCGGGCGCCAGCAGATACCTAGCCGCCTGCGGGAGTCGCGGCGCAGCTGCGTCTCCCGTGCGCCACGACAGGCGCCGGGCCGGTGAATGTCTCGCCCGGGCCCCGCAAGGGGCGGCAATCCGCCGCGCGCCCGGGCTCGATGGTCCGCATTCGCCAGTCACCCGCCGCGGGCGCTAAGATGGCTCCCGGGATGGGCGACCGGGTGACCACGATGCATCGGTGGACGCGACGCTGCGCGCTGGCCGTGCTCGCAATGCTGCTGGCCGGAGCCGGCGGCTGCGCGATCACCGGCAAGTGCGGACTGCACGAGTGCCCGGAAGAGGCCGCGATCCGTGCCGAGGTCGAGTCGCTGCTCGATCAGCACCCGGAACTTCGACCTCCGAACATGGTGCACGTACAGGTGCGCGACAACATGGTGACGCTCTCGGGCCAGGTCAACAGCGACTACGAGCGGCGCCTCGCCGAATCGGTGGCGCTCGAAGCCAAGGGCGTGCAGAAGGTCGTGAACCTGATCGGCCTGACCTACACGCAGCGTTGAGCCTCGGACGGCGGCGACCGCGCCGCTCAGGATTTCGGCGGCCAGGCCGAAGCGTCGATGGTCTCGCGGTAGGCGTGCCAGGTCGCGTGCCCGATCAGCGGCATCGTGACGGCAAGCCCGAGCAGCGCGGTCGCGAAGCCGATCGCCACCGACAGCACGATCAGCGCCGCCCACACCAGCATCGCCCGCTTGTTGCGCAGCACCGCGTTCACGCTCGTGACCACGGCGGTGATCGCGTCGGCGCGGCGGTCGACGAGCATCGGCAGCGAGAAGGCGCTCGCCGCGAACGCAACGAGCGCGAACACGCTGCCGACCGCGCTGCCGATCGCGAGAAACGTCGCGAGCTCGAGCCGCGAGGGCACCGCCTGCTCGGGAAAGAAGATCTCGACTGCGCTGCCGGCGCGGACCCAGACCAGGCAGATCACCATCAGGATCAGCGAGTACACGAGCGCGTCGCCGAGATCGCGGCGCGCGGCCGACAGGCACTCGGCCAGCGACGGCCGCGTGCCGCGCTCGAGCGCCGCACTGATCACGTAGAGGCCCATCGCGAGCACCGGCGCGATGAACACGAAGCCGGACAGCAGCACCAGCAGCAGCCAGCCGGTCCCGAACAGCCGCGCGATCGCCGACACGAACGCGCTGAGCAGCATGATGCCGGCGCCGAACGCGAGGCTCTGCGCGCGCGCCGCGAGCAGATCCTGCCAGCCGAGCCGCAGCCAGCGCAGTGGCGCGCCGGCGGAGAGCGCCCGGCACGGGGCGACGAACGGCAGCATTTCCGCAGGGACTTCCTGACCGCTCATCGTGGCCTCGCCGGTGGGTACGCGCCGCGCGGCGCCCGCCTGCGGGGCGGTGCCGCACCGGCGCAGCGTAACGTAGGGAACCCGGGCGCACTAGAGCCCGCGGCCGCCGTCGTCGCCGGCTTCGCGGTACAGTGGCCGCGCCCGGGTGCAGTACGCAGCCGCGCCCGCCAGGAGCCTCGCCGATGCGCACCCTGATCGGTCGTCGTCAGCTGCTCGCCGGCGCCGGAGCGGCGCTGCTCGTCCGCGCCCTCGACGGCTGCACGGCCGGCGACGGCAATGTCCGCCGCGCCGACGCGACGCCGGTGCTCGACCTGCCGCGCCTGCGCGCGAGCCCGGACCGGATCACCAGCATCACCGTCTGCACCCGTCCGTTCCGTGCCGAGGGGCCGCGCCTCGACGTCGAGCAGGTCGGGGCCACGACGGTCGTGCACAACTACGGGCACGGCGGCAGCGGCTGGTCGCTGTCGTGGGGCTCGAGTGCACTCGCGGTCGAGCACGCCATGGCGACCGGTCGGCGCGAGGTGGCCGTGATCGGCTGCGGGGCGCTGGGCCTGACGTCGGCGCTGCTGCTGCAGCGCGCCGGCGCCCGGGTCGTCATCTATGCGAAGGAGCTGCCGCCCAACGTGCGTTCGTCGCTGGCGACCGGGGTCTGGACCCCGGACTCGCGAATCTGCTTCGAGGAGAACGCGACGCCCGCGTTTCGCACGCTCTGGGAGGGCATGACGCGACGCTCCTTCCAGACCTACCAGACGCTGCTCGGGCTGCCGGGCAGCCCGGTGGAGTACATCGACAACTACGTCGTCATCGACGGGCCGCCCGGCCAGGGCCGCGCGCCGGCCGCCGCCGACGACCGGCCGAAGTTCGCGATGCTGCAGCGCGACCTGCACGGCGAGCTGTCGACCGCACCGGAGGAGTTCGGGCCCGGCACCCACCGCTTCGGCGCCCGCACGTTGCGCCGCCGCTCGATGCTGATGTTCAACATCGCCGTCTACGCACGCCTGCTCGTGTCGGACTTCCTCGCGAACGGCGGCCGGATCGAGGTGGCCGAATTTCACTCGCCGGCCGAGTTTGCCGGCCTGCGGCAGCGAACGGTCGTGAACGCGACCGGCTACGGCGCCCGGGCACTGTTCGGCGATCGCTCGGTCACGCCGGTTCGCGGCCAGCTCGCGCGCGCGGTGCCGCAGCCGGACGTCGGCTACGGACTGCTGTACCGCAACGTCGCGTTCGTCCCGCGACGCGACGGCTTCGTCTTCCAGGCGCTCGGCGACAGCGACTACTACGGCTTCGGCGACGAATCCACCCTGCCCGATCGCGGTGAGGCGGAACTTGCGGTCAATACGATCGCGAGCCTGTTCACGCCGGGGTGAGAACCGCGACGCCGCCTGCGGCTCGCACCCGGTTCGGGCGAGCCCAAACACAGCGCCGCAGCGGATGCTGCTCGAACCGACGCCCGCTTAACAATAGCCGCCGTCGCATCGAAGGCTATAGCCCGGTCACAGTCGCAGCCTCGGCGGTTGACTAGATTGCGCCCTCGGATTCGGGCGAGTGTGGACCGGAGGGCGAGGTGGCGGACGGCGCGCGGCGAGGCAGGACGACGGCTTGGCGGCGCCTCGCGCATCGGCTCGCGACGATCGGCACGGCCGCGTTCGCGCTGGGCGCCAGCGCGCCGACTGGCGCCGGCGAGGCCGTGCTGCTCAGCACGCCGCGCGTGCAGGACGGATCGGAGCTCGATGGCCAGACTTACTCCTACTACTACGTGCCGCGGCTGAGCGAGCTCAACCACCTGGTCGGCTACCTCTTTCGCACCGGCCTCGTGCGCAAGGACGCTCCGGAGCCGGCCGCAGCGATCAGGCGCTACGCCGCCTACAGCTGCGAGGGCACCCTGTTCGTCGGTGCGGATTCCGAGCACGGCTCTACGGAGGACGTGAACTGGGCCACGGTGACGGCGCTGCACGCCGGGCCCGCCGCGGGGCCGCCGTCGCTGGTCGTCGAGCGCGAGCCGCCCGCGTCGAACGCCGCGAAGCCGCTGGTGCTGTACGTGCCGGATCAGACGATTCGCTACCAGTTGCACCAGGCCCTCGCGGTGCTCGTAGCCGAATGCCGGCCGCGGCCCGGCCGCGACGGCGATCCGGCGCGCCGGCGCGCCCAGAACTGACGACCGCCGACCCCGCCGGCGCGCCGCTCAGCCCGGTATCGTCGGGCGCCGCCCCTGCCGCACGCGCCGGAACGCCGCGCGCGCGTGCGGCGCCCACGCACCGCGCTGCCAGCGCCCCGCCATGACCAGCCCGCGCAGCCACTCGTCGGCGGCGTACGCGATCCAGACCCCGGGCAACCCGAGGCCGAGATGCACGCCGAGCAGCCACGCGCCGCCGGCCATCACCACGATCATCGACAGCACCCCGGCGGCCACCGGAAAGCGTGCGTCGCCGGTGGCGCGCAACGCGTTGATGACCACGAGGTTGAAGGTCCGGCCGGGCTCGAGCAGCACCGTGATCCACAGCAGCGTCTGGGCCGTCGCCAGGATCGCCGGATCATGCGTGAACAGCGTCAGCGATTGGCGGGCGGTGACGGCCGCGACCAGCGCGACGCCGATCGAGACGACGAGGCCCCAGCCCAGGCTGCGGCGCGCGCGGCGCCGCGCCTCGC
>Ga0335070_10008623_pt1 | contig 11959 bp, 8 predicted proteins | sample Lox_Sample_13_FD_206722 | JGI IMG/M metagenome (GOLD analysis project Ga0335070, IMG submission 206722) | Soil microbial communities from Loxahatchee National Wildlife Refuge, Florida, United States - Lox_Sample_1.3 | ecosystem: Environmental > Terrestrial > Soil > Wetlands | place: USA: Florida...
TTTCATTACTTTTTCACGAGCTGGCGGCAGATGCGCACGGTGAACCGCCGCACACACCAGGGGAGAAAGTGAGCGAGCAAATGAAGGATCGCTCCCAATTCGGAGCAGTCACCGTTGTTGTTGTCAGTCTTTTGTTAGCGTCATTCGCGCGCGCTCAGGATCAAGCGAGCACGAGCGCCACCCCGTCGAGCAACGAGGCGATCCTCCAGCACATGCAGGAACTGGAACAGGAGGTCAAAGAACTCCGCGCGGAGGTGGCCACGCTAAAGAGCGCGCCTGCCGCAACGCCAACTACACCGGCAGCCACACCCGCGGTTCCGCAAAGTAGTCTCGTTGGCAGCACAGGTACCACGCCGGCCGCGGCGCCCGCGCCGTCGTTGTCCAGTCTGCTCGGACCGACCTCGCTGAGTGGATTCGTAGACATCTACTACGGCCAGAACTTCAACAATCCGGCAGGTCGCACTAACGACCTGCGTTTCTTTGACGGCGCCACCAACCAGTTTGGATTGAACCTGATCGAATTGGTCCTCGACAAGGCTCCGGACGCTGCCAACAGCCGCACCGGCTACCACGTTGCGCTTGGCTTCGGGCAGGCCATGAACGTCGTCAACGCCTCGGAACCCCAAGCCGGTCTGGGATTCGACCAATATCTAAAGGAAGCGTACTTCTCCTATCTCGCGCCCGTAGGTAAGGGACTGCAGATTGACGCCGGGAAGTTCGTCACTCCGCACGGCGCCGAGGTTATTGAGACCAAGGACAACTGGAACTACTCGCGCGGTTTGCTGTTCACCTACGCCATTCCCTACTACCACTTCGGCATGCGGGCAAAGTATGCGTTCAACGACGAGTTTTCGATTAGCGGATTCTTCGTGAATGGCTGGAATAACGTCGTGGATAACAACACCGGCAAAACCTCTGGAATCGGCTTCAGTTGGAATCCCAACAAGAGATTTGGGATCGCCCAGAACTACATGGCGGGGCCGGAACTGAGCAACATCAACTCCACCTGGCGTCAACTCAGCGACACGGTCATCACGTATTCGCCTACCAGCAGGCTGTCGTTCATAGTCAACGGCGACTACGGTCGCGGCGACCGTATCGATGAAGGCGAGGGCGTGTTCTCGAAGCCGGTGTTCTGGACCGGCGTTGCCGGTTACGTCAAGTACGCGTTCAGCGACAAGGCCGCCTTCGCGGCCCGCTACGAGTACTACGATGACCACGACGGATTCACGACCGGGCTGGCGGCCGTCAGGGGTGCACCGGTAGGAGTGCACTTCAACGAATTCACGACCACTTTGGAGCGCGTGGTAGCGCACCACATCATCAGCCGTTTTGAGTTCCGCCGCGACATGTCGAACCAGGACGTTTTCTCGAAGGGCGTGACGCCGGTGGGCTCGCAGAACACACTCACAGCCGGGCTGGTGTTCACCTTTGACAGCCGCGAGGGGAGATAAGCATGCGTTGCTCGCTCTTCCGAACGCGCGCGACCGACGACAAGGTTGTCTGCACCATGGGGACCAGCGGCCGGGGCCCAAATCCAGATATCCCCTGGTACCAGCGCTCTGGCCGCTCCCCCTCCAGGAATGTGTTTTGAGAAGAACAGACGACAAAGCTATGGGGAGAACACTAATGGCAGAGAACGCTCCAGAAATGAAACAGACGTTGGGCCTAACGGGCTTGACGATGAACGCCATGGCGCTGATCGCGCCAGGCGCCTTCCTTTGGCTCACCTTCGCCGGACAGGCCGCGGCAGGCGCCACCGCGCCGGCGATGTGGATCGGAATTGTGTTTGCGACTGCGCTGTGCCTAGCTACCGCGGTGTGTTACGCGGAGATGTCAAAACTGTATCCGGGCACGGGCAGTTCGTATTACTTCGCAGAACAATCCTTCCTTAACCATGAGTCCGCATGGCGATACGCGCGCTTGTCTAAGTTCATCGTCGGCTGGGCCTCCCACCTCTACTACTGGATCTATCCGGGAGTGATGGTGGGCGTCATCGGGGTGATCTCTGGCTATCTAGTAGGGACGTTGTGGCCGAACTTCATGAGCGCCTCCAATCCCGGTCCCATGTTCATGATGGCGGCAGCAATTGTGTTCGCATTCGGGGTGGCTTACATTGCCCATCGCGGCGTAACCGGCTCGACGGCGGTGAACATTGCCATCAACGTCATTCAGATCAGCGCCCTGTTGGTGTTTTCGGTCGTGGCGCTCGGTTACCGGATGAACCATCCGCCGGGCAGCACGGCGTATCAGTTCGACCCACAAACCAGCGCGTCATACAGCTATGAATTTGCCACTACGTCGCAGATGGTGAACGGTCAGGCGACAGATGTCATCGTGCGCGATGCGAACGGCGTGCCGCAGCCCAAACTCGATGCGTCGAGCAAGCCGGTTCCGTATCACATCAGCTATCCGGAGAAAGACTCGAGCGGTGGTTTTCTCTCCCACCCCTCGGGCGGCTCGGTGGTGCGAATGCACAACTTCGGCTGGATGTTCGTGCAGGCGACCATCGCGATCCTGATTCTGGTGGGCTTCGAGTCCGTTACCTCGATGGGCGGCGAGGCCAGGAACGCCAAACGCGACGTGCCGATCGCGGTGATCACGTCGCTGCTGGTGCAAGGGTGCTTCTGCTATCTGTTTGAGTACTTCGCGGCCAACTACGTTCTCAACAGCGGCTACAGCATGCAAAACGCAGCGGCGTCGGCGGCACCCATTGGGGATCTGATGATCCTGGTGGGGGATGCGCTCTTCGGTCCTGGAAATGGACGAATCTTTATGTTGGTTGAGGCCGCCACGGTGTTTCTGGCGCTGATCGGCACGACGCTCTCCTGCATCAACACCGGAGCGCGTGTCACCTACGCCATGGGCAAGGATCGCGAAGTACCGGAACACTTTGGCATGCTGCATGACAAGAACCTGACTCCGCATCGGGCGATCTGGACGCTGGCGGCGATCTCGGCGGTAGTGGGATGCTTGACTGTGGCAGTTTATTTCGGAGACGGCGCCGCTCCTGCGGATTCCGCCATTCAGGCTCTGCCGCACGGCTTTTGGTCGAGCTTCGGATACACCACGCACGATAAGATGGCGGCCTTACCGAATACGTTCCTGACGATGACGCTGGCCTCTAACTTCGGCACGTTCCTGCTTTACATGTTGAGTTGCGTAACGTGTCTAGTCTGTTTTCACAATCACCCGCAGTTCAAGTTCGTGCGGCACCTGGTGGTTCCGATCCTGGGATTGCTCGCGAACCTGGCTTGCATGGTCTTCTACCTGATCGGTCCGTTCATGGGTTACGGAACAAAGATGGAGCCATTGCTGGCCCTGGGCATTGCGCTCGTCTGGGGTATTTACGGCGGGATCTACTTCCTCCGCGCGAGCAAATCAACGGGGCGCACAACCCTAGTTACGCAACGTGTACCGGCTGCCTGACGACACGGTGAACAACACGGTGGAGCCTGGCGGCTTTGCTGCCAGGCTCTTCGTGCGTTGCGCCGGGCGCCGACGGCTATACTCTTGCGGAGGCGTAGCCGATGTGGGGCAAGTCGACCGAACATGCCGCATTGTCAGGGCTTTTTTTTAGTTCTCTATGTTGGACATCGAGTTTTCACAGCTTTCTGACCCCGGCCGAGTACGCACAGGGAATGAAGACTATCTAGGCTACGTCTTGCCGGCCACTCCCGAACTCCGTTCCCGGGGTTGGCTGTTTGCCTTGGCGGACGGCGTTGGCGGCCAACGGCAGGGGGAAGTAGCCTCGCGAGCCGCCATTCAGGAGGTTCTCGGAGGGTTCGGTCGCGCCACAACCGGGGCGTCGCACAAGGAGTTGCTGACCCAACTCGTGCGGGCAGCAAACGCACGAATCTGCGAAGCCGAGGCGCTCGCAGGTCCGGCAGGCGCCGGTATGGCATCCACGGTCGTGGTTTGCGCGCTGCGCTATGATCGCGCGACAGTAGCCCACGTCGGAGATTCCCGCTGCTACGTGATCCGCAACGGCAGTGCTCGGGCGATCACCCGTGATCACACGGTCGCCGCCGAGCAGGTGCGGTTGGGTCTGCTTTCGTCCAACGAAGCTGCACAAGGAGAAACTCGTCATATTCTCAGCCGTTCGTTGGGCGCGAATCTGTCTGTCAACGTAGAGATCGATGAGGTTCAACTGCTGGCGGGCGATGTTGTCTTGCTCTGCTCGGACGGTTTGCACGGCGCGCTTACCGACCCAGAGATAGCCCGCATCGTAGGCCGGAACCGGGATCTCGCGGACGCAGCGCGCGAGCTTGTTGCCCGTGCGAACGAGGAGGATGGCAGGGATAACATCAGCGTGCAACTCATTCGAATCCACAGCGTGGAACGCGTTGGGATGTACCGCGGCCGACCTTATAAGCTACGCTGATTTTCCAGAATTAGCGCATTCCTTTTATGATTCCCTTACACATCTTCTTTTTATGATTTCCTTACACATCTTCGTTACCGGTTCTGGCATGATGGACGTGTGCGCTGTTGATGGGGGTGACCTTTGGCTGTCGAGGTGGTTACGGATCCTGCTCCGATGACACTCCATCCCGGTGACCAGTTAGATCATTACCGCATTGAGAATCTCGTCGCCCGCAGCGGCATGGCGTCCATCTTTCGCGGCACAGACCTGAACAACAGGCGTGCCGTCGCCATCAAGATTCCGCATCCCGAGGTCGAGAGCGACCCCGCGCTGTTTGACCGATTCCGCCGGGAAGAAGAGATCGGCAAGAAGATGGACCACCCCGGCGTAATGAAGGTCTTCGACGACGAAGACCGCAGCCAGGTTTACATGGTAATGGAGTGGGTGGACGGGCGTCTGCTACGCAAGATTCTCCAGGAACAGCGCAAACTCCCTGCGGGGCGCGCTGTGCCCATCACGCTGAGAATCCTAGCAGCGCTGGATTACATTCACTCCCACGGCGTGGTGCACCGTGACCTGAAGCCGGAGAACATCATGGTCGACGAGCAGGATAACGTCAAGCTCATCGACTTCGGGATCGCCGGCAGCTCCAAGTCTCGCCGCCTCACCTTTGCCAAGCTTTCCCAAACCATGGGAACACCGGATTACATTTCTCCCGAGCAAGTCAAGGGCAAGCGGGGAGACGGGCGCAGCGACTTGTACGCGCTAGGAGCGATGCTCTACGAGATGCTGACGGGGAAGGTGCCGTTCTCGGGTGAGAATGCATTCCTGATCATGAACGACCGCCTGTTGAACAACCCGGTGCCGCCGCGCGAAATCGATCCGGCGATCACCCCGCAATTGCAGGAGATCATCTATCGGGCTCTGGAGCGCGATCCGAAGAACCGGTATTCAACGGCCCACGACTTCGCGTGGGATCTCGAGCACCAGGAGGAGGTCGGGGTCGCCGAGCGCCCGGAACTGCACAACTGGAAAGAGCGCCGCACGCCCTGGCCGAAAACAATCCTGTTCTACCTGGCGCTGGTGCTCATCCCGATCGTGATCTTCGGGTTGCTGCTGTACGTGGCGAGGCATAGCTGAGCGCGAGGCCAGCTCGCGTCATCGCCGCCGGGCGCAATCTAGCGCGGAATGAATTCGTCACTGTGGATGGCGAACTCGGGATACGCGCCAGCGCCGAGTTCGCGAAGATCCATTCCCTGCCACTCGCCTTCCTCGTCAACCCGCTGACGGTAGAAGCGATTCAGAAGCCAGTTCAGACCGTAGGTCAAAGGGAAGACAAACCCCAACAGAGTCGCGATTCCCACCAGCTGCGCCAGCCATTGGCCGTTCTGAGGGCCAACGTCGGCCAGGAGGGCGACGGCCAGTAGACCCCACACGCCAGCGATGGCATGCACCGGAACTGCGCCCCCGGGATCATCAATTCCGAATCTGAATTCCATCCAATCGATAACCACGGGAATCAGACCACCGGCAACCGCTCCCACGATGATCGCCGATGCCGGCTTCAAGAAAGCAGCCGCAGCGCTGCTGGCCACCAAACCCGCGACCCATCCGTTGGCGATCAAGGACGCGTCGGGCCGGCCGAAACGGGCTCGCGTCACGACCGCTGTGGTCAACGCGGAGGCCGCTGCCGAAAACGTAGTGTTCAGGGCAATCAATACGATGCGCGACGGCTGAGCCGCCGCGAACAAGATCGCGCCTGCAGAATTCAGCCCCATCCACCCCAACCAGGCAAACACACAACCCAGAAGCCCCAGAATCACGTTGTGGGCGGGGATCGCGGCCGGCATGCCGTCTTCCGAGTACTTTCCGCGCCGAGGGCCCAGAATCCACGTAATCGACAATGCCGTGAAGCCACCCACCGCCTGGATCGCGCCCGAGCCTCCGCCGTCGACGAAACCCCGGCCTAAGCCGGAATTCACGCCCAGTTGCGCCAGCCACCCTCCGCCCCACGTCCAGTGGGCAAACAGCGGGTAGGTCCACCCTGCTAGCAGGGCAGTGGAAGCACACATCGCGCCCAGCCGCCAGCGGTCGGCGCTGGAGCCGATGGGAATCACCGCTGCCACGCCTACGCTGAAGAGCTGCAATAAGACGATTAAGGATGCTGGAGAAAGATCAAGCGGGAAGCCGCGCAGGAAGAAAGGTTGCGCTGCCATCCAACTCCATGACTTCCCGCCCACGACGGCGGCGTGCGATGGGAACCCCGCGATTCCCTGCCAGGAAAAACCGAAAATGACATAGACAATGGCGGCCAGCGCCGGGACACAAACACAGCCCAACATCGTGTGCGCCGCACTGCGCGATCGCCCCAGCCCAGTGTTCAGCAGAGCGAGGCCGACAACAGCCAAGGGAACGAGCAAGATGAGAAGAAAACAAAGGAAGGTTGAGGATTCGGAAAGAGCCGGCAGTGGCGTCACCCCTTCTCCACTTTCAGAACGAGATGCGAATAAACGGCGAGAGCGAGACCGAGGAGTTCCACCAGCACGCCGGCCAGCACAAATCCGACACGCGGCCCCCCGGCGGGGAGGAGAGCGACAGCAGCGGCAACGATCCCCCATCCCGCGGGCAGCAGAAGAAAACCTATCACCTTCATACTGGATTGCTGTGAAATCATGACGAAGACTACTGGCCGGCCACCGGATTCAAATCTCAGCGGAGTCGCCCGCCTGCACCTCGCCGCGAAGGCTCACTCTCGCTCAGGGTGAGGCTAATGCTCTGATCTTTGCGCGTCCAATCAAATCTTTTTATCCCATCTAGAAATGGGACAGTCGGCAACACAGACCATGCCTACGGCAAAACTCGATTATCAGCAAATCGTTAAACAGCACTCCAAAGAGATGAGCGACAGTGGAGCACTATCGGCCGCGCGGTACCTGTGAAGCGGTGTGGCGGCCTGCGACCGAGATGAAGGATCGTCCCCGTTTACTCGACCTATTCTCTCGGTGTATCGAACGACGGCGGAAAACTCGCCACGTCCGAGGCCCAAGATCGATCGGGCTGCGCCTGCAAGGTGAACTCCAGCTTGCTGTGTCCCGCTGTCAGCGCGCTCAGCGGGAGCCATGCGCTCCTATGTCGTTTGCCATTCAGTGTGAGGGAATGCACGTAGATTCCTTCACCCTTGGAGGCAATCTCCAGCGTGCTTCCATTCCCCATGTGGACGGTCACGCGCGGGAACATTGGACTGGCCAACACGAGTCCGCCGACGCCAGGAATTACCGGGTACATGCCCAGAGCGTTCCACACGTACACGCCAGAGGTTGCGCCTAAGTCGTCGTTGCCGGGGAGACCATCGGGCTTGGTGGTGAAGGTCTCACGACGAACGCGATCGGCCACCTCCTGTGTTCTCCAGGGATTCCCTATCCAAACGTAGGCGTACACCGCGCAGAAATCCGGCTCGTTGGTCACCGTGTACGTCGGCACGGCCCAACCGGTCAGCTTCTGAAAGAACTTGTCCAGCTTGGGCAGAACATTCTCGTTGCCGCCCATGCTGCGGAACAGTCCGGCATAGTTGTGCGGAATCATCCAGGTGTATTGCCAAGTCGAGCCTTCTTCGAATCCGAGTTGATCGGACGTATCCCAGTTCTTGTGCCGGGGCATCAGGTTATCGGGGTCAAAGCCGACAAGAAATATGCCATCGGCGGTGCGTGGACGGATGAAACCGGTCTCCTTGTCGAACAAAGTGCGCCAGTTCTGCGCGGAACGCAGCAAACGATTGGCGTTGGCTTTATCCCCGAGGGCATCGGCGAACTGGGAAATGGCGAAGTCGGCGCTCGCGTACTCCAGAGTGACGGATGCGCCCGACTCCTGCGTATCGGTGACCGGAACATAACCCTTTGCCAGGTAGTCGGTGAGCCCCGGGCGCTCAGAGTTGCCATGCGGTCCTGTGCCCGGCTCGGTTGCGCCCTTCACCATGAAGTGGAGCGCCGACTTAGTGTCGAACGATCGAGCGCCGAAGGCATAGGCGGTCGCGAGCAGAATGGCGGGCGAGTCGCCGCCCATCACATAGCTCACATCATTCGCGACCGGCCAGCGCGGCAGCCAGCCACTCTGCTCGGCGTCGCGCACGAGCGACTGCATCATCTGGCTGGTTTGATCCGGCAGTAGAAGAGACTGGAACTGAACCACGTTGCGGTAGATATCCCAGTCGGAGAAATTAGCGTACTGTGCCTGGCCAAGCGGCAAGCGCCTGATCTTGCCGTCGAATCCGATGTAGTCGCCGTTGACATCACTGAAGAGGTTGGGAGCGAGCAGCATGTGATAGAGGCCCGTGTAGAAGATCGTGCGCTGCTCGGGCGTGCCGCCTTCAGCCTGGACGTGATCGAGCATCTTCGTCCAAGCTTCTCTCGCCGCGGCATGCACGCCATCGAAATCCCAGCCGGGAATCTCGGCCTGAAGGTTCGCGATGGCGTTGTCGATGCTGACGAAGGAGATGCCGACCTTCATCACGACCGGCTTCGACGCGGGCGAAAACGAAACAAAAGCTCCCGCCTTGTGGCCGCTGTTCAAACTGGCGGCGGGGTTGTCGCTCCACGTGCCGAAGTAAGAAAAGGGCGAATCAAACTTCGCAACGAAGTACAACACGTAGTTCGAATCAGAACCGCAAAAGCCTCCACTGTGCACGGTACCCACGACCGTGTCCTTGCCGCGAACTTCTATGGTGCTGGTATCTGCTTTGCGCTTCTCATCACCGATAGTGGCGCTGCCGGCGGCGTTGAAGAGCACCGTCGGCGTGGTTGCAGTTGGGTAGGAGAACCGCCCAATGGCAGCGCGGAGAGAGGCTGTGAGTTCCACTTTCACTCCGCTTTCAAACTCGACGGAGTAATAGCCGGGCTGTGCCTTCTCGTGGTCGTGCAAAAACGAGAGCGTGTAGTCGCTCAACGATACGGCACTCTCGACCGGTCCGGGCCACGGCAGGATCGGCACATCGGCGTAAATCGGACAGCCGGCGCCGCTGATATGAGTGAGGCTGAAACCGCGAATCGTTTTATCTTGATAGTGGTACCATCCATCGGCTCGCGTGTCCGGCCCCCACTGCATCATGCCGAAGGGCAGGCTGGCGCCGGGGAAAGTATTGCCGTCGGCCGCGGTCCCGATGAAGGGGTTGACGGCCTCGTAGGCCGCGAGAGAACTGCTACTCTGCCCAACCATCGAAACCGACATCAGCAGTAAAGAGGCAAGAAGATAGCGCATTGTCATCTCCCGAATGAGCAGCCCAATGATATTGCGATTCCCACGCGGCCGCACGTACCAAGAAGCGCAAGGCACCTTTGTTGTTCTGTCGCAGTTCCTGCTGCCACAGAGGAAGTCCCTGGCTTGCGTGCGTGGCTCTCTGTGTTGGTTCGTCAGACGGTATAATCACGCTGGCTGCAGGGGCACCTTCTCGGGCGCTAGACACTAGCTGGACAGGCCCGAGGCCCTGGAAGCGCACTTGAGAACCGAAATCTGAAGGACAGGTGACCACCGTTGGCGCGCGCAATACCCTCTTGTGTTGTCAGCATAGAGGACCTCCGGCCCTTGGCCCGGCGCCGGCTGCCCAAGGCCGTTTTCGACTATCTGGATGGCGGTGCCGAGAACGAAGTCACGCTGCGTGAAAACTGCCGCGTCTTTCAAGACGTCACTTTTCGTCCGCGTTACGCGGTGGACGTGTCTCATTGCGACCTGCACGCGTCGGTGTTGGGGCAGGATCTCTCATTCCCCGTCCTGCTGGCTCCCGTCGGCTATAGTCGGCTCATGCATCCTGAAGGAGAGGTCGCGGCGGCGCGCGCGGCTGGTAGGGCAGGCACAGCCTACATCCTTTCGACGATTTCCGGACACAGCCTGGAAGACGTCAAGGCGGCGTCTTCTGGCCCGGTGTTTTACCAGCTCTATGTGATGGGTGGGCGCGTCGCGGCCGAAGCGGCTATCGAGCGCGCCCGCAAAGCGGGTTACGCCGGACTGGTGGTCACTATCGACACGCCCGTGGCCGGCATGCGGGAGCGGGATTTTCGCAGCGGCGCGAAGGAACTGATGGGACCGAATCTGCTGGCGAAGATCCCCTTTCTTCCGCAGGTGCTCTCACGTCCGCGATGGCTGGCGGGGTTTCTCCGCGACGGCGGTGTGCCCAACCTGCCTAATGTGGTTGTTCCCGGGCAGGGACCGATGCCGATGATCGACGTTGCCGCGGCGCTGGCTGCGGCTGCTGTCACCTGGCAGGACTTGCGGTGGATTCGCGACTGTTGGCGCGGCCCAATCGTCGTAAAGGGGGTTCTAACCGGCGACGACGCGCGCCGCGCTATCGACGAAGGCGCCGCTGCAGTCTCCGTTTCCAATCACGGTGGACGCCAGCTCGACTGCGCTCCGGCTGCGCTGCGGGCGTTGCCCGAAGTTGTGGCTGCAGTGGCTGGCCGCGCGGAAGTACTAATGGATGGCGGCATTCGCCGTGGCAGCGACGTAGTGAAGGCGCTCTGCCTCGGCGCTCGCGCCGTGCTCTGCGGCCGGGCCTATGCCTACGGACTGGCAGTCGCCGGGGAGGCCGGCGTCACGCGGGCACTGGAGATTTTGCGCACGGATGTCGAGCGCACGCTTAAATTGCTGGGATGCTCTTCAGTTTCCGCCCTGGATCGCTCGTACGTGGATGTTCCGCCGACGTGGCGGGTGAGCTGACGCGGCAAGCGATTCTGAATTACGTTAACGCTCGATCCAGATGCACGTATCCGCCATCCACGAAAATGTGCTGGCCTGTGGTGTGTCCGGATTGATCGGAAATTAGGAAGACGGTCATGGCGGCGATCTCTTCGGCCGTGGTCATCCGTTTCCCCAGAGGAATCTTCGAGAGAATCGTTTCCAGTTTCTCTTCGGGACTGGGGAAGCTGTCGAGCCAGCGGCGATAGAGCGGCGTCATGACTTCTGCGGCGACGACTGCGTTCACGCGAATATCATAGGGCAGCAATTCCGCCGCCCACTCGCGCGTGAGGGCCATAATGGCTCCCTTTGAGGCTGCGTAACCCGACGTGCCTCCCTGGCCCGTGAATGCGGTTTTTGACCCGATGTTGACTATCGATCCTCGCGAGCGTTTCAAGTGTGGTAGAGCGTAATGGGCCATATTGTAGTAGTGCACCAAGTTCCGATTCAGCGAGGCGATGTATTCCGAGGGGCTGCCGTGTTCGAGTCCGACTTTGTCGTTACTCCCCGCGTTGTTCACCAACGCGTCGAGGCGACCAAATTCCTGAACGGTCTCTTCGATCGCCTGCGAGCAGACCTCCGGCGACGAGAGATCGACGGTGATCAGTCCGCAGGAAGCCCCACTTCTCTTCAAGTCGGACTGCAGTTGCTGTCCTGCTTTCGCGTCGCGCCCCACGATAACCGGAACTGCGCCCTCGCTTGCGCAGGCACGCACAATGGCCGCGCCGATGCCTTTCGCGCCGCCCGTGATGACAACGACTTTATCTGTAAGCCGCAGGTCCATGGTGCGAGACCTTGAGATTGTAGAAGTGAGTCGCGTTGAGGCCAAAGATTCGTTCCCGTTGATCCGGCGTCAACCCACGAGTATATCCA
>Ga0335070_10008625_pt1 | contig 11958 bp, 10 predicted proteins | sample Lox_Sample_13_FD_206722 | JGI IMG/M metagenome (GOLD analysis project Ga0335070, IMG submission 206722) | Soil microbial communities from Loxahatchee National Wildlife Refuge, Florida, United States - Lox_Sample_1.3 | ecosystem: Environmental > Terrestrial > Soil > Wetlands | place: USA...
CATCCGACCGAGGCGTGGCGGATCTTCCTGCCGATTCCGGCCAAGTAGCGCGCCGGGAGCGGTCGCGCGCCCGGTCCGGCGGCCACGGCGACGCCCTCGCGGGCGGCGCAGGGCCCTTGACCCGGGTCGCATATTTATGCAAGCATGCTGGGAATTTATGCATGCTGGCACGACCCCCTACGGCACCGGCGCGCCGCGCGCGCCCGACGACCGGCGCGAGGCGCTGAAGCGGATCATCCGCGACGGCGTCGTCGGCCGGCAGGCCGAGCTCGTGCGCCTGCTGAAGCGCGCCGGCTATCCGGTCACCCAGTCGAGCGTCAGCCGCGACCTGCGCGACCTCGGTGTCGCCAAGGTCGGCGACCGCTACGTGCTGCCCGAGGACGCGGCCGCGCCCGTCGCCGGGCTCGCGGCGGTCGCCGCCTTCGTGCAGGACGCGGCACCGGCCGGCCCGCACCTGACGGTGGTGCGCACCACCATCGGCTCGGCGCAGAGCGTCGCGCTCGCGATCGACCGGGCACGCTGGCCGGAGGTCGTCGGCACGATCTCCGGCGACGACACGATTTTCATCGCGACCGCCAGCGAGCGCGCCCAGCGCGCGGTGCTCGACCACCTCCGCTCCCTCGCAAGCCGCTGAAGGCTTTCCCATGACCAACGCAAGTCCGGGCGCCACGCCCATCCTGCTCGCTTTTTCCGGCGGCCTCGACACCTCGTTCTGCGTGCCGTGGCTCAGGGAGACCTACCAGCGCCCGGTGATCACGGTCACCGTCGACACCGGCGGCATCGACGCGGCCGCGGCGCGCACGCTCGAGGCGCGCGCCCGCGAGCTCGGCGCGATCGCGCACCACCTGGTGCCGGCCAAGAGCGCGTACTTCGAGCGCGTGCTCAAGTACCTCTTGATGGGCAACGCACGCCGCGGCCAGCTGTACCCGTTCTGCGTCGGCGCGGAGCGGGTGCTGCAGGCGCAGACCATCGCCGAGATGTCGAAGACCCTGGGCTCCATGACGGTCGCTCACGGCTGCACGGCCGCCGGCAACGACCAGGTGCGCTTCGAGGTGGCGCTGCGCACGCTCGCGCCGGGGCTGGAGATCCTGGCGCCGGTCCGTGACCGCGCCTTCAAGCGCCCGGAGCAGCTGGCGTTCCTCGAGCAGCGCAAGCTGCCGGTGCCGCCGTACGGCGCCGCCTACTCCGTCAACCGCGGGCTGTGGGGCGTGACCATCGGCGGCAAGGAGACGCTGACCTCGGAAGGCAGCATCCCGGACTCGGCCTGGGTGCTGACGCGCGACGCGTTCTCGGACCCGCGGCCGCCGCAGCGGCACACGATCGCCTTCGAGCAGGGCGTGCCCTGCGCGCTCGACGGCGTGGCACTCGGCCCGGTGACGCTGATCGAGAAGCTCGAGGCGCTGGCGGCGCCGTACGGCATCGGCCGCGGCATCCACCTCGGCGACACGGTGATCGGCACCAAGGGCCGCGTCGCCTTCGAGGCGCCGGCCGCCGAGGTGCTGCTGACCGCGCACCGCGAGCTCGAGAAGCTGGTGCTGACCGGCCGCCAGGCGCGCATCAAGGAGCTGGTGGCCGCGCCCTACGGCGACCTGGTCCACGAAGGGCACCACCTTGACCCGGTGTGCCGCGACATCGAGGCGCTGCTCGTCTCGTCGCAGCAGCGCGTCAGCGGCGAGGTGCGCGTGCTGCTGCGGCCCGGCAGCGTGTTCGTCGAGGGCGTGAGCTCGCGGTGGTCGCTGCTTGCGGCCTCCAAGGGCGTGTACGGCGAGTCCGCCGGCGAGTGGACGCCGGCCGACGCGCTCGGCTACTCGAAGATGCTGGCGCTGACCGGCACGTTCTACACGCGGGCCGGCCAGCGCGCGGAGGGCGGCGCGTGAGATCGGTGGTCGTCGACAAGATCGCCTCGATCACGCAGGCCTGCGGGCTCGGCCACGAGCTCAGGATCGCCGCCGACATCCCCTGCGAGGAGGGCGTGGTGGTGGTCGTCGAGGTGCTGACCAACAAGAGCACCTACAACACCCTCGAGCTGACGAGCGGCCGCATGGCCAAGGTGTCGAAGGGCGACATCGTGGTCGGCGCGCTCGGCCACCGCAAGGCGCTGTTCGGCTACTCGGGCCACGTGCCGGACTCGATCCGGCCGGGCGACGTGATCCAGATGCTCAACATCGGCGGCGTGCTCGGCCTGTGCGACTCGATGAACGCCGAGCGCGGCCGGCCCTTCGACTGCCGCGTGCTCGGCGTGGTGCTGCAGTTCCCGTACCTCGGCGAGCGCATCGGCGTGCCGGCGCGGATCGGGCAGCGGCCGCTCGACCTCGACGCCGCGCTCGACACGCAGGGCGTGCCGGTGGTGGCGCTCGCCGGCAGCTGCATGGAGGCCGGCAAGACCGCAGCGGCCTGCGCCATCATCGCGCGCATGCGCCACCGCGGCCTCGCGGTGCACGCGTTCAAGGCGACCGGGGTCTCGCTCAGGCGCGACATCCTCGCGATGGAGGACGCCGGCGCGCGCAAGACGATGATCTTCACGGACTTCGGCGTCGGCACGACGACCGCGAAGGTCGGTCCCGCGCTGACGCGCGCGATGCTCACCGAGATGGCGAACGGCCACCCGGACATCATCGTCTTCGAGCTCGGCGACGGGCTGCTCGGCACCTACGGCGTCGAGGCGATCCTCGCCTCCGCCGACATCCGCAACGCGATCAGCGTGCTGCTGCTGTCGGCCAACGACCCGGTCGCCGCGTGGGGCGGGGTCAAGCTGCTGCGCGACAAGTTCGGCATCGAGCCGGCGGTGATCACCGGGCCCGCCACCGACAACCAGGTCGGCGTCGACATCATCCTGCAGCAGATGGGCGTCGCGGCGGCGAACGCGATCACGAGCGGCGCGGAGCTCGGCGACCGGGTGATCGCGGCGGCCGGGCTCGCCGCGCGCTTCCCCGTCAAGCCGACGACCGAGTCCGAATGAGTCTCGAGCAGCGCATCCCGGTGCTGGTGCTCGGCGGCAGCGGCTACGTCGCCGGCGAGCTCTTGCGCCTGGTCGCGGCGCACCCGCGCCTCGAGCTCGCGGCCGCGGTCTCGGACTCGAGGCCCGGCGAGCGCGTGGCGGGCGCCTTTCCGCACCTCGCGCCGGTGTACCCGGAGACGCTGTTTGCCGGCGCCGACGAGGCCGAGCGACTGATCGCGGGCGCGCCGGTGAGCGCGGTGCTCGCCGCCGCGCCGCACGGCGTGTCGGCGTCGCTGATCGACCGGCTGCTCGCGGCAGCCGCGGCCGCCGGCACGCGGCCGCGCGTCGTCGACATCTCGGCCGACTACCGCTACGCCGATCCCGAGGCCTACGCCGCGGTCTACGGCCACCCGCACGGCGCGCCGGGACGGCTGCGCGAGTTCAGCTGCGCACTGCCGGAGCACCTCGGCACGCTCGCGACCCCGCACGTCGCCCACCCCGGCTGCTTCGCGACCGCGATGCTGCTCGCGGTCGTGCCGCTGCTGAAGCTCGGCCTGGTCGAGCCCGCCTTCTACGTCAGCGCCGTCACCGGCAGCACCGGCTCCGGCCGCGCGCCGGTGGAGGGCACGCACCATCCGCGCCGGCACAGCGACCTGTACGCCTACGGCGCGCTCGGACACCGCCACGCGCCGGAGGTGGTCGCGATTACGCGCGCGCTGACCGGCCGCAGCGCCGAGCTCAACTTCGTGCCGCACTCGGGTCCGTTCGCGCGCGGCATCCATGCGACGACGCAGGCGCGGCTGGTCCAGCCGATGAGCGGCGCCGAGGTGCGCGCGGCGCTGGCGGCCTTCTACTCCGGCCAGCCGTTCGTGCGTGTGCTGCCGGACCCGCCGCGGCTCAAGGACGTCGTCACCAGCAACTACGCGCACCTGTCGGCGACCACCAACGGCTCGACGGTCGCGGTGCTGAGCGTGGTCGACAACCTGACCAAGGGCGCGGCCGGCGGCGCCGTGCAGTGGCTGAACCGGATGTTCGGCTGGGACGCCGCGACCGGGCTCGCCGCGCCGGCGCCGGGCTGGACCTGACGCCGCCCGCCGCCACCCGAGAGCACCGCATGGCCCAGCCGAGCGCTCACCGACCCGCCGCCGCCGCCGATCACCTGGCGCACGTGTTCGCGCAGTATCCCTTCGAGGTGGTGCGCGCCGAGGGCGTCTGGCTGCACACCCGCGACGGCCGCCGCATCCTCGACTACTACGGCGGGCACGCGGTAGCCGCGCTCGGCTACGGGCACCCGCGCTGGCTCGCCGCGCTCGAGCGCCAGGCGCGCGAGGTGCTGTTCCAGACCAATGCGATCCCGATGCAGATCCGCGAGCGCGCCGCGGCGCGGCTCGCGGCGTTCGCGGGCCTCGGCCTCGACACGGTGTTCTTCGTCAACTCCGGGGCCGAGGCCAACGAGAACGCGCTGCGGCTCGGCTTCAAGCTGACCGGCCGGCGCGAGGCGGTCGCGCTCGAGCACGGCTGGCACGGCCGCACCGCCGCCGCCGGCGCCGTGACCTTCGGTGCGCGCGAGAAGTGGTACGGCTTCCCGCGGGCGCCGTTCGACGTGCGCTTCGTGTCGCGCAGCGATCCGGCCGCGGCCGCCGCCGGCATCTCGGTGCACACCGCCTGCGTGATCGTCGAGCCCGTGCAGGGCCTCGCCGGCGCGTACGAGGTCCCGGTCGGGGTGCTGGCCGCGCTGCGGCGCCGCTGCGACGAGGTCGGCGCGCTCTTGATCTTCGACGAGGTGCAGTGCGGCGTCGGCCGCAGCGGCGCGCCGTTCGCCGCCAACCGCGCCGGCGTCACGCCGGACCTGCTGACGACCGCCAAGGCGCTCGGCGCGGGCTTCCCGGTCTCGGCGCTGCTGCTCGCGCCGGCGGTCGCCGCCCGGCTGAAGGTCGAGGACATGGGCACGACCTTCGGCGGCGGGCCGCTCGCCTGCGCCATCGTGGAGGCGGTCATCGACATCATCGAGTCCGAGGGCCTGCTCGAGAACGTGCGGCGCATGTCGGCGCTGATCCGCGCGAGCTGCCTCGTCGGTCCGGTGACCGCGGTGCAGGGCGCCGGGCTGCTGCTGGGTCTGCGCACGACGCGGCCCGCCAAGGTGGTGCAGCAGGAGCTCCTGGCGCGCGGCATCTTCGCCGGCACCGCTGCCGACCCGCACATCGTCCGGCTGCTGCCGCCGTTCACGCTCGCGGAGCCGCACGTGGCCGCGCTCGCCGCCGCGCTCGCGGAGCTCGCGCCGTGAGCCTCGCGCGCTTCCTCGACCTCGCCGACTTCAGCCGCGCCGAGGTCTGCGAGCTGCTCGCGCTCGCCGAACGGCTGCAGCGGCACCCGGAGCCCCGGGCGCTCGCCGGCCGCATCCTCGGGCTCGTGTTCCTGAACCCGTCGCTCAGGACGCTGGCCTCGTTCCAGGCCGGCATGGCGCGGCTCGGCGGCACCTCGTTCGTGATCACCCCCGGCCAGGGCACCTGGGCCCTCGAGACGCGGCTCGGCGTGCGCATGGACGGCGGCGCGGCCGAGCACATCCGCGAGGGGCTGCCGGTGCTCGCCTCGTACTGCGACGCGCTCGGCATCCGCGCCTTCGCCGAGGGCAAGGACCTCGCCGCGGACGTCGCCGACACGAGCTTTCGCGCCATGGCCGCGCTGGTCGACAAGCCGCTGATCAACCTCGAGTCGGCCATCAACCATCCCTGCCAGGCGCTCGCCGACTGGAAGACCCTCGACGATGCCGCGGTGCCGGAGCACGCCAGGTTCGTGCTGTCGTGGGTGCCGCACCCGCGCGCCCTGCCGCTCGCGGTGCCGGCGGCGACCGTGCACATGGCGGCGCTGCGCGGCCACGAGGTCGTGGTGCTGCGGCCGGAGGGCTTCGCGCTGCCGGCGGCCGTCATGGACCGGGCGCGCGCGGCCGCGCGCCAGGCCGGCGGCTCGGTGACCGAGACCGCCGACCGCGCCGCCGCGCTCGCGGGCGCCGCCGTCGTGTACGCGAAGGAGTGGGGCTCGACGGCGCACTACGGCGACGCGGCACGCGATGCGGAGCTGCGCGCGGCGCTCGCCGACTGGCAGGTGAGCGAGCAGACCTTCGCGCCGAGCGCGCCGGGCTGCCGGCTGATGCACTGCCTGCCCGTGCGCCGCAACGTCGCGGTCGCCGACGCGGTGCTCGACGGCCCGCGCAGCCTCGTGCTGCGCGAGGCCCACAACCGGCTGGTCGTGCAGATGGCGGTGCTCCACCGCCTGCTGAGCTGAGGCCGCGACCGGCGCCGCCGGCACCCATTCCGATCACCCGCCAGAGGATCCCCATGAGCTACCGCCCCGAACAAGCCGCCGCGATCCGCGCCATGCGCAACGCGGCGCCCTACCTGCGCATGTACAAGGGCAAGGTGTTCATCGTCAAAGTCGGCGGCGCGGTGTTTGCCAACATGGCGGCGACGCGCTCGATCGTCGAGCAGGTCGCGATCCTGCACCAGGTCGGGGTGCGCGTCGTGCTGGTGCACGGCGGCGGCCCGCAGCTCGACGAGATGCAGCGCTCGCTCGGCATCGAGCCCAGGATGGTCGACGGCCGCCGCGTCACCGACGACAAGACCGTGGACGTCACCGTGATGGTGCTGAACGGCCTGCTGAACACGCGCCTGCTCGGCATCTGCCGCGAGCTCGGGCTGCGCGCGGTCGGCGTCTCCGGACTCGACGGCGGGCTGGTGCGGGCGCGGCGGCGGCCGCCGGTCAGGGCCGCCGACGGCAGCACCGTCGACTACGGCCAGGTCGGCGACATCGACGAGGTGGACCCGGACGTGCTGCAGAAGCTGCTCGACGGCGGCTACATGCCGATCGTCAGCCCGCTGTCGTGCGATGCGCAGGGCACCGTGCTCAATATCAACGCCGACACGGTCGCGGCGCGCATCGGCGCGGCGCTCGGCGCCGAGAAGCTGCTGCTGTGCACCGGTGCGGCCGGCATATTCGAGGACATCACCGACCCCTCGACGCTCGTCTCGTACACCGACCTCGCGGGGCTGAAGCGCCTCGAGGCGGCCGGCAGCTTCGCCGACGGCATGATGCCGAAGGCCGACGCGATCGAGGCCGCGATCCGCGGCGGCGTGCGCCGGGTGCACGTGATCTCGTTCAAGTCGCCGGACGCGCTGCTCGCCGAGGTGTTCACCAACGAGGGGCTCGGCACGCTGATCGTCGCCGACGTCAAGGCGCTGTCGCCGGCCGAGCAGCACCCGCCGGGGCCCAAGCCGTGAGCCGGCTGTGGGACAAGGGCGCGCCGCTCGATGCGCGCGTGCTCAGCTACACGGCCGGCGAGGACCACGCGCTCGACGACCGGCTGGTGGCCTACGACGTGCGCGCCTCGATCGCGCACGCCGAGGGGCTGCACGCGGCGGGGCTGCTGTCGGCTGCCGACCTCGAGGCGCTCTCCGGCGCGCTCGCGGCGATCGGCGCGGCGCACGCGCGCGGCGAGTGGCGCGTCGAGCTCGAGCAGGAGGACGGGCAGACGGCGCTCGAGCAGCAGCTGACCGCCCGCGTCGGCGCCAGCGGCGGGCGCATCCACCTCGGCCGGTCGCGCAACGACCAGGTGCTGGCGGCGCTGCGCCTGTACCTGCGCGACGCGGTCGAGGAGCTGCGGAGCGGCGCGCAGGCCGTGGCCGACGCGCTGCACGCGCTCGCGGCGCGCCATCCCGGGGTCGCGCTGCCCGGCTACACCCACATGCAGCAGGCGATGCCCTCGAGCGTCGCCCTCTGGGCGCAGGGCTTCGCAGCCGAGGTGCACGACGACGCCGAGGGCCTGCGGCTCGCGCACCGCCGCATCGGCAAGAACCCGCTCGGCTCGGCCGCCGGCTACGGCACGCCCGGCCTGCCGCTCGACCGCGAGCAGACGATGCGCCGGCTCGGCTTCCCGGCCAACCACGAGCCGGTCACGGCGGTGCAGCTGTCGCGCGGCAAGGCCGAGGCGCAGGTGCTGTTCGAGGTCACGCTGCTGATGACCGACCTCGGCCGGCTCGCGTCTGACCTCGTGCTCTTCTATACGCAGGAGTTCGCGTTCGTGAGCCTGCCGGAGGCGTTCACGACCGGCTCCTCGATCATGCCGCAGAAGCGCAACCCCGACGTCTTCGAGCTGATCCGCGGCCGCGGCGCCACGGCCTCCGCCTGCCTCGCCGAGGCGCTCGGCCTCATCGCCAAACTGCCGAGCGGCTACCAGCGCGACCTGCAGCTGTTGAAGGCGCCGCTGTTTCGCGGCATCGACTGCGCGGCGCAGACGCTCGACATCCTGCCGGCGGCGCTCGAGGGCGTGCGCTTCCGGCCGGAGCACATCCGGCTCGACCCCGCGATCCATGCCGCCGAGCGCGCCAACCGGCTGGTCGTGGCCGAGGGCATCCCGTTCCGGGAGGCCTACCGGCGCGTCGCTGCCGAGCTCGCCGGCAAGTAGCGCGGCCCGGGCCGGCGCCGAGGGCGCGCCGGCTCGCGGCGCGATCCCGCTACTTGCTTTCGGTCTGCTTGCTGTCCGCCTGCTTGGTGTCGGTCTGCTTGGTCTCGGCCTTCTTGCTGCGCCGCCCTGCCTGCTTGGTGTCGCGCTTCTCCTGGCGGCATTCGGCACGGGAATCGTCGCCGGCCTTGCAGGCGGCCTTGTCAGTCCGCGCGTCCTGACGCGTGTCGCGCCGGTCGTCGCGGTGTTCCATTCCCGCAGTTTGAGCACAGGCGTTGCTGCCGATCATCCCACCGGCGGCGACCAGCATTCCGACGGCGGCTAGCAGTAGTGATATGCGCCTCATGTGAAATCCTCCGTGGTGGCACTGTGCTGCTGCGCGGCCCGCAGCGAGAATCGTCCTGAGACTCCGCGAACGCTCGAGCTTCGGTGGTCGGGCGTCGCGTACCGTGGTCGCGACCGGCGACCGCGCTTCCACCTCAACGTCAGCGATGCGGGATTCGATCGGGCGCCGCGCGAAGTACCGAGCGCCGATCGCTCGAGCCGGCGGTGGCGTTGCCGGCGCGTCCCGTCGTCTCCCGCCCGGCCCGGTGTCACGCACGGTGTTGCTGCGGTCGGGGGGTCCCGGCCAACCCCGGCGGCCGTGCCGTCGCCGAGCGCGGACGCCAGCCCGGCACCGCCCACATGCTCGTTCCCGCGGCGCGGCACGCGGCACCATCTCCGTGACGGGCCGGCTCCCGCACGGCCAGCATGAGCGCTTGCCGCGCAGCGCGCCGTACGGGTATACCCGGATCGATCCGGCGCACCGATCGGTCGCGGACGCTGCGTGAGCCCGCCGCCGCTTCGGTCCTGCGACCGAGCCGCTGCCGCGTCGCGGGGCCTGCGGGCGGTGCGCTCGCGGCACGCGTGGCTGCGGCGCCTGCGGACCGCACCTCGGATCGGTGTGCTGCAGCGGCGTCGTCGACCGGTCGGCGCGGTCGAGCGCGGGCCGTGCCGGGTCATCCCGTGAGAGCGCCCCGATCACGGACGCGTCGACGGCGGCGCCGGCGGGGCATCTTGGGGACGTCGCACCGCGGGTCTCGACCCTAACCGGACCGTGGCGTCAGTCCGCTGATCGGAACCTCTGTGCCGGCAGCAGCACCACGGTCCTCGGCACTCCCGCGCCCGCCCTCGCAGGCCGCCGGGCCCTCGGGAAACTCGACGCGCACCTCGGTGCCGCCGTCGCGCCGGGACGTCACGGTCAGGTGCGCACCGATCGCCGCCGCACGGTGCTGCATCGAGGACAGGCCAAGCCCGGCGCCGCGTGCCCCGTCCGCGGGCAGCCCCACCCCGTAGTCGCGGACCGTGAGGACGGCGCGGGCGTCGGTCACGGCGAGGCGGACGTCGATGCGCCGGGCGCGGGCGTGCTTCGCGGCGTTGGTGATCGCTTCCTGGCAGATGCGATACGCGTGGTCCCGCGCCGCGTCCGCGATCGCCCGCTCGGCCTGGTCTTCGATCTCCACCGAGAGCCGCGGCATGCCTTCGCTCGCGAACCGATCGGGAAGCCGCCGCAACGCCGAGCCGAGGTCCCCCTGGGTCTCAACCAACGCCGACAACCCATGGGCGATGTTGCGGCAAGCCCTGACTGCGCGTTGCGCAATGCCGTCGATCCGACCCAGAAACGCCGCGTCGGGCGCGACCCCGCGCACGGCCTTGGCCTCCTGGGCGCGAATGATCATCGACAATCCGACCAGATCCTGGCCGAGCCCGTCGTGCAGCTCCTGGCCGAGCTGGCGTGCCGCGCGGTCCGTCGCGCCGATGAACGCGCTGCGCAGGCGGTTGCGATCGGTGACGTCATAGCTGAACACGAGCAGCGCATCCCGGCCGTCGAACTCGATCGGATGGCTCTGCAGCTCGACGCTGATCAGGGCGCCGTCGCGAGTACGGTGCAGGTGCTCGCGTACGCCGGCGACGGAAGCCGGGCCCGCGTCGCGGGCCGCGCCCGGCCGCGGCTGCGCCTCGAGATCGGTCGCGTGCAACGCCGTGAACTCCTCGCGCGCATAGCCGTAGTGACGAATCGCTGCCTCGTTCGCCATCAGGATGCGCAGGCTCGTCGGATCCTGCACCCAGAGCGGCTGCGGGTTCGATTCGAACAGCGACCGGTAGCGCTCTTCGGATGCCGCCTGCCGCCGTGCCGCCGCATCGCGCTCCGCCAGCAAGGCGATGATCACCTGACCGAGGGCGGCGATCATGATGATGAAGGCCCAGGCGTCCGCGAGCGCATCGGCCGGCCTGGCGTGCAGCGGCCCGCGGCCGAACATGTAGGAGACGCTGGTCGTGAACGCCATGACGAGCGTCATGAACGCCGTGAGCCCGGCGCCGAATCGAATCGCCGACCACGCGACCAGCAGCAGCCCGACCAGCGCCAGCGACAACCGCCCGGCCCACGGCAGCGGGGCGAACATGGCGAACATCCACCCGAGCATGACGAACAGGAGAGCCGGCAGCTCGGGCAGGCGGACTTCGAGGTGCCGTCGTCCGGCGCTGAGCGCATAGAGGCAGGGAAGGACGAGCGCGACCCCCGCGAGCCAGTTCAACCACCACCGCGCCGCCACCTGCAGCAACGGCAACGACAGTGTGACGTGTCCGGAGGCGCCCAGCGCGACGTGCGCATAGGTGGGGTACAGATGTGTCGGGTCGAACCATGCGCTGGCGAGCAGGCCGACGGCGTGAATGCACACGTCGCCGAGGGCGCCGACCGCTGCGGCTGCCCACAGCAGCAACGGGTCGCGCCACCGCTCGATCGCCGGGTTGAAGCGCCAGGCTCGCAGCAGCACGCAGATCGCAAGTGCGGCGAGCGTGTCTGCCGCAATCCCGAAGACGATCTGCGGGCGCGCGGCGCCGGCGAGCACGAAGTAGCCGAGGCTGCCGGCGACGACGCCCGGCCAGCGATCGAGCCCGCGCAGCAGCAGTGCCCCGACCGCTACTCCGAAGGGCACCCAGGGGAGCAGCAGCCACTCGGCGAACGACGGCGCGTCGGTGCCGCCCAACGCGGCGACGTAGAGCTCGAGCGGACCGATCGTCGCCATGCCGGCAGCGATCGCGAGCGAGTCCCAAGCCCACTGCCGACGCGACCGGCCGCGGCCAGCGCGCTCCACCGCCGCACCACCCTCGCCTCCGGTCCCTGGTCGCTGCATGCGCGGGATCCTGTGAGCCGCTCACCGGATGCGCCCGCAGTGTACACGCGCGACCGCGGCGCGGCAGCGCACGGCGCGGCGGCGCTGCCGGCGGCGGGCCTCGGCCGAACTCCGGCTGCGGTCCGGGACCTGCCGCGGTACGGCAACTCGGACCGGCGTTCAGCCGGCGCAGCGGGTCGCGGACGGCAGCCTCGCGGATGATTGAGCCGCCGCCGCGAAGCGATCGCGGCGGGACTCGAAACCGCGTCGGGCGCGTCGCCTGACCGCAGCCGAACCCGGCCGCCGGGCGCCCGCGACACGCGGCGCGCCCGCGGGCCGGGCCGTCGGCCGGTCGCGACCCCGCTGCATTCGCGCGGGTCGCGCCCTGGCCGCCTTCACTGCCACCTCGC
>Ga0335070_10008626_pt1 | contig 11957 bp, 13 predicted proteins | sample Lox_Sample_13_FD_206722 | JGI IMG/M metagenome (GOLD analysis project Ga0335070, IMG submission 206722) | Soil microbial communities from Loxahatchee National Wildlife Refuge, Florida, United States - Lox_Sample_1.3 | ecosystem: Environmental > Terrestrial > Soil > Wetlands | place: USA...
CCCACAGCATAATCCTCCTCAGATCAGGATGGTTTTCAAAGGTGATCCCGAAGAGGTCATAGGCCTCGCGCTCATACCAGTTTGCGGCCTTCCAGATGGATTCGACGCTTGGAATCGATTCCCTCTCCCCAACTCTTGTCTTCAGCCTCAGCCTCTGATTACTCTTCAATGAATAAAGGAGGTAGACGACTCCAAAACGCGGGGTTTCTGGAAAAAAGTCGAGGCCACACAGATCGGTGAGGAGGTGGTACTGAAGATCGGGGTCCGAATGGAGAAATTGACAGAGATCAAAAATACCCTCTTTTGGCACGATGACTGTGACTTCTCCTCGAAAAGTCGTCACCTCTAAATTGGAATCGAGAAATTTTTCTTTCAATTTCTTTACAGTGAAGTTAATCTCGGTCATTCCCATTCCTTCCATGGCCGCGGGCTCCGCTTCCCTCCGGCTCTTATTCAACGGATTCTCCTATTTCATTTCAAGAGTGCTTCGGACATTCTTTCGATCCACGAGGCTCTCGGTTTCAATCTTCTTCTGGAGTTTCACCAGTGCTGCCAGCAACGCTTCCGGTTTGGGCGGACAGCCGGGAACATAGAAATCAACGGGCAGAATTTGGTCCACTCCTTGAACGACGCTGTAGGTTTTGAAGATTCCACCCGAGCAGGCACAGGCTCCATAGGCAATGACCCACTTGGGCTCGGGCATCTGTTCGTAGATTCGCCTGACCATGGGGGCCATCTTTTTGGTCAGAGTTCCTGCCACGATCATCAAATCGGCTTGTCGAGGGGAGGGCCTGAATACCTCCGAACCAAACCGAGAAATATCCCATGTGGAGGCCGCAGCGACCATCATCTCCAAGGCGCAGCAGGCTAAGCCAAAGGTCACCGGCCAGATCGAATATTTTCGTCCCCAGTTGACGATATAATCTAGGGCGGGCATCAACGGGGTTTTCTCAAGATAAGTTTCTATTCCCATTCCAATGCTCCTTTTTTCCAGATGTAGATATAGGCGATGAGCAAGATTCCAATAAAGACCGCCATCGAGATAAAGGCAAAGACCTTAAACTCTTTGAAGACCACTGCCCAGGGGTAGAGGAAAACGACCTCAATGTCAAACAAGAGAAAGAGCATGGCGATAATGTAATACTTGATCGGGATTCTGTGAAAGCTTGAGCCAACCGTTGTCATTCCGCATTCGTAAGGAGCCTGTTTGAGAGCCGAAGGTTTTCTCTGGCCCAAGAGAGCGGAAGCCGCAATGGCGAAGAGGGCGAAAACAACAGCGATGGCAATATAAACGAGAATGGCAAAATACTCAACCAGCATGCTCCCTCCTTCTCCTGACAGAAAAAAACCTTCCTGCCAAGGACGGAAGTCGCCCTTCGGCGACCTTCAATAAGTTTTAATATTTCGGATACTTATTCCTGAGGTTGAATGTATGAAATTGTCAATATCCAAACCTAAAAGATTGGTCCTTTTTTGTCAAGAAAAATCTTATGAAAATTGGACGGAAACGGATTTTCTTCAAGGGTCCGCTTCTCAGGCCTGGAATCTACTTTTCAATGATTCCTTTTTCGATGAGGAGATTCTTGGGGGGGATCACCAGCCGATCGAGTCCCAATTGAGAATAGTCAAGCTTCTGGGCCAGGCCAATCAACTGGCTGAGATAGAGAACGGGGATACCATAGTTCTTTCCGTACTTCTTATGAATGTCCCCTTGTCGGGTATCGAGGTTGGACTGACAGAGGGGACAAACCACTGCAATACAATCGGCGCCTCTCTCCTTCGCTGCCTCGAGAATGGAGTTCACCAATCTCAATGCAATCTCTGTCCGGGAGACGGAGAGGCTTGCTCCGCAGCATTCGGTCTTGTGAGACCACTCCAGCACTTCCCCGCCCATCGTTTTGACGATTTCGTCCATCAGGGTGGGATTTTCCATATCGTCTATGTGGACTCCGGGCAACCTTGTCAAACAGCCATAATAGCTCACCACTTTCAATCGGTTGAGAGGACTTTTCACGCTCGATTTTAATCGGTCCAAACCAATGTCCTCTTTGATAAAGTCAAGGAGGTGTTTCGACGCAATACCACCGCCATATCTTTTTCCGACGATTGCGCCGAGCCGGTCTGCGAGGCGGGACTCTTTTAACACCTCTTCATGGACGTGTTTCAAATGGCTGTAGCAAGCAGGGCAGGGTGAGACCACTCGATCCAGACCGGCCTCTTCTGCCTTCACCAGATTCCGATAAGGTAAGGCCTTGGCCAATTCTTCGTTGAGATAATGGGCAGGGCTGGCTCCACAGCAGTTCCAATCAGGAATATCTTTCAATGAAATCTCCATCTCCTGCAAAATGGCTCGGATGGAAAGATCGAACTCTTTGGCACTGCTCTCAAGGGAGCAACCGGGATAATAACCTACCTGCATGAATCAACCTCTATGGTTTCAATAATCGTTTACTGTTCTGAAAAATTTCCTTGATCTTCCCAAGTTCTTTAATCCTATGACCTAAAAGACCCAGTTTCCCACGAGCAAACATCACCGGGCCGAGGTGGGCATCCTTGAAGGGTTGACGGAGCGCGAAATTGTACTTCATGACCAACTCGAGTTCATGAACACGGCCCCGTTTTCGAATCGAATCGAGAAAAATCTCATCAAACTTCACTACTTTTTCTTCACCCACAGGAATCTTTTCCTCCAGAGCCAATTTTCTCAGGGAATCCATGATCTTGGCAATGTCGATTTCTTCCGGACAGCGCACCGAACAGGTCTGGCAGGATGCGCAAATCCAGATCGTCGAACATCGAAGCAAGGCGCCTGGATCATTGACCTGGATCAAACGGAGAACTTGATTCGGTTGAATGTCCATCTCCGGGGAGATCGGGCATCCCGCGGTACATTTCCCGCACTGAACACACTTTGAGGCATCCTCTCCGCTGATGGATAGGATCCGATTTCTGAATTGGTGAATGTCCTGGCTATTCAGATAACTCAAGGAGATGCTCCTTTTTCAAAATCTCAAATACGGAGGCCACCTGGGCATAGATCTGATCATCGGTGAACCCCTGGACGTTGGCTGCGCTGGTCCGGCAGGTCGAAGCACAGTTTCCACAGCCGTGGCAGAGTGTGGGGATGACTCGGGCAACGTTTTTCCCATCGACAACGGTTGGTTCAATCGCGTTAAAGGGACAAACTTCCACGCAGTTGAGGCAACCGCTGCAGATATCCGAATCAACACAAGCCACCTTCGGGTCGAGAATCAACTCATCCTTAGAAAGGATCTCGCAGGTCCTGACCGAAGCCGCACCTGTCGTCGCCACGGAATCAGGAATATCTTTTGGAAACTGACAGGAACCGGTGAGAAAAATTCCTTTGGTCACACTTTCGACCGGCTGGAGTTTTGGATGGGCCTCAGAATAAAAGCCATACTGATCATACGGAATGTTTAAGATCTTGGCCAGTTCAACGGCATCGGGCTGGGGAACCACGGCCGTCGCCAGAACAACGAGGTCCGCTTCCACCTCCACCTGTTTTCCCGCCAGGGTGTCTACACCCCGGACGATCAGTTTATCGCCCTTTTCATAAATCTTCGAGACTCTTCCCCGGATATAGATGGCTCCATATTCCCGTTGAGCCCGCTTGACAAATTCTTCATAATTCTTTCCGGCCGCACGGATGTCAATATAAAAGATGTAGGACTGAGTTTCCGGATAATGGTCCTTGAGCAAAATTGCCTGCTTAGCTGTGTACATGCAGCAGATCCGGGAACAGTAAGGACGGCCCTTTGACTCGTCCCTCGACCCCACACATTGGATGAAGACGATATTCTTGGGCTCCTTCTTGTCCGAAGGCCGTACCACGTGTCCCCCGGTTGGGCCAGAGGTATCCAGCATCCGCTCCAAGTGTAATCCGGTGATGACATCCTTAAACTTTCCGGCACCGTACTCCCCGTAGACACTGGGGTCGAATTGTGTAAATCCGGTGGCCACAATAATCGCCCCAAATTTCTTCGTTACCAGTTCCTCTTTCTGTTCGTAATCGACGGCACCGGCAGGACAGAGTTTTTGACAGATCTTACATTTCCCCTTGGTAAAGAAGAGGCAATGCTCCCTATCGATCACCGGCACATTGGGAACGGCCTGGCCATAAGGTTTATAGATCGCCTTTCTCATTCCCATGTCGAGGTTCCATTCACTCGAAGCTTTCGTAGGGCATTTCTCCGTGCAGAGGCCGCAGCCCGTACATTTGGTCATATCGACATACCGCGGCTTTTTCCGAATCGTCACGTCAAAATTTCCCACAAAGCCTTTGACATCGACGACCTCCGCATAGGTCATCAGCTCAATATTCTCATCGTGGGATGACTCCGTCATCCGAGGGGTGAGTATTCAGGCAGAACAATCGAGGGTTGGAAAGGTTTTTTCCAACTGAGCCATGCGGCCGCCAATGGTAGGGAGTCTTTCAACCAGAGTCACTTTATATCCTGCCAGACTGACATCTAAGGCGGCTTGAATGCCAGAAATCCCGCCCCCGATCACCAATGCCCTTTTCTCGACGGGCGATTTCATCGGGGCGAGCGACTGAAGTTGAGCTGCCTTGGCAATGGCCATCTCTGTCAGTCGGATCGCCTTCTCGGTTGCACTCTCTTTGTCCTGTGTGACCCAAGAAACCTGCTCCCGGATATTGGCCATTTCAAAAAGGTATCTGTTCAAACCACCCGCTTCAATGCACCGCTGGAACGTCATCTCGTGCATGCGCGGGCTACAAGAAGAAACCACCACCCGATCCAGATGGTGCTCTTTGATCGCTTCCTTAATCGCTCCCTGACCGAGGTCAGAACAACTATACTGGAGGTCTGCGGCATAAACCACGCCGGGTAATTTCTTAACAGTTTCCACCACTGCCTTCACGTCGACCACGGACGCGATATTCGTTCCTCAGTGGCAGATGAAAGCACCGATTCTTGGCATTACGCATTCACCCTTTCTTCTGATCCCGCATCACGATGACCACGAGGAGGTCCCTGAATGCATTGGTCATCTGTGCGGGATGTTCGGCCCTCTGGGACGTTATACTACACACATCTTATCCCTGGGCCTCCATCTTCTCTACCCTGACAGCGCCGACCTTGAATTCAGGGATCTTCGCGACAGGATCGATGGCCGTACCGGTCAAAACATTGGCTGCCCCCTCCACAAAATGGAACGGGATGAAAACAACCTGACGGCCCACGCCAAAGGTCAACTTTGTTTTGACCTGAATCTCTCCTCTTCGGGAGACCACCTTGACGGCCTCTCCCTCTTCGATGCCAAGTTCAGCGGCATCAAAGGGATTCATCTCCATATAGTTTTCCTCTGCCTCTTTTTGAAGGGAAGGGGAAACACCCGTCATCGTCCGGGTGTGGTAATGGAAACCAATTCTTCCCGTTGTCAACCAGAAAGGGAACTCATGATCAGCCTGTTCAGCAGGCTCCCGATAAGGAATGGCAAAGAAAGAACCCTTTCCCTTCGAAAACTGGTCTTTATGAAGAAATGGAGCCCCGGGGTCTTCAAGAGTTCGACAGGGCCACTGAATTCCCTCTTTCTCGATCCGTTCATAAGTGATCCCCTGGTAGATCGGAGTCACTCGAGCCATCTCTTTGAAGATCTCCTCGACAGAGGCATAGTGAAAATCGGCGCTTCCCATTTTTGTAGCAATGCTGCAAATGATTTCGTGATCTGGTTTTGCCTCTCCGAGCGGGTCGATCGCTTTCCTTATTCTTTGAACCCGACGATCCGTTGCGCTGAAGGTTCCGTCCTTTTCCGCAAAGCTCACTCCGGGAAGGATGATGTGGCCGAGTTTGGCTGTCTCCGTCATGAAAATATCCTGCACCACGAGGAAATCCAATTTCTTCAGAACTTTCTCCACATGGTGGAGGTCCGGATCACTCACCATCGGATTTTCACCCATGATGTAAAGGGCCTTCAATTTTCCTTCTTCAATGGCCTGAAACATCTCCATGATGGTGAATCCGACTTTTCTCGAGAGGGGAACTTTCCAGGCTTCCTCAAACTTCTTAGCCACGCTTTCGTCTGCAACCGATTGGTAACCGGTATAGACATTGGGAAGTCCACCCATATCGCAAGCGCCCTGGACATTATTCTGGCCCCGGAGTGGATTAACTCCTGTGCTCAAGCGACCGAGGTTCCCAGTCAACATCGCCAAATTAGCGAGGGACATGACGTTCTCTGTCCCGGTGATATGCTGGGTAATTCCCATCGCATAGACGATGGCTCCCTTCTTGGCCTTGGCGTAGGTCTCGGCAATGGTTCTTAAATCCGTCTTGGAAATTCCGGTAATTTCTTCAACCTTCTCAGGGGGATAATTCTCGACCTCCTTTTGCAGCGCTTCAAAGCCCTCGGTCCGCGTCGAGATAAATTCCTTATTCTCCCAGCCTTCCTTGAGAATGATATGCATCAATCCGTTGATCCAGGCGACGTCCGTTCCCAACCGTTGCCGGACGAAGATGTCCGCATATCGCGCGACCTGTGTTTTTCTCGGGTCAATCACGATCAGCTTCGCGCCTTTCTCTTTGGCCTTGAGAATTCGGCTCCCGATCAGAGGATGGGCCTCTGTCGTATTCGAACCGGTGATGAGGATACATTCCGCCTCTTCCAATTCCGGAGTCGAATTAGTCATGGCCCCGCTTCCGAATGATTTGGCTAGACCAGCCACTGTTGAGGAGTGTCAGAGACGGGCGCAATGATCCACATTATTTGTCCCGATGACGGCTCTCATCCACTTCTGAAAGACGTAGTTTTCCTCATTCGTACACCGGGCGGAGGTCAAACCGGCGATGCTGTCCGGCCCGCTCTCCTCTTTAATCTTCTTGAGACGAGCCGCAACTTCTTCAAGGGCCTTCTCCCAGGAAACCTCCTCAAAAGAGTCCTCCCTCCTCATCAAGGGTTTTTTCAGCCTTCCTTCGTTATGAATGAATTCGTGGGCGTTCCAACCTTTGATGCAGGCTCCTCCCTCGTTGATGGGATGGTCCTTCTGCGGAAGGGTTCCGATCACTGCTCCGTCCAATACTTCCAGGAGAAGACCGCAGCCGCAGCCGCAATAGGTACAAGTGGTTCGAACCGTTTCGTAATTCACTGATGACACCCTCTCATTTATCTCTTCAAGCCCAAATTACTTTCCTGCCCCCGGCAGTTCATAACTCCCGTCACCTAAGAATTCCAAAGGCCCTTTCTCCTTTTCTTTTTCCCCCGGGACATATCCAAAAAGGTCCTTCACCGATTTTTTCACTTTTCGATAAAGCCTTCTCACTGGAATTCCCATGGGGCAAGCCTCCTCACAGAGGCCGCAATCGATACAACGGTCAGCCATATGATAAGCTTTATGGAGATGAAAAAGGGGTATTTCAGGCGGCATTCCGCCGGGTTTGATGAGGTTGGCATCCTCCAAGGTGCAAGTGGGGCAGAAACAGGCCGGACAGATATTCCGGCAACCGTAGCATTTGATACACTTTCCAAACTGTTTCATCCAATATTGAGAACGTTCCTCCTCCGGCAGCTTCTCAATCTCCTCAAGGTCTGAAAAGTCCTCGACGGGTTTGGCCAATTCACCCTCTTCGACCTGGGAGGGAAAAGGAAGCGTGCAACGACATCGGTTCGCCAGTTCTTGGCTACAAGCGATCCCAATGGCTTTCACTTTTCCCTGTCGGAGCTGAATGTTTTTCAAGAGTTCAACCAGAGACCTTTCTTCGCAGCCCCGAACAACAATACCGATTGTCTCGTTCGGATGTTTCTTTGCAATCTTAATGAGAATCTTTGTCAGAGGGTATCGGTTGGCTTCATCCGCCACCCAATCCTTCAGCTCTTCCGGTTTGGTGAAAAGAAAAGGAGTCGGATGGCCGTTCTTCCGTCTCAGAGCCAAAATAGCCGAGACCTCTTTCTCCTCAAGCAACCTTTTCATCTTCTCTTTGGTCTTCTCCATCCGAATTCCTAACGCTGGGCTTCCAAGGGCCCTTCCACTTTCTTCCCTGTGTCGAACTTTGCAATCTTCTTGGGTCTTAAGAAAGAAGGGCCGAGTTGAGCAATCTCCCCGGTGAAATCACTGACGACCTTGGCAAACTTATTTCCTTCTGAGGTTGCAATCCATTCGAGTCTCAATCGTTTCGGCGAAAGGCCAATAAATTCGATAAGCTCCCTCATCACCGCCACTCTTTTGGCAGTAATAAAATTCCCCTTCCCGTAGTGGCATTCCCCGATATGGCAGCCTGCCACTAAGACCCCGTCCGCTCCCTCCTGAAAGGCTTTTAGAATAAAATGTGGAGAAATTCTGCCACTGCACATCACGCGGATGGGAAGAACATTCGCAGCGTACTTTAATCTCGCCGAACCGGCAAGGTCAGCACCTGCATAGCTTCACCAATGGCAGCAAAAGGCAATAATGATAGGCTTGAACGTGGATACTTCGGGCATTTTTGCGATCAGTTAAACTCTGTGGGGAATTCGTTTTTTTGCTACTTCGACAGAATACCAATCTTTCTTGTTGACAACCCCCACCCGATTTGCATACTTTATTGTAACTTCTAATTCACCTTTCTTCAAGAGATGCTCATGCGATTTGGCTTTCATATCTCCATTGCGGGAGGGTTCTCAAAGATCATTGAAAGGGCTGAAGCGAGAGGCTGCGAAACCATCCAATTCTTCTCCCGAAACCCAAGGGGATGGAATTGTTCTCCTCTGAATAAAAAGGAGGTGAAAGGATTCCGATCCTTCCTCCCATCCTCCCACCTCTCCCCCATTTTTCTCCACCTACCCTATCTTCCCAATATCGCCTCGTCAAGATCAAAATTTTATAAGCGATCCATCCGCTCGATCGCTACGGACCTTCAAAGAGCCGAGGATCTGGGAGCCCATTATCTGATCATCCATATTGGCCATCGGATGGAATCCTCCGAAGAACAGGCCATCGAAGCTGTCTCTCAGGGGATTGATCAAGCCTTTGAAAAGACAAAGAACGCTGTGATTCTCCTCCTGGAGAACACGGCAGGGCAGGGGACAGAGATTGGTTCTACCTTTGATCAGATCAAAAGAATCATCGACGGAGTTTCAAATCATGAAAGAATAGGAGTCTGTCTTGACACGGCTCATTCTTTTGAAGCGGGGTATGACCTTTCGGATAAAGATGGAATCGAAAGGACCCTTGAAAACTTCGATCGAACAATTGGTTTGAAACGACTCCATCTCCTCCATCTTAACGACTCGAAAACTTCTCTGGGATCGAGAAAAGATCGACATTGGCATATCGGTGAGGGACATATCGGGCGTGAAGGATTCAGGTGTCTGGTCAACCATCCTTTATTGAACCACCTTCCCGGAATCATGGAAACCCCAAGAAAGGATACCGTGGAAGACCTGAGGAATATGAAGGTGATCCGGAGTCTTGTCGAGTCACCCCCACCTATCAATGGGCAGGGGATCTAACTTGATTCTCCTTAAACCAAAAAGTCCATAATAAGATAGACATCATCGGTTTGACACCTTGGCTATTTGAAACCCCTAGACTGGACTCCGGCTTTCGCCGGAGAGACGGTTTTAAGGCATCGTTCCTTTTCGTCATTCCGGCGAAAGTCGGAATCCAGTGGCATTAAAGAAGAGTTTTATGTCTATACATTGGCCTTATTAGTAATTTCCCTCTCCACACCGGGGAGAGGGTGAGGGGGCTTGATAGTTGTGGAGATTATTGATTCTCATACCCACTGGGGACCCTCGGCCACCATGGGAACAGAAGTAACAACAAAAGAACTCCTGCGACAGGCAGAACAAAGCGGTGTAAGTCGGATTGTCATTTTTCCATTTCCTTCCACAGCATTGGCCGATGAAGAAATCAATCAGAGACTATTAGCCGAGACCAATAGAACAAAGAACTTTATTCCCTATTATTACATTCCCGAAACCATGAAACCGATTCCCGAAGGAAAAGGGTTCTATGGTGGAAAGTGGCATTGGATGCGAGGAGTCCAGGATGTCTCATCCAACTACCAGGCCCTGAAAGATCCCAAGTTAGAGGGATTTATCGATGCCTCAGAGAGGATCGATCTTCCCATCGTCTTCGAGGAGGAGTTTGCTTTTACGGAGGCCTTTGTAAAGAAGACGAGAAGCTTGAAGGTCATCATCCCTCACCTGGGAGGGCTGGAAGGAAGTCCTATGGATTTCCTCAATACATTCAAAGGGAGAGATAACGTCTACTTCGATACGGCCTTAGCCAGTTCAGACACGGTCATGAAGTTTTTGGATAAGATAGGACACGAGAGGATCCTTTTCGGCTCCGACGTTCCGTTTGGAACGATGAAAGGAGAACTGGAGAAAATCCTCTCCCTGCCGATTGTTGATGAAAAAAAGGAATGGGTTCTTTCCAAAAACCTGAAGAGGTTGATTGGATTGGTATAAATTCCTTGAAGCTTCCCGGGATGAATAGAAGTGCGATCTTATCCTTAAGCCTTTATTACTAAGAATTTGTCTTAATGGTCTCGGCGCCGGCGAAAAAGTCCCGGTAAAAGTAAGAAAGGGGATCTGTAACTCGGATGCGTCCTTGGCTGTAAGGTCTTCTCACATGGGCAGTGATTTGAGTGGCCTTCTCGGGTTTCAAGCGTTCAGTGTAATAGATAAGCGATTTTGAAATTTTGTCGTCCGCCCACTTGGCCTCAATCAGTTCCTCAACACGGTTTTCCTTGATAATGACAAAGTCAATTTCCCGGCCCTCCTTATCACGAAGAAAACGCAATTCATATCGATATCCATCACGGTCTTCCAGAAAATGGAGTCGTTTCAGCAGGGAGGTTGCCACCAGATTCTCAAACCGTTCCCCTTCACCGGCAAGGACATCGGCGTTGTCGAAGAAGTAGACTTTCGGCGGTTTGAGTACGGCTCTGGGCAGAGACCTTGTATACGGGCGAACCGTAAACAGAAGATACATCCTCTCAAGGACTTCAAGCCAAACCTTCGCCGTTTTGGGAGAGACCTGGAGGTCGGTTGCTATATTTGAAAGGGTAATTAGGCCTCCCACCCGCTGACGCAGCATGTCCACAAAGATTCCAAGAAGCTGAATGTTTCGAATGGACTCCAAATCACGCACATCTTCACGGAGAACACGATCGAAACGCTCTCTCCGCCAACGCCGCGCCGCCCGTTCATCTCCACTGATGAAAGGCTCTGGAAAACCGCCGACCGTCATCAGTCTTTGATAACCCTCTCTGGGAGAAATCCCTTTTGGCAACTCGTCAAGGGTAAAGGGATGGAGTCGCCAGGGATGGTACCGTCCCATGAGTGAATCTCCCCCCCGGCGGTAAATGTCGAGACGTGCGGAGCCTGTCACAAGAAAGGCATGGGATTTATGGGACTCATCGTAGATTCCTTTAATCCATGTCTTCCATCTAGGGAGTTTGTGCAATTCATCAAAGATCAAAAGCTTATCCTCTATATGCCATCTCTTTTTGAGGATATCCTGTCGATCCTCATCCAGATCCCAGTCCAGGTATCTGCCCGAAGGAAAATGGTCTGAAAGAATACCTTTGGCAAGAGTGGTTTTTCCCACCTGACGGGGTCCGCTTATAAAGACCATTTTTGAATGAAGATCATCTAGGATATAGGGGGTAATGTACCGCATATGGCTATAATAACTTAGACTACAAAATAGTCAAGGCTATTTTGTAGTAGACTATAAAAGAGACATATGGGTCAAGTTTACGGAAAATGAGGCAAAAGAAATGATAATCACTCAATGCATCCGGTTGACTTTTTTATCGGAGTCCATGCCGCCGTTGCTCAAATACCATTGCTCACTCGGGATGTCTCTCGTTACCGAATCTATTTTCCAAAGCTCAAATTAATTGCACCGGAACCACATCCCAATCTGACTCGAAAATGAAGGGCCGTATTCACCCCCTCTTTATTTTTGGGACAACTCTCGATGAACA
>Ga0335070_10008627_pt1 | contig 11954 bp, 12 predicted proteins | sample Lox_Sample_13_FD_206722 | JGI IMG/M metagenome (GOLD analysis project Ga0335070, IMG submission 206722) | Soil microbial communities from Loxahatchee National Wildlife Refuge, Florida, United States - Lox_Sample_1.3 | ecosystem: Environmental > Terrestrial > Soil > Wetlands | place: USA...
GTGATAAAGGGTTTCATGTGTTGTGGGGGATATATTCTTATCGAAAAATCCGCCTTTCTCTGTTGGTGGGCTTTTGGTGAGCAGATTTTGAATCGTGATTTTGGGTTAACAAACCAAATATAGAAAGCATGGGCTATTGGAACTAGCGGTGTTCACTATGGAACAGGAAACATACGCTAATGAAGAGCTAACTGTTCAAGAAGTCACAAAACCCTCAGTCAGTGCAGAGACTATTAAGAAACATAGGTTTTCTGCGCTTGTGGATGGCGTTTGTATGGGAATCGGTTTCGTCTTTCTCATTCTGGGCATCGCCATGCCTATGATGATTTCTCAGGAGATGGTGGTCGGTCTATTGCTTATCATCGGAGCCATTTTGTGCTTGGCTGCGGGTGCGCTTTTAGAGGTTTATCAGTGGGCGAAGCTCGACTAGCGCTTCTGTTCTTCTTTTTCTGTGCGTATGCTCTGCGCGGTGACTAGACCTTTCTATTAGGCTCCAAACATGTTTGCGCGGAGTTAGGTGCGAATTTTTGTGTCGGGTTTATTTCCAGTACTTGTTCAAGCTGTCCTATGTTAAGGCCTGTTTGTACGTCGCCATAGATTTCGCATGGCTCTTTCACGTGCTTTCTGTCTAAGCCTCGCACGATTATCTCTACCTCATTATTGGAAGGAAGCAGGAGATGAATGTGGAATGTTTGAAGTTCTTTTCCTTGTTTTGTTACCGCCTGCTGTTCCGTCTTTATGATTCGGTAATTGGCTTTTCCTAATTCTTGCTGTACCCTCTTTGAACTATCGCTGAAAACTACTATGTCGATGTCGCTTCCCTTGTGCGCTGTTCCTCTCCAGACGCTGCCAGTCAGCACTGGGTGCATTTCTCGTAGTACTTTCATTATTTCCAGCGCTTCTCCTCGCATAGCAATAAGTCTCTTTTTTCTTTCTTCGCCCTCGCGTTCCTCTGCGACCCTGTCCAACGCTTCAGCAACCTCTGCATTGCTCGGAAGAACACGTGCGCCCAACGTTTTTGCTGCTTTCAGCTTTGCCTGTTTATACTCTTTCTCCTGTCCCATGTAGAGCAACAAGGCGGCTTCGTCTGCAACCCTAGCTCTAGGGTTCAATCCGTGCTTGGTTGCCAAACTGACCCTCTAAAAAACTATGAAAAGCCTAGCCTGCAGTTGGCGCTGGTTGCTGGATAAGTTTTGACTTCCTTATCCCGACGTGACGTATGGGCGCGATTTTTTTTGCTTCGTTGTAAATATCTGACGCAATCTTACCCAACACAACCTCTTGCACGAACTGGTCGAAAGTCAGGGCTTCGGATTTTTCTTTGATTATTCGCATCATGAGTTTGCGCATGAAGTTTTCTTGTGATGTTTTGATACGAGAGAGCGTGAACACGGAAACGGAGAGCCGCAGTTTGTAGCCATCTTTTGTCGTGATATTTATCATGGAATCCACGCGTGTCGTCCGCCTACGTACCAGACTTCGCAGATAGTCTCTGCTGTACTCGTGCCCTTTGAATACTGTCTTCGCTGTTTTTTCATCAACCTCTACGACTTGAAAATACATCTTCAAATATTGATGCTGAAAATCGTTGGTAATATCATAAAGCGTAGAATCAATAATTCTTCCCATGAGCTTGGATGGGTCGTCGGCTGGCACTTGGCTGAGTTCCACGCTGCCGAAATAGTTGGGCGAAAGGATTGTGTACCATGATTTCGCTCGCCACTTGTCTCGAACCTGTCTAGCGCCTTTCTGAGACATTACATCACCATGACAGTAGCCAAAAAGCCTCAGTCGAGTATTAAAACATTTACTGTTTCTCCAGCCTTTCCAACCCGCCCATGTATGGTCTTAACGCATGTGGTATTACTACACTGCCGTCCTTCTGTTGATACTGCTCCAGAATGGCAATCATCGTTCGACTCGTAGCCAGAGCGGTGTTGTTTAGAATGTGAACAAACCCTGCTGGCGCTTGGCCCTCTTTCTCTCGGTACTTGATATTCAAGCTTCTCGCCTGATAATCTGTGCAGTTGGAGTTCGAGCCTACTTCTCTGAATTTTCCGTCCGCCATCCATGCTTCTGTGTCGTATTTCTTCGCGGCTTTGATTCCGATGTCGCCTGTACATACGTTTACAACTCTGTAATGCAAGCCCAACTGTTGGTATAATGCCTCACAGTTTTTCTGTAGTTCTTCGTGAAAATTCCAAGAGTCTTCGGGCAAACAAAACACGAGTAATTCAACCTTGTTAAATTGATGCATACGGTACAAGCCTTTTGAAAACTTGCCATGCGTTCCAACTTCTTTCCTGAAACAGGCGCTAACACCGCACAATTTCACAGGCAGGCTATCCTTAGTGAGAGTGGTGTCGATGAACATTCCACCCAAAGGATACTCCGCCGTGGGAATCAGGTAAAGCTCCTCGCCTTCAATCTTATAACTCGCTTCAGCGAAGTCAGTCGGGTCACCTATCATGCCCTCATACACTTTCCTGTTCACCATGTACGGTGGCTCCACGACTTGGAAGCCCTTCTTCGTCAGAAAATCCACAGCGAACCTCTGCAACGCCATGTCCAATAAAACCACAGAACCCTTCAGGAAGAAAAACAGGCTGCCAGCCACCCTTCCGGCGCCGTCAGCGTCAATCATACCCAGATTTTCGAGAAGCTCCAGATGGCTTTTGGGTTCAAAATCAAATTTCGGCGGCTTGCCCCATCTTCTGACTTCAATGTTGTCGTTTTCGTCTTTTCCAAACGGCACGGATTCGTGTAGAATGTTCGGTAAACGGTGAAGAATCAAGTCCACTTTCTGCTTATACTCGTCTGTATACTTCTCGGCGGCGAGAATCTGTTCATCAACCTTCTGCGCTTCCTTCACATTGGCGGCTACGTCTTTGCCTTTCTTCTTTAATTCGGCAATCTCCACGGTTATTTGTCTGCGCTTGTGGCGCAGTTCGTTTGCGCGTGTTAACTGTTTCCGCCAATCATCGTCATAGTTGATGAGTTCGTCGAGCATCTTCAGTTTTTCTTCATCGCCTCTTCTCTGCAGGTTCTTTCTCACGAGGTCGGGATTTTCTCGAATCAGTTTGATGTCTAACATGGCAAACGCCTGATTGAGTGATTCTTCGTAGAGCTAAGGCATTTTAACTTTGCGACTTCCTGCCGCCGCAAAGGCGTCTTCAGCTACGGAAACGCTTTCTAGAAGGTCGTCTATGGTTGCCATGAAAGTCTGCAGTTTGGTTTCACAGGCAATGTTTGTCACTGCACTGTTGCCTTTTCGCAGAGTTTGCACAGTCAATCCGACGGGTACTTTCCTGTTATCAGGCGCCACAGCTTTAGCTACCGCTTCCGCCTCCTTCGCACTCTTATACGACAGCCGAATTTCAGCCTCCAAGCTGCTGCTTCACCAACACATCAACGTACTTGATAAAATCATCAACATACTCAATCGGCACCTGTGCACCTGCAGCAATGTTGTGTCCGCCTCCGCGGCCGTCAAACTTCTCAGCTGCTGTGCGCATGATTTCGCCCAAGTTGAGTCCGCGCGCGGTCATCATGTCCAAAGTTCTGGCCGAAAACTTCACGGTGTCCTCTTCAGGCACTCTGGCATAAGCTAACAATGGCTTTTCTGGCTTGGGCAGATTAATGGATAGAATGGAGGAAATCGTGCTGACCACTTTCTCGTTAATGAAATCATCTCCACGAACCACGTAAACGTTCCCAAACTCCTCGATACGTCCTGGCTTCTCCATAATCCAACCCAGATACTTTGTGATAGTTCTTCGGTATTCTTCCAGCGTCTTGTTGGCTTGGTCCAACGCAGTCGAACGGTCACCCATGCAAAGCGCTACGCCTAGGCTGGGCTTGTCTAAACGTCCAGTGGCATTGAGCAGAACTGAAAACTCGCGGGCGTCCCTAAGCGGAGTCCAAGGCTCCTCACGCAGCAGAATGTAAACGTTGCCTACAAGGTCCAAGGCGTTGCGGGAATAGCCCTTCGACACCAGATAATCCACGAGCGCCGAACAGAGCTTGGTCTTCTCTTCTTCTGACAAATCCCTTAGGGCACGCCACTTATCGCCATGCTTTGGCTTGATGCCCAAACTGGCAAGAAAAGCGAGACTTTTGTCTTCTTCACCACTGATGCCTGGAATGAAAGGACTTGTCGTGTTCGCTAGGGCTTTGTGAATCTGGCGAGTCTCTCTTCCAAAGAAGATGAGGTCTTTTTCTTCCTTCAGAATGCCAGCGTTCACGGCGTCTTCGACTATTATGCGGTTCAAACCACCCAACGACTTCTGCTCATACTTGTCCTGCAAATCGCCCAATGCACCGACGACGGCGATGGGCGCCAATTCCACGTTGCTGCTGTCTAAGGCTTTTGCCACAAAATAGGCTACACCAGCGCCGCTGATATCGCGTGAGGCATCTATCCCCTGCAAATGTGGGTTCACATGGGTTAACGTGAGGCATGTATTCTCGCCTAGCAGCTGGTGATGATCCAAGATAATCGCGTCAAAACCCTTGAAGCTTTGGCAGAGTAGTTCGAGGTAGCCGCTCCCCATGTCAGAAAGAATAGCCAAATCAGGTTTGTCAGAAAGGAGAACTTCGACTATTTTTTCGTCCACCCACTGCTGGATTCTTACCCGAAAATTCGCGTCCAGCTTCAGTAAAGCCTTTCCAATAATGCCTGCTGCGGCAATTCCGTCGGCGTCCAGATGTGAAACGACGTGTATGAAGCCTCCGTTCTCGGCTTTCTCTCTTATGATCTTGGCGGCCTGCTGCGCAGAGTCGGTGAACGCCTTGATTTGTTCTTGAGTTATGGTCATTCAGACCACAAAAAACTAAGTTAGAGAAGCTATTTTTGGTTCGTACTTCCAGTCTTGGGACAGTGCTCCTTCCTTCTTGTAGTAACGGGATAGTTTGTGGATTTTTGCTTCGATGATTTGCAGGTTGCGTTTGTTGTGTTGGTCGGCCTTATTCCTCTCTAGGTGTGTAGCCAGAGCAGACGCTTTTCTGAGCAGAATGTCTAGGTCTTCTGGCATGGCGGGCGCTAGGTTGTTGTCTCTAAGAATCTGTGTAACTGACTTGCCCGTGATGGGTTTTGCTAGTGGAATTCCATGCTTATCGCGGAGTATCATGCCTATCTTACTCGCGTTGTTACCCTCTTTTGCCAGCTTAATCACCAGCGCTTCTACTTCTTCGGGCGCGTACCTGCACCACGAAGGCGGACGCTTGCTAACTGGCCGAGTTTGATGCGAGGTCCCTTTTTCTTGTTTAGGCAACCGTGGTTTCCCCCAAGAGTGTTTCAGAATAGCGAACGTTTTGTAATATTTAAAACCTTCGTTAGCCTTTATCGTGCAGGAAAGTGGTGCCAGACAGGATATTATGGTTAGAGGTGTAGTTTGCATGAAGCCTCGGGCGGGATTTGGACCCGCGACCACCGCCTTACCAAGGCGATGCCCCACCGAGCTAGGCTACCGAGGCACGTAGTGTATGCATATTCTGTGCTGGCGAGTTTTTAAAGGATTCCGCGAAGTTTTTAGCAGAAAGCCTCAAATCAAACCTTCATAACAGAAAATAACACATTGTCACGCCGGGGTAGCCCAGCCTGGCTAGGGCGCCAGACTCATAATCTGGAGAACAACGAGGCCAACGCCCAATGTCCAGAGGTCGCGGGCTCGAATCCCGCCCCCGGCACCAGCGGTTCTTAGAATACGATTTTTATGGTTTTAATTTCATGTTTGGAGACGGGCATTTCGATGGTTCTTTCTTGTGTGGGTATTTCTGAGGTCTCATTTTCCAAGAGGTCGGTTTCTTTTGCGTCTTTCAGAGTTTCAGTTACTTGAATGATGGCTTTTGTATCTTTTCCAGCTGTCTCGTAGAATCTTAGGATTGTGTCTTCTGAGTCTTCGGCTTTTTTGATTACGGTTAGGATTATGTTATCTGGTTGAATCGAAGCGAAAGAGTCAACTTTGGGCAGTTCTCCTCCGTGGCTGGACTCGGTAATCGGCACGAGGGGATAGTTGAATTCGTAGGCTTTTCTCGCCGTCAAAGCCTTCTGGAAATCGGAGTTATGAGGGAAAAGTGCATAGGCGATGTGGTGTTCTCCCTGGTCGGTTAACTCAGCCAATGCTGCTTTGTCTACTGTGAGACCGAACGCCGCGCGCAGTTCTACAGGGTATCCAGCGCTTCTGAGGAGAGTCATTCGGATCATGTCGTTAACAGTGTCGAAGCCGTACTTGCAATCGTTCAGAAGGCTCATGCCATAGCTTCTGTCCTCACTGCTATGATCTATCCATTTTTGGCCTAGAACTTCGTATTTGGCTCTCTCTGCTAATGTAGCGTCAGGCGAGATGGGGTTTCGGCGCACGACAAAGCCGTAAGGAGCTTCATAGGTTGTGAAATCGCTGTGAACATTCAACGGAAAAGCAACCTTCGCAAGCCTGTGCGCAGCATGCCAATCCACATGCAATTTGAACTGCACCAGCGGAATCTTGTGGTAAAGAATTATTTCCTGAACAAAAATTGAATCCGCTCTTCCTTTCTGAGCGTACTTGTACTTCACCAAGACCCGCACTCTGACTGGTCCTTTCTCTACAAGCCTCACCTCAAAAGGCTCTTTTAACTCCACACACTTAACGCCGTCGGGCTGCTGGTAGATATAAACTTCCCAAGCGTCAAAGATTTTAGCGTCCACTGGATAGGCGATGCTGCTTCTTCCACTCGCGGGATAGTCTTCGAACACTTGAATTCGATTTCCAGAATCTTGAAGGGATTCTCTCCTGGCGTTCTTGTCGAATATGCTCTTCACTAACCCTGTTTCTTTGTCCACTTTAACGATGAGAAACTCGTTTTCAAGTTTGATTTCCTTCTCCGCCTTCTCAGCACGCGCGCCTGCCAGAGGCGCCATCTTTTTATTTGTTCGTTTGACCTTGTACTCTCTATAGCCCACTGAGGGTACATCCTCGGCTATGAAAATAATTTTTTTGTCTTCTTCAATTAGCTGTGAAGGGATGATTCGTCCTTGGTCATCGTGGATTTCGGTGTTATTGTCTAACTCGTCTAATGGTGCTTCGACCACGTCTGTTCTTAGCCATGATAAGGGGTTGAAGACGAGAAGTGACTTGCCTTTGCCAGTTGTATCGATTTTGGCTGTGATAGTTCTGAGAGATTGTGAGATTATCGTGCTCGCCGTGTTATGGATAGCTTTGAAGTGTTCCTCAGAGTCTTTGTAGACTTCTGCTATGGAAGAGCCTGGAAGAACGTCGTGGAACTGATTCAACAGCAACTTCTCCCAAGCTTCTTTGAGTTCCTTACTGGGGTACTCATAACCGTGCTTTCGTGCTAGGGTTGAGAATTTTTCAGCCATTTCCAGAAGGCGTTCAGCTATCCTGTTGTTCTTCTTGACTCTTGCCTGAGTCGTGTATGTCCCTCGATGGTATTGAAAGTATAATTCATCGTCAATCCGAGGCATCGTTTCCCAATCGATTTTCTGTCTCAAAATGTCAAAATACTCCCCGGCCGTAGAAAAGATACCCTTAATCGGCTTTTTGCCTTGAACGAACTCTAATGCCCTTTGAATCATATCTTCAGAAACGCCGCCTCCGTGGTCTCCTATTCCGAAGAGAACGAGAAGATCGTCTAACTGCTGACAACGTTTCAGCAATTTCATCTGTCGGAGCATGTCTGCTTCGGTTACTTCCTCGCTGTATGTCCCAACGGTCTGATGGGAAAATATCGATGAGCCGTCCGGAGACGCCCATCTGAAAACATAATATGGAAAAAGTATCGCGTCGTTCCAGCCCATTTTCTGCGTCAAAAAAAACTCCATGCCGGATTTTTTCATTATCTGAGGTAAGGTCCAAGCGTATCCGAACGAGTCGGGCATCCAGGCAATTTTGACGTCGACGTTGAATTTTTCCTTGAAGTATCTTTTTCCGTAGAGGAATTGTCTCACGAGGGATTCTCCCGAGGGCATATTTCCGTCGGATTCCACCCAGGTGCCGCCGACGAGTTCCCAGCGTCCCTCTTCCACTTTCTGCTTCACTTTTTCGAAGGTTTCTGGATGCTTCTCTTCTAACCACTTGTAATACTGGGCACTGCTTTGACTGTAACGGAAGTCTGGATACTTATCCATCAGTTTTAGTATTGTTTCGCAGGTTTTGTGGAAGACTTCTATTGTCTCGTTGAACGTCCACAACCACGCCGCGTCTATGTGGCTGTGTCCTAAGAAGTAACAGGTTCCAACGATGCTTTTTGAGTTCATTTTCTATCCCTCGGGCTCATATCTTGCAGATACGAATAGAATGAATTTTCTTTAAGAACTTTGGCGCGGAGCATCATGGTAAAAAGAAGAAATAGTAATTCAAGGCTGCCGCAGATAGACCAGTCGACGCGAGCTTCTAAAAAAGTTTATAACTATTCCTTTCTCACGTTTAGCTCGAGCGTGCCTCGATAGCTCAGTCGGTCAGAGCGACAGCCTTGTATTCGCCCAAAAGACGGGAAAGCTGTAGGTCGCGGGTCCGAATCCCGCCCGAGGCTCCATTATTTCAGTTTTTTGCTCAATTTTATATACAACATGAGAATACGTTGTTTTGTGATGAGGGAGAAAAAAGCGTGAGTTTTGTGGATGCGCTCCCCTACGTGGCAGTTGCGGTAGGGGCTGTTGTCGTAACCGCGTTGACGATGCATGCGATGATGGGACGAAAAAAAAGCACAACCATCATTCTGCCTAAAACTCCCTCAGAATCGAAGACAAAATTGCCCTTCCCAACTGAGCACACGGTTTCATCTGATGAGGCGAAGGAAGCACGCGACAAACTCAGAACGCTAGAGCTGGAACGTGAAATCCTGAGCGATGCCATTAGACGCCTCTACGAAGCCCAAGTGGAAGGAAAAATAACCGAGCAAGAAAGAGACAGACTCGCCGAAAATTACAAGACAAGAATGCTAAAAGTCAAAGACGCCATCACTAAAAGCCAATCAGTCGTGGCGCTGCAGGAGTTGGAAAGCATGCAGGAAGACCTCGTCAAACTCTTTGACGACCGCTTCGATGAACTAAACATGAAAATCGAAGAAATGCGCCAAAAAGTGAAACCCGAACTCGAAGCAGAAACCCCAGAAATCCCAGCTTCAATAGAAGCGCCTACCGAAGAAGAGGATGAGGAGGAAGCAGAAACCCCAGAAATCACTGAAACTGGCGCCGAATCAAAACCAGAAAGAAAGAAGAAGCCGCGACCTAGACCCGCCGCGTCTGGTGAAGGCAAGACTGAAGCCGAAAAACGCGTAGAACAAATCCGAGAAGAAGTGGAAAAAGTCTTAGAACGACTAGGACAGATGGAAGTTGAAACCTAAAAGCACTAACTGGCAAGAAATGGCTAAAAAAGCCGTCGCAAAAGAAGCGGTCAGACACGTCAAAAACGGCTCCATCATTGGCTTGGGCAGCGGCACCACAGTCGCGTATGCGATTGAAGAGTTAGGCAAGAGGCAACTGCAAATTTTCGCCGTGCCCAGTTCTTATCAGGCGTTTCTGCTTGCCACGCAACACCATATCCAAATAACCACACTAGACGAGCATCCACGATTAGATCTAACAATAGACGGCGCAGACCAAGTGGAAACAAAAACGTTAAACATGATAAAAGGCATGGGCGGCGCGTTAACAAGAGAAAAAATCGTCGGTGCCGCATCGAAGGAGAACATCATAATAATCGACAGAACCAAACTAGCCCCAAAACTAGGCGTAAAACAGCCTGTGCCAATCGAAGTTCTGCCTTTCGCACTCGCTACGGTTAAGGCTAAACTTCAGGCGCTAAAGGGCAAACCTCACCTCAGAGAAGGCAGCGGCAAAATAGGACCAGTGGTCACTGACAACGGCAACTTTATACTCGACACGGACTTCGGCGCATTGAGAGACGCAGAAAAACTTAATGCACAAGTCAAATCCACACCCGGCGTTGTTGAAACAGGCTTATTCTTGAACATGGCGACCATAGTTTACGTTGGCATAGAAGACAAAGTGGAAAAACTGACAAAACAATAACACATCAGAACCTTAATTATTCACGCTCCAATCCATCTAGCTTCATGGATGCATTCACCCTAATCGTCACAGTAATTCTAGTAACTGTCTCTGGCGCGTTGGCTGCGGGCCCTCTGTTTTTCGCTACACTCTCGCATGGGGCACGGTCAGGCGTCAAGAGCGGCTTAGCTTTCGCGGCGGCTCGCTCTGATAAGGCTCGGTTGTGTGTAGTCTGCTCGTCTGCACATCATTTTATCACAAGGCGCGGCGGATGAAAATAGGTTATGAAAAGGGGATACTATGAACATTGAAGAATTAATGATAAAAAATGTCTACACCGTGCATCCCGACACTCCTGTGGAAGAAGCCGTAAAAACCATGAACACGTACGAAATCGGCTGTTTAGTAGTTGTTGAAAGCGAGAGACCCGTAGGCATAATCACGGAACGCGACCTTCTCAAACGCGTTCTGGAACAGGGCAAACCACCAAAAACCGTCAAAGTGGATGAAATAATGTCGAAGCCGGTGATTTACGGCAACCCGCAGATGGAACTCGAAGACGCAGCGAGGTTGATGTTTAGAAAAAAAGTGAAAAAGCTGCCCATAATGCAAGACGGTGAACTCGTCGGGTTGATCACGCTTACAGATCTCGCAAAGACTGCACACATAGACCAAAAAATGATGCACATGATAACCGAACTCAAAGAGAGCGGCTGGTTGCCGCCTAAACGTATGGAAAAAATAATCAATGTCTACGTTACCTAGGCAACAACCATGCACAGCAAAATGGATCCTCTTGTTTTTTTGCTTTTGTCTTTATTCGTACTCGGCATAATTGCTCAGGCTATGGCGGATACTGCAACGTTGGAGGTTCCGCCGCAGCAGCAGAAGGTTGTCTCCTTCACCCTCAACAGTGGGGACTCGGCTTCTGGAACCTTGGTGACGAACGGAGTGGCCACCGTGGACTTTTGGATAACCGACCCGCAAAACAGAAACGTAACAGTCTACGGCAACACTGGAAATATTCAATTTTCGTTCGAGGCACAAACCTCGGGTACATTTCTGTTTCACGTATTCAACAAGAACTCTGACACTGTACTGGGAACATTGAACTACACGCTGGTGCACCGAATTTTCGGCATGCCCCAAGAAACTTTCCTGCTTCTAGTAATAGTGGGCGTCGTCCTACTCATGCTCATCATCTGGGCGCTAATGTCAAAAGCCTAATGCCTAATTCATCAATCTCACGAGCGATTGAAAAAGCCGTATAAGCTTTCTTTTGCATTTCAAGAAAAGCCTTAATTCACTGTTTCTCTGGAAGAGAATAACTAAGACTAAGAGCGGGGGTTTCCGAGCTTGGCCAAAGGAGCAAGGCTTAGGACCTTGTCGCTTAGGCGTTCGTGGGTTCAAGTCCCACCCCCCGCACCTGTTTGTGGCTGATGTGTTGAAATCGAATGCGCGAAAAGTGTTTCAGGAATATGAAGCTTAATTAGTCTAGAATATGACAATTCGGAAACAAGCACAACCCCAACCATGACTTCGCATTTTGGTATGGCGACTAAGAAGTGCCAAGAAGTGCTGGGCATATTTGGAGCCTATTTGGATCATATAGTGAAGGGGGGTAGGAAGCGTTGCGCACAGATTCTCATAACAAAAGCCACCACCTACACAAAAAAACTCACGCGTACCCCAAGAAAAACCTGAAAGCCCCATGCAAGAAAACAGAGAAATTAACGACAGACCTGCAATGCCATTCACTGGCACAATTCAAACAGAGCGAAGGGCAATCTTGAAAGCGAACATCAACTTTCCAGACATTAAATATGAATCGTGAATCAACAAAACATAACTTGCCCCAAAAGAAAAGCATGCATTTTGAAGAAAGCCTGCTTACCCCAAAATTTGAATGTGATAGAAAATGAGCAAAATCCTAACACCTACA
>Ga0335070_10008628_pt1 | contig 11954 bp, 11 predicted proteins | sample Lox_Sample_13_FD_206722 | JGI IMG/M metagenome (GOLD analysis project Ga0335070, IMG submission 206722) | Soil microbial communities from Loxahatchee National Wildlife Refuge, Florida, United States - Lox_Sample_1.3 | ecosystem: Environmental > Terrestrial > Soil > Wetlands | place: USA...
GGCTATTCTCAGTCGGATCTGAACAAAGTGGCGCTGCGCTTAAATCAACGCCCACGACAAACTTTGGGTTTTCAGACGCCGGCGAGTAAACTCCAGGAAAGTGTTGCGTCGACCCATTGAGACCACCGCGTTAATCAGGACTTTGGCGGTATGATTATTTCCTTGCGGAAGGCGGGCACGTTCGCGTGGAAATGCAAAACGATACGAAGCGCATTGATAGATTCATAGAGGCTTTCGAGAAACTTTACGGAAGGAAGCCCAAAGCGGAAGATGCAGACGGCAATTTCAAAATTCAAGTTGCCCAGGACATGCAGATGAGCGTCGGAGGCGCACGCTATTACATTCATTTGGCGTCTGAGCGCGAAACAAGAAAGAAGTGAGTTCCACTACCCCCGATGCTCGCGTTTCTTCCCACCTTCCAATAAGACCTGGCCAATTCCTTGTACGATGAGTCTTGCCTCGTTTAGACTGGTGCCTCCACACCGCTCCTCAGGGGGGAGCGAATCACATGCCTGGATTTCTGCAACGGCTCATGCCGAATGAAGACGATTTTTTCGTCCTGTTTCGGAAACAGGCTGAAAATATTGTCTCCGGTGCAGCCGCACTCAGCAAATTGCTGGAGCACTACAATGCAGTTCCAGAACAGGTACAGAATATTAAGGCCGTCGAGCACGCCGGCGATGAGATCACTCATCAAATCTTCCGCAAGCTGAACCAGACCTTCGTCACACCGTTCGACCGTGAAGACATCCACGAGTTGGGCAGCACCATGGACGACGTTATCGATCTAATCGATGCCGCCGCCAGCCGATTTGTACTCTACCGGATTCAATCTATTCGTCCCGGCACGGTCGAGCTATCGAAGGTACTAACGCTCGCGACCATGGAGTTGTCTGCAGCAATTCACTCCATTCAGACGCCCGACAAAGCCTTGTACAGGGTCATCGAAATCAATCGTCTGGAAAACGAGAGCGACCGCCTGTGCCGCACCTTGATCGCGGGGCTGTTTGACGAGGAAACAGACCCAGTGCAGATCATCAAGTGGAAGGAAATCTTTGAAGTGATGGAGACCGCCGTCGACAAATGCGAAGACGTTTCCAATGTAATCGAAACAGTCATCTTAAAGAACGCCTGACGCCGTGAGCCGATTCACTCTCGTACTCATTACCGTATTCTTGACGCTGGCCTTTGAATTTTCCAACGGTTGGCACGATGCCGCCAATGCTATCGCCACGGTTGTCTCCACACGAGTGTTGACCCCGTTGCGAGCGGTCATTTGGGCGGCATTCTGGAATTTCGTTGCCGCGTTCTTGTTTGGCACCGCGGTCGCTAAGACAATTGGCAGCGGCATGGTACGCATTGAACTGGTGAATGAAAAGGTACTTCTGGCCGGGCTTATCGGTGCCATCATTTGGAACTTGCTAACCTTGGCGCTCGGCTTACCCACAAGTTCTTCTCATGCACTCATGGGTGGTTACGGTGGTGCAGCCGTCGCTCACGCAGGATTCAAAACCTTGATCCTGAGCGGCTGGACCAAGCCGGTTCTCTTTATTGTCTTGTCGCCATTGGTCGGAATGGTCTTGGCGATCTTCATCACCTTGCTGACCAGCTGGATGGTTCGCCGGCAACGCCCATACAAGGTTGATCGCTGGTTCCGCCGTCTTCAGTTGTTTTCCGCCGCCTTGTTCAGTCTGGGCCACGGCACAAACGACTCACAGAAAGGTATGGGAATTATTACTACTGTGCTTGTTGCCGGCGGCCTTCTGAAAACATTCTCAGTGCCATTTTGGGTGATTATCTGCTGCCACCTAGCCATGGCTGGTGGCACCATGGCCGGCGGCTGGCGGATTATCAAGACCATGGGACAGCGGATTACCAAGCTCACGCCGTTTGGCGGCTTCGCGGCGGAGACAGCGGGTGGTTTGACGATCGTCGCCAATGCGGTCTTCGGTATCCCGGTCAGCACAACCCACACGATTACCGGCGCGATCGTTGGAGTCGGTGCCTCGCGGCGGCTCACAGCAGTACGTTGGGGTATAACCCGTCGCATCGCGTGGGCCTGGATATTCACTATTCCAGGTGCGGCATTACTCGGCGCGGGGCTTTATTACTCCTTCTCCCCATTGCTTCGATACTAGTTTCGCCGCACATGTGGATTTCGGATGTGGATAACCGCGTTAAACAGGATCTGCTCGACAACTCTCTCCCATTTTTCGCTTCGCTAGTTGAAGAAGGCTTTTACGGGAGGACGGGTAAAATGCGTGAAACTGAGAACCATCAGTTCGGAGGATGGCTGGCATTGCTGTTCTATCATCAAAGCGCAGAAGTTCTGCACGCTGATCCACGATTTTTTCGGGCCGAGTCCAAGTTCTTTTCTCGCCCTGCTAACTTCGTGCCGCCTCCGAACTTCCGAAGCCTCGAGGCGAAAGCCTGGAATAAATCTGCAAGAAATTGCAGAAAGTGCGCAACGCATTGCCTTTCGCCGGCTCCCTCAGCAACGCAAGTTGTTCCTTTTCAGCAGCTTTACATCCGGCAAAGCTTTTGCTATGTTCTCCCCCGATTCTTCCTGTGTCCTAGGGCCGCTTCGTTCGTTGCACGTTGCGCATGATAGATCCGCGCGGCAGGCCGGATACCCATGGGGAACTTCATGCGCTGGTCTGCCGTCTTCGCACTCATCGTTTTGACCTTGGTGTCGCCATCTTTGGCTTCCGCGGATTCCAGTTTTCAGATTGTGGCGCTCTCTCCGATTGCAGGGCCGGTATTTATTACGCCGTTTGATACCAGCAAGGGAGAGCTAACGTCCGTCGAGGTCTTGATCAACGGCACAGTGACGGCGGACTTTCTTACGCAAGTCAATCTAATTCCTGTCGAGAATGGACCCGCTACGACCTATGTTCAAGTGCCGGTTCAATTCGGGGTTTCAGAAAACCAGAGTTTTGGAGGCGGGTCGCAAATGCCCTTCAGTTGGGATCTGCCGGCGACGTTCAGTTTTAACGGAGTGGGAACGGGAGCCGGTGAGGAGCAACAGCTCGTGCAATCCTTCAGCTACTCGTTTCGATTTGACAGTGCGACGGATTTTGTGGGGTTGGCCGCGCTAAACTCAAACGGCCCTGCGATTCTTCCCGGAGTGGCGTATGGGACAACGTACGGTTTCACCAGCCCGCTCCTGCCCGAACTGCTGGAATTTGTGACGCTGGAACCTGGGATCATTCCCACCTATGGCGGCACGCTGCTGGATGCCACACAACAAGGGGCCATCCAGATTGAGTATGACTACACGCCCAATCCGCCACAGCCGACAGCTCCGGTGAGTGAGCCAGCGACACTGCTCTTGCTGGGCAGCGGCTTCGTGGGCCTGATGGCACGCCGCCGCACGGTTCGATAGAGTGCTCTTATAGTAGGGATACCTTTAGATTGCCTCGTCCCATTTTCATTCCCTTGCCTGTCCGCGAAAATTGTCTACCACGATTGACCGAGTCTGCCCGACTCCGCATCGGACTGCCGAACAAACCGGAGACTAGTACCCTACTTTTCCGATAACCGCGTTCTATAAAAGGGGATGTCAAGAAGAAACACTTCGCCGACGACTGAAGGGAGCGGAGGAGCTCTTCCTGCCATTCAGCCCATGCGATGGAGCGTGGTCTTAATTTTTTCCTCTTCTGCAGATTCATGTTGCCGATGTGACGACGCTTTCGGTTTCTGACGCGGGCAAGCAGTGCGGTTGAGGGTGTCAACCATAGTTCTATCTGAGACTCGAGGCTTATAGCTTTTTCTGGTTGTCCGAGGGGGCATATGGTTAATCAAGGGACTCGGAGTGCTTGAAGCACCCGCTTCGCCCAACGCGCTAATGGATACTCGCCCTCGAACCAGAGCGTCGGAAAAACCAAGAAGCCCTCACTCAGATTGAATCCAGGAAAGGGCGGTTCTCGACCGGACGCTCAAGCTGCTTGTTGCTTCAGGTGTTCGGCGTCGAAATGCACTCCTTTCTTCCAGACGAGCAAAGTGATGGCCGCGATCTTGCGCGCCAGAGTGAGACGCGCCATCGAAGCTTTCATTCCACGGGCAACGCAGGCCTGGTAGAAATCCTGAAACGGTCCCGGTGTGACCGCCGCTCGCGTGGCAGCCCCCTTAAAGATGTTTTTCAGATCGTGGTTGTGGTTGAGGTTCAGGCCGCGAATGGCCAGAACCTTTTTGGAGCGTTTGAGTTGACCACCGACGAAGCGATATTCCCCGCTGGTGTAGGTCTTCAGTGCCAGACCAGAGTAAGCCCACAGTTGCCGCTTGGTTCGAAAGCGATGGGGCGTCTGCATCAGTGCGATCAGCAGAGCGGCGCGGATCGGGCCGATCGCAGGAATCTGACGGAGCAGCCTCGTCGCGCTGTGCTTTTTGCTCTCAGCCAATAGCTCTCGCCGAGCCAGCTGGTACAACGGGCGCGAGCAGATCGTGCAGCCAGGCGGCGCAGGTTCCTTCTTCCAGGGTGACGTGTAAACTGCCGCGCAGGCCGTGAACAAACTGGAGAACCGTTTCCGCTTTGGTCTCGAGAATCGCCTCCATCACCAGCTTGCCGGAGAAATCCAGAACCGAGACGGAGATCGTTGCCTGATGCACATCCAGCCCAATATACTTGGCTTCATTCATGAGGGCGCTCCTTGTTGTAGGCGTTGATGCGAACGATCAAAACCTACCCCAAACGGGCGCCCTTTTATAATGCGTTAATCAGGCTCTGACTAACCGAAAAGTGTTAAAGAATGCTTTTAGGGCTATAATCCCGCCACTTATGCCTTTCGCTCCAGGTACAAGGCTCGGACCGTACGAGATTGTGGCGCCACTCGGTGCCGGCGGGATGGGGGAAGTCTTTCGAAGTCGGGATACCGTTCTGCGGCGCGACGTAGCCATCAAGTTTTTGGCAGGCAATTTCTCGGCCGAGCCCGAGCGTTTGCGCCGATTTCTACTCGAAGCACAGTCTGCAGCCGCTCTGAGTCATCCCAACATTCTGGCGATCTATCAAGTCGGCGATCATGAAGGGTCGCCGTACATAGTCTCTGAACTGCTCGAAGGCCAGACTCTTCGGCGGCTACTCCAAGATGGAGCATTGCCTCTCCGCAGAGCACTCGATTTTGCCTGCCAAATTGCTCGCGGTTTGGCAGCTGCCCACGCGAAAGGTATCGTCCACAGAGACCTCAAGCCGGAAAATGTCTTCATCTCGCGCGATAACCACGCCAAGATACTGGATTTCGGCCTCGCCAAGTTGCTCGATCATCCTGCGACAGACCTTGCAAACTCTCCCACGCTCACAGCTGCGACCTCGCCGGGAACGGTGCTCGGAACTGCCGCTTATATGTCGCCCGAGCAGATTCGAGGTGAAGTAGTTGATACGCGCACCGACATCTTTTCGCTGGGTGTGATGCTTCGGGAAATGGTGACCGGTCGTCATCCCTTTCTTCGCCAGACCACCCCCGAGACACTGGTCGCAATTCTCAAGGAAGATCCAGCGGCGATCCCCGTTAGTCTGGAACTGCCTCCGGCAGTAGGGCGCCTGATGGAACATTGCCTGGAGAAGTCGGCCGATCTGCGGTTCCAATCGGCGCAAGACCTGGCTTACGACATCGAATCCATGTCGACCATCTCTGCCTCGCAAAAACTTGACAGTCTACAAAAGACACGCGGGATTCATTGGGGGAGAATCTTGGCCTGGGCTGGAGCCACTGCAGGTATTGTGGTAATCGCCATTTTGCTCGCGCTTCAGTTACGGCGACCAGCCGACCTAGGGTGGAGCAAGGTCACATTTGACCGCGGCATGATTTCTGCGGCCCGTTTCGCTAGCGATTCCCAGTCCATTGTTTATAGTGCGTCGTGGAGAGGTCGCCCCTTCGACATCTTCACCACCCACTTGGGGAGCCCTGAATCCCGCGCACTTCATTATGTCCCCGCCCGGCTTCTCGCTGTATCGCGCACGAATGAGCTCGCAATCAGCTTGCGCTCGGTTTCGGGAGGGCCGGACGTTGCCAACGGGACTCTTGCGCGCGCAGCTTTGGAAGGGGGCACCCCTCGCGAACTTCTCGATGGAGTCGATGGCGCGGACTGGTCGCCGGACGGAAATTCGCTGGCTTTAATCCGGACAACTCCGGGAGTGTCATCTCTCGAATATCCTGCCGGCAAGGAGATCTACAAATCCTCCGACATTCTTGTTAGTCCTCGCGTCTCACGCACAGGCATGATCGCACTGGTTGAATTTGCCAATCCGAACTATATCGATGCTAGTGTCCTTACCATCAGTCAATCGGGAGAGAGGAAAGTCATTTCCTCGCACTGGACGGACATTACGGGTTTGGCATGGTCCCCGAATGGGGAACGCATCTGGTTAACGGGAAGGAGGTCCGAGCGTTCAGTGGCATTGTTCGAATTGGACCTTAATGGGCGCGAACGCCTTCTAGCGAAAGTACCGCAAGATCTCCAGTTGATGGACGTCTCTAGCGATGGGCGGGCGCTAATCGCCACGCTCGATTGGCACGCCGAGATCTACGCGGTATTGCCTGGCGAAACAGAGCAGCGGGATTTTTCTTACATGGACTTTCCGTTGCCTTACGATTTTTCTTCCGAGCATGGAATGGTGCTATTCCAAGATCTTGGCGAGTCCAGCTCATCGGGAGGGGGCACGAGCTATCTGGCCACCGCCGACGGGTCGGCTCCTATCAAGCTGGGTTCGAACTCCTGCGGAGGTATTTCACCCAACGGTCTGAGCATCGCGTGCATCACCAACGACACGCCTTCCCAAGTTGCAATCTACTCCGTAAAAGCGGGAACACCCCGGCTCCTGCCACCCGATCCGTTAAACAAATACTATGTGCGTTGGTTTCCGAATGGCCGTGATCTGCTGTTGGTCGCTAGCGCGGCGGACCATGGGGTGCGATTATACATCCAGCCAGTCGATGGGTCTCCTGCCGAACCTATTTCTCCCGAAGGCTCGTTTTCGTACCTGCCGGCAATATCGCCGGATGGCACGAAGGTGGCCACACTGGCCGACGCGAGTACGATCTACATTTATGACTTGACGACGAAAAAAGTGCGCGAACTCCCGAACAATTCACCCGGCAACGTCGTCGCGGGTTGGACCGCCGACAGCCACTCAATATACGTCGTCAATTTGGGTCACGTTCCGGCTACTGTGTACGTCGTAGACATCGCAACTGGCCAGAGGAAAATCTGGAAGACGCTCTCGCCTCCGGACCCCACAGGTGTAGATTTCATCTACCCAGTAATGATCGCACCAAACGGTCAATCCTATGCTTACGGCTTAAGTCGTCGAATGGGAGATCTCTATGTTGTAACCGGTCTTAAGTAGCTCATCAGCGTACGGGCCAAACACGTTAGAGCGATGCAGTTCGCGAGCAAGGTCAAGTCTGATAAGTCGGGAAGGTTCGGCCTAGTACGTAGTTGAGAATGCCCACCGTTGGGGGTAGAGTGACCGTATGAACGACCGGGCCAACAGTTCTTCCGGCCCTAAAGCCGATGGGTCAGACCCGGTCGCTTATGCTATTTTAGCGGGCGTCGCCGTTGGTTTGCTGCTGCTGGTAGTCGGCTATCTCCTAGACCCTCACGACACTTACTTCAACGCGCTACTTCCCGTTTCGCTTGCAGGTGGTGCCATCGTGGCTTATTCCGTTTGGCGTCGCGAGCGCCAGACCTCGTTTTTTCAGCCTCACGGTCCATTTGAGAGCGATTGCGGGCACGGTGACGCCAACAGCCTTCGGCGCGCCAGAGTGACCTGGTTTACTCAAAGCCAACCATGCTCAAGAAAAGACGCTACCAGGAGGGAAATTCCATGAAGCACAAGTATTTGTTCTTGCTAGTCGTGCTAGCGGCGAGCCCTACGTATGGGAAACCCAAGGAGAAGACCTATCAGGGGAGCTGTGACCGCGTGTGGGCAGCGGTGAAGAAGGCTGTTGCACCACCACACTACAACTATGCTCAATTGGACGATAGCCAGAAAAAGGGGATCGTCTCCACAGGAAACACGTTTTCGGGCAAACGTTATTTGGACATCACTTTGACCGGCGGCGGAGATACCTGTACGGTAGCCATCGGCGGAAACTTCTCAGGTGTGACTCACAATGACAAGGGTGACCTGTTCGCTCGAATCGACGAGGCCATGACGGAAACTACTTCGGCTGTTTCCCCGGCAAAAACCCCTGAGGCAGAGCGGCCACAGACAAAGGAAAACCACGAAGCGGGAACGGAGACGGGGACGGGAACCATCGTTGTCAGTGCGGTGCCGGATGGTGCGGAAGTCTATGTAGACGGGAACTTAGTGGGTGGCGTGCCAGCGACACTCAAGCTAGCGCCGGGAAAGCACACGATTCGGGTTGCTCTTAGCGGCTATAAGGATTGGAGCCGCGAACTTTCCGTGCTTGCATCTTCTGAGGCGAAACTGACGGCCACTCTTGAGAAACAGAATTGAAAAGTTTCCATTTGGAAGTTGTTTCGAGGCACTAGTACCTATTTGTCTGGTGCTGGTCCGAACATGTCCGATTACGAAAACGGAGACTTGTCGTCCTCGCAGGCAACCAATCTTGGTGGCCTTATCTTTCGCTGGAGAATGCTCACAGTAAATATCGATGGTAGGAAAAAATTACATAACCCACGAGGAAGCCCGGCCAACGAAGCCCAAGTGAAGTGCAAATGATGAGGGATGCAGCAAAACTGAGCCCAATCATCAAAGCCCTTATAGCGTCCGGGGACATGTAGTTCCAATGTGCAGAATGGGCAAGCAAAGGGACCGTCGTAACGGACGACTCGTGCGCCGTCCAAGACATTCCCGCACGTCGGGCATTCTGAATTACCGCGACTGTTCTCTGTCACTTCGCGCCCAACCTCAATTGATTGGAATTGTACTCGGTTCTTATTATTCTGGTGCCATGACGAACATATGATCTATGTACTAGTGGTTGTAATCGATCGCCTCCATTTCGGCGCGCTCAAAAGGATCACTGCGCAGATTGGCTAGCAAAGGAGCACGTAATTCCGTAAAGGGCTGCGTCCACACGTGAAGTCCTTCGGCATCCTGGCGCAGGAAGCTGATCTTCCATTGGTTGTGGCGGAGGGCTGCAACATTTACGTCATCTGTCCATACCGGAACTCTTTGCGCGCCCATTCGCCCTGGCCCTGGAAAAATGGCATGAGATTTTAGCCGTCGAGATGGACTTTGTAAGTTGCTTCCCCGGCCTTCCATCCTTTCAAGCGATCGTCCTTTACCGTAGTGTCACCTACCGCAGCTAGAAGTGTTGGCAGCATATCTTCGTGAGCGCCGATATCATCGATGACCGTGCCGGGCTTGATCACACCGGGCCAGCGTAGAACCATGGGAACACGGTAGCCGCCTTCCCATTGTGTGTTCTTCTCTCCGCGAAACACTGTTGTTCCACCATCCGGCCAACTAATCATCTCCGCCCCTTTGTCGGTGGAATACATAACGATTGTGTTATCCGCAATGCCCAGCTCATCGAGCTTTTTGAGCAACTGCCCGACCATTGCGTCGTGCTCGACCATTTCACCTGTAATTGGTGCGTCCAGGCTCGCGCCCGGCACGGGTCCTCTTCGTCCCCTCTTTCGCGTCCCCTCTTCGTTGACTTACCTTCCTTCACAACCTAAGATGTCGCAACCATGCCGGATTCTCAGTCGCTCCTCGGCCAGGTCATTTCTCACTACCGCATCGTTGAGAAAATTGGCGGCGGCGGCATGGGCGTTGTTTATAAGGCCGAAGACAGGGAACTCGGCCGCTTTGTCGCTTTGAAATTCCTGCCTGATGAACTGGCCCGCGACCCTCAAGCGCTCGAACGCTTCAAACGCGAGGCCCGTGCCGCTTCTGCCCTAAATCACCCAAACATCTGCACGATCTATGAAATCGGCGAACATAAAGGTAGACGCTTCATCGTGATGGAATACCTAGAGGGCAGGACTCTCAAGCAATTAATCTCGGGTCGCCCTTTGGCATTGGACCGGATTCTCGGAACCGGGGTGGACGTCGCCGACGCTCTCGATGCGGCTCACGCCAAAGGTATCATCCACAGAGACATCAAGCCTGCGAACATTTTCATCACGGAGCGAGGGCACGCCAAAATCCTCGATTTTGGGCTCGTCAAAGTTACGTCGGCGGCAGCTGATGCAGCGACCCTCGGAACAAAGGATGTCGACCCCGACCACCTCACCAGTCCGGGCAGCACTCTGGGAACTGTCGCCTACATGTCCCCTGAACAGGTCAGGGCCAAGGAATTGGATGCTCGAACAGACTTGTTTTCCTTCGGTGTGGTTCTCTATGAAATGGCTACTGGCGCGCTCCCATTCCGTGGCGAGAGTTCTGGTGTCATCTTCAATGCCATTCTCGAGAAAACGCCCGTCGCCCCGGTCCGATTGAATCCTGATCTTCCCTTGAAACTCGAAGAGATCATCAACAAGGCGTTGGAGAAAGAGCAAGACCTGCGATACCAACACGCCGCTGACGTCCGGACCGATTTACAACGGCTGAAGCGGGACAGTGACTCGGGCCGGTCTGTCGCAAGAGTCTCGGCCGGGCGTGATGAGGCTCATTTAGAGGTTAAGAGGGATGGCCCGCCGAGTGGGACTGTCGTTCTTGAGCCCGCATGGCCTAAAAGGAAGAGGTGGGCAATGGCGGTCGGCAGTCTCGGTCTTGTCGGTCTCACGTCGATCATATTTCTTCAGTCTCGCCCGCATCCTCCACCCAGCGTTTCTGGCTACCTTGCAGTTACTCACAACGGAAGTCAAAAAACTTTCGTCGGAACAGATGGAGCGCGGATTTATTTCAACGAATTCGCCGCTGCACGCTCGGGAATCGCACAGGTGTCTGGATCTGGCGGAGAGGTGGTGCATGTTCCGGATGCGGCCTCGACAATGATTCTGCTGGGCGTTTCCCCTGACGGGGCATCCCTGCTTGTGGCAGACAATGTAGGGACCATTGCGTTCAGAGGACCACTTTGGATAGTTCCTGTGCTTGGCGGGGCCCCCCGCCGACTGGGAGACGCCGTGGGACAGGCGGCGGCATGGTCACCCGACGGTCAAATGATTGTCTACGCCGACGGAGCAGATTTATTTGTGGCAACGAGCGGTGGTGCTGAACCCCACAAGCTTGTCTCCGCGCCCAACCGAGTGTTCGACCTTACCTGGTCGCCGGACGGCTCAGTAATTCGCTTCACCGTGGCAAGCGGGTCAGGGGAACAAGGCTCCATCTGGCAGGTCTCCGCTAACGGGACAAACCTGCATCCCCTGTTGCCCACTTGGCAGACTTCTCTCGGCAAGTGTTGTGGCCAATGGACTGCTGACGGGAAGTATTATGTTTTCCAAGCAGGAGACAACATCTGGACTCTTGACGAAAACAGGAATTGGTTTGGAAAATCGAACCAAGACCAACCATTCCAGCTAACTTCCGGTCCGATGGTTTTCTCGTCGCCCCTGCCGAGCAAGGATGGCAAGAAGCTGTTTGTCGTCGGGAAACTACTGCGGGGAGAACTCGCTCGCTTCAACGCGAAGTCCAATGCGTTCGTTTCTTTCCTATCCGGAATTTCAGCAGACAGCGTCACGTTTTCTAATGATGGCCAGTGGGTAGCTTATGTCAGCTTCCCGGAAGGTTCACTATGGAGAAGCAAAGCAGACGGCAGCGACCGAGTCCAGCTGAGTTACCCGCCGCTCGCTGTTCTTCTGCCTCGCTGGTCGCCTGATGGTCAGGTGATTGTTTTTACTGGAATTTCGCCTGACCAGAAGTCAAAGATTTACTCTGTTCCTTCCCATGGGGGAACGCCCCGTGAGCTTCTCCCCGGAGCGCTCCAGGAACAGGCTGATCCAAACTGGTCGTTGGATGGAAAACAAATTGTTTTCAGCAATGGAGGCCCTGCTCCGAACTCCAGCCTCGGCATTCTCCAGGTCGAGACTCATGTAATTTCGAC
>Ga0335070_10008629_pt1 | contig 11953 bp, 14 predicted proteins | sample Lox_Sample_13_FD_206722 | JGI IMG/M metagenome (GOLD analysis project Ga0335070, IMG submission 206722) | Soil microbial communities from Loxahatchee National Wildlife Refuge, Florida, United States - Lox_Sample_1.3 | ecosystem: Environmental > Terrestrial > Soil > Wetlands | place: USA...
AATCTTGCCTGCGCCGATAAGCACGGTGGCTATTGAAGTCGCCGAGTCCATAACCATCAGAGTATGGTCTTTATTGTGGTAGAACATTGGTTTCTCACCGCCAGGACTATAGCGCTGGTCAACTTCAGCAAGTGCCGAGCTTATTAAGCCCTCGGTTATTCTTTCGGGGCGAGATGATCCTCTGCCGTATTCACTCATCATTTATAAACTACCTTTACTGATTGACTTAGCAGTCTGCAGACTGACATTCTCAATTATCTGACCGCTAAGCCCGCTAACCGAGTTGACGAGAGCCTGAATTGGTTCCAATTCACCCGCCGAATAAGAAATAAAGTACAGCTTGTCTTGGAAGATTTCTATGCTTTCACTATGGCCATACTCAATTAGTGCTTGCATTATTTCCGGGGTGATGATGGCTAGGACATCCACCTCATTGCCTTTTTCAACAATCAGGTTAAAGTATTTACTAAAATCGCCCTCCAGCTTGAGTTTTTCGTGATTAGGCTGTTCTTTTTGAATCACGCCTTGATAGAGGGTCGTATTTAGGATGATGTGCGGCAGGCTTTTGGGAAGTTCGATTACGGCAATGTCAAAGTTATCCGGCAACTCAACCTTACCTGCACCAATTTTAGTCTCATATGAAAAGATGCTGCATTCGACACCTGACAGATTAGCCTTTAAGATTGAACTGTATACTTGGCTATCACCGTAGCGGATACTTGGAGGAATCAACGATTGATTTGGCCTAGAATAGTCTACGCCCCAGCCATTGATGGTGCCAAATCTCTCCCACGAACCTTTCGCCAGCTTTTTATACTGCCGAGTGATGTAAACATAATAAATGCCGAGTATCAAGAGTCCGCTGCCAAAAATCGGAATAAGCGGCACTGAAATTAGGACAACTACCACAAACACCACCATGCCAGCACCGCCGAAAGATTTTTTGATAGCCTGCGTCATGAGCTTTTGGTTATCTCGTAACGGCTGATAGTTGACCTCGTTTGGCTGAGTCATTTTCGGTTCTGCAGATAATCAGTGGTAAGTTTGGTGCGAGCCTTGGCGTAGGCGCAATATTCGCAGTCAGAAATCATTTTTTTGCCCTAAAAGCCTCGCTCTGTTCTCTTATATAGCCACAGAACTCGCACGTCCTGTTCGGACCGGGTATTTTGTCTTGTTCGAGTGTATTTTTAATTTTTATTAGTGTTGGCTCTAGCCAGCTATCATCAATTTTTTCACTAATCAGTGTTAGTTCAAACTCCAGCTTTTTATTAAAGCTTGCTTTTGTTTTTATACCATTTGCGTACACCCAATATCCTATGTCGCTTACTTTCAAACCATTTTTTTCAAGCAACCAGCGATATACGGCCAGCTGTCGACGATAGGTATCATGCCATGGTCTATCACCAAGTTCTGTCACCTTTCCGGCTTTGCTTGTCGCTTTGTAGTCCAAGACGACATACTCGCCGTCTGGATTTTGCCACAAATCATCAATTGCACCCGTAATTCTGAGGTTCGTTGGCTTATGGATAGCCTCGACTCCCTTGAAGTTATATCGCCAAACGTTTAGTTTATCGTGGTCAACGGGCTTAGCTTCAATTCCGTATTCTTTTTGCAGAGGATGCTGTTTGCCTTGCTTGCGGAGAAGATCAAATTCTTTTTTTAATAATTCATCCACTGCAATGTTTAGAGTAAACCCAGGCATGGAGGGCCGACTTATTTTTAGCCTTGCATCAAGCCAAAAACAACGCGGGCACTCAACAAATAAATCGATTTTGCTTCGACTGAGTTTATAAACTTCTTTTTGACCGGGCTTATATGCCGGGGATCTCTCGTATGCCACTATCTATATTCTATCAGTCATACCTTTACGATAAGCCAAGTTAGCAACATCCAAAGTAGTAGCAGGAAAATTATGCCGACCAGCAGGAGTTTTTGTTTTTTAGGCATTTTAGTGCAGAGTGCCGGCAAAGATTTGCCAGGCCAGTGCCGATTGAGCTAGAAGACTTAAGATGATAAACATCCGCTCTCCAAAGATATAGTCTTCCCAGTGGCCAATTTTTTGCCGTTGAAAACCGTTGTTAATAATTATGCTGGCGAAAAGAAGCAGCATAGTTATGAAAACCCAGTAAATATAGGCTGGCAATGGGCTGCCGTAAACATGTGAGCCCCAAAGATAAATTACCAAAACTACCCAGGGCAGCACCGCAGCACCAAGTCCAAACCAGTAGTTAAGCCAATTGGCCGGTTTGACAACTTCAAGTAGTAGGCCAAGTAGCCCGGCTAGAGCGGTCAGCCCGGCAATCAGCAGCAGAGTCGATAGGTCAAAAACGCCAACGACCATGGCTATGGCGACCATCATAAGACTACCCGTTACCGAAAAACTAATCCAACGCTGGCGATTGATACCTGCCTTTAGGTCGGCTTGATAAACCTTGCGGTAACGCGTCACCGCCAGCAGACAGCCAAGGGCGCTCACCAGCATAAAAGCCGCGACTACGTAAGCCAGGTTAAGGTCAAAAATGCGGTGCGTGGCCGACGCCAGGACACTAGACGAAGAGACTCTGCTAGCCAACTGGTCCGTGGTCAGAAAACTAATTGTAATGGGGCGCAGGCCAGCGCTGGAGCTGCTTATAATAATAATGACCAGGGCCTGGATGGCTAGCAGGCCAGCGGCTATCAGGTTGAGCTGTTTTAGGTTTTTGTCTGAAAATTTTTTGCGTCGGCTGGCGATAGACTTGATTGAATTCATAGGATATTAGCGTTTTAGCCCCTTTTAAATACTGGTTATTATCCCTAGTTTACTTTAACGCGCGTCACTAATCCATCTAAAACGCCCGCGTCGTGCACGGCGCGGGCGTCCGTTATGAACCGTTACTAAAACTAACGGCGCTTAGCTGTCCATCGGTCGGTCAGGCCAAGAGCCAGGAAAGCGGCTAGGGCGTACACCGCCATCGCAAAGATAGCGACATAGTCTACTACCCAGCCACGATTGACGACATTGTAGCTAGGAAACACTGCACGGAAAGGCTCCAGCAGCGTGGCGGTACTTGTGTAGCACCAGTGGACGAACGTAGCGTCCGGGTTACCGTTAAAGAACCTTAGCGCAACCCTAAGCAGCAGCAGTAATTCTGCCGTAACCACAAAGAAATGCACCAGGCTTGCCACCCCCGTTCTGTGCGTAAATCGCATACAGTCTCCTTTTAGTTAATAAGCTAATGATATTCCGCCTAAAGCAAACATTCAAGCAGTTGTCCACATCCAGCTTAGGTCATGATTTCGGCTTTGCGCACTTTAGGAACAAAAGTGCTTTCAGCCTTCACATGCCCTTACGCTCAACCCCACGACTTATCCCTCAAGTCGTGGGGACCCCTTTCTAGCTTCTTGACTACGAGTTTTTGGTGTCTAGTTCGTGGATGCGCTTGTGGCCAAGCCCGTAGTAGTGGGCGACTTCGTGCCAAACGGTGTGGCCAACTCGCTTTTTTAAATCACTAAGGTCGCGGCTTGACGCCACGAGCGGATTTTTAAAAATAGTTATCTTATCGGGCAGCAGCTTAGTTGAGCCGTTGCGCTGCGGCAGCGGCACCCCTTCGTATAAACCAAGCAGAGTTTGGTCGCAGTGCAATTTAAGATTAATTCTCTGCTGCGGCGAGGGGTCGTCCTCAATTATAAAAGCTACGTTATCCAGCCGGCTTTGATAAAGCTTGGGGATTTTATCAATTGCCTCGCCCACTATGTCTTCAAATTGTTTATCGCTAACCTCAACCACTAGACTATTTATTTCAAGTTGTCTCGGCCCCATTTTAGGGCGCGGGCCATCCAGATTAATTCCTTGTAAGCAGAGTCTAGGTTCTTCTCATAGCGTTCCTGGTTTTCAGCTTTTAACTGACCGTTTTCATCAAACATATCCTGAACTCTTGGAAAATATACGCTGGTAAAAGTTACAGCTAGGCCCATCTCGCGCACCGTACCAACCAGTGCCTCTACCGCCCTTACCCCGCCCCAGCCACCGTTGCTGGCGCCGGCTATCGCCACTGGCTTATGGACGTAGTTAGATAGTTCGCTGTCCAGCATCCGCTTCAGACTGCCCGGAAAGCTGTGATTATATTCTGGGGTAACTATAAAAAAGCCGTCGGCCCAGGCGGTTATTTCGGTATAGCGCGGGTCTTTGCCCTCTGGGTCGTTGCCGTCGCCAGGAAAATTAAAATCGTTAGGGTCAACGAACTTTAGCTCCAGCTCGGGCAGGCGCTTGCCAAACTCAAAGACGTACTGGGCGGCTTTGATGGATTCGCGCTTGGCACGCTTAGTGCCAGCCAGCACCGCAATATTTAACTTTTGATCCATTATTTGCCAGCCTCCACCGGGGCGTACGGGATGTGACACATGCCGATACCGGTTTTTTGAGTAAATTTTTGATGTTCTTCTTCGGCCGGCCAAAAGGTTCCAGCCTTCTCAACGGTGGTTACGACTTTGGCGTCGGTTCTATACTTGTTATATTCGTCTATCATTTTCTGAGCGGCTTTTTTCTGAGCCTCGTCCAGGTAAAATATAGCCGAACGATACTCGTCCCCGACATCTGGACCCTGGCGATTTAGCTGTGTTGGGTCATGCATCCGAAAGAACTGCATGAGTAAAGTATCATAACTCACTTTGGCTGGATCAAAAGTAATCTTTACGGCTTCGGCGTGCCCGGTTTTTCGGCTAGCAACGTCCCAATAGGTAGGGTCATCTTTATGCCCGCCAATGTAGCCGACTTCAGTCTCAACTACTCCCGGTACTTCATCAAAATAAAACTGAACTCCCCAAAAACACCCGGCAGCAAATATCGCGATACCACGGGCCGCCCTACCCTGCCCAGCGGGCAAGCCGCTGGCCCCGGCAGGCTTTTGGCGCATTGCGGCGTCAGAAGCTCCAGTGCTCATTCAAAGTACCTCTTTGTACATTTCTCTGCGCCTTCGCTTCTTCCTTGCACTGCATCCAACCCCGGTGTCGCTAAATTGACTCATAGTTTTATTTTACCTAAATCTCCGTTAAGGACCACCGCCGTTAGGGCTTCTTCCCAGTAGTTGCTGCTTTTATCAACGGCGTTGAGTATAAATACCGGCTTGCCAAGATAGGCCGCCAGCCCCCACTCCATCAGCCCGTTTGGCCCAAGATATTTGGGCTGAGCCGGCTTATCATCATTAACAAGAAGTATGGCGTCGCCTTTGGCGATTTCGTCAAAGTGGGCCCGCATTTTACTAATTTTTATAGGCACGTCCTTTGGATCATTGTGCCAAGTTTTTACTTTATCAATGTCGTAATCGCCGCTTTGCTTCATTTTTTCAGCTGTAGCCGGTACCACAACTTTGTAGCCCCTTGCCCTCAGTTCATCGGCGACTTCATTGCAGTGTTTATAAAACGAGCCGCTAGAACAGATTACAATCGTCTTTTTATCTGCCATCTCACTGCTCGAATCTGAGGCGTTTGATTAGCCAATCTCGCGGCAAGATTGATAAGAACCAGCCGGCCCGCGGGCCACTGTCTTTATCAATAAGCGCCCGGTACAAAGGCTTAAAAACCTGCTCCGGTTTTAAGTCCATACTCTCTTTAATGGCGTAGACGGCCTTATGAAACCACTCACCATCGGCATCAGCCGGCGCATTAACTATTTCGTCGGCTAGTTTGGCTAGATAGGCCTTTTCTTCATCACTAAATTTACTGGCGTCAACTTTATCGGCCAGTTCAAACTTAACATCTTCCGGCGCCCATTTGTCCAGCCACTGCTCAATAAACTTTAGTTCGTCCTTAATGATTTGGATGTTTTGGTCAATTTCGTAATCCGGGTCGGTTCGTTTGATTATGTCTATTGTTTTATCGGGGTCTTTGAGTGCCGCCTGATAGCTAGCTGCCAGATGCGAAAATGGCACTCGGCTAATTACCGGCTCCAGGTTGTGCCGGCAAAGAAATATCAGCTGTTCCTCGTCGGGCGTTTTAGAAGTCTTGTTTAGCAGCTCGGCAAACTCGTCTATTAGCTGAGCTACACCGTGAACTGGGTCAAAAAACAGCAGCTTATCGGGAGACGAACGCAAAATAAAATAGCGAGCGACTTCTGGAGGCAGGACCGACACCACTTCACTCATCAAAATTCCGTTGCCTTTGCTGGCGCTCATTTTTTTGGTGTCGCCGGCCCGATTTACAAAATTATAGGGCACCGGAATTGGTGGGCTGGCTTTGAACACTTTTTCCATAAGCGCCGCTCCGGTGTCGTAGCTGCCGCCTTTGGTGGAGTGGTCCCTGCCCGAAGGCTCCACGCGAACGCCCAGCAGCCACCAGCGGGCCGGCCAGTCCAGCCGCCAGTTAAGTTTAACCTTGCCCTGCTTATAGCTGGTGGTTTGCTCGGTATCATCGGCACCTAAATATGTAAGTTCCTTAGCGGCGGTATTGATGGATACAAACCGGCGGTTTTTTAGATAGCCGTCTTCGTTGACCTGAATCGGTGCCCAGTCTTTTTCTAGTTTACGGCCCGATACTTCTTCTAAGACTTTGCGGACCTCCGGCAAATTTTCCAGAGTCTTTTCTATGGCCGTAACAAAAAAATCGCTTCTATATTTTTCGTGACTCCTGATAACGTCTATTTCTATGCCCAGCTTGGCAACACTGTCTAAAAAGTCCTGCAGCGCATAGTCGGCGTAAGAACGGTCCGAGCCATCTGGCGCTGGCATATCGCACAGTGGTTTGCCCAGGTACTGCTCGTAGTCGGCCGGGACTCCGGCCGGGACTTTTCTAAAACCGTCCAGGTCATCCACAAAGTGCACGTGACGAGCACTACGGTCTTTTTGTTCTAGCGCCAGCTTAATAGCATCGCAGGTAATAATTTCGCGAAGATAACCCATGTGGTAACCACCGGACGGCGAAATGCCGGACTCAACGATTACTTCGCCTTCCGGGAACCGGTCAATAACCTCTTTCACAACCTCGTTAAGCCACTGCATGACTACATTTTACCTTTTTCAAACCTGATTGTTAGAGTAAAAATTAGGAGATAGAGATTATCTTGTAGCTGACGCCTTTGAGTTCTATCTTGTCGCCGACTTTTTTGCCAAGCAAGGACTTACCAATTGGAGATTCGTCACTGACTTTACCATTCAGCGGATCAGCTTCCATGGTGCCAACGACTTGAAACTGCAGAGTTTTGCCGTCTTTGAGTTTGACAATGGAGCCCAGGCGGACCTCGCCATTGCTTTTGGGTTTCTTGATAATCTGCACATTTTGCAGGATGTGTTCCAGCTCGCCAATGCGGTTTTCTAACCTGTCCTGCTCCTCGCGAGCACTCTGGTATTCAGCGTTTTCGCTCAAGTCGCCCAGTTCGCGGGCCTGCTTAATCCGACCAGCCACATCGGGTCGCTGGGCAATAAGGCCTTTGAGCTCGTTATCAAGCTCGTCTACGCCTTCGCGGGTTAAGTTAAATAATTTTTTCATCGTTCTTTAGCCTCCTGGGCTTACAAGCAGCCCTGGTTTGGTTTCTCCGAAGCCAATTTAAGGTTTCCGTAGATTATACCAGACTTTTAAGTCTGTCAACCGTCACCTGCACCGCAGATGCGGCGGCCACTATTTGAGTATCTTCTTTGCTACGACTTTTAAGTTCAAAGCCGCCGGCCTGCAAACTTTTGTCGCTAATCACCAGGCGCAGTGGCATGCCCATTAAATCGGCATCGGCAAACTTTTCGCCGGGACGAGTATCCCGGTCATCAAAGATAACTCTTATGCCAGCATCAGTCAAGGCCTTGTAGGTGTCTTCGGCGGCTTGGCTAACCTCGCGATTGTCGCCCAAATTGGCCAAATATACCTGATAAGGAGCCACTGAAGCCGGCCAAACCAGACCCCGCTCGTCGGCAAAGTGCTCGGCCAGCAGACCCATTAGACGGCTGATACCAATGCCGTAACTGCCCATAATGATGGACTGCTGCTTGCCCTCTTTATCTGCGTAATAAATGCCGAGTGCATCCGTGAATTTGGTGCCCAAAGGAAAAATGTTGCCCACCTCTACAGCCTTGCACTCGGTCAGTCTTTCTTTGCTGGTGCCTAACTTTTCCAGAGATTTAAAGTCATATATCTCTTTATTGATGGCAAATCCCTTTTCTTTATCCAGGTAAATTGTGTCCTCTCCAATTTGGCTCAAAGTCTGGAATTCTCGGCTAAACTCGCTAAAGTAGCCGCCGCTGGCATAGGTCGGATAAGTTACCTCGCCCAGGCCTATACGAGCATAGACCTTCATATAAGCGGTCGTCATTTTGTCATAAAACTCTTCATGCTCCTCTTGGTTGCGACTCAGCGAATAGAGGTCCTTCATCACAAATTCGCGGCCGCGCAGCAGCCCGCTTTTGGCCCGCAGCTCGTTACGATACTTGTTTTGAATCTGATAAACATAGGCTGGCAAATCCTTATAAGACGGAATGTAGTCGCTCAGCGCCTCGGCGATTGGCTCTTCGTGGGTCAGACCAATGCCTAGTTCGGCGCCATTTTTCAGCTTGGTCTTAAACCAGTTGTCAACGACGTTATCGTCCCAGCGGTCGGTCCTCTCCCACAGTTCTTTAGGCTGCAGCACGCTCATTTGCAGTTCTTCGCCGCCAGCGGCGTTCATCTCATCTCTGACAATATTGGCTATGTTGTCCAGCGTTTTTTTGCCGAGCGGTAAATAGCTATAGACGCCGGCCATTTCTTTATGGATATAGCCGGCACGAATCAGCAGCTGGGCATTATGGGCCTGCTCGTCGGCCGGCACCTGCTTACGGGTTTTGATAAATGACTGACTACGTCTCATTGCCCTTTTATTCTAGGCTAAAAGATTATCCCGTGGAAGTGGACCGAAAATGCCACGAGGTTATTAAGGGCGTGAACCAGCATGCCGGCGTACAGAGCACCGGTATTTTCGCGCAGATAAACCAGCACCAAAGACAGTACAAAGGTGTCTATACCGGCCGACCATAACAAGCTGGCGGTAGCGCCGGTTTCCAGATGCGCCGCGCCAAAAATAAGGCTGGTTAAAACCATTGCCGGTACAAACTTAAATTTTTGCCTAAGGCCGCTATAAAGGTAGCCGCGCACCAGTATTTCCTCGCCTATCGGCGGCAAAATTACTAGCGCCACAAACGCCAAGACTATATCAACCGAACCATTTAGGCTGTTAAAGCCAACGTTCTGATTGCCTTTATCAACACTTGGTGCCAGGCCGTCAATCATAAAACCGACTATCGTTAAAAGTACATAAAATGTAAAAAACCCAGCTAGGGCTTTCCATAAATCGCCTAAAACGGGGCGGCGGCCAAGACCAATGACCGACAGTGGCAACTTCTTCGTTTTGACAATCCAGATAGTCAAAAATGCCGCTAAGCCCTCAGCTATAAGAACGTAAAAGAATTGGGCCACTGGCAACTGGTCCAGGCCGGAGGCGTGCCCATGAACTACTGTTAGCCCAATCCCTACAATAATGGCTGCAATTAGCTGGCTGATTATAAAGATTGCCAGAACATTGGTGATAATCAGCCAAGGGCTGCCTAAGCTGCGTTTGGCCGGAGTTGGACGACGCCAACTGAACAATTTTTTGACTCTATTTGACACCGCTAGTTGGGTGTTTTTAGAGGAATCTTCGGACATCTACAACCGTTATTACAACCATTAGGCTAAGTAGTACAGCCATGCCGGTGGCTACGGCCTTCTCTTCTGCCGACCGGCTTAAAGGACGTTTTAGAACAAGCCTTGAGAATAAAATCATGAATAAACGCCCACCGTCGAGAGCCGGAATGGGCAGAACGTTAAAGATGGCTAGCGTTAAGGATATAAGAGCAATAATAGCCAGCATATACTGGTAGCCAATTGAGCCGGTGCCCCACAGAATTTTAAAGATGGCTACCGGGCCGCCGACTTGGCTAGTGGCCTCGGTCTGACCGGCCTGGCGGGCCACGGTGTTATGGCTGGCAAAGCCAGCGATTAAAGAGCCCAGCCCGGCCAGGGCGTGCCCCAGCCCAACAAACGTCAGTTTGGTTAGCTGCCAGGTAAAACCGGCGGCCACAATCGGCGCGCTCCAGGTAGAGCGGACAAACTCCAGGCCGTACGGCTCTACCCCGAGATACCCCTTCGGATTATCGGTATTAAGTGACGGTGCGACCTCGGCCTTTGAGCGCAGCTGAACGGTCTTTGTCACCTGGTTGCCGTCGTGGGCGAAGGTGACTGTCACCTTTTGACCGGCAAAACCGGTGGTGGCGTTTTTGAGGTCTTCGGGTTGGGCGATTTTAATAGTTTTTTGGCCGTTACTAATAGAGATAATCTGGTCCAGACCGCTTAACCCAATCTTTTTGGCCGGCGAGTTTGGCTCTATATATATGACTAGCACTTCTTGTTTGCTGATTTTGGTGTCGCTCTTGACGCTAAACTGGTCTACGCCAAATTGGTCGGTGGTAATAAGCTTGGGCAGGCCGATAACCGCCAGTGCCGTCAGCATTAAAAAAGCCACAATTAGATTCATAGTGACGCCGGCCAGCAGAATTTTAGTTTTAACTCCAAGAGTGGCCGCGCCAAAGCTGCCTTTGGTCTTGTCGCCATCATGCTCGCCTTTTAGTTTTACAAACCCGCCTATCGGCAGCCAGTTTAAACTCAAGTGCATTCCGCTTTTAAGTTTTCTAGACCAGGCCCTGGGCGGAAACCCCAGACCAAACTCCTCTACATCTACACCGTTTCGGCGGGCGACTATAAAATGCCCCCACTCGTGGACTAAAACCAGGCCAGTAAACAGAGCAAGAGCTACTATAAATAGAAAGAGCTGCATCTGATTTATTCTATCACGCTAAAGCTGAGGCCCGCCTGAGGTTAAACTGTTAGGACCTCTTGCTCTTTGGCTTCAGCCAGTGATTCGGCCTCGTTTTTTTGGGCGCTAACCAGTTCGTCTATTTGCTTTTCAAAGCGACTCAGCTCGTCTTTACTAATCTGTTTATCCTTTTCGGCTTGGGTGCCAGCGCGGATTGCCTCGTGACGAATGTTGCGGGCCGCCACCAAGCAGTCCTCCAGCTTTTGATTGACTATTTTGACCATCCCGGCGCGGCTTTCCTGAGTTAGTGGCGGAATTTGAATTCGCACTACCCTACCGTCATCGGCTGGGTTGAGCCCCAGCGAAGAATCAGCGCGGATGGCTTCAGATACAGCCTGTAAATTGGCCGGGTCAAAGGGCGTAATTTGCAGCAGCTGGGCTTCCGGCGCGGTAATCCCGGCTACGGCTTTTAGCGGCATGGTTTGCCCGTAAACTTCTACGCTAACGTTATCCAGCATGCCGGGGTGGGCCCGACCGGTGCGAATTTTGCCCAGTTCCTGACGGAAGTGGTCGGTTGCGCCGGCTAATTTAGATTTTGTGTCGCTTGCAACTTGGCTGGGATTCATATACTTCCAGTCTAACACGGGTGGTTTTATGCGCTTATAATATAAACTCTAGTTATGAACGCCAGGTACAATTTTTATTCAAAGCCGGAATATTACCAGAAACTGATAGACGAGATTTCAAAAGCAAAGTCCGGCGACCGAGCGGCCCTGGCCAGTATGGGCTTGAAACTGCAGGAACCCCACGTTAGCGAAATTATCCAACAGCTGACTAAGGCAGCCAGCCGCGGAGTCAACGTACAGCTATGGATTGATGCCCGCAGTTTTTTACTGTGGCCAGAAAGCATGAGACCCGGGCCACTATTTTACCGGGGGCATCTGCCCAAAAAATTAAAAGAGCCGTTTAAAAGTCAACTTCTGTCTTTGGATGCCCTAAAAAGTGCCGGTGGCCACTACGCTATCGTCAACCAGCCTGCCCGCCGTCTTAGCCTGCCGTTTGCCGGCAGATCGCACCTTAAACTAGCCGTCATCAACGACTACCTTATGCTGGGTGGCTGCAATTTAACATCCGCCGATGAGATGGACATGATGGTCGGCTGGCGCGACATCG
>Ga0335070_10008630_pt1 | contig 11952 bp, 8 predicted proteins | sample Lox_Sample_13_FD_206722 | JGI IMG/M metagenome (GOLD analysis project Ga0335070, IMG submission 206722) | Soil microbial communities from Loxahatchee National Wildlife Refuge, Florida, United States - Lox_Sample_1.3 | ecosystem: Environmental > Terrestrial > Soil > Wetlands | place: USA: Florida...
GCAATGTTCCACCCCATGCGGCATGATAATGAACTCACCCGGTCCGACGACGATCTCGTGCTCGCTTCCGTTCTCGCGCACCCCCATCCTCATCGTGCCCTTGACGACGAAGAACAGCTCGTCTTCCAGGTCGTGATGGTGCCACACGAACGGCCCCTGAAACTTCACCAGTTTGACGTAGAAGTCGTTGAGCTCGCCCACGATCTTCGGGCTGTACTGGTCCGTGAAAAGCGAGAACTTCTGCGCGAGGTTGACCTTGTCCATGCCGGACATCGTAGATCGGCATAGGGGGGACGGTCACCCGTCCGCCCCTGCCACACCACCGGACATGCGGGTCCGCATCCGGCGGTTCGGTGGATTGAGCTATGGACTAACGAACAAGCGTGGTAGACCCAGCGAATCAAAGTAGGCGATAGGAAAGGCGTAGCTCATGGCTGGGCTATTGGCTATGCGGAATGGGCCATGAGCGCTCCCAGCCGTTTGTGCGGCCAGAGTCTTGCTCACTCCCCGTTCGCATAGCTTTCTAAACCGTAGCCTTCCGCGTTTCCATTGCTTCCAGATCACGGATCGCAGCCTGCGCCGTATCCATTGATCCAGCGCCTGCAGCACCGAGGGCGTCTCACAGAAGCCGAAGTAGCTCTTCCAGCCACGCAAGTAAGTGGCTAACTGCTTCGTCATCCGTTCCACGCTGATCCCCCGGCTCCGGCCCGTCAGCTCCCGTATCTTCTGCTTGCACCGCAGCAGGGCCTTGGGCGCGATGCGCCGCTTCGGCTCCTTGCCGCCGCTTATGCTGAAGCCCAGGAACTTCCGTTCCCCTGGCCGCGCTACCGCGCTCTTGGCCGCGTTGACCTTGAGCTTGAGCCGCCGCGTGATGAAGCCGGTGATGCTCGTCATCACCCGCTGCCCCGCCCGTTCGCTGCGCACGTAGATGTTGCAGTCGTCCGCATAGCGCACAAAGCGGTGCCTGCGCCGTTCTAACTCCCGGTCCAACTCGTCCAGTACGAGGTTCGACAGCAGGGGCGACAAAGGCCCACCTTGCGGCATACCTTCATCCACCGGGCTGACCAGCCCGCCCTCCATCGCCCCGGCCTCCAGAAACCCGCGGATTAACTTCAACATCCGCTTGTCTCCGATACGCCGGGCTACGGCGCTCATCAATCGGTCGTGGTTCACTCGATCAAAGAACTTCTCCAAGTCGAGGTCCACCACCCAGCCGTAGCCCTCGCGCACATACTGCTGCGCTTGTGCTACCGCCTGATGCGCCGACCGCTGCGGCCGAAAGCCGTAGCTGTACCGGGAGAACGTCGCGTCCCACTGCGCTTGCAGAACCTGCATCACCGCTTGCTGGATAAATCGGTCCAGCACCGTGGGAATGCCCAACTGACGCACTCCCCCGTCCGGTTTCGGGATTTCCACCCGCCGCACCGGTTGCGGCTGGTAGGTTCCACGCAGCAGTTGTTCGCGAATCACTGGCCAGTGCTGGGTCAGATAGCCGGGCAGTTCCTCGACCGTCATACCGTCGATGCCCGCACTACCCTTGTTGGCTTTGACTCGTTGCAAAGCCCGCAAGCAGTTCTTCCGCTCGCAGACCGCCTCCATCCCTTGTTCCTCTATAGCCGGGCTTTCAGTCCTGCGCTCCGCCGTGAGCGATTCGGTCCCTTCCCGCCGAGCCCTTGGAGCTTCACTCCTCCCCTCGCCGGTGAAGGCCAGCGCCATCTGTAGCTGGTTGTTCTGCCGCTTGTCGCTCATCGAGTTGCGCCGCCTACTGGCCGCTTCCTTCCGTTTGGGCCTTCGCTGCTCGCGCAGTTACTATGCCCGCTGCTGACTTCTGCCGCACGATCAGAGTGGATTGCTCCTCCCTCAGTCCCGATTCCGGAACATGCAGCAGACCTCCCGAGGTAAGTTCGACCGCCTTCAATGCGCAACCGCCAGATTTACAACCAGTGCTCTTGATGGATATGGACTTCGCGATCAATAGCCCGCTCGTCCGGCGCCGTATGCCTCGTATCTGGTTCTTGTTCATCGGCTCGCATCTTTGCTCCACGCTTCTTTCAGACCACGCCTTACAACGTCGCCCTTGCGCTTCGCTATCACTTCTCCTCCATCAGGATGTGAAGAGGACTTCCACCTCCAAGCTGTCCAACATGCTCGGCACACTACAAAAAGGGCGCGATCGCTCGCGCCCTTGTGAGTGTTCCAGCGGTTCGTTTATTGCACCAGCAACCCGGTCTCCCCGTTGCCGTTGGCTTCCTCGGGCGGAATCACGGAGGCGGCGGCGACGCGGTCGCCTTCCTCCAGATGCAGCAGCCGCACTCCCTGCGTTGACCGCCCGGCTTCGCGAATGTTCTTCGAGTCGATGCGGATGATCTTGCCGAACTGGCTAATCACCATCAATTCCGATTTCTCGTTGACCAGCATGATCGACACCACCTTGCCGTTGCGGGAGGTGGTCTTGACGTTGATGACGCCCTTGCCGCCGCGCGACTGCAGGCGGTATTCGTCGACGTCGGTGCGCTTGCCGTAGCCCTGCTCGGCGACGGAGAGGATGAGGTTGGCTTCTGCTTCGCCTTCCTTGCCCTTCTTGCGCTCTTTGGGCGTGACCGCCATGCCGACCACGTAATCGCCCCGGCTCAGGTCCATGCCGCGGACGCCATAAGCCGGGCGGCCCATGGGACGCACATCGCTCTCGTCGAAACGAATCGCCATGCCGTCGTGCGAGGCCAGGAAGATGATCTGGTTGCCGTCGGTGCAACTGGCGGCGACGAGCTCGTCCTCTTTGTCGATGCCGATCGCGATGATGCCGCGCGCCATCACGTTGCAGAAGTCTTTCAGCGGCGTCTTCTTTACCGTACCTGAGCGCGTGGCGAAGAAGACGTATTTGTCTTCGGCTTCGAGGTCGCGTACGGCCAGCACGGCGCGCACACTCTCGCCGGGTTGCAACGCAACCAGGCTGGCGATGGCCTTGCCCTTGCCCGCGGCGCTGAGCTCGGGAATCTCGTACACCTTGAGCCAATACACACGTCCGGTGTTGGTGAAGATGAGCATGTAGTCGTGGGTGGAGGCGATGAAGAGCTGCTCGACGAAGTCTTCTTCGCGAGTGCTCATGCCCTTGCGGCCCGTGCCGCCGCGACGCTGCTGACGGTAGGTGGAAATGGCCGTGCGCTTCATGTACCCGGAATGGCTGACCGTGACCGCCACCTGCTCGTCGGCGATCAGGTCTTCGAGGTTGATCTCGGCCGCTTCGTCCTGAATCACCGTGCGGCGCGCGTCGCCGTAGTTCTTCTTGACCTCCTCAAGCTCTTTCACGATTACATTACGCAGCTTTTTCTCGGAGGCGAGGATAGCTTCGTACTCGGCGATACGCTCGCGCACATCCGCAAGCTCTTTGAGAATCTCGTCGATGGAGAGCCGAGTCAGGCGGTGCAACTGCAGTTCAAGGATGGCATCTGCCTGCGCTGCGTCGAAGGGCTTGGTCAGCGTCTTTGGCGAAACGCCTTTCAGTGTGGCGGGCTTGCGCGAGTTCGCGGGACCCTCGGCGACGCTAACTGTCTTGCCGGAGAAGTACTCGACCAGGTTGCCGCGGGCGTCGGTTCTGTTCTCGCTACCCCGAATGATGCGGATGACGTCATCCACACGGTCGAGCGCAGCCTGGTAGCCTTCGAGGATGTGCTCGCGGTCACGCGCCTTCTGCAGCAGGTAAGCAGTGCGGCGGCGCACCACGTCGATACGGTGGTCGACAAAGTGTTGGATGGCCTGTACCAGCCCCATCTCTTTCGGCTGGCCGTTCACCACGGCCAGAAAGATCATGCTGAAGCTCTCCTGCATCGAGGTGTGCTTGAAGAGCTGGTTGAGCACGATCTGCGGCTCGCATCCACGCTTAAGTTCGATGACGATGCGCATACCCTCGCGGTCGCTTTCGTCGCGAATGTCGCTGATCTCGTCGATGACCTTATCGTTCACCAGGTCGGCGATGCGCTCGATGAGGCGCGCTTTGTTGACCTGATAGGGAATTTCGGTGACGATGATGGCGTCTTTGTCTTTCGTCAGATGTTCGATGGCGGCCTTGGCGCGCATCATGAAGCGGCCGCGACCGGTGCGGTAAGCCTCGGCGATGCCGCTGCGACCGTGAATGAATCCGCCGGTGGGAAAGTCCGGGCCTTGCACGAACTGCATGATGTCGGCGAGCGTGGCCTTCGGATTGTTCACCAGCGTGATGCAGGCGTCGGCAATTTCCGTCAGATTGTGCGGAGGGATCTTGGTGGCCATGCCGACCGCGATGCCGTCGGAGCCGTTGAGCAGCAGATTCGGAATTCGCGTGGGCAGAACGAGCGGCTCGACCGTTGTGTCATCGAAGTTGGCGACGAAATCGACGGTGTCCTTGTCGATATCGGCCAGCAACTCTTCGGCGATCTCGGTCATCCGCGATTCGGTGTACCGGTAGGCCGCCGGTGGGTCGCCATCAACCGAGCCGAAGTTCCCCTGGCCATCCACCAGCGGATATCGCAGCGAGAATGGCTGCGCCATACGCACCATCGCGTCATACACCGCCGTGTCGCCGTGCGGGTGATATTTGCCCAGCACCTCGCCGACGACCTTGGCGCACTTTACGTGCTTGCGGTTGTGCAGCAGTCCCATGTCGTGCATGGCATAGAGAATGCGGCGATGCACCGGCTTGAGGCCGTCGCGCACGTCGGGCAGCGCACGCCCAATGATGACCGACATCGAATAGTCGAGATACGAACGCCGCATCTCCTCTTCGATGTTGATGGGTTGTATGTTGCCGGCGTGTCCGCCGTCGAGTGGAAGCTGCTGATTGGGATCGTCAGGCATGTGGTTGCTGTTCGCTTCTCGCTATCCGTTTTTCACAACAGGTTTTTCGGCTGACGTACGGAAGTCTCGGTTGCGATTATTCGAAACTCAACCCACGGAGGCTTCGCAGAAATCGGCCAATGTTTGCACCGCGAAACGAGGCGAATGACTGGGAAAAACCCGCTCGAAAGACACTCTCTAGTATAGCACGTTACACAGTTGGAAAATTCCGCATAAGTATCTACTTTTCAGTGCCTTGCGCCGTTTTTAGGTGGCCGGACCAGAGCCTCCGGAGCGAATCCTTTGAAGGCTCAATTCGTCGGTCACAACGACCGACAACTGCTTCAGCTTGGGTGGCTGGTCGGCAGGTGAAATTCGACGCCGCGGTCGTCATTGAGCTTGATGGTTGCGGGAAGATCGAGGTCGCCGAGTGCAATCTTGTGTGTGCGTGTATCGAGAACGTAGAGCGTCTGGCCCATGATGGCGTAGTTGGAGACTTCCTGTTGGTGACCGTCACGAAATACCAGAACCGTTGCTGCCACAGACTCAGCTTCGTCCACCTGTTGAGGGGCAGCGGTGCGCGGTGGCTCTTCTTCGTCATCGCCAGACGGGGCTACCTGTCGCGTCGACGGAAGGTCCACAACAATGTGCACGGTCTGCTCAGTAGGAGGACCCGAATACAGATATGGCCCGGAGTCAGCCGAGACGTAGTAGGGCACGGCCACGTAGGGGGAGCCATAATACGCTCCCGCATTGTAGGCATATGAACCGCGGTGCCTGCATCCCCACGCGCAGAGATTCTGCGGTATGCCGTACGCTCGAGGGATAGAGCTCGGGTTGTACGCGGGATATGGACCGACCGAGGTCACGCTGGGGCGGATGTTCGGAAGGAACGGTGGTACGTGAAACTGAATGGACGTGACCGAGGGCGGAATGCCGTGAACCTGACCGATAGCGACGCAGGGAACCAGCGCACACAGGTACGCTACCAGCGCCGCTCCGTGCGAGAAATCGCGGAACAACGATACTCTGCGGGATGAGATCACATCCAGCATGCCGGTCAACCCTGACAACACATTGTAAGGCGAAAAGTTCTCAGCGGGCGACGGGTCGCGATAATTGCACGAGGCCGTTTACTTCCAGCACGGCATTGGCGATCAGGACGCCCACGATTACTGCGTTGGCGAAGACCGCGCACTTCGTTTCCAGCAGGTCGGCTGAAACGCCTGCCATGAAAAGGGTGAGGAATGGCAAGGCCACAAACAGGAACAGCATGCCTGCGAAATGCTGCATGGTTAGCCCGCAGGCAATCAGTAGCAGGCCCGTGATAAGGGGAGCGGCATTGCCAAAGTAGCGCGCGCGACGCCATGCCACGAATACCGCGAATGACATCAGCAGCAGAATCAGGGTGCCGAGGCCGTTCTGCACGAAGTAGAGCTGCAGCAATACAAGAACGGATTTGCCCGTAACCTGAGCCGGTGAAAACTCGACCCAGTTGGCATCACGCAGCGCCCCAGCAAACTCTGCGGGACGGAAGCTGGAGAATCCCCACAGCAGTACCAGGCCGGCGACGCAGGCGATGGCAAAGATCAACACAGCCGCGCCCGGCCGCACGTGCCCGACCCACAGCATGAACGCAAGCGCCGGAATTAAAACGATCCACAGTGACCACTGGGACCCGATGCATAACGCGATGGCGATTCCCATCAGCAAGATGCGCTTCCAGTTCCACAGGACGATTTCTCGCGGCGCATATACCGTGTGCGCTGCGGCAATGGCCGTAAAGACCAGCCCGAAAGCGCCGCACGCTCCCACAATGTCAGGCTGCACCTGGCTAGCGCGCGTAATGACCATGGGCGAGAAACAATAGAGACCGAGTGCGATGTATCCGCCTATGTTGCCGTACAGACGGCGAGCTACGTACCACAACGAGCCGCCCAGCAATAGGCCTGCGAGCAGGAACGGAAGACGGATCAAAACTCGGTATTGACTAAGGTGGAAGAAATTGCCCTTTGCATCGACTACGTGCGCAGGAATACCTGCTAGCACCGGAACCAGGGGTGAATGATATTCCGTCGAGGCATCGACCAGTCGCGCCACGTGCAACATGCCGTCTTCAATATAGCTGCTCTCCATTTGCGTGATGGGCACTTGCACCATGAACCACAGGCACTGCGTCACGAACATCGCCAGCAGAACCAGCGCCGCAACTTGTGGGAGGCCGAGTTTGGGGAGTATCCGGGAAGCAGGCATGCTCTGTTGTGGTACAGCGCCGCTTCCGTCGGAAGCGAGTTGTTACGTGGATGGCCCGCAATTGCCTTGCTTCGGCAATTGTGGGACCACAAGCTAAATGTCCAGGTTCTTCACATCCAGCGCGTTGTCTTCAATAAACTTGCGGCGTGATTCGACATCCTCACCCATCAATGTGGTGAAAATGCCTTCGGTCTCGGTCAGGTCTTCGAGCTTGACCTCAAGCAGCGTTCGTCGCTCCGGATCCATCGTGGTCTCCCAGAGCTGCTGCGAGCTCATCTCACCCAAACCTTTGTAGCGCTGGATGGTGTAGTCCTTGCGGCCTTCATTGAGCACGTAGTCAAAAAGGTCGCGCACCGTCTGCTTCTCTACCGTCTCAGCTTCGGTTTTGCGGCGCGATGCCTTGGGAGCTTTCTGCGCCGCCTTTTCAAGTTCCGCGCGCTCTGCATCGCTCAGTTCTTCACTGCCATTGCTGGCCGCCTCTTTCTTCACCGATTCGATGAAGTACGGCGGCTGCAGGTACTGCTCGATCTGCCTGAACTTCGCCATCATCTGCCGGTACTCCGGCGTCGCGGCCAACTCCCAGTTGATGACGTGCGGTGCGCCCTGCGAGCTCACGAACACGACTTCCCACAGGTTGTGTTCTTCCTCGAAGCGCTTTTCCACTGACTTCAGGCCCCGCTCCCGTAGGATGCTCTTGAGTGCCTTTTCCAATTCCACTACTTTCTTGGGTGGCTGGCTCTTGGTGCCTTCGAAATCCGCGCGCTTGGCCAGGTCAAATTTCGGCAGCAGTTCGGTGATAATTTCATCGCGCAGCCGCTTGTTCACCTTGTCCACGAAGCCGATGTACTCGTTGAGCGTGGTCATAAACTTTGTGAGCGGCGCGCCCTCAAGCGTTGCGGCGCCCTCGCCGTAGCGCACCACGATACCGTCGGCCGCGCGCTTGACCATGACCTTCACGAATTCGTTGTCGTTCTTGATGTACTGCTCGAATTTGCCCTTCTTGATGCGATACAGCGGCGGCTGAGCGATGAACACGTTTCCACGCTTGATGAGCTCCTGCATGTGGCGGAAGAAAAACGTCAGCAGGAGCGTGCGGATGTGCGAGCCGTCTACATCGGCGTCGGTCATCAGAATGATCTTGCCGTAGCGAAGCTTCGAGATGTCGAAGTCTTCCTTGCCGATCCCGGTGCCGAGCGCGGTGATCATGGCGCGAATTTCTTCGTGCCCGAGCATCTTGTCGTAACGCGCCTTCTCCACGTTGAGGATCTTTCCCTTCAGCGGAAGGATGGCCTGGAAGCGCCGATCGCGGCCCTGCTTGGCCGTTCCGCCGGCGCTTTCACCCTCGACCAAATACACTTCGCAGCGATCGGGCTGGCGCTCGGAGCAGTCGGCCAGTTTGCCCGGCAAGCCGCCTCCATCGAGTGCGCCCTTGCGGCGAGTGAGGTCGCGAGCCTTGCGTGCCGCTTCACGCGCACGCGCCGCTTCAATCGCCTTGTTGATGATTCGCTTCGCCACCGCTGGGTTCTGCTCGAAGAATGCGCCGAGCCGCTCGTTAACGAACGCCTGCACAGTTCCCGCGATGTCAGAGTTCAGCTTGCCCTTGGTCTGTCCTTCGAACTGCGGCTGCGACAGCTTTACGCTGACGACTGCAACCAGTCCTTCGCGCACGTCGTCGCCGGTGAGATTTTCCTTCACGTCCTTAAACAGCCCAAGTTGTTGCCCCGCGTAGTTGATGGTCCGCGTCAGCGAGGTCCGGAAGCCCGACAGGTGCGTCCCGCCGTCCACCGTGTTGATGTTGTTCGCGAAGCTGAAGACCGTCTCGGAGTACCCATCGTTGTACTGCAGCGCGATTTCCATCGCCACGCCATCGCGCTCAGCTTCCATGTAAATTGGCTTGTCGTGCAGCGTGCTCTTTCCGCGATTCAGGTGCTTGATGAACTCCGCGATGCCACCGTTGAACTTGAATTCCGTGTGCTTCGGCTCTCCCGTCTTCGGATCGGTCGTGCGCTCGTCGGTTAGCGTAATCAGCAGACCCTTGTTCAGAAACGCCAATTCGCGCAGCCGCTGTGCCAGCGTGTCGTAGTTATATTCGGTGACAGTAAAAATCGTCGCGTCCGGCTGGAAGTGTACCTTCGTCCCGCGCTTCTTCGTGGTGCCCGTCTTCTTTAGCTTGCTGGTAGGTTCGCCCTTGGAATACGTCTGCTCCCAGACTGCGCCATCTCGCCAAATCTCGAGCTCGAGCAAGCTGCTCAGGGCGTTTACGCACGAAACTCCCACGCCGTGCAGTCCGCCCGATACCTTGTACGTCGAACTATCGAACTTTCCGCCTGCGTGCAACACAGTCATCACAACCTGAGCGGCGGGAAGCTTCTCGCCATCGACGTCCATCTCCCCGGTAGGAATGCCGCGCCCGTTATCGACAACGGTGATCGAGTCATCGATGTGGATCGTCACGTCGATTCGATCGGCGTAGCCAGCCAGCGCTTCGTCCACCGAGTTGTCCACCACTTCGTACACCAGATGATGCAAGCCCATGTCACCGGTCGAGCCGATATACATGGCTGGGCGCTTGCGTACGGCTTCCATGCCGCCGAGCACTTTAATGGAATCCGCATTGTAATCACCGGACTGGCCATTACCGTTCTTGCCGTTGTTCGACATTTTCGCTTTTGCAGTTTCTTCTTGATCGGAAGACTTTTCGGTCAGCGTGTCGGTTGGGGACATTCTGCTCCCTTCCTTCAGGAACGCGCGTCAGTGGCGGTTCCGACTTCATTGCACACGGATCACAGCAGAGGCGCGGAGGCCCGGCGAAAGCGTCTCAAGTGGCAGTAAATTCAATGATTTGAGAGGCCCACGATCCTCTTTGATTTTAGCACAAACAAGGCTGTTACGCGCGGGCGTTGCCAGCCCATAAGTAGCCTGAATTCAATCGCTTGGAAGTGGGTATTCGGCGAGTAACAAGGCCCCGGCGCAACCCCCGGGTACCAGAGGATTTCTCCACCCGTACGGGCTGAAATTGCAGCCTGATTTCCGGCCCACTAGATTGCGCTCAAGCGATCACAGAAGCGCAGAATGCGCACTTACGCGCCGCAATCGGAATCTCGCTCAGGCACTCGGGACACCTCTTCTTTTCCGGTGCAGCCGCGGGTTCTTCTTTCTTGACGCGCGCCATGAGCGCGTTCACTGGTAGTACCACAAAGTAGTACACGGCTCCCGCGATTAAGAGGAAGCCAATGATGGCGTTGATGAAATCACCGTAAAGAAATTTCGCTCCGTTCACTTCGAAGGAATAGCCTGAAAAATCAGGCTTGCCGGCAAGTGCCGCAATCAGCGGCGTCAGCAGGTCTTTCACAAATGCTGTCACAATCGTCCCGAAGGCCGCACCAACTACCACGCCGACTGCCATGTCGACAACGTTGCCGCGCAGAACAAACTCGCGAAATCCCTTAAACATGTTTCCCCCCTGGGCAAAGGCTGCTACGAATATAGGTGCCTCGCAACACGACTGACAAGTCGCGACTCATTGTCCTGCGAACCACTGCTTCAGCGGTTCTTGCGTGAGGTAATACACAAGGAGCACCCGCGCGATGATCTGCAGCCCTTCGCGTGCGATCGCAGAGCTTCGCGAGTCCATCACTGCGCTCGAGATTGCGGGCACGGCCAGCACGATTCCTGCAGCAGCCGCCAGAACTCCAATGCGCCGAGCCATCGGCCACCTCCGCCACAGACCCACGGCCAACACCAGCAGCAAAGCGGAATACAGCACAAAGGCCAGTGGCCCCATTTGTTCCAGTCCTCCGCCAAGCAGCCATGCCCCCGCAGAAAGAGGCACTTGTCCATGGAAAATCAGCCCGGCATAGACCAGCGCCGCCACTGCAAGCAGCACGCACAACCCGGCGATGGCGCGCACACCTGCAGGTGGATCGTTTGATATGGTCAGGTCTCTCAGGGCTTTCCCCGCTCAACCCCAGTCTATCGTCGACGCCGCGCCCCGGCCCACGACTTGCTATGAAGCCCGCGGCTCAGTTCGTGTGCAATAAAAAGGGCGCTTGCTAAGAGCGCCCCGCAAAACAATCCGAATGGTTGTCGGCTACTTCGCCACCAGCGCTGGCTTGTGATGAACTGCAATAGCATCCGCCGCCTCGCTATGCACTTCCACTCTGCGGTACTCATGGCCAAGGAAGACCTGACGGGGGCGCGAGATCTTCTGCTCGCTGTCCGTCATCAACTCGTTCCACTGCGCCAGCCAGCCCGCCGCCCGCGGAATTGCGAACAGCACCGTAAACATTTCAGGCTGGAATCCCATCGCTTGGTAAATGATTCCCGAATAGAAATCGACGTTGGGATAGAGCTTGCGGCTGACGAAATAATCATCCTGCAGCGCTATGCGCTCGAGCTCCAGCGCAATGTCGATGCGGTTGTTGCGTCCCGTGACTTCGAACACCTGGTCCGCCACTTCCTTGATGATGCGGGCACGCGGATCGTAGTTCTTGTAAACCCGGTGCCCGAATCCCATCAGCTTGATCTCGCCGGCCTTCACCCGCTTGATGTAGTTCGGGATGTTGGCCACCGAGCCAATCTCGTCCAGCATGCGCAGCGCTTCTTCGTTCGCGCCGCCGTGCAGCGGCCCGGCCAGTGCAGCCGCCGCGGCTGACATCGCGAGGTACGGATCCGCTTCCGCGCTGCCTACCACGCGCATCGTCGTCGAGCTGCAGTTCTGCTCATGGTCGGCATGCAGGATGAACAGAATATCCAGCGCACGGGCGATCACCGGGCTCGCCACATACTTCGGCTCGGTCATGCGCCACAGCATGTTCATGAAGTTCTCGGTGTAGCTGAGATCGTTGTCAGGATAGATATACGGATGGCCCCTGCGATGGCGATACGAAT
>Ga0335070_10008631_pt1 | contig 11952 bp, 9 predicted proteins | sample Lox_Sample_13_FD_206722 | JGI IMG/M metagenome (GOLD analysis project Ga0335070, IMG submission 206722) | Soil microbial communities from Loxahatchee National Wildlife Refuge, Florida, United States - Lox_Sample_1.3 | ecosystem: Environmental > Terrestrial > Soil > Wetlands | place: USA: Florida...
GAACGGATGGTGACGGCGAGCATCGGCGGTGAATCTAGGGGGGCCCCGGACACGAGGATAGCCGCGATGTCGCGGCTATCCTCGAGTCCCCGGGGACCGCGGCTAGTGCTGGGGCGCGGGCCGGAACGCCGCCGCGCCGATCCGGCTCGCGCCCGGCAGCGCCAGCGGCGTGCGCGCGCCGGTCGCCACGTCGAACAGCTCCGCGTGCGACTGGCCCTGCGGATCCGGCGGCAGCACCGTGAGCGCCAGCGTCCGCCCGTCGGCGCTCACGCTGAAGGCCTGCACGTACATGCCCGGCGGCGTGATGGGCGTGGCCGCCCCGCCGTTGAAGTCCTGGGTGTAGACCCTCTTGCTGGGCGGGCTCCCGGTCTCGAGCCGCAGGAAGTAGAAGGACCGGCCGTCGGGCCCGTAGGCCGGCGAATCGTCCACGCGGCCGGTCGTGAGGTGCTGCTCGGCGCCGCTGCCGTCGAGGCTCATCTGGTAGACGTTGTACAGGCGCTCCCGCAGCGACACGAACAGCACGCGCTTGCCGTCGGGGGACACGCTGGGCTGGGTGCTGGGATTCGGTCCCGCCGTGAGCTGGCGACGCTCACTGCCGTCGCGGTTGATCACGAACAGCTGCGCGCGCCCGCTCCGGCCCGACTCGAATACGATCTGGTCGCCCGCGGGCCCCACGAAGGCGGGCGCGTGCGCCGGCACCGAGTCGTGCGTGAGGGGGCGCGCGTCCGAGCCGTCCGCGTTGGCGTAATACAGCTGGTACTGCTCCGACCGGGAGGGCGCGGCCACCCAGGCCACGTGGGTCCAGTCCGGCGACCACGCCGGCTGCACCTCGAGCGCGCTGTCCTGCGTGATCGCGCGCGCCTTCGAGGCGTCGCCGCTGGTGACCATGAACAGGTCCCACCGCCCGTCGCGCTCGGCCGGCACCAGCAGGTCGCCGACCACGTACGCGTCGGCCGCGACCGTCGAGTCCCACGGCGTGCGCGCCACCACCTGGGCCCGCCCGATCCCCGCTCCCGTCACCCGCCCATCGGCGGCGACCGTCGCGACCGCCTCGTCGCTCGAGTGCCAGGCGAGCGACGGGGCCGGGCCCAGCGGACGGCGGTGATCGTCGAGCAGCTGCACGCTCAACGGCGCCTGGCCGCCCACCGGCAGCGCCAGGCGCGGCGTCGCGATCGCGAGCCCGCCCGCGACCACGCGCACGTGCCAGTGCCGGAAGATGCTGTCGCCGCGGCTCGCCATCGCCGTGACCGTCATCCGCGTGTCGCCGGCCCGGACCCCGCGCAGCGTACCCGTGGCGGAGTCGAACTGCACGATCGCGGTGTCGGGCCTGGCCCAGCGCACCGGGACCCCCTCGACGACGGTCGAGTCCGCGGCGTAGAACCGGGCGCCGACTGTCGCCGAGCCCTGGATGGCCAGCGTGACCAGCGTGTCGAGCGGGGTGCCGATGAGGCGGCGGATCGGCTTGTGCACCGCGACCGTCGCCACGATGTCGGGATACAGCGGGCTCGAGGCCGTGATGCGCGCCGTGCCGAGGGCGGCAGCGGTGATGATCGGCGCGACCGGCGAGACGGTGACTTTCGCCGGATCGGACGACTGGAACTGGAACGAGGTCCGCGCGGGGTCCAGCTGGCGCCCGTCCTCGGCCGGCACCACCAGCTCCAGCGTGTCCACCGTCCCCAGGGCCAGCGCAACCGCGCGTCGCGAGAACTGCACGGAATCCGCCCGCACCTCCACCGACACCTGCTTGGGCGCGAACCGCGCCCCCGGCACGGCCACCGTGACCATCGCGCGGCCGGTGTCGCCCACCGACGTCACCAGACCGAGCGTGTCGACCATCGCCACGCGCCCGGCCTCCACCACGAACACGATGCAGGCCGGCTCGGCGGCCTCGCCGGTCGCGCCGCGCACGGTTCGATACTGGAGTTGCGCGGATTCGCCCTTGATCAGGACCAGGCGCTGCGGGCTGACCCACAGCCCGTCCGGCGCACCGGTGCCCGGCTCCTGGCGCGCCACCGCCGCGCAGCCCGGACCGGATGCGCGCCCCGTCCGGGGAGCCCCCGGCTGCGCCGGCACGGTCTGCGCCTGCGGCTGCGGCGCACCTCCCTCGGCCACCACCTCGAGCGTCGCCGGCCCGCTCGTCCTGGCGGTGCGACCCGATCCGTACCGCGCGGTGACCTGCGCGACCCCGGGCGACACGCCGGTCGCGACGCCGTTCTCGTCGATGGTGGCGACCCGCGGGTTGCTCGAACGCCAGGAGAAGGACGTGACCGAGGTGAGCGCGTTGTTGCCGCGATCGTACGCCGTCGCGAAGAACTGCGTCGTGCGGTGCACCTGCACCTGCGCGTCGCCGGGCTGGACCTGGATGTCCGCGACCGCGGGACGCTGGGCCACGCCGCTCGCGGGGTGGATTCCCGCGGCCACGGCCAGGATCCCCGCCACGAACACGCGTCGCCGGGTGTTCATGCGGCGCAAAGAACGGCTTGGGTTGCGGACGTGTCAAGCACTTCTTCCCCCTATCGGCGCAGCCGCACGACGGTCTTCGCGTAAGCGTCCCGCGGGTCTCCGGGACCGTCGGGCATTCGCACCGTCTCAATCCCTACCGCGCCAGTCGGCTTGTGGACCTCGATGCCGTACGACGCGCCGGCCAGCCCTTCCAGGCCGATCTCGAAGACGTCACCGGTCAGCCGCGCGGACACCACCTTGAGGTTGCGCGACCGGTCGCCGCGCGAGGGGGGAGGATTGGCCACAACCAGTCGCCAACCTGGCAAGTGCCGGACCACGACGGCCACGCTGTCGCCGTCGAGGGGCACGTCGAACGAGACGTGCACGTCAAGTCCGTTCTGCGCCACGTGATACGTCGCCGGCGCGCGGCCCCCCGCGCGGACCTCGCGCACGACGGCCCCCGGCGCCAGCGCCGGCTCGAAATGCAGCATCAGGCGCGAAACGCCAGGAGTTGCGCGGCGCACGACCGCGGCGAACGCGGTGTCGCTCACGCGCAGCCGAATGGTCAGCGCCACGCCGCCGACGCGCACGCCGCGCACCAGGTAGTCGCCGGGCCGGTCGAACAAGTGAGGCGCGACCGTGAGGACGCCGCGCGGGGCATCGGCCTCGAGGCCGAACGCGCCCCGCACCAGCGGCGTGACGTACATGGAGGTGGCGAAGAACTGCTGCGGCACGGCCGTCTCGAGCGGCTCGAACGACGAGCCGGAGAACACCTCCGGATTTCGGCCCAGGCCCCACACGTCGAAGGTCCGCTGCAGCGCGTCGAGCGCGGCGCGGCCCGCGTACACGTGGTGGTAGCGATACTCCGCCAGCGCGAGGAATCCGGTGACGAACGGCCACACCGTGCCGTTGTTGTAGTGCAGCGGGTCGTACACCTCGCTCTCAGCGGCGAGCGTGCGGCCGCCCCAGTCGGTCGAGATCGTGGCCCGCGCGAGGGCGTCGGCCATCGCCTGTCCGCGCTCCTCGTCGAACAGGTGCCAGCTCATCGCCGTCGCCGGCCAGACCGTGAGGTTGTCGTTGAGGCTGTCGCCCGCGAGGACGGCGAACGCGAACCACCGCTCCCGCGGCATCCAGAAGCGCTCCTCGAGGCTGCGGCGCGCCGCGGGGAACCGGCGGTCGACCTCGCCCGCCAGCGCGGTGTCGCCCAGCGCGCGCGCCATCTCGCCCAGGCGCCGCAGGGCCTCCACCCACACGGCGGCGAGGTAGATGTCCGACTGCACGCGGACGCCGAGACTGCCGACCTCGATCGCGCCCACGCCGGCGAGCGCGTTCCGCATCAGGCCGTCGTCGCCGACGGTCCCGGCGCACCACCGGTAGGCGCGGGCGAGCGCCGGCCACAGCGAGCGGACGAAGCCCGTGTCGGCCGACGCCCGGAACAGCTCGCCGACCGCGAGGATCCAGAACGGCGAGGTGTCGCCGTGCCAGTAGGGGAACGGATAGTCGGTGAACCAGGGCACCCGGGCGGCGCTCTGCGAGATCTCGTGGGTGATCTTGCCGTCGGCGCGCTGATAGCGCGCGAAGAAGCCCAGGTAGGAGCGGGCGAGATCGAAGGCGCCCGTCGAGGCGAGCGCGAACGAGTTGATGGCCGCATCGCCACCGAAGAACCAGCCGAAGCCCGGCCGCGCGCCGCCCGGGCCGGAGGGGCCGTAGCCCGCCACCGGCCCGCACCCGAGGTCCGGGTTGCACACCAGGGCCTCGTCGAGGTTCAGCTCCGCCCAGCGCGCCAGCCGGTCGGTCGCCGAGTCGCCGAAGCCCACGGCCCCGGCCAGGACGGAGTCGGCGTGCGCGACCCGGCGCTCGTACAGCTCCGGCACGCGCGCCAGCACCCGGCGGTAGGTGGCGAGCACGCTGTCGCGCGGCGCGATTCGGCCCGCCAGCACGATCGGGATGCCGCGCACCACGACGTTCACCAGCCGCCCGGCGGGCTCCTGCCACCGCGGCATCGCGGCGGGGCTCTGGTCGCCGACCGCGATGCGCATCTGGGAGGGCGCGTCCGGCACGGACCAGGTCGGGTTGGTGGTCGCCCGGGTGGCGAACGGCGAGCCGACGATCGCGTTGAACTGCCGCCGGCCCTCGGTCAGCTCGAACGCCTTGAGCGTGTCGTTCCACAGGATGTACTGCCCGCCGATCCCGCCCGGCCACGCCAGCTGGAGGTCGCTCGCAAACGAGGCGACGACCTCGATGGGCCGCACCGCCTGGACGTCGAGCACGATGACCACGGCGGGCTCGTCCACGGGCGCGAAGATGCGCTCGGCGACGGTGAACGCGGCGTGGCTGTATGTGATGGTGACGCCGGCCGGCGTGACCTCGACCGTGCGGGCGACGTCGGCGGCGTGGATCGGCTCGGCGTACAGCGGCGTCTGGAACGACAGCTGGAGGCCGTGCACGAGCTTCAAGGGCCAGGCCCAGACCTCGAAGTCGCCCTGCTCGGTGCCGATCGCCGCGGCCCGCCGGCCCTCGATCCCGAGGTACCCTCCGGGCCGGGCCGGACCGTGCCAGTCGAGGGGCCCCCGGACCCACGCCAGGGGCGTGGGCGCGACCGCGGGACCCTGGGCGGCCAGCCTCGGAAGGCCGGGCCCGGCCAGCGCGAGGAGCAGCGGCACCGAATGACGGAGCGCGACGGCTGACACGAGTGTTCGCATGGGGGGACCTCGCGACCGGCGCAGGGCCGCTTGCGAAGTGGAAACTCGGAGGCAATGTATAGAGCCGCTCTAGGGAGCGACAGAAGCGCCAATTCCGTCGGGAGGAACGCTCATGCTGTCCGATGACATGACGGGAATCGGAGGTTGGGAACCACCGTCGTCCATGCCGCCGACGCCACCGGCCTGGAGCCCGCCGCCGCCCGCGGCACCACCCGCGTACACGCCGCCCGCGCCGAAGCCGGCGCCCGCGGTGAAGAAGGCGGCGCCGAAGCGCAAGAAGGCCGCGAAGAAGAAGGCGGCGAAGAAGCCGGCGCGCCGGGCGGCCAAGAAGAAGACGACGAAGAAGGCCGCGAAGCGCCGCAAGGCCGCGCCGAAGCGCAAGAAGGCCCGCGCCAAGAAGCGCTAGAAGACCTCGACGGTCCCCGAGATGACCCGCCGCGCGCGCGCCGCGATCGCTTCGAGTTGCGCGCGCGCGACGGGGCGTACCGTCGGGTCCGCCGGGGGCCGCGCGATCGAGTAGACCTGCACGGCCTTCGGCTGCAGCCGCGTCAACGCGGCCAGCCACGCCCCCACTGATGCCTCCGAGGCCCCGTCGTAGCCGGGTCCTGCCACCAGCAGCGCCTGCACGACCACGTCCCGGAGCGCGCGGAGGTCCTCGACCAGCCGCTCCCGGTCGTGAGCCACGCCGTTGACCAGCGCGGGCGGCCCCGGGTCCAGCTTCATCAGCCGCTCGTCCAGGCGATCGAGCGCGGCGCGCACCGCCGGCCTGCCGCACGACAGTCCGTTGGACATCACGACGACCTTCACCCTCGGCGCGAGCCGGTCGCGCACCTCCAGCACGCGCTCGACGACCAGGGGGAAGCGCGGATGCATCGTCGGCTCGCCGTTGCCGGCGAAGGTGACGACGTCCGGCGGTTCCTCCAGCAGCTCCAGCGTCTTGCGGAGCGCGTCGGCGACGAGATCCGGGGACGGCCAGCGCGACCCCGGCGCCTTGCGCGTGTTGAAGCCGCACTCGCAGTACGGGCAGTCGAAGCTGCACAGCTTGGAGTGGAGGGGAACGAGGTTCAGCCCGAGGCTCACGCCGAGGCGGCGTGATCGCACCGGCCCGTTGATGATGCCCTCCCACAGGAACGTGCCGCCGAGCTTGCCGGGCGGGGGAAGGGAGCGGAGCCGGTCCATCGTACGAAACGTAGTCCGGCCTTGCGAGCGTCGCCACGCGTCATAGGTTGACCGCATGAGCCGGCCGGCGATCGCCCGTAGTCTCCGGCGCCTGCGCGGATGAACGCCCGCCAGGCGCCGTTCGTCGTGGCAGCCGCAGCGGCCCTGATCGGGCTCGCCATCGGGCTCGCGCTGCGCGGCGTCGAGCCCGCGGCGACCTGGCTCTACCACGCCGCCTGGTACCCGACCATCGTGGCGATGGCGGCGCTGGTCGCGCGGCGCGAGGGACGAGACCCGCTCACCGCCAACCCGCTGCACGCGCTCTCGCTGTTCGCCTGGTCGGCGGTGTTCTGGTTCTTCTTCGAGCTGCTGAACTGGCGCCTCGACAACTGGTACTACGTCAACGTCCCGGACGGACGGTTGCAGCGCTGGATCGGGATCTCGCTCGCCTTCGCCACCGTGCTGCCCGCGATCTTCTTCGCCGCCCGCGCCCTGGAGTCGTGGGGGGTCATTCGCAGCGTCAGGGTCCCGACGATGCGCGTCTCCGCGGCCGGACTCCGCCTCACGGCGCTCGCGGGCGTCGTCTTCCTGGTGCTGCCGCTGGTGTGGCCGCGCTACTTCTTCCCGCTGGTCTGGGGGGCGACGACGCTGCTCGCGGAGCCGGCCCTGTACCGCCGGGAGCCGCGCTGGTCGCTGCTCGCCGACCTGGAGCGCGGCGAGCTGGGGCGCATCCTCCGGCTGCTCGTCGCCGGCGCGCTCATCGGGCTCCTGTGGGAGCTCTACAATTCCATCGCCCGAAGCCGCTGGATCTACACGGTGCCGGGGCTGGAGAGCCTCAAGCTGTTCGAGATGCCGCTCCTGGGCTTCCTCGGGTTCCCGGTCTTCGCGCTGGAGTGCTGGTCCGTGTTCCACCTGCTGGCCTGCTTCGGCATCTCCACGCCCGAAGGGGCCACCGCCCGGCCGGTGCGGCTGCGGCTCAAGGTCGGCACCGCGGTTGCAGGCGTCGCGTTCGCGCTGCTGGTGCTCGCGGGAATGGAGCACTTCACCATCAGCAGCACCACGCCGCGCCTGCTCGACGTACCGGGACTGCCCGCCTCCGCGGCGTTCCGCCTCGGCCAGTCGGGCAGGTCCCCGTTCGACCTCGCGCGCGAGCCGGCGAGCGAGGTGGCCCGCGAGACCGACGCCAGCGTGGACGAGGCGCTGCGGTGGATCCAGGCCGCGCGGCTGGTCACGCTGCGCGGCATCGGCACCAGCAACGCCCGCCGCCTGTCGGAGATCGGCGTGCCGGACGTGCCCACGCTGGCCCGCCAGGATCCCGACACGATCGTGGCACGGCTCCGCGCCCGTCCCGCAATCCCTCCGCCGCACGTGCCCACCCCCGCCCAGGCGCGGATCTGGGTCCAGGCCGCGCGCGCGGCGCTCGGCCGGTCGAGTTGATGCGGCCCAGGCTGGCGATCGCCGCGGCGTGCGCCGCCGTCGCCCTCGCCGCGTCCCCCTCGCGGCTCCACCGCCGGGCCGATTTCGACGTGCTGTTCCGCGGCGGCACGGTCGTGGACGGCAGCGGTGCTCCCGGGCGCGCCGCCGACGTCGGCATCGTCGCGGACCGGATCGCCGCCGTCGGCGACCTCGCCGGGCGCAGCGCCGCGCGGGTTATCGACGTCTCGGGCCTGGTGGTCGCGCCGGGCTTCATCGACATGCTTGGCCAGTCGGAGGCGACGATCCTCGTCGATCCGCGCGGGGTGAGCAAGGTGACCCAGGGCATCACGACCGAGGTCACGGGGGAGGGCGTCTCCGCGGCCCCGGTGAACGCCGCCACCCTGCGGCGCGACAGCGCCACCTACGCCGCGTGGGGCCTGGTGGTGGACTGGCACGACCTCGACGGGTACTTCCGGCGCCTCGAGCGCTCCGGCACGCCGATCAACCTCGCGACCTTCGTCGGCGCGACCCAGGTGCGCGAGTACGTGCTCGGGTACGCGCGCCGCGCGCCCAACCGCGCCGAGCTGGCCCGCATGGAGGCGCTGGTGGACACCGCGATGCGCCAGGGAGCGCTCGGCGTCTCCTCGTCGCTCGGCTACGCGCCCGCGGTCTACGCGACCACCGCGGAGCTGGTGGCGCTCGCGCGCGTGGCCGCGCGCTACCACGGCGTGTACGCCACGCACATCCGCTCGCTCGGCGAGGCGTTCCGCATCGGCCGGGAGGCGGGCATCCCCGTCGAAGTGTGGCACATCAAGATCTCGAGCCGCGCCCAGTGGGGCCGGATGCCGGCGCTGCTGCGCCGGTTCCAGGCGCTGCGGCGCGCCGGCCGGCACATCGGCGCGAACAGCTACCCGTACACCGCGTCGGCCACGAGCCTCGATGCCGCCGTGCCCGCCTGGGCACACGCCGGCGGCGACGACTCGCTGGTCGCCCGGCTGCGCGTCCCGGCCATCCGGGCCCGCCTCGAGCGCGAGATGCGGGGCCGCGAGTCGGGCCGCGACGGCGACGAGACCTTCGGCGCCGGGGCCGGCGGCCTGGCGAGCGTGCTGGTGCTCGACGTGCTCGACTCGACGCTGCGCCGCTACGAGGGACGGCGGATCACCGACATCGCTCGCGACGAGGGCAAGGATCCGTACGACGCGCTGTTCGACCTGGTCGTCGCCGATCACGCCCGAACCGGGGCCGCGTTCTTCTCCATGAGCGAGGCCGACGTCGCGGCCGCGGTCGCCTCGCCGTGGGTGGGCGTGGGCTCGGACCTCGGCGCCGTCGCGCCCGACGGGCCGCTCAACATGCGGCGCGTGCATCCCCGCGCCTACGGGACCTTCCCGCGCATCCTCGGCCACTACGTGCGCGAGGTACACGCGCTCACCCTCGAGACCGCGATCCGGAAGATGACGGCCGTCGCGGCCTCGCGAATGGGCCTCCACCAGCGCGGCCTGCTCGAGGAGGGCTACTTCGCCGACGTCACCGTGTTCGATCCCGCCACCGTGGCGGACCGAGCCACCTTCGAGGATCCGCACCAGCCGTCGGTCGGGATCCGGTACGTGATGGTCAACGGGCGGCTCACGATGGACGACGGGCACCTGACGGGCGAGCGCCCGGGCCGGGCGCTTCGCGGCCCGGGCTGGAGGGGGCCGTGAGCCTCACGCCGATCGGGATTGCGTTCGCCATCGTCGCGCTCGTCTTCATCGGGGTCGGCGCGGCGTCCGTGCGATGGGCAACGGGGGGTTGGGGTGTTGGGGTTGGGGGTTCGTCCCCGCCGCCCCCCGCCACCTGGGGCGCGGCCGTTCGCGTGGTCTGGCTGCCCGCCGCCGCCGAGGCGCTGGTCGTCGCCCTGTTCGCCGCCCTGTGGTTCGGCTCGCTGGGGAGCGGCGGATGGGTGGTCCTGTTCCTGCTCGTGGGCGCCCTCGCCGGCGGCGCCGACCGGTGGACGAGACGCCGCCTCCTCGGCGCGTCCGGGCGCGGGGAACTGAAGCTGTTCGTGGCGTCGCTGCTCAAGTATCTCGTGGCCGGCGGGGTGTGCGCTTGGTGCCTCACTTGACACCCTCGTAGCTTTCCTGACCGATGAATCCCGTACATGTCGCCATCGAGCGGGTGGCTGGCTACTTCGCCACCCGCGACACCCGCCAGGGCTTCGTCGCCCGCCGGCTGCTGGGGAGCCCGCGGGACGGCGACGACCGTCTGGCGGAGGCGCTCATGAAGGAGCGCCGGGCGCGGATCCGCTCGGACGGCAGCGTCGCCGGCGACCTGGTCTCGACGGCCTGGGTGGCCTGGGAGCTGATGGACCTCGGCGCTCCGCCCTCGGCGCACGCGGTCAAGCGACTGGTGGCCTGGATCCTGGGCCGCGAGGAGAAGGACGGCGCCTTCGCCCAAGGCTGCACGCCGCGCCGCCACGAGCTGAAGCTCTGCGAGCACGCGATCGGCGGCTTCTTCTCCTACCGCTCGTCGGGGCGGACCGTGCGGCGCCTCACCGTCCCGACCGGGGCCACCGTGAGCTCCGACCAGGGGGCGCGGTTCCTCGCCTCCTGCCTCGCCCTGCGGACCGTGCTGCGGGCCGGTGAGGAGGAGCGCACGCTGGTGCGGCGCCACGTGGGCAGCCTGCTCGCGCTGCCGCGGATGTGGGACTCGTGGGGCGGCCTGTGGGCGCCGACGCTGACCGTGGGCGCGCTGGCCGCGATCGCCTGGGCGCCGCCCCCGTTCCGCGGGCAGCTCCCGATCCTCTCCGAGCACCTCGCGCTCAACCAGAAGCCGGACGGGTCCTGGCGCAACCTCGACATCGTCCACGCGGTGGACGCCCTGGTGGCCGTCCCGCTGCCCCAGGCGAAGGAAGCCGTCGCCCTGGCCGCTCCCCGCCTCGCCAAGATGCAGACCCAGAAGGGGACCGTCGGCAGCGGGCCGTACGCGGAAGAGCGCACGCTGACCTCGCTCCGCGCCTGGCTCATCGCCCGGGAGTACGCGTGACCGGGTTGCCAGACGGCAAGTTGCCGGGGCGGAAGACGTAGCCGAAGCTGCATTCCTCACCCTCGAGGCGCCGTATGGCCGACCAGCCCGTGAATCCCCGCGACCGCATCCGGCTCACCAGCTATTCCCACGGCGCGGGTTGAGCCTGCAAACTCGGCCCCGCTGAGCTGGCGCAGGTCCTGCGCTTCGTGCCGTCCGTCCCTCCCGGGAGCGACCCGGCCGTGCTGGTCGATGCCAGCGGCCGGGACGACGCGGCCGTGGTGCGGATCGCGGACGACCGCGCGCTCATCCTCACCACCGACTTCTTCACGCCGATCGTGGACGACCCGTTCACCTTCGGGCGGATCGCCGCGGCCAACGCGCTGTCGGACGTGTACGCCATGGGCGGGCGGCCGCTGTGGTGCCTCAACGTGGTCGGCTGGCCTCGCGACCGGCTGCCGCTCGACGCGCTCGGCGAAGTCCTGCGGGGCGGCGCGGAGACCGTGGCGCGGGCGGGGGCGCGCATCCTCGGCGGCCATTCCATCGACGACCCCGAGCCCAAGTACGGTCTGATGGTCGTGGGCGAAGTCCACCCCGATCGCGTGACCACCAACGCCCAGGCGCGGCCGGGCGACCGGCTCGTGCTCACCAAGCCCATCGGCACCGGGATCGTCACGACGGCGATCAAGAAGGGCGCCGCTGCCGACGACGCCGTGCGGGCCGCCGTCGATTCCATGACCGCGCTCAACGACGGTGCGGCCGCGGCCGCGGCGGCCGCCGGCGTCCGCGCCTGCACGGACGTGACGGGCTTCGGTCTCCTCGGCCATCTCGCGTCGCTCCTCCAGGCGAGCGGTGCCGCCGCCGAGCTCCGCGCGGGCGACGTCCCGCGGCTCGTGGGTGCCCGGCGGCTCGCCGAGCAGGGACACGTGCCGGGAGGCACCCGGCGCAACCTCGACGCCGTCACCGGGGCGACGAGCTGGGACCCGGCCCTGGACGAGGTCGAGCGGCTCGTGCTCGCCGACGCCCAGACCTCCGGAGGCCTGCTGCTCGCCGTGAGCGAGCGGGCGCTCCCCCTCCTGCTCGAGCAGTTGGCCGTGCAGCACACCATCGCCGCAGCCGAGATCGGCACCGTCGTGGCGGGCCAGGCCGGCACGATCACCGTGAGCGCAGGCCACCGGTCACCCAAAGCCAAGTAATCAAGTCGGATATGAGAACGGCACCCCGGCTGGTGCCT
>Ga0335070_10008632_pt1 | contig 11952 bp, 10 predicted proteins | sample Lox_Sample_13_FD_206722 | JGI IMG/M metagenome (GOLD analysis project Ga0335070, IMG submission 206722) | Soil microbial communities from Loxahatchee National Wildlife Refuge, Florida, United States - Lox_Sample_1.3 | ecosystem: Environmental > Terrestrial > Soil > Wetlands | place: USA...
CGGTGCCCCCGTAGACGATCAGCTCCTCGGGCCGCTCCGCGTTGTCCGGGTCGAGGTTGTTCTCGAGCATCCGGAGCGCGGCCTCCTGCGCCCAGCCGCGGCAGCGAAGCTCGCCCCCTCGGGCGGCACGTATGGTGCGCGACGGCGAAGCCACGGTCGAAGCCACGAGGCGATTATAGGACGCGGGCTCGTCCGGCGCCGGGCGTCAGGCGAGCCTCGCGATGGCCCGGCTCATCGCGTCGCCGCCGAGGAACCGGCGCGCCGCCTCGATGTCGCGATGCATCTCCCGGTCCCGGTTCCAGGGGCGAACCGCCCGGCGGAACGCGCGCCGGACCGCCTCGAGCGGCACCGACGAGGTCAGCGGCCGCAGGAACTCCATGGCCTGAAACGCCGCGATCGCCTCGATCGCCAGGACGCGTTCGAGGTTCGCCACGATCGCCGCGAGCTTGCGCGCCGCGATCGGCGACATCGACACGTGGTCCTCCTTCGCCGCCGAGGTCGGGATCGAATCCGCCGACGCGGGATGTGCCAGGACCTTGCACTCCGAGACGAGCGCGGCCGCGGTGACCTGCGCCATCATGAGGCCCGAGTGGAGGCCGCCCTCCCGGACCAGGAAGGCCGGCAGCTCCGACAGCGCCGGGTTCACGAGCTTCTCGATCCGGCGCTCCGAGATCGACGCGAGGTCCGTGGCCGCGATGGCCGCGTAATCGAGGACGAGGCCAACGGGCGCCCCGTGGAAGTTGCCGCCCGACAGAATGTCGCCGCGGCGGCCGGCGAAGACCAGCGGGTTGTCCGTCGCGCTGTTCATCTCGAGCTCGAGGACGCCGCGCGCGTGGTCGAAGGCGTCGCGGGCGGCCCCGTGCACCTGAGGCATGCAGCGCAGCGCGTAATTGTCCTGAACGCGGCCGCAGCCCCGGTGCGACTCGCGGATCGCGCTGCCGCGCAGGAGGGAGCGCAGGTTCCGGGCGCTGGCCGCGGCGCCCGGATGGGGTCGGGCCGCGACGATCCGAGGGTCGAACGCCGTGTCCGAGCCCCGCGACGCGTCGAGCGAGGCGGCGCCGAGCACGTCGGCCACGCGGGAGAGCTCGAGCGCCCGCGCGAGCGCGAGGCCGCCGACCGCGACCGACATCTGCACGCCGTTGATCAGCGCGAGTCCTTCCTTCGCCGCCAGCGCGACGGGCCGGATGCCGGCGCGCCGCAGCGCCTGCGCGGCGGACGTTTCCCGTGTGCCGACGCGCACCCGGCCTTCGCCGAGGAGCCCGAGCGCCAGGTGCGAGAGCGGCGCGAGGTCCCCCGAGGCGCCGACCGAGCCCTGCGCCGGCACGACGGGCAGGATGTCGGCGGCGAGCATGGCGAGCAGGGTCTCGACCGTCGTCACGCGGATGCCGGAGTTGCCCCGCGCCAGCGCGTTCGCCCGCAGCAGCATCATCGCGCGAACCGCCGGCTCGCCGAGCGGGTCGCCGACACCCGCCGCATGGCTCCGGACGAGGTTCTTCTGCAGGGTCTCGAGCTCGCCCCGCGGGATGGCGACGTCGGCGAACTTTCCAAAGCCGGTCGTCACGCCGTACACTTTCGCGCCGCCGCGCACCGCCTGGTCCACCACGCGCCGGGAGGCGGCCATCGCGCGCCTCGCGGCGGGCGAGAGGCTCGCACGGGCCTCGCGCCGGGATACCGCGACGAGATCCGCCAGCGTGAGGTCCGACCCGCTCAGGCGCAGCCGCTTCATGCGCCCGGCATTCTAAGCCCCGCCCCGCAGGCCGCGCCGGCGGCCGTGTGCTAGGCTGCGCTGTTTTTCGGCAGCCGGAGGGGCGACGGTGAAGGTTCTCGCGGTCCTGGGCGGACAGTGGGGCGACGAGGGCAAGGGCAAGGTCGTGGACCTGCTCGCCGATCGTTTCGACGTCGTCGCCCGCTATCACGGCGGCCACAACGCCGGGCACACGGTCAAATTCGGGACGCAGCACTTCGCTCTGCACCTGCTGCCCGCGGGAATCATCCGCGGGCGGGCCTCGGTCATCGGTCCCGGCGTCGTCGTCGACCTGCAGGCCCTTCTCGCCGAGATCGAGCAGGTCCGGGCGGCCGGGGTCGCCGTCGGGGACAACCTGAGGCTCTCGGACCGCGCGCCCGTGATCCTCCCCTACCACCGACTGCTCGACGCCGCGCGCGAGCGCGTGGCGGGCAGCGCGAAGCTCGGGACGACGCTTCGGGGCATCGGTCCCGCTTACGAAGCTCTGGCCGCGCGCCGGGCCGTCCGCGTCGCCGAGCTCTACCGCCCCGACGTCCTCGCCGTCCGCGTGGCGGCCGCCCACGCGGAAACCGGAGCGCTCCTGACCGCCCTCGGCGAACGCGACGTGCCGGCCCCGGAGACGGTCGTCGCGGCCCTGCGCTCCGTCGCCGCGCGGATCGAGCCCCACGTGGCCGACACGGGCCGGTATCTCCGCGATCGTCTCGCGGCCGGCGACACGCTGCTCGCCGAGGGCGCGCACGGCGCCATGCTGGACCTGTCGGCGGGCACCTACCCGTTCGTCACGTCCTCGGCCTGCACCTCGGCCGCGGTCGCTTCGGGGCTGGCCATCGCGCCGCGCGCCCTCGACGCGAGCGTTCTGGTCGTGAAGGCTTACACCACGCGCGTCGGCTCGGGTCCGTTTCCGACCGAGCTCCACGACGCGACCGGCGAGTTCCTGCGCAGGCGCGGCAACGAGTTCGGGACCTCCACCGGCCGCCCGCGCCGCACCGGCTGGTTCGACGCCGTGGTGGTGCGCACGGCCGTCGAGCTTTCGGGCGCGGCCGCCATCGCCCTCACGAAGCTCGACTGCCTCGACGACCTCGCGGAAATCCCGATCGCCGTCGGCTACCGCCTCGACGGCAAGCCGCTTTCCGACCTGCCGCCGATCGCGGAGGACGTCGCGCGTCTCGAGCCCGTCTACGAGCGACTCCCCGGCTGGCGCACGACCACGACCGGCGTGACACGGTACGAGGACCTGCCCAGGGAGGCTCGTGCCTACGTCGCGCGCCTCGAGCAGGCGGTCGGCGCGCCGGCCGTCCTCGTCTCGACCGGCCCGCGGCGCGAAGAAACGATCCTCCGGCCGGATCAACCGCTCGCCGCCGCGCTCCCGGAACCCCTTTCCCGCTAGCGCTCCCTCACCCCGCTGGTCCGATTCTTGAAGAAGGGGTTCGGCGGAGGCGCCGACACGTGCCCGGAGAGGAGTCCCTTCGATGCTGACCGAGGATTTCACGAAGCTGCCCCTGGGAGCGATGGTGTCTCAGGCGCGACCGATCGTCCGCTGCCCCATCTGTCGGCGCCGCGGCGCGCTCGACATCCGCCAGCGCCGCTGCGTTCACGTCGAGGGCTCCGAGATCGAGTCGGCGGGCATGCTCGTCGAGCCGATCGACTCCTGCGCCGTCGTGAGCGCCAGCGCGAGCGAAGCGGCGCTCGGCCGCTCGATCGGCTGAAGGGCCTCAGCCGCCGGCGTTCCGGCGCTCGAACACGCGGACCGAGAGCGCCGGGCTCCGGAACACCTCGCGGGCCGTCCAGCCCCGGTTCTCCAGCCAAGGCGTCCACGACGGGTAGCGCGAGGACCTCTCGACGACGGCGAACCGAGCGGTCGTCGGCCCCGGCGCGTATGCCTCCGCCCCCTCTACCGCCCGCAGCGGCAGCAATTGCACCGGGCCGAGCGGACGGTAGTACTCGAGCGGAGCCGCCAGGTAATCCCGATGGCGGGGGTCGGAGAGCAGCCCGGGATCCTTCGACTCGGCGAAGGTCCCTGAAAGAAAGACGGGCGTCGGCCCGGCGGCAGCGTCCAGGGCCGCCACCGCGCCACGCCAGTCCTCCCGCCCGTGGACGATCCCGCGGCGCCCGAAGTCGCCCCGCAACACGAGTGCCAACGCGAGAGCAACGGCGATCGTGGCGGCGCGCCCCGCCGGCGGCTCCACCGCATCGAGAAGCCAGCCGAAGAGCGCGGCCCACGCGGGAGCCGTGACGATCAGATAGCGGCCGTCGAAGACCGGCGTCGCGGCGACCCGGGCGATGCCGAAGAGAACGAGCGGGGGGATGGCCGCCGACAGGACGAACAGGACGATCGCATCGAGCCCGGACGCCGCCGGCCGCTGAACGCGCCAGCCCCGGGCGAGCCGGGTGGCGAAAACGACGAGCAGCGCCGGCGCGAGCAGGCCGAGCACGCGCGTCGGGACGAGCGCCTGGAAGAGCTCGCCGGCGCCCGGGAGCGTGCCGAAGGCGTGCCGCGCTCGATTCCCGCCGATCTCGACCACGAGTCGGGCAGCCGGCAGGAGCAAGACGACGAGGGCCGATCCGGTGGCCGCGATCGGCCGCCACGAAACCGGCGATCCGCGCCGCCGCCGCCAGAGAACGTACAGGCCATGCGCCGCGAGCAGCGTCGCGAAGAGGTACTGGAAGTAGACCGTCGCGGCCGCGCACGCCGCGTACGCCGCGGCGTCGCCGAACCGGCCGCGCTCCTGCCAGCGCCAGAGCGACCACGAGGCAAGGGCCGCGAAAAGAACCGCGAAGGCGTACGGGCGAGCGTCGCTGGCCGCGAACTCGACCTGGGGAAACAGAAGCCAGGTTCCGGCGGCCAGAAGGCCGGCGCTCCTGCCGAGGGAGTCCCGAACCATCCGGAACAGGACCCGGACGGCAACGAGCATCGCCAGAAGCGAGGGGAGGCGGAGCGCCGCTTCGCTCGACCCGAGCACGGCGCGAGTCCCGGCGACGACGGCGGCGTAAGGGATCGACTGGGGAAAGAGGCGCGAGCGCTCGAGAATCTGGCCGAGGCCGGCGTCCGTGACCCAGACGGTGCCGAACTCGTCCAGCCAGAGACTCGACGGCAGGGGCATCGCCCAGAGCCGCGCGACGACGGCGAGGCCGAGAACGATGGCCGCCGCGGTGGCCGCGCGCTCGACGCGGTTGGGCGCCTCGGCGAGCCCGGTCACCGCGCGGCCGCCGGAACCGGCCGTGCCACGAACCGGCCCTTGAAGACGAGGAATCGCTTTTCGAGAACGTTCCAGGAGACGAGCGCGAAGAGGAACGACACGGCGATGCCGCCGATCACCGAAGCGAGCCAGGCGACGGTCCGCGCGAGGCCGGAGAGGCCCGCGCCCGGAGCGAGTCGATCCACGACCAGCGCCACGGGATAGTGAAAGACGTACATCGCGTAGCTGTACTTGCCGAAGGCGCGCAGCCACGGCCACCGCAGCGTCCGCGAAAGAACCCCCGGCGAACCCGCGCGGTCGAACGCGGCAAAGACGAGCCCGGCATAGAAGAGGGCGAAGGCCGTGTAGCCGAAGCGCGTCATCACGGGAGAGACGGCGCCGCGCCCGACGACGCACAGGCCGGCGAGGATCAGGCCGCTCGCGGTCCAGGCCGTCGGGAGCCGGCGCCGCAACAGGGCCCGCCGAACGGGATCCACCGCGATCCACGCGACGAGCCCGCCGAGCGCCAGCGCGTCCATGCGGAAGAACGTCAGCCGGTGGAGGGCCTCCGGGGTCACGCCTCGCGCCGCCGCGGCCACCCGCAGCCCGCCGGCGAGCGCCGCTGCCCCGGCGCACACCGCGCCCAGCCACCGGGGCGACACCGCGCGCACGACGGCCGGCCACACCAGGTAGAACTGCTCCTCGATCGAGAGCGACCAGAAGTGCGACAGCGGCCGCGCGTCGCGTCCAAAGGAAGACGGGCCGTTGGACAAGTGGAACCAGAACCAGGGCTCGAGCCCCGGGTCGGTCTGAAGGTCCCAGCCGCAGCGCGCCGCGAGCGGCAGGGCCACGCGAAAGAAGAGGAATACCGCGACGAAGTAGAGCGGAAAGATCCGGAGCACCCGGCGCGCGTAGAACGCCGAGAAGTAGTTGGCGGCGCGGCGCGTGGAGATCAGGATCCGCGTGATCAGGAACCCGGAGAGGACGAAGAACAGGTCGACGCCCGACCAGCCGAGGATCATCGGGTACGTCAGCAGCTTCGGAAAACCGGGAGGCCGGGCGCCCTGGAAGTGGAACAGGAGCACGAGCAGGATGGCGACCCCGCGCACGCCGTCGAGCTCCGGGATCGGCGCCGCGCCGGTCTCGTCGGTCCGCGGCGTCGAAACCGCGGCGCCGCTCATCGCCCGCTCACTTCTCCAGCCGGTCGAGCCGCTCGCGCCAGTCCGCGCGGGCCGGCTCCAGGTGCAGGGCCGCCTCGAGCTGCACGGCGGCCTCCCGTTTCTTGCCGAGCTTCTCGTAGATCGCGGCGAGACGCTCGTGGCAGACGGCCGGTGACGGGTCCTCGGTCGGATCGGGATGGCCGAGCGCGCCCTCGAGCCGTTCCGCGGCTTCGGGAAGCCACTGCCCCGACGCGAGGGCGATGCCCCCGAGCTCGTAGGCCGCGAGCGTGCTCGACGCCTGCGGCTCGCCCGCCTCGCTCCAGACGCGCCGCGCCTGCCCGTAATCCTGGCGCGTCACGAAGAACGCGGAGAGCGCGACGCGCCCCCGGGAGGACGCCGGGTCCGCCGCGACCGCCGCCCGGTACTCGGCTTCGGCCCGCGCGGGTTCCTTCTCCGCCTCCGCGAGCTCCCCCGCCAGAACGTGCCCCCGCACCGGGTCGAGGGCGGCGACCCGGGCGATCGCTTCCCGCGCCTTCTTCCTGCCGCCGCCCAGAATCCCCGGCGCGCGCATGTCGTACCGGGCGAGGTCGGAAAGCGCCGCGACGTTGCGCGGGTCGAGCTCGACCGCGCGCGCGAAACAGACGCGGGCCTTCCGGGCCAGATGCATCTGCTCGAGCAGCCGCGCGTCCCGGGCCGTCAGGCCGTAGGCCCGCCCGAGCAGGTCGTTGGCCTCCGAGCTCTGCGGATCCGCCGCCACCGCGGCCTCGCCGGCGCGCACCGCCGCGGGGAGGTCGCCCCTCTCGAGCGCCGCCTTCAGCGCCGCGAGGGGATCGGCGCCGGAAGACGCCCGGGCGCACGCGGCGAGCGCCGCCCCCGCCAGGAGCGCGGCCCGGACTCGCCGGCCGAGGCGCACGGTCGGCGTCAGACGCCGGGCATCGCGCGCTTGAGCGGCTTCAGCACGGCGACGAGGAGCAACGCCGTCGCGAGCGACATCCCGCCGAGCACCGCGAAGAAGGTCGAGTGCTTCCATTCGGTCCAGTAGACGCCGATCTGCGTGAGCTTGCCGCCGAGGCCCGTGGCGACGAACCACAGGCCCATCATGAGTCCCCGCACCCGCGCCGGCGCGACCTTCGAGACCAGCGAAAGCGCCATCGGCGAGAGGGTGATCTCGGCGAGCCCCATCAGCGCGTAGCAGCTCACGAGCCACCATGGCGAGACCTTGCCCGTGTCGCCGCCGGCCTTCCCGGCGAAGTACATGACGAAATAGGCGAACGCCATGAGGAACATGCCGATCGCGATCTTGCTGGTCGTCGAGGGTTCCTTCCCGATCTCGTCGAGCTTCTTCCAGAGCCACACGAGCGGCAGCGAGAAGGCGATGACGAAGAAGGGCTCGATGGCGTTCGAGATGATCCCCGAGAAGTTCCAGTCCGTGTTGTCGTTGGCGAAGTACGTCAGCGTCGAGCCGTTCTGGAAGAAGAGCATCCAGAACACCACCGAGATCAGGTAGATCACGACCAGGGCCCCGATCCGCCGGCCGGCCGGCACCGCGTCGATCGCCGTCGGCGGGCTCGCGTCTTCGACGTCCTCGTGGCCCTTCCGGCGGTCGCCCGGCTCGATGTCCTTGCGGAAGACGATCACGGTCAGGACCGAGATCGCCATGCCGACCGCCGCGACCGCGAAGGACGGGTGGAACCCGTAGTAGCGGTGAACGAACTCGACGACGATCGGCCCGACCGTCGCGCCGAGATTGATCCCCATGTAGAAGATGTTGTAGCCGCGGTCGCGGAGGTGGCTCCCCTTCGGGTAGAGGTTGCCGACGATCGTCGAGACGTTCGGCTTGAACAGGCCGTTGCCGATCACGAGGCAGAGGAGCGCCGCGTACACGACCCCGATCGACGGAAACGCGAGGAGCACGTGCCCCGCGATGAAGAAGAACCCGCCGATCATCACGGCGCGGCGATACCCGAGGAACCGGTCCGCGAGCCAGCCGCCGATGATGGGGCTGAAGAAGACCGCGCCGAGATAGTTCGCGCGCAGGGTCGTGGCCTGGGCCGCGGTCCAGCCGAACCCCTCCGCCTTGTCCTGCAGGTAGAGCGTGAAGAGCGCCAGCATCGTGTAGAAGCTGAAGCGCTCCCACATCTCGGTCGCGAAGAGGACGTAGAGCCCGCGCGGATGCCGGGCCGGCGCGCTGGCGTGCGCCGTGGAGGGAACGGCTTCTCGGCTCATGAAGGCGCCGGCGAGGCTACCAGAGAACCCCTGTCCCGCCTAATGATTCGCGCCGTCAGCGAAGGCGACGTCCAGGCTCTCGCCGGCCATGCGGGCCGCGCGGCGCAGGTCGCCTTCCGCGTGCGCCGTGGACACGAACCAGGCTTCGAACTGCGCCGGCGCGAGAAAGATCCCCCGCTCCCGCATCGCGTGAAAGAACTTCGCGTAGGACGCGGTGTCGGAGCGCTTCGCGTCGGCGAAATCGTTCACGGGGCCGGCCGTGAAGAAGAGCGTCAGCAGCGAGCCGAGTCGTGTCAGGCAGAGCCGGCCCTCGAGCCCGCGCTTGCCGATCTCCGCGCGCAGGAGGCCCTCGAGGAGCGCGCCTTTCTTCTCCAGATCCGCGTACGGAGGCCGGCGCGCGATCTCGTCGAGCATCGCGATGCCGGCCGCCATCGCGAGCGGATTGCCCGAGAGCGTGCCGGCCTGATAGACGGGCCCGACCGGCGCCATCCTCTCCATGAGGTCGCGCCGACCGCCGTAAGCCCCCACGGGCAGCCCGCCGCCGAGTATCTTGCCGAGCGTCGTCAGATCCGGCGCGACGTCGTAGAGCTCCTGCGCGCCGCCCGCGGCCAGGCGGAAACCGGAGATGACCTCGTCGAAGACGAGCACGGCGCCCTCGCGCGCGGTCAGCCGGCGGACCGCTTCCAGGTAGCCGGCACGCGGCCGCACGAGACCCATGTTGGCCGCCACCGGCTCGAGGAAGACCGCCGCGATCTCGCCCGGAAACCGGCCAAAGGCCGCCTCGAGCGCTGCCACGTCGTTGTAGGGCACGACCGTGGTGAGAGCGGCGAGCTCCTCCGGAACGCCCGGGCTCCCCGCGATGCCGAGCGTGGCGAGTCCCGAGCCCGCGGCGACGAGGAACGCGTCGCCGTGCCCGTGGTATCCCCCGTCGGCCTTGATCAGCCGCCGGCGCCCGGTGGCCCCGCGCGCCAGCCGGGCCGCGCTCATGGTCGCCTCGGTGCCGGAGCTGACGAAGCGCACCATCTCGATCGACGGAATCATCCGGACGACCTTCTCGGCCAGGCGCACCTCGAGCTCGGTCGGCGCCCCGTACGAGGTGCCGCGCCGCAGAGCCCGCGTGAGGGCCCGCTGGACGAACGCCGGCCCGTGACCGAAGAGGTGCGGGCCGTAGGAGCCGACGAAGTCGAGGTACGAGCGGCCGTCGGCGTCGCGCACGCGGGCGCCGCGCGCCGACGCGACGAAGAACGGCTCGCCGCCGACCGACGCGAAGGAGCGCACCGGCGAGCTCACGCCGCCCGGCATCAGCGCCCGCGCTCGCCGAAAGAGGCTCGAGGAGTTCCGCGTGCCCGGGGATCGGCGCGCCCGCCGCGTTTCGCCTTTCCCCGCGGCGCTCAGGCGCCTTCCTTCAGCCACCGCGCCGCGTCGCCCGCGTGATACGTCAGGACGAAGTCGGCGCCGGCTCGGACGATCGAGGTCAGCGTCTCGAGCACGATGCGTTTTTCCTCGATCCACCCGTTCGCGGCCGCGGCCTTGACCATCGCGTATTCGCCCGAGACGTTGTACGCCGCGATCGGCAGCTCGAACCGCTCGCGCGCCTCGCGGACGACGTCGAGGTAGGCCAGGGCCGGCTTGACCATCACCGCGTCGGCGCCCTCGGCGACGTCGAGCGCGACCTCGCGCATCGCCTCCCGGCGGTTGCCTCCCTCCATCTGGTAGCTGCGGCGGTCGCCGAACTTCGGCGCCGAATCGGCCGCCTCGCGGAACGGGCCGTAGTACGCCGACGCCGCCTTGGCCGCGTACGCGAGGATCGCGACCCGGGCGAACCCGGCGCCGTCGAGCTCGCGCCGGATCGCGGCCACGCGGCCGTCCATCATGTCGGAGGGCGCCACGACGTCCGCTCCGGCCCGGGCGTGAGAGACCGCGGCGCGCGCGAGAAGCGGCAGCGTGGCGTCGTTGTCGACGTCGCCGTCCCGGACGACGCCGCAGTGCCCGTGAGACGTGTACTCGTCGAGACACACGTCCGTCATCACCGCGAGCCCCGGAACCCTCCCCTTCAACTGCCGCGTCGTCTCCTGCACCGCCGCGGCGTCGTCGAAGGCCTCGCTCCCCGTGTCGTCCTTTCGGCCGGGAATTCCGAAGAGGATCACCGCGCCGATGCCGAGGCCGCGCAGACGCTCCGCCTCGGCGACCGCTTCGTCCGGAGAAAGCCGCGCCACGCCCGGCAGCGCGCCGATCGGCTCGCGCAGTCCCCTGCCGAGCCGGACGAACATCGGCGCGACCAGTTGCTCGGCCGCGAGGCGCGTCTCCCGCACCAGGCCGCGGAGGGCCGGGGTGCGCCGCCACCGGCGAAGACGAAGCTCGGGAAAGCGGGCCATCGCGGCCAGCCTATTTCCCCGGCGCGCCGGCGGCAAGCGCCGCGAGGAGCCGCCGCGCTTCCGCGAAGGACGGTTCGCCGGCGACCTCGACGCGCGCCACGCCCCGGGACTCGAGCGCGGCGCGGGTCGACGGCCCGAGCGCCACGGCCGGCGTTTCCCGGAGCCGCGCGCGGGCGGCTTCGCCGAGCCCGTCCCACAGCCATCGCACCGCCGCCGGGGACGTCGCCGCGAACGCGGCGAACGGCCGGGCGACGACTTCGGCCGCAAGGCCCGGGTCCGGCGGGGCCGCGATCTTCCGGTACAAGACGCAGCGCGACACCGAAGCGCCGCGCGCTTCGAGCGCCGCGGGCAGCCGCCCGTCGGCGTCTTCGCCGCAGGGCAGCAGGATTCGCCGTCCGTCCAGACGCGCCGCGAGCCGCTCGAGCACGGCCGCGCCCGAGCCCGCCGCAACATCGGCCGGCTCGATTCCCGCCTCGCGGAGCGCCTCGGCCGTGGCCGGGCCGACGGCGACCACGCGCGCCGAGGCGAGAGCCTGCCGCAAGGGCCGGCCTTTGTCTCCGGCGAGCCCCTCCGCCACCGCCGACCGGCTCGTCACGATCGCGACGTCGAAGGGTCCCCGGAGCGCCTGCTCCGGCGGCTCGACGCGCTCGATCCGGTGGCTGACGCGCTCCACGACCTCGACCGGGCCGGCGGCGCCGCTCGCGGAGAAAGCCTTCGCTCCCGATCGGACGACGAGAGCTCGCGGCCGCATCAGCGCCCGGCGTCGAAGAGCGCCGCCGCGCCCCGGGCGAGCAGGTCCTCGCCGAGGGCCCGGCCGACCGCAACGCCCTCCGGGGCGGCGCCGTCCTGCCAGCCGCGGAGCGCTTTCGAGCCGTCCGCGGCGAACACGGCGCCGTTTAACCGGAGGCGGCCGTCCTCGGCGCGGGCCCGCCCGGCGACCGGCGCCCGGCAGCCCGCCTGGAGCACGCCGAGAAACGCCCGCTCGGCGAGGACCTCGGCGTGCGAGGCCGGATCGTCCAGGCGCCGCACGGCGTCCCGGACGGCCTCGTCGGCGACGCGCGTCACGACCGCGAGAGCGCCCTGCCCGACCGCGGGCAGCAGGACGGACTCGTCGAAGACTTCCACGATCTCCTCGAGGCGGCCGAGCCGCGCGAGCCCGGCGCGCGCCAGAACGAGCGCGTCGAATCGTCCCTCGGCGAGGCGGCGAATGCGCGTGTCCACGTTTCCGCGCGCCTCGACGACGGCCAGATCCGGCCGGGCCGCGCGGATCT
>Ga0335070_10008633_pt1 | contig 11949 bp, 10 predicted proteins | sample Lox_Sample_13_FD_206722 | JGI IMG/M metagenome (GOLD analysis project Ga0335070, IMG submission 206722) | Soil microbial communities from Loxahatchee National Wildlife Refuge, Florida, United States - Lox_Sample_1.3 | ecosystem: Environmental > Terrestrial > Soil > Wetlands | place: USA...
GAGCTGTTCGTCGGTCCCGGCCAGTCGGCTTTGAAGCCCGGCCTCGATCTGCTGATCGGGTTCGACATTCCCCTGCGGCGTGCGCACCAGGCTTCGGCCTTCAAGCGTGTGATGCGCCTCCAGGGAATTGCCCTGCCGATCCTGAACCTGGCCGTCTGGTTGGAGCGCGCCGCAGGCCGCCTGGTCGAGGTGCGCATCGCCGTCGGTCCATCCGGCCCTGTCCCCCGGCGCATCCCGCTCGCGGAGGAGATCTTGCGCGGCCAGGCTCCGACCCCCGAATGCAGAACACGGGCGCTGGAGGCGCTTCTCGGCCAGGTCCATTTCCGTACCAGCCCCTACCGCGCCAGTGCCGAATATCGCCAGCACCTGGTGGCGGGCCTTTTGGAAGAGGCACTTCTCACCGCCTGGGGACGGGCGGAATCCGTATAGGTAGAATGACCCATGGATCAGAACATCTCCCTTACCGTTAACGGCAAAAAATATGAGCTGCCTCCGCTTCCGGGGGAAACCCTGGCAGACCTGCTGCGCAACCGCCTGCGCCTGACCGGCACCAAGATCGGTTGCAACGAGGCCGAATGCGGCGCCTGTACGGTCGTGGTGGACGGCGATCCGGTGCTGTCCTGCGTCTATCCGGCCGAGCGCGCCCATGGCAAGAGCATCACCACCATTGAAGGTCTGGCTGAACGCCGGGAGGACGGCATCAGGCTCCACCCTCTGCAGGAGGCCTTCGTCGCCCATGGGGCGGTGCAGTGCGGCTTCTGCATCCCGGGCCTGATTATGACGGCCTACGCCCTTTTGCAGCGCAACCCGGACCCGAGCCGTGAGCACATCCGCTACGCCCTCAAGGATACCCTGTGCCGCTGCGCCGGCTACCCGTCCATCGAAAATGCCATTCAGGCGGCCGCCCGTTCGCTGCGCAGCGGTGAGCCGGTCCCCGGGCCCGCGGTGCAGGAGTCGGCGGCCGGGTTCGACGTCATCGGCCGGATGCACGTCCGCCCGGACGCGGTCGGGAAGGTCACCGGCCAGGCCGTCTTCACCGACGACCTGGCGTTCGACGGCATGCTCTCCGCGGCGGTCAAACGCGCCGGGGTGCCGCACGCCTTTTTGCGCCGGCTGGAGGTCGGGAAAGCCCGCCGCCTGCCGGGGGTGAAAGCCGTGCTCACGGCGCAAGACCTGACGGCGGAGAAAAACCACGGCCTGGTCATCTACGACTGGCCGATCATGGTGGGCCTCGGGGAGAGGGTGCGCTACGTCGGCGACGCGCTGGCGATCGTCGCCGCCGAGAGCCAGCAGATCGCCGCCGAGGCCGTGAGCCTGATCGAGGCCGAGTTCGAGCCGCTGAAGGTCATCAGCGACCCGGTCCAGGCACACCAGCCGGAGGCGCCCGTCTTGCACGAAAAAGGCAACCTGCTCAAGCACATCAAGGTGCGCAAGGGGGACATGGAGCGAGGGTTTGCCGAGGCCGAGGTCGTCCTGGAGCATACCTTCCACACCCCAATCATGGACCACGCTTTCCTGGAGCCGGAGTGCAGCATCGCCGTGCCCTCCCCGGATGGACGCATGCTCATCTATGTCGGCTCGCAGATCCCTTACTCGGACCGCGAGCAGGTGGCCAGGGCCCTGGGCTGGCCGGATGAGAAGGTGCGCGTGATCGGGCAGCTGATGGGCGGCGGCTTTGGCGGCAAGGAGGACATCGCCGGGCAGATCCACGCCGCCCTGCTGGCGCATGCCACCGGCCGGCCGGTCAAGCTGCTCTTCGACCGGCGCGAGAGCCTGATCGTACACCCCAAGCGCCACGCCACCCAGATCCGGGTCAAGCTCGGCGCTAAGAAGGACGGCCGCCTGACCGCGGTGGAGACCGAGCTGTACGGGGACACCGGTGCCTACGCCTCCCTGGGCGAGAAGGTGATGACGCGCGCCACCACGCACTCCGCCGGGCCGTACGAGGCCCCGCATGTGCGCGCCGATTGCTACGCCATGTATACCAACAACCCCCCGGCGGGCGCCTTCCGCGGCTTCGGGGTCACGCAGTCGGCTTTTGCCGTGGAGACGATGATGGACATGCTGGCGGAGAAGCTCGGCCTGGACCGGGTGGAGCTGCGCAGGAAGAACGCCCTGCGCCCCGGCAGCCTGACCAACACCGGCCAGGTGCTGCGCGAGAGCGTCGGGCTGCTCGACTGCATCGACCAGGCCGAGGCCGAGATGCTGCGCCTGGCGCAGGAGGAAGCACCCGGCTGGTCGCCGTTCGACTCGCGCCCGGTCCCGGAGGCGTCCCACCTGCGTCGCGCCTGGGGCTTCGCCGTGGCCTACAAGAACACCGGCCTGGGCGGCGGCGCACCGGACAAGTCCGGCGCCGAGGTCGAGCTCTACCCGGACGGCAGGCTGGAGGTGCGCACCTCCGCCGCCGAGCTCGGCCAGGGGCTGGTGACCGTCCTGCAGATGATCGCAGCCGAGGAGCTCGGTGCGCCGCTGGCGCAAGTGCGCGTCCTGGTGATGGACACGGACCTGACCCCGGACGGCGGGCCGACCACCGCTTCCCGCCAGACCTACGTCACCGGCAACGCCGCCCGCCTGGCAGCCCGGGCGCTGCGCGACAAGATCGTCTCCGTGTTAACCGAGAAATATGACCTGCCGCCGGAAAAGGTGACCTTCAAGGACGGCACCGTCCGGACCGGGGTGCGGTCCATCCCGCTGGCGGAGGTGGCGGTCGAGATGAAAGCCGCCGGGCAGGCCTCGAAGGCCCTGGTCGAGTACTCCGCCCCCGAAACCATGCCGCTGGGCGAAGGCGGGGACATGCACTTCGCCTTTTCCTTCGCCGCCCAGGCCGCCGAAGTGGAGGTCAACACGCTCACCGGCGAGGTGCGCGTCCTTCGAGTGGTCACCGCCAACGACGTCGGGCGGGCCATCAACCCCCTTGGACTTCAGGCGCAGGTGGAGGGCGGGGTGATGATGGGCCTGGGCAATGCCCTGACCGAGAATTTCATTGTCAAGGACGGCTATGTGGTCACCGACCGGCTGGCGCGCTACCGCATCCCCTCAATCGTGCACACTCCCGAGATCACCTCCATCGTGGTCGAGGCGCCGACCAGGGAGGGGCCGTATGGGGCCAAGGGGATCGGCGAGATCGTCAGCATCCCGACCATCCCGGCAATCACGAATGCCATCTACAACGCCGTGGGCGTTCGCATCGACCGCCTGCCGGTGGACCAGGAACAGATCTCTGAGGCCTTGATGACCAGCGAGGGGGTGCGGAGTTGATGATAAAATTCAACCGGTAGGCGTCCTCTCACATTTTGTCAATCGGGGAACAAACCTTTATAGGCGGTCTCTCATGGATAAATTTGTCGGCTATCGCTGCTCGCTTTGCAAAGCCGAGTACCTCCCTGGTCAGGTGACTTACACCTGTCCCAAGGACGGGGGTAACCTCGACGTGGTGCTGGACTTCGACGCCATCCGCCAGAAGTTCCAGCCCGAGGACCTGACCTCCCGCTCGGAGGCTTCGCTCTGGCGCTACCTGCCGCTGCTGCCCATCCCGGATCCGGGCGGGGAGGGGACGCCGCTGCGCGCCGCCGGCTGGACCCCGACCTTTGCCCTGCCCGGGCTGGCGAAAAAGCTCGCTCTGGAGCACCTCTGGCTGAAGGACGAGAGCCGCAACCCGACCGCTTCGTTCAAGGACCGCGCCAGCGCGATCGTGGTCGGGCGTGCCCGCGAGATCGGAATGGTCGGGGCGGCTCATGAGCCGCCCGTACTGGTGACGGCCTCCACCGGCAACGCCGGCGCGGCCCTGGCCGGGATGTCTGCCGCGGTGGGGCAGAAGGCGGTCATCTTCGCCCCCAAGTCCGCCCCGGCTGCCAAGGTTGCCCAGCTGCTGATCTTCGGTGCCAAGGTCCTGCTCGTGGACGGGTCTTACGACGATGCCTTCGACCTGACGGTCAAGGCGGCCGAGGCGTTCGGCTGGTACTGCCGCAACACCGGCTACAACCCGTTTACCGCCGAGGGCAAGAAGACTGCCGCGCTGGAGATCTGGGAGTGGTGGCGCGGCGAATGGCGCATGGAAGACGGGGCGCTCAAGCGCGCCCCGCTGACCGTCCTCGTCTCGGTCGGCGACGGCAACATCATTTCCGGCCTGCACAAGGGCTTCAAGGACCTGCTGTCGCTGGGCTGGCTGGAGCAAATGCCGCGGCTGATCGGGGTGCAGGCCGAAGGGTCGGCGGCGATCGCCAACGCCTTCCATGCCGGGACGGAGCAGATCGTCCCGGTGGCGGCGCAGACCATCGCCGACAGCATCTCGGTCGACCTGCCGCGCGACGGGGTACGCGCCGTGCGGGCGGGGCGCGAAACCGGCGGGACGTACGTCACGGTTGCGGATGCCGACATCCTGGCGGCTATCGCCGAGCTGGGCAAGGTGGGCGTGTTCGCCGAACCTGCCGGGGCGACCGCCTATGCCGGGCTGGTGAAGGCTGCCGGCGATGGCGTCCTCCGGCCCGAGGAAGCCATCCTGGTGCTGAACACCGGCTCCGGATTGAAGGACGTGCGCGCCGCCATGCAGGCGGTGAAGACAGCCCCGGTGATCGAGCCGACGCTGGAGGCGGTCAAACCATGGCTTTGAAACCGGATGTGCACTGGAAGCCAACGGTCCGCTATCTGGCCTTTGCCATCCTGTTCATCCTCCTGGCGATGGGACTGTGGTACGCCCGCCGGGTGATCGAGCCGCTGATCATCGCCGCATTCATCGCCTACCTGATCCATCCGGCGGTCAACTATCTCACCCAGCGGGCTCGGATGACGCGCATGGTGGCGGTCAACCTGGTGTACTTCATCACCCTGGCGCTCCTGATCGGCATTCCGGCGACAGTCACGCCCCTGTTTTTCGACGAACTCCGGCAGGTGGCTAGCGACACACTTAACATTTTCAACCAGCTCACAGTCTGGCTGATGCTGCCCCATGTGCTCTTGGGTTTCCCGTTTGACCTGAGTCAATATGCCGGCCAGCTGGTCACGTTCCGCTCGACTTTCCTTACCAACCTTCCCGATCAGGCCTTGCAGCTGCTGGGTAAGACCTCGCTGACCGCCCTCTGGACGCTCGTCATCCTGGTCGCGGTGTACTATTTTTTAGCCAGGTGGCCGAGAATGCGCAGCGGGTTCATCGGCTCGTTCCCGGAGGCTTATCAGCCCGAGCTGGCCGAGCTTTACCAGCGCCTGCGCCTGATCTGGCTTAGTTATCTGCGCGGACAGCTGACCCTGATGGTCATCGTCGGGGTGAGCTTCACGATCAGCTGGACGATCCTCGGCATCCCCGGAGCGTTGGTGCTGGGGGTCCTGGCCGGTCTGATGACCATCATCCCGGATGTGGGACCGTTCCTGGCGGCTGTGCTGGCCATCGCGGTCGCACTGCTCGAGGGATCGAACTGGAGCTGGATGCCTGCCTCCCACATTGTGGATGCCTTGATCGTGCTGGCAGTCTATCTGGTCCTGATCGGGATTAAAAACTTCTGGTTGCGCCCCTTGATCATGGGGCGCAGTGTGCACATGCATGAGGCGATCGTCCTGGTTTCCATCCTCCTGGCGACCGTCCTGTGGGGCATCCTGGGTGCCCTGCTGGTCGTCCCGCTGCTGGCTTCCGCGGTCGTGATCGGTGACTACCTGCGCCGCCGCATCCTGGGTCTTCCGCCTTTCCCGCCCTCGGAACCGTTCGTCTCCCCGGAAACTCCGCAGGCGGTGCCTGAAAAGAAAACCGACTCGGGAAAGGGCGGGAAGGCATCCAGGACCCCCGTCCATAAATCCAGACCTTCACAGGCAAAGAAGGGGTAACTATGGCCGTCACATTTTCGATCGTCGCACCGATTTTCAACGAATTGGACAACATCCCCGAGCTTTACCGTCGCGTGAAGGAGGTCATGTCCGCCACGGGCGAGACCTGGGAGCTGCTCTTGGTCGACGACGGCTCGAGCGACGGCTCGACCGGGCGTATCCGCGAGCTGGCGGCCAAGGACCGGCACGTCCGCCCGGTGATCTTCGCCCGCAACTTCGGCCACCAGATCGCCGTCACCGCCGGCCTGGACTACGCCCGGGGCCAGGCCGTCGTGATCATCGACGCCGACCTGCAGGACCCGCCCGAGCTCATCCCGGAATTGATCGCCAAATGGCGGGAAGGCTACGAGGTGGTCTACGCCGTGCGCGCCGAGCGCGAGGGCGAGACCTGGTTTAAAAGGATGACCGCGGCTCTTTTCTACCGCCTCATCTTCCGCATCACCGACGTCAAGATCCCCCTGGACAGCGGTGATTTTCGCCTGCTGGATCGCAAGGTGGTCGACGTGATGGGTAAAATGCGCGAGAAACATCGTTTCCTGCGCGGGATGGCCTCCTGGGTCGGCTTCCGCCAGATCGGTGTGCCGTATAAGCGCGCCGCGCGCCATTCAGGGGTGACCAAGTATCCCTTCAACAAGATGCTCCGCCTGGCGCTGAATGCCATCACCGGATTCTCGTATTTCCCCCTGCAGCTGGCGACTTATTTCGGATTTCTTTCGGCCGGGCTGGCCATCGTCGCCATCCCCGTGGTGATCATCATGCGCCTGATCGGGCACGGTGCCTTCCTCGGCCAGGCGACCACCCTCCTCGCCGTGCTCTTCCTGGGCGGCGTGCAGCTGATCTCGCTGGGCGTCCTGGGCGAGTACCTGGGTCGGATCTACGACGAGGTCAAGGGCCGGCCGCTGTATATCGTGCGCGAAGCCCCCGACCAGGAGAAGGGCCGGCAGGCGCGCTAGGTAGGATCCGTCGGGCATGGAAGAACCAAACGGTTTGGCAGCCAAAATAATCGCCGTCCTTCGACCAAAAATCCTGCCCTTGGCTATCCTGGTGGTCTTGGGAGAAGCTGCAATCTGGTTGAGTGGAAAAGCCAGCCTGGGGACGGTGCTCCTGTCTTTTCTCGCTCTGGTGGCAGCCGCGATCCTGGGGGCCGCGGTGCGCGTCTGGCTCGATTCCAGGCATAAGCAGTAGTTGGAGGTGGCATGTTCTCGAGGAACTCGGATCGGATGGCGGATACTTCCTACCGCCTGATGGTTGCGACGATGGACATCGTCGATTTTCTCTTTTCCCACATCGAGAAACGCGTGGATAAGTTCGGCATCCGCCCGGGGATGACGGTAGTGGATTACGCCTGCGGGCCGGGGCGCTACGCCGTGTTTTATTCCCGGCTGGCTGGACCGCAGGGAAAAGTCTACGCCGTCGACATCCATGAAATTGCCATCCAGCTCGTCAACAAGAAAAAGGAACGCTACGGGCTGACCAATGTAGAGCCGGTCCTGGCGAATGGCTATGCCAGCGGCCTGCCGGATGGCATCGCCGACGTGGTGACGGCCATTGACGTCTTCTTCGGCATCCACGACCAGAAGGCTTTCCTGGCCGAGCTCAGGCGCATCGCCAGGCCGGACGGCATCCTGGTCATCGACGATGGACACCAGCCGCGCCGGGCGACGAAGGCGCAGATCGCTGCGGCCGGCGGCTGGGAGATCTTCGCCGAGACGAAGGATCACATGAAATGTAAACCTGCCTGACGGCAGGGCAGGCCAGCTGGGAGAAGGCATAACCGGACAAATGTTGGAGACAAGCATTGACTTACGACTTCGATCGAATCGTCGACCGCCGCCAAAGCGGCTCCATCAAGTGGAACAAATATCCTGCCGACGTCCTGCCCCTGTGGGTGGCGGACATGGATTTCGCCGCTCCCGAGCCGGTCCTTGCCGCGCTGCGGGCGGGCGTGGCCCACGGCATCTTCGGTTACGAGATGCCCTCCCGGGAGCTGCTGGAGACGGTGGCGGCGCGCATGGAGAGGCTTTACGGCTGGCAGGTCTCGCCCGAGGCCGTGGTGGCGGTGCCGGGGATCGTCTCGGCTTTCAACGCCGCGGCGCGCATGATCTGTGCGCCGGGTAAGGGTATCCTGGTCCAGCCGCCGGTCTACCCGCCTTTCCTGACCGTGCCAGGGAACGTCGGTGCGGTGTGCCAGCCGGCGCCGCTGAAGCAGGTGAATCAGGGGCCCCGGCTGCACTACGAGATCGACTGGCAGGTTTTCGAAGACGCCATGAATTTAGAGGGCGTCCGGACCGGCATGTTCCTGTTGTGTACGCCTCACAACCCGACCGGACAGGTCTACACAGGCGACGAGTTGCGCCGCATGGCGGAGGTCTGCCTGAAGCATGGGATCGTGCTCTGCTCGGACGAGATCCACAGCGAGCTGCTGCTCGGCGGCGCCCGCCACGTCCCGGTTGCCAGCCTCGACCCGGCCATTGCCGAGCGCAGCCTCACCCTGGTCGCGCCCAGCAAGACCTTCAACGTGCCCGGTTTGTTCTGCGGCTTCGCCATCATCCCGGACAAAGACCTGTGTGAACGCTACAAAAAGACCGTCGAGAGCATGACCCTGCACGTCAGCAGCCTGGGCCTGACGGCAGCACAGGCCGCCTTCTCCGGCGACTGTGAAGACTGGCTCGCGGAGTTGCGTCTCTACCTGACCGCCAATCGCGATTTCCTTGTCGGGTACGTGGAGGCTAATTTCCCGGGGATCAGGGTCACGGCCCCGGACGCCACGTACCTGGCCTGGCTGGACTGCAACGACCTGATCCGGGACGGGAAGATGGCCGGCTCGGCGCATAAGTTTTTCATGGAACAGGCAAAGGTGGCTTTGAATGACGGGGCTGAGTTTGGCCCGGGTGGGGAGGGTTTCGTCCGGCTGAACTTCGGCTGCCCGCGCCAGACCCTCATCGAAGCACTGGAACGCATGAAAGTCGCCCTCGCTCAGATGGGATGATTTTGAAAGGAGTTGAGCCATGAAAGTCTTGTTCATCGGCGGGACCGGTCTGATCAGCTCGGCCTGCTCGGACCTGGCGCTGGAGCGCGGCCTCGAGCTTCACCTGCTCAACCGCGGCCGGTCGGGGAAGTATCCCGTCCCGGCCGGCGCCCGGCTGCTCGTCGGCGATGTCCACGGGGATCCGGCTGCGCTGGCGCGGGCGCTCGAGGGGCAGCGCTTCGATGCCGTCGTCGACTGGGTCGCCTACACTCCGGACGACGTCGAGCGGGACATTCGCCTGTTCGGCGGCAAAACCGGGCAGTTCGTCTTCATCAGCTCGGCCAGCGCCTACCAAAAACCACCGGCTCATTACCTGATCACCGAGGAGACGCCCCTGGAAAACCCGTACTGGGAGTATTCCCGCAACAAGATCGCCTGCGAGCAGCGCCTGATGCAGTCCTACCGCCAGGACGGCTTTCCCGTGACCATCGTCCGCCCGTCCCTGACTTACGGGCCATCGCAAATCCCATTGTGCGTGGGCAGCTGGGAACATCCCTATACCGTCATCGCTCGCATGAAAGGCGGGCGCAAGATCATCGTCCCCGGCGACGGCACCTCGCTGTGGGTGCTGACCTGGAACGGCGATTTCGCCCGCGGCTTTCTCGGCCTGCTGGGGAACGAACGGGCCGTCGGCCAGGCCTACCACATCACCTGCGACGAGGTCCTGACCTGGAACCAGATCTACGCCGAGGTCGGACGGGCGCTGGGCGTGGAGCTGGACGTGGTGCACGTGCCCTCCGATCTAATAACCGCCTACGACCCGGGCATGCTCGGCAGCCTGACCGGTGACAAGGCCAACAGCGCCGTCTTCGACAACCGCAAGATCAAGGCGCTGATCCCGGACTTCGTCTGCACGGTTCCCTGGACGGACGGGGTACGCCGGTCGTTGGCCTGGTTCGAAGCCGACCCGGCGCGTCGGACGATCGATGAAGAGGCGGAACGGCGTTGGGAGGCGATCCTGGAAGCCTACCTGGGCGCCTTTCCAACCGCGCATCGATAATTGCCGTATAATTGATTCGTACTACATACGGGTTGGCGCCGTAAACCTGTCATGTGCAGGTCCTAGGAGGAGGTTTTATCCTGTGTACACCCTGACCCCCGATGAGAAGGCAACCCCGGTCATGATCTATACACAAAACACGCTGATCCGCGGCGATGTGGTCACGCGGCAGAGCATCCGTGTCAGCATCTGGCTGCGCACGGAAGGCGCCCCGGAATACCTGCACCTACTCAAACCGCAAATCATCTTCCTCAACAGCAGCCCGCCGCGCGCCCTCAGCTATGCGGAGATCTACCAGCCTCTGGTCCAGGTGGTCGCCTTCCACATGACTCCGCCTGCCAAGGACCCGCCGGATTACGACGAAAGCGAGAAGAACCGGGTCATGCAACCGATCTCGGTCCAGGTGGGGACATTTATTTTCAACGGTGCGCTGCGCGTTTCCACGCAGGTCGATATCGGCACCAGCATCTCTTCCAACGCGCGCATTGCCTGGCTGTCACTGTATGACGCCAAGGTATCCAACCCGAATTTACCGCAAATGGGGGAAATCCCGGTGCCCATGCTGTTGGTGCGACCTGCTCAGGTTGGATTTGCGATTCAGGCTTGAGCATCGCTCTCGCAGCCTGCTGCAAGTTCTATTCCCATGGAACGGATGAAGTTGTGGATTTAAACGACGTCGTGCGGCGGAGGATGGATCCCGCGCCCTGGACCGAAGGGGAGAAGATTCCCTGGAACGATCCGGACTTCAGCCGCCGCATGCTGCGCGAACACCTGACCCAGAAGCACGATGCCGCCAGCCGGCGCAGGAGGATCATCGCGAAGCACGTTGACTGGATCCACACCGCGGTCCTGGAGGCGCGGCCGGCGCGGGTCCTCGACCTGGGCTGTGGGCCGGGTCTGTATACCAGCCGCCTGGCGCGCCTGGGTCACGTCTGTACCGGCATCGACTTTTCACCCGCCTCGATTGCCTACGCGGTCGAGCAGGCGCGCAAAGAATCCCTGGATTGCAAGTATCAACTCGAGGACATCCGCCGCGCCGATTTCGGCTCCGGTTTCGACCTGGTGATGTTCATCTTCGGGGAATTCAACGTCTTCCGCCCGGAGGATGCCAGGCTGATCTTGAAGAAAGCCCACGCCGCGCTCGCACCCGGCGGGCAGCTGCTGCTGGAAGTCTCAACCTTCGACGCCGTCGAGCAGATTGGCGAGCAGCCTTCGATGTGGTATTCCGGGAAGTCCGGCCTGTTCTCCGATCGACCCCATTTCTGTTTGATGGAAAGCTTCTGGGACGTGACCCATAGCGTAGCGATCGAGCGCTACATTATCGTGGACGCCCGGACTGCCGCGGTGAACCTGTATGCTGCCAGCACGCAGGCCTACACCGAATTGGGTTACCGCACCCTGCTGAAGGAACGCGGCTTCCGGGAGGTCGTCTTCCATCTCTCGCTCACCGGGAAAGTGGATTCGCTTCAGGAGGGCATGTTTGTCGTCCTGGGGCGAAAATAAAAAAAGGCGGATGGAGGGCATCCATCCGCCAGGTTTTACTTACCGAGGAAAGAGCGGGGGAAACCACTTTGTCGTTGTGGACGACGTCTGGCACTACCATTAACGCGTTGGCCAGGATCAGGCTACCCGGTCTTTCCTCCCTTGAGTATGTCTTCCATTTTCGGGGGACACCTCCTTCCAGACGCAACTCCGTCTGAAATCATCATACTCCGAAAATCATGAGAAAGTCATTAGAAAGTCATTAAAAAATGTAATTATATTTGTTAGGTCATGTCCAGACAGTAGGGTAAACAGGATCGGAAGGTTCGCCCGAGGATCTACTGGCAAGATATAATACCCTGACCGACGAGCAAAGACCATGCCCCGTTTTGACCTGATCGCCTTCGATGCCGACGACACCCTCTGGCACAATGAGCGCCTGTACATTCACACGCAGGAGAAGCTGGCCGCCCTGCTGGCCCGCTACCAGGTGCCGGAACCCGTCGGCGCGCGCCTGTACCAGACCGAGAGCCGCAACATCCAATACTTCGGATACGGGATTAAGTCTTATACCCTCTCGATGATCGAGACCGCCGTGGAGCTAACCCAGGGGCGCATTTCCGGGGAG
>Ga0335070_10008635_pt1 | contig 11947 bp, 6 predicted proteins | sample Lox_Sample_13_FD_206722 | JGI IMG/M metagenome (GOLD analysis project Ga0335070, IMG submission 206722) | Soil microbial communities from Loxahatchee National Wildlife Refuge, Florida, United States - Lox_Sample_1.3 | ecosystem: Environmental > Terrestrial > Soil > Wetlands | place: USA: Florida...
CGACCGCCAGACCGTAATCGACGACGGCGTTTCCAAGCGCCTCACACTCAAACAGGGGCCGAATATCGTGCGCGGCGCGATCATCAACGGCGGCGGAGCCACGGACTTCTGCGCCCGATTTCTCGACGAGGATGACAAGCCGCTGAAGGGGTACACGGCGAGCGTGGAGGCGAAATGAGATTTTCGGCGGGCAACGTTAAGTGTTAGTCCTTGAACAGCAACGGCGCGTACTTTGAAAGATAGACTTGCCAGTTCGGCCAGCTATGTCCTCCGCCGGACTCGTTCCAAACGTGCTTCACGTTCTTCTGCGTGAGCAGGTCGTGCATTCCCTTAACTCCGTTGTAGCCGGGGTCCTCCGTGCCGCAACCGATCCACAGCACTTTGAGCTTCTGGTTCAGCAAGGCCGGATCCGCCTTCTCCCATTCCGCACGATTGCCGCCGCCGCTGAACGCGGCGACGTACGCAAACTGATCCAGATTGTGGAGCCCGATGGCCAGGGACTGGGCGGCGCCCATGGATAACCCGCCGATCGCCCGGTGATTGCGATCGGCCATCACGCGGTATTTGCCTTCCACCAGCGGCTTCACGCCGGTGAGCAGTTCCTTCTCGATCGCCGCCGGGTCATTGGCGGGAGCCGGCCCATTCGGCGCAGCCTTAATCTCCCGCGGCACGTGGCCATACGGCATCACCACAATCATCGGTTTGATTTTGCCGTCCGCCAGCAGATTATCCATGATCACGTTGGCGCGTCCGGTCCAGGTCCAGGATGCCTCGATCTGCCCGTTGCCGTGCAGCAGGTAGAGGACCGGATACTTCTGCTTGCCGGTCTCATACCGGGGAGGAGTGTAGACGTAAACCATCCGCTCGGTGTCCAGATTGGTGGAATCGTAGAAGTTCACCTCAACCGCCCCGTGCGGCACGCGGCGTTCTTCAAAGATCCCCTTTTCCGCAGCTCCCGGCACGATGAAGAGGCTGGTCGGTCCCCATCGGCGTAGTTCCAGATTCGGGTTCGAAGGGTCGGGCATGCGAAGCCCGCCATCGATCGCGTACCCGTATGTATAGAATCCCGCGGGAAGCGGGCCCACGGTCAGGCTCCAGACTCCCCTGTCGTCCCGCTGGAGCGGCATCGGTTTCTTGATCACCTCCAGGATTCCCGGAGATCCCATCAAAACAACTTCGCTGGCCTTCGGAGCGAAGAGGCGGAAAGTGACGGTCCGGTCCGCATGGATCTCGGGCGAGACAGGGATGTTGTTGGTGTCCTCGTAATATGGCGCCGGACCGCGCTGGCCGAAGCCTATTCCGGCGCCGATGCAGAAGAGAATGGTGGCGAATCGAGATTTCATACCGTGTCGAACTCCGTCAAATTTCGCAGGTCTCAGGAAGAGTGTCATCATATTTCGAAAATCAGCTCAGCAGGATCCTGCGCACTTCGCCGTCCGGATCGTCCACCATGCGGCAGTGGTTATCGAAGACCATCGTCTGGCAGCGAGTCGCATCGCTTGGCGTCCAGGTCAGTCCCGGCTGGCTCGGATTGCCCGTGCGGGCGAAATTTACCCAGGCGGAGGCCATCTTCTTGGCGAGGATCTGGGCTTCCGGCGTATTCCCGGTACCCTGCTCGCAGCGCTTCGTATTGTCGAAGCAGAATTGGAGCTCGGCCGTGTGCCACGCGCCCGCGTCCTCCAGCATCGGCGATTGCCAGGTGAAGTAATACTGATACACGGGTGCTGCCTTCTGGTCACACTTCAGCTTGACCATACGCTGGACGTTGTTCCGCGCGGTGAGGCCGTTCACACCATACGACAGCGTGCGAATGCTCTTTTCAGGGTGCGCTTTCTTCATTGCCGCGATCAGTGCTGTCGCCTTGGCTTCTCCCCAAGTCCGTGCCAGGGTTGCATGCCATTGCGCTTCAGTCGGGCGGGATCTCATTGAATTGCCCTCTTCGCTGACGTTGCCGATCAGCATCGGCACGTCTTTCGAGACGTCCGGGGCGACATCGTAGAAGGAACGCAGCGTCACAATGCGGCCATCGACGGTGGGCGACCATCCGACGCGCGGCCTGGCCGTGGGCGGGCCGCCCGGTCCAGCCGTTCCCGGCGCCGGAGGACTCAGTCTCGCGATAACCGCATTGCCGGCCGCGTTCAATTTGGCCCATTCCATTTTCTGCAGCGAGGCGAGGTCATTGGGCGCCAGTCCGAGCTCTTTCATCAACAGCCTGGATAATTCTCTGGACTGCTCCAAATCCGGTAGATTGCTGCCTCCGCCGGATTGCACCGAGGCGCGATGGAACAGTCCCGCCGCCAAGGGCATGCCCATCAGACAAGTGACCTTCGAGCCCCCGCCCGACTGCCCATAAATCATCACGGCGTTGGGATCGCCGCCGAAATTGGCGATGTTCTCGCGGATCCAGCGAAGCGAGGCCACCAGGTCCGTCATGCCGACATTCACCGAATCGGCGTACGCAGGTCCGCCGATTTCGGACACATCGAGGAATCCCAGCAGGTTGAGACGGTGATTGACCGTCACGGAAACGGCATCGTGGTGGCGCGCCAACTGCGCCCCCTCCTGCGAGGGCAGTTCATAAGAGGAGCCGAACGTAAACCCGCCGCCATGAAAGTACACCAGCACCGGGCGCTTGCCGGTGAGCGAGGGGGTCCATACGTTCAGCTTGAGCATGTCTTCGCTCATGTAGCCGTCGTCCCAGTCGTAGAGGAAGGATTGTTCGATGGCGGTGTAGTCGTGGAGGCGCTGCGGACAATTGGCGCCGTAGATCAGGGCCGGGTACTCGCCGTCCCACGCCTTGGGCGGTTTGGCTGGAAGCCAGCGGTTCTCGCCGCTTGTGTCCTGACCGTAAGGGACTCCCTTAAAGGTGACAACGCCGGCATCGACATACCCGCGTACTTTTCCGTATTGTGTCTTGGCGACCGCCGAACGAGGTGTCGAGCAGCCGCCCGGCGCCTGGTGGGTCGCAGTCTTAGTGCTGTCGGAGGCCTCGGCCGAGAGAGCCAGAGAGCCCATTCCCGCCGCCGGCAGAAGCAGCGCGCGGCGTCGATTGATTTTCGTGCGATTGTCGAAATTCGATTTAGCCATTGTCTTCTCTCCGGGAGAAATAATTTCAATTTCCGTTTGTGAGCCGTTGGTACACCCGACTGGTCGGCTCCTCGATCCAGGGCAGCATGCCTCCATTTGTCTACGGGTTCGCCCGGACGGCCGCTTCCCCTTGCGGAGTGCGACGCCATGCGAAATAGGCTTCGAGACCCTTCAATCCCTCCTCGCTCGGGACCGGCCCCGTGCGGAGCGGCCATTTGAGATACATCACCACGGGATTGGCATCGCTGAACGCGGGCCACCGGGGAATGCCCTCGCCATTGGGATCCCCATGCTTGGCGAAGTTCGTCCAATAGGTAACGATGGCGTCCGAGAGTTCCTGGCCCCCGGCGGCTGTCTGGCGGTTGGGTCCACCGAGGTGGCCGAACACATACGCAACATCTGCTCCATGGCCCGCGCCTTGGCCCTCGCGTGGAGATCCGGGCGGATAATCGGGATGCTGGTCGAAGTAGTAGTAGAACACTTTTGACTTGCCCTTGCTGGATTGCAGGCGCGCCCAGGCCCAGGTATGCCAGCCGAACATGACGTCCCTGGCGAGGTCGCGGGCGGTCTTGGCGACGCTCGTTTCGCCAGCGGGGTACAGGCTCAAGAGCCGATCGGCGAAAGGTCCATACCGTTGGCGAACGCTCTCCTGGTAGGCTTGGGGTGTCTTCGGAGGCGAGAAGCTGGCGCCCTCGTCGGAGTTGTACCCGATCAGGATCGGAGTGTCGTTGTAACGGCCGGATTCATAGAGCTTGTACTGATCGTCCGGAATCACATGGCCATCGATGATCGGCCAGCCCAGGCCTCGCTGGCCTCGGCTGGATGCCAACACCTGCTCCGCGGCCATTTTCCGCAGGTCCGCCACGGAGGAGGCGCCGGCGGCCTTCGCGTAAGTCTCGCCGGCGCGCTCCGCATCGGCGAGGCGCTGCAGATTTTCACCGGGCAACGTGGCGGGGCGTGGCGGTCCAAACGAGCCTCCGCTCTCGGAAATAGCACCCTGAAAGAGCCCTTGGGCAAGCGGCGAGGCGCACAACATGCTGACCGCAATACCGCCCGCGGATTCTCCAAAGATGGTTACCCGGCGGGGATCGCCGCCGAATGCGGCGATGTTCTTCCGGATCCACTGCAGTCCTGCAATCATGTCCAGCAGGCCGTAATTACCGGAAGCCCGGTAGTCGGATTCGGCGCTCAGGCCCGGATGAGCGAGGAAGCCGAGCGCACCGACGCGGTAGGCGATGCTCACGAAGACGACGCCCCGCGAAGCCAGCTTCTCTCCACTGTAGGTGGGAATAGATGTCGAGCCGCCGGCGAAGCCACCACCGTAGATCCACACCAGGACGGGTATGCGTTGATTCGGCGACGTGGCCGGCGTCCACACGTTCAGGTACAGACAGTCCTCGTTGTGGCCGGGTCCCTGATTCGCGGCCGGAGAGGGAGGCCCTCCCTGCATGCAGGCCGGTGCGAACTGATCCGCCCGCTTCAATCCATCCCACTTGATGGCAGGTCGAGGCGGCCGCCAGCGCAAATCTCCCACCGGCGGCGCAGCGAAGGGAATGCCGCGGTATACGGTCAGCCCGCCTTCGGACATGCCTTCCAACAGGCCGCCTTCGACTTTCACCGGCGCGGCGGTCGACGCTCCCGCCAGCAGGAGTGCTCCCAAGAGCTTGCACATTTGTGCACACCTCCGCCATCTGAACAACGAGACTCCAGAGGCTACTCTCGCTGCGTTATTTCGTGCAAAGTCGTTTGAACAGATCGGGGTCATACTCCTCCAGGCCCGTAATTCCGTACAAGTGATTCGCGGAGATCCAGGGCAGCCAGAGCCGGTGTCCGCCGACGCCGCGCCCCGAGCCCCCCGGACCCATGCGCCAGCCCTCCTGCTGCCACCCAATGCCCTTCATGTCGTACTGTCGTCCCGGAAGAGCAACCATGGATTTCGTGTCGTGCAGGAGAACGCGCGCCACGTCGAGGTAATGCTCGTCCTTGGTGTAGCTATAGAGTTTCGCGTACGAGGGCACGGCCCAATCCAGGTACTCATCCGCGCTGCCGGCCACGAGGGCCGTTATGCCCTGAATGCCGACGGTCGGCACCCCTTTTTTCCAGTGGAGTTGGCTGTCGTCCGCGTCGATGGGCATCGGCAGATTCCAGATCCAGATCCAGCTTTCGGCGAAGTTCGCCGCGGCTTTGGCGCGCTCCAGCCACTTGGACTCCCTGGTCGAGTCGTAGAGACTCAGATAAGCCTCCACGCTCAGCATGCCTGCCTCTTTGTCCGTGATATTCGGATTGTCGCTCGCGCCTCCGATGAACACGCCGCGCGTGCCCCAGTTGGCCCACACGTACTCCGCCGCGCGCGTGGCCGCCTGCTTATATTTCGGGTCTCCCGTCTCTTCGGTCATCAGGATGAGCAGGGGCACGGGATTGTAGCTGGTCGTCCCCGATGGCTCCTCAACCTCGTTGCTGCCGGCCTTCCACCGCCGCGGGAACGATCCGTCCGCTCTTTGCTGCTCGATGAGCCAGTCTGTATAGGACTTCACCCAGGTGAACCATTCCGGATGCGGGCGTCCGAGGGCGCGCTCGCGCCGGTACGCCCGCATCAGCACGCGCATATCTTCGGTGGCATTTCTGAGCCAGGGGGCGAGCCAGACGTGATCGTGCGGCTTGCCGGTTGCCAGGTCGTATCCAGTCGCCTGGAGCGGCACCATGGGCAAGGCGCGGATCATGGACGAAATGACGGCCAGCCCAGTCTGGCGCATCTTCTGTCCGCGCTCGGTCTTATCGCGATCGCCTTCGCGCAGCAACTGGTCCGCGCACTCGATATTCTTGCCGACAAAGCCCATCGCCGCCATCGTCCAGTTCCACTGAAGCTGATCCGATACGGTATTGAGGACGAAGGGAATGGCTGTCCGCCCGTCGATCGTGGCCGCCTGCGCGGCAAGATGGTCCGTAAGAACCCGGCGCATCTGTTCGACATCGATGTAGGTGACGGCGGGATTCAGCGTTCTCCAGGCCCATCGCCAGGCGTTGCGCGTCACGTCCCGGAAGGATTCGTTCTGGGCGAAGCGAAAGCTCACCCGATAGCTGTGGACTGCGTCCGCGGCGATCGGATGATAGCGCCTGACCCACCGCTCAGCCGCCGGCGCACCCCGCCCGCCGGTGTAACTGCTCGTGGTGCCGGGAAACCAGAAGCCGAACTCGATGGGACCGCCGTCCTGTTCCCGCGCGCCGAGTACGCCGAACTGAAAGCGCGAATCGGTCATCGCCAATTTGGAAAGCCTGGTCTCCTCTAGTGTCGTGTCCCCGCGCGGCACAGGATCCAACACGGCTGCCGAAGCGCCGTTGTTGAAGGAGAGAGCGAACAAAGGCGCCGGAAGGATGTCCTCGCGCAAGACGAACCGGCGGGCAGCGTAGTTCAGCGTGCCGCCGGGCGAGCGGTCGCCGTCGTACGTCGGGTCTCCGTAAAGCGCGCCTGGTGCGAGATAATTCACGTCGGACCACCCTACGGAAGGATCGACCGTGAACGTGACCGACGAGTTGAAGCCGCCCGGCGCGGCGCCCGTAACGTCCAGTCTTCGGCTCACCGAAAGAACCGCTCCGGCCAGACTCCACCGGTCGTTCACGTGAAAGACTAGACCTGCGGCGTACCCAATCTCGGCGCGGGCATCGATTCCGGCCTGCGATTTCTGGACTGTCTTGTATCCGGCTGCAAGCTGGCGGATGTCTTCTTCCGAGCGAAAGATTTCGAGCCTGGCTGGCTGGAGTTGGAGAATGCGCGGCGCCGCTCCGCCGGCGATTTCGATGCCCCACGCCGAGACGGAAGTGCGGGTGAAGTACACGGTTGCGCCTGTCGGCAATCGCCCGAGTTCCAGGCGGTCGGCAGGTTGTGCGAATAACGCCGATGCCGCCAGCGTGAGAGCTACCAGTACAGTCGAGCGCCATTGCGGATGACGCCGCCAAGCTGTAAGCCCTTGCAGGGTCATTGCAGACGACTATAACCCGGACCGCGTCCGAATTCAAACAGAACGCTTGCGGGATCGCGGGCAAGCGATTACAATGCTGACGCGGTACGGAGCATCATGACAACCGATCTGGTGAACCACGGTCTGCTGCTGGTCCGACAAATCGTGTTGGCGTGTCTGATTGCCTTTCCGGCCACCGCGCAACGCATTGACCGTTCCTGGGCCGCGGACAACGGCAACGGAACCTATTCGAACCCGCTGTTCTATGACGAGTTCTCGGATCCCGACATGATCCGCGTGGGCGCCGACTATTACCTGACGGGTACAACTATGCACACCATGCCAGGGCTGCCGATTCTTCATTCGCGGGACCTGGTGAACTGGCGGATCGTCGCTTATGTCTTCGATCGACTCGATCTCGGCCCGGACTTTCGCCTCGAGGATGGCAAGGAGATCTACGGTCAGGGAATCTGGGCCCCGAGTTTCCGCTATCACAACGGAACTTACTACATTTTCGCCAACGTGAACCGGTTCGGACTCCAGGTGTTCCGCGCGACGAATCCGCGTGGCCCATGGAGCCACAACCGCATCGAGAAGGGACTGCACGACCTCTCGGTGCTGTTCGACGACGATGGAAAGATCTACGCGGTCTACGGAGCCCGGACCATTCGCATCACCGAGCTCAACCGGGACCTCAGCGCTCTCTTGCCCGGCACGGATCGGGTCCTGATCGAGCCGAACCTCGGCATGGGAGAGGGATCGCACTTCTACAAGATCCACGGCAAGTACTACATCGTGAGCGCCATACCGGGCGCGCACGTGCCGATGAAGTGCGCCCGGTCCGATTCCCTCTCCGGTCCATGGGAAGTGACCACCATCAGCGAAGACGAGAGCCTCGGAGTCGGCCAGGGATGCCGGCTGAAGAATAACCGTCAACTTACGCCGCCGTTCGAACTGAGCCCTCCCGATCCGGATCCGCGTCACAGCCTGACCTTGCATCAGGGAGGCATCGTCGATACGCCCGGCGGCGAATGGTGGGGCTTCTCCATGCAGGACCACAACTCGGTCGGCCGGTTGACCTCTCTCTCGCCCGTCACATGGCAGGATGGCTGGCCCTATTTCGGCCTGCCAGGCAATCTCAAGCGGACCCCATCGACCTGGGTTAAGCCGAACACCGGGAAAGCCGAAGCGATCTCTTCTCCATACGATCGTAGCGACGACTTCTCGGGGCCCAAGCTGCACCCGGTCTGGCAGTGGAATCATCTGCCCGATGATTCCAAGTGGTCGCTGAGCGAACGGCCCGGCTACCTCCGTTTGCACTCCCTTCCGGCGAGTGATTTCTGGTGGGCGCGAAACTCGCTGACACAGCGCGCCATCGGCCCCGAGTCAATCGCGACCGCGGAGTTGGATGCCGGTGGTCTCCAACCCGGCGATCTGGCCGGACTGGCGCTGCTCGACCTGCCGTATGCCTGGATCGGCGTCGCACGAGACGCCAACGGGTACACGGCCGAGAGTTACGACCAGACAACCGGAAGGTCCGCTCGCGCCCCTCTGAACCAATCGCACCTCTGGCTTCGCGTCCATTGCGACTTCGATACCGAGGTTGCTGCGTTCAGCTACAGTGCGAATGGGAAGGACTTCAAGCCCCTTGGAAACGAATTCCACACCGTCTTTCAGCTGAAGACTTTCCAGGGAGTCCGCTTCGCGTTGTTTCATTACAACACCGGAGGCAGTCCCGGAGGACAGGCGGACTTCAACGACTTCATTGTGTCCGAGCCGCGGCCACGGGGGCTGACCAGGCCGATTCCACTTTCTAGTTTCATTACCCTGACCGACCTGGCGAACGGGAACGTGCTCGCGATTGCAGATGGAAAGCTGCAATCGGTGGCGCACTGGAAAGAAGCCGCCGCATTGCGGGTGGTGGATCGCGGGCGAGGCCGCATCGCACTCGAGACAAAAGCTGGCCAATACGTTTCGGTCGATGGGACTGGGAAGGCCGGCGAAGTGGCGTTGCGATCGGGCAAGCCCGGCGACGCCGAAACGTTCCAGTGGGTGGACCTGCAGCGGGGCGAGACTCTGCTCCTGTCTCTGGCGACGCATCGTTACCTCGCCGCTCCATCGGCCGGCGGCGCGGTGTCGGCCGACCATGCCGGACCGGAGCCGAGCCGTAGAGACGGTTCTTGTTTTACATGGAAGCCCGCTGCCCGCTGAAGAGTACGAACGAAGGATCGCTATGTCTACGTCATCTCGACGCTCTTCGGTAATTTCCGAGAGTGCTCTCGTTGTTCTTGGCACAGCATTGACCCTCTGGTCCCAGCCCGCCGCGCGCAGGCCGGCGCCAGTCATCGGCAAGTCCACCCGCTACTGCAATCCCCTCCCGCTCCAGACCACGACGGCCGACGGTTCGCCGCAGGGCGTGAGCCTCGGAGATGTCACGGTCGTGCGGGAAGGCAATCTCTACTACCTGTTCGGATCGGGCGGCGGAGCCTGGCTGTCGCCCGACCTGGTCAATTGGAAGTACCAGGCGGTCGCCGTCCGCGACGGCCGCCTCCCAGTAGCGCCGCACGTGGTGAAGTACAACGGCGCATTCTATATGTCCGGCAACAGCGCGCCGCTCTATCGCGCGCCGAATATCCTGGGACCTTACGAGGTCCTTGGCCCGTGGAAGAACGAAAAGGGCGAACCTTGGACCGGCGTATCGAATGGCGTGCAGTGGACTGGCGCCTTCGACGTGGATATCTTCGTCGATGACGACAACAAGCCGTACCTCTACTCTCCAGGAAGGTCTACGGACGGGATCTACGTTGTGCCGCTCGACCCGAAGGACCTGACCCGTTTCGATGCGGCGCCGAAACACCTGTTCGGATTCCAGCCCGCGCACCAGTGGGAGCGCTGGGGCGAGTCGAACGAATACCTCACAGAGGCCTGGATCGAAGGCCCATGGATGTTCAAGCGGAACGGCATCTATTACCTCGAGTACAGCGGGTCCGGCACGCAGTGGCTGTCGTATGCTACCGGTGTCTACACCGCCCGGAGTCCGCTGGGGCCGTTCGCGTACGCGCCGGGCAATCCCCTGCTCCGGAAGACGACGGGCATCGTCACGGGACCGGGGCATGGCTGCGCCGTGAAGGGCCCGGACGGCAACTGGTGGCAGTTCTATACCATCGTTCTCGCCAATCCTCCAGGCGGGCGGAGGCTCGGCATGGACCCCATCGGCTTCGACGCGAACGGCAACATGTTCGTACATGCCACCGAAACGCCGCAGTGGGCTCCCGGCGTGGTGAGTGACCCGGCGCGCCACGGGGATTCAGGCTCCGTGCCGCTCACCATTAACAAGCTCCGGAACCTGAATCAGCGCGGCCGATATTCCAGCCAGCGGCCCGGCCACGACGCCGCGTACGCGCTCGACAACTCGAACGGCACCTGGTGGGAGCCGGCGGAAGACGACGCGCAGCCATCGCTCACCATCGACCTCGGCTCCACTACGCAGTTCGCGAACGAGCAGCTTTTTACGATCGATTCCAGCCGCATCGAATTCACTGCCGGACGCGGCGGCTTTGGCACCCGCGGCGGCCAACCCGGCGCTCAGCAGACCGCTGCCGCTCCACCCACGGGAAGCCCGGCCTTCCGGTATAAGATCGAGGCATCACGCAACGGCCAGGAGTACACCACCATTTTGGACAAGGCCGGCAACAACGTCACCCGGTACACGGAGTTCGACGAACTCCCTCCCACTCAGTGCCGTTATGTGCGCTTCACCATCACCGATTGGCCGCACATCAGCACCTCGCCGCTGGGGGTAACGGAGTTCACGGTCTTTGGAAGAGCCGTGGAGAAAGCGAAACCCTAGCCCAAAGGAGACCTACGAATGAGAATTTCCGCTTCCGTATTTGCCGCCCTCGCACTGATGCGTGGAGGCGCATTCGGCGCTCCTCCTCAGGACGCCGTCCCGCTTCCATTCGTCAGCCCGATTTTCAGCGACAACATGGTGCTCCAGCGCGGCAAGCCGAATCCCATCTGGGGATGGTCACAGCCGGGAGATGTCGTGCGCGTGGAGATCGGAGAGAATTCCGCCACGGGAACTGCCGGCGCCGATGCCAGGTGGCAGGTGCAGATTCAGCCCCCCGCAGCCGGCGGACCTTACACGGTCAAGATCACGGGAAAGCAGGCCGTCGAGTTGCACGATGTGCTTGTGGGAGATGTCTGGATCTGCGCGGGCCAGTCCAACATGCAATTCGGCCTGGCGCAAGCCCGGAACGGCGCCGAGGAGGTGAAGAACGCCGACCATCCGCAGATGCGCTACTTTGTTGTCGGCCAGCGATCGTCCTACTCGAAGGTCGACGTTCCGCGCGGCACCTGGAGAGTCGTTTCGCCGAGTACGGTCGGGGGACGCGGGGGTGGCATTTCCGCGGCGGCCTATTTCTTCGCCCGTAGAGTGCAGGAAGACATTCACGTGCCGATCGGCCTCGTACAGGTTGCCGTCGGTGGCGTGCCGGCGGAGACGTTTGTCAGCGCCGAGGCCTTGCGCCCCTTGAAGGACTTCGACGACGGCATCGCGGAAGTCGAGCGCCGCCGGCGGATGGGAGGCCCGGAGTACGGCAACTACATCATGCATTGGTACGACGAATACGACATCGGCGCGCGCGGCAACACATGGGCGGATCCGGCGCTCGACGATTCTTCGTGGAAAACGGTGCGGATTCCCGGCGGCTTCCAGGAACTGGGTGTCGGCGAGACTCCCAGCGTTTGCTGGTTCCGGAAGGAAATCACGCTCCCCGATCCACTGCCGCAGGGCATGGCCCGGATGTATCTGGGTTCCATCGAGAAAATGGATACCGCCTACATCAACGGGCACCAGATCGGGGCCAGTTCGTGGGTTGAGAATCCTCGCGTCTACTTCGCGC